>Ga0181517_10000385_pt1 | contig 60765 bp, 49 predicted proteins | sample PEATcosm2014_Bin_31_FD_119748 | JGI IMG/M metagenome (GOLD analysis project Ga0181517, IMG submission 119748) | Peatland microbial communities from MTU Mesocosm Facility, Houghton, MI, USA - PEATcosm2014_Bin01_30_metaG | ecosystem: Environmental > Terrestrial > Soil > Wetlands > Peat | place... | reverse complement strand
CCTTACAACTTCCAGCCTTTCAAACGATGATCGACCGACGATTGCGCCTGCGGCGCGGATGATATCAAGCAACTCTAAACCGGCAACTGATCAGAAAACGACGCTTTCAAATGAGCGATGACAGGTAGCCGCAGTTCCGCCGTGGGCTGGAAGGACAAAGCAGGAAATCTGTGGCTCTTTGGGGGTTTCGGATTCGACGCCAATGGCGACGTGGGGAACCTCAACGATCTCTGGAGATTCGATCTCTCTTCGAATCAATGGACATGGATGGGTGGCAACAGTTCGTTGCCGTGTCTCAATACTGCGGCCGACCAATGCTGGGATCAGCCCGCCGTGTACGGGACTTTTGGGACTCCTGCGGCAGGCAATAATCCAGGAGGCCGCAGCGAATCGACCGGCTGGACAGACCGTAATGGCCATTTCTGGCTTTATGGGGGCTTTGGCCGGGATGCCCGAGACAACGAGTGCTATCTCAACGATCTTTGGGAATTCGATCCCTCGATCAATGAATGGACATGGAGGGGTGGCTATACAGGGTGTCCCAGCGTTTTGGCAGGCTGGCCCGGCGTATATAACAGTCAAGGAGTCCCTGCGCCCGAGAACAATCCCTGGAGTCTCTACTATGCGTCCAGTTGGGCTGACAGCAGCGGAAATCTCTGGCTCTTTGGCGGAATGGGCGAGGATCTGTATGCGACCGCCTGGTACATGAACGATACGTGGCAGTTCTCCCCTTCAACCAACGAATGGGCGTGGATGAGCGGTACTAGCACAGGCGTGGGTGAATACGGCTCGATGGGCGTTTGGTCGTTGTCGAGCACTCCTGGAGGACGGAAGTCATCTGCAAGCTGGACCGACAAAGATGGTAACTTCTGGCTCCTGGGTGGCGCCGGTCTTGCATATGGTTCGACCTCCGGTACCGGGTTGCTCAACGACCTGTGGGAGTTCAAGCCCTCTATCGACGAGTGGGCTTGGATGGGCGGGAGTAACACTGCCAGTTGCTTGAAATCGAGTTCCGGCATCTGTGTGTCCTGGGGCTATGGTGGAGTTTACGGCGCGCTTGGAACTGCGGGATCCGGTAACACCCCTGGGGGCCGCTATTCCGGGGCCACCTGGACCGATAGCGCCGGAAACTTGTGGCTCTTCGGCGGATTAGGCGACGACGCCCAAGGCACGGTTGGCTACCTCAATGACATGTGGCAGTATAGCCTCAAGGCAACTCCTTCCGTTCAGCCTGCTTCTCCCGCGGCAATGCCCTCCCTGAGTTTGGCTGCCGGAACTTATGCCTCTGCTCAGACGCTGACGATCTCTGATCAGACCCCGGGCGCGGTGATTTATTACACTACAGACGGAACGATGCCAAACGGAAACTCGGCTGTCTATAACAGCCCGATCACTGTGTCGTCATCGAAGACAGTCGCGGCAATCGCAGTAGCGAGCAGCTACTCCGTAAGCGCGCTGGCAACCGCATCCTACACAATCACCTTGCCTGCAGCAGCCACTCCAACCTTCAGCGTCCCCACTGGAACGTACTCTTCGGTGCAAACGGTAAGTATCAGTGATACAACCAATGGCGCAACCATTTACTACACCACTGATGGAACCACGCCGACGACGGGTTCGACGGTGTACACGGGTCCAATTGCGGTGTCATCGACGGAGACGATAGAAGCGATAGCAACGGCAAGCGGATATCTGACAAGCGCAGTTGCCAGTGCGACGTACACCATCAATCTGCCCGCGCCCAGCTTTACAATCAGCGGAACGGCGGTCACCGTCACCCCCGGCGCAACCACCGGCAACACTTCCACCATCACGGTCACGCCAGGCGGAGGCTTTACTGGCAGCGTTGCACTGACAGCTACGGTCACTTCCAGTCCTTCCGCAGCCCAGTATCCGCCTGCCCTGAGCTTCGGCTCGACCAGCCCTGTGGCAATCACCAGTGCCGGACCCGGTACCGCAATCCTGACGATCTCCACAACTGCCGCTACTAATGCTGCAATGATCCTCCCAAAACACTCTGGAGTTCCCTGGTACGCGTCGGGCAGCGGTGTTCTAGCCTGTATTTTGCTTTTTGGTATACCGGCACGGCGGCGGAACTGACAGAGGATGCTTGGAGCGCTGGCGCTCTTGGTTGCACTCGCGAGTGATGTATTGGCGTGTGGCGGAGTTGGGGCTGGAGGGGGCGGCGGTGGAGGGGGAACCAGCACTTCAGGCACCACCGCGGGGTCTTACACGGTAACGGTCTCGGCTACTTCTGGCACAATCACGGAGACCAGTACGGTTGCTATGACTGTTCAGTAACTGGCGTTCTGTGCTCCTCCTCGAAACAGTTCGCGCGAATGTTGCTCGAAGACGGCTGCAGTCTTTGTTTTTGCGAGTTTGCCCTTACGTGATCGATTGAAGCGCCCTTGCAAGTTCGACGACGCCGATGGCATCCGTTTTGTCGTCGAGAGGAAACTGCCCGGTTCCTGGGTACGCGTAGAATCGCTTCCGCGGATTGAGATCGGCGCAGGCGGAATGAAAGCCGCGCTCGATCTTGGGCGCAGAAGTGCGTTTGATTTCGATGGCCCACAGTTCTCCGCCGGGAAGCGTGAGAAGAAGGTCAACCTCGGTTCCGTTGGAGGTGCGGTAATAGTGCGCCTCAGTTCCATCCGGCGCGGCAGTGATCAGAGTTTCAATAACGAAGCTCTCCCAGGTTTGGCCAACGACCGGATGACCGAGCAGAGCTTCCTTATCCCGAATGCCAAGCAGTGCGTGCGCGATGCCGCTGTCGCGCACATACACCTTGGGCGACTTGACCAGCCGCTTGCCGACATTCCGATGCCAGGCCGGCAATCGCCGCACGAGCAGCAGATCAACCAGTAGATCAAGGTACCCGGCAACCGTTTTGCCATCGACGGCCAGTCCGCGGGCCAAAGTGGCGGCATTGTGAATCTGAGCCTGGTTATGCGCCAGCATGGTCCAGAAGCGCCGCAGCGTCTCAGCCGGTATGCGGGGTCCGAACTGCGAGATGTCGCGCTCTAGGTAGGTGCGAACAAAATTGCGCCGCCATAGCAGACTGGTGTCGTCGGATTCCGCCAGAAAGCTGCGCGGAAATCCACCCCTGACCCAGAGCGTCTCAAGCGAAGCGGGATCGACCTCCAGAGCATCGAAGGGGCCGAGTTCCAGATAAGAGATGCGACCCGCAAGACTCTCGCCGGATTGCTTGAGCAGGTCCATGGCGGCCGATCCGAGCAGGAGAAACCGTCCATTGGCTTTCCCTTGCCGCCGTCCCCGGTCGATGATCCCCCGCAACTGCTGAAACAACTCCGGTACACGGTGAACCTCATCGAGGATGACCAATTCGTCTTCGTGGTCCGTGAGATACTTGCTGGGATTAGCAAGTTTGGCGCGGTCGTTCTCGTCTTCAAGATCCAGGTAGATCGACGGCTTCTCGGCGGCGATCTCCAAAGCGAGGGTTGTCTTTCCGGCTTGGCGCGGTCCCAAAAGGACGACCGCCGGTGAATGGCGAAGCAACTCATTCAGACGGGAAGTGAGACGGCGGGAAATCATGTATGCAATTATAGAATGCTGCTCCATAAATACAACATCATATCATGCGCATGGCGATTACACCATAATGATCGGGCACAACAGCGATAGCTGACCGCGTTCACACCCGCACCGAAGAACTCAGAATTGCAGACGGTGTTCGAATAGTGCTCACCAATCGTTCTCAAGCGCCAGTGCGGCCCGGCAGCCTGTTCATTTCTCACCTGCAAAATCACCTGCTAAATCTCCGTCTTCGGCGTATTTCCGCGTGGTTTGGCAGTCTCCGGCGGCCTGTAAGTTGTTGAAAGTACATTTAATAGGGGCTATGGCATGGAAGAAGTCGTCGGTTCGATCCCGACCAGGTCCACCAAATAAAACAATTAAAATCAAGCGCTTAGATCAACCGATCCGGAACCCTCCTATCCCACCTGGCCGAATAGAACACCGATGCCCTGAGCAACTGCTCCTTCTCCGCAATTAACCAGTGTTATTTCGTGTTAGGAGGATCGCCAGAACCGGGCGGTGATAGACGGCTCCGCGACCCTGACGACGAAGTTAGAGGCAAGCGATACAACGCCCGCGACAAAGACGGACTCTATACCGCGCAGGGAGGAGAGATCGATAAGAATGGCCGCATGACAATGCATCGAAAACTCCCTTCAGGGATGAGCAAATCAGACCATACACTTGTCAATGGTTTCGACGATCATGCGTAAGCATGTTGTGCAATTTGCTTGGACACGGAGTGGTGAATGTCTGGAATCGGAGGCAGGCCAGGAGCCCAGCATATTGGCCCCGATCGTCAGTTGTCTCCGCCTGCCCCGTGGTATAGAAGGCGCTGGTTCCTGTGGACGAGCGCGATTCTGTTGCTGTTTCTGGCCGTAATCGGCGCTCTTGTCATTCACAATAACGACGTCAAAGCGGCAACTGCGAAGCGCGCACTGGCTGCAGTCAAACCCTCGGTAACCGTCACTGCCGCCACTGCCACAAAGGGCCAGGTCGGGATCTACCTGGATGCGATTGGCACGGTAACTCCGGTCTACACGTCTTCAATTACCGCGCAGGCCAGCGGAGTTTTGACCACTGTGCATTACAGTGAAGGCCAATCCGTCAAAAAGGGGGACGCTCTGATCGACATCGATCCGCGGCCCTATCAGGCGCAGCTATTGCAAGCTGAAGGCGCGTTGGAGCGCGACACCAATGTTCTGGCGCAGGCGCGGATGGACCTGGACCGCTACCGAACGGCATGGGCGGGAAACGGAATTCCCAAGCAGTTGCTGGATGACCAGGAAAAGATTGTGTTACAGGACCAAGGTACGGTGAAAAACGATCAAGGCACCGTGAACTATGACCAGGTCCAGCTCAGCTATTGCCACATTACCGCGCCAATCGCGGGCCGGGTTGGCCTTCGTCTTGTAGACCCCGGAAACGTAGCTCAAGCAGGCGGAAGCACGACTCTGGCAGTGATCACCCAGATGCAGCCCACTACGGTGATCTTCACGATATCGGAGGACAATCTGGGACAGGTGCAGGCGCGGTTGCGGAAACTGCATACGCTGCCCGTCGATGCGATGGACCGGGCACAGACAAAAACAATCGCGTCAGGTAAGTTGCTCACGATCGACAATCAAATCGACACCACAACAGGTACGGTCAAGCTGCGTGCCCTCTTCGCGAACAAGAATGAAGCTCTCTACCCCAACCAGTTTGTCAATACTCGCTTATTGGTGAATACGCTCGACGGCGTTACGCTCGTTCCCACCGCGGCCGTTCAGCACAATGGACAGGTAGCCTTCCTCTATGTGATTGCGAATGGCCTGGCGAGCATCCGCAACATCACTCTGGGGGTTGCGGACGGCGGCATGACAGCCGTGGAAGGAATCAACCCCGGCGAAGTCGTCGCGACCAGCAGCTTTGACAAGTTGCAGAACGGGAGTAAAGTCGCTCTTGCAATGCAAGCGCCTGTGGCCAACCGCGTCGCGAGCAGTGCCCCGTGAATCCATCCGGGCCTTTCATCCAGCGACCCGTTGCAACCTCGCTGCTGATGGCCGCAATCCTGCTGGTGGGTGTCGTCGCGTATACCCAGTTGCCTATCTCCGCCTTGCCAGAGGTCGACTACCCCACTATCCAGATACTCACTTTTTATCCAGGCGCCAGCCCCGATGTGATGGCCACCACAGTTACAGCTCCCCTTGAGCGCCAGTTCGGCCAACTTCAAGGGCTGAGCCAGATGACCTCGACCAGTTCCGGCGGTTCTTCGGTCATTGTGCTGCAGTTTGCCCTGAGCCTGAATATCGATATCGCCGAGGAAGAGGTCCAGTCATCTATCAACGCCGCGCAGAGCTTTCTGCCATCGAATCTTCCCTCGCCACCGGTTTATAGCAAGACAAATCCAGCGGATGCTCCCGTGCTTACGCTGGCTATCACTTCTAGCTCCATTCCGCTCTCGCAGGTCGAGGACCTGGTGGATACGCGCTTGGCGCCCAAGCTCTCGCAGTTGAGCGGGGTTGGCCTGGTCAGCATCAGCGGTGGACAAAAGCCGGCAGTGCGCATTCAGGCCAATCCGACGGCTCTTTCGTCTTACGGACTCAACCTCGAAGACTTGCGCACCGCGCTCGTCCAGACCAGCGTCAATGCCGCGAAGGGAAACTTCGACGGGCCTCATCAGGATTATCAGATCAATGCCAACGATCAGTTGGTGACCAGCGACGACTATCGCAAGGTTGTGGTTGCCTACCGTAATGGCGCGCCCATCATGCTGCGGGATGTGGCGCAGGTGGTGGACGGCATTGAAAACAACAAGCAGGCTGCGTGGATGAACGAGACCCCGGCGGTCATTCTCAACATTCAAAGGCAGCCCGGCGCCAACACCATCAGCGTGGTGAAGGCCATCAAGGCAATCCTCCCCCAGCTTGAGGTGAACCTGCCTGCTTCAATTCAAGTGACGCCTCTGACCGATCTCACCACGGCGATCAACGCCTCTGTCGCCGATGTCGAGTTTGAGTTGATGCTGACCGTTGCGCTGGTGGTGATGGTCATCTTCCTCTTCCTGCGCAACCTATACGCCACCATCATCCCCAGCATTGCCGTGCCGGTCTCCCTTGTGGGTACATTCGGCGTCATGTATGCGCTGGGTTATAGCCTGGATAACCTCTCGTTGATGGCACTGACCATCTCCACCGGCTTTGTGGTGGACGACGCAATCGTGATGATCGAGAACATCACGCGCTATCTTGAGGCCGGAGACACGCCCATGGAGGCGGCCATGAAGGGAGCGGAACAGATCGGCTTCACGATCATCTCTCTCACTGTCTCGCTCATTGCCGTCCTTATCCCGCTGCTCTTCATGGGGGATGTCGTCGGCCGCCTCTTCCGCGAATTTGCAGTCACTCTGGCCGTCACTATCATTCTGTCCGCCGTAGTTTCCCTCACGCTGACGCCGATGATGTGTTCGCGCATTCTGCGGCACACTCCTCCCAAAGAGCAGCAAGGCCGCATCTACAAGGCCTCCGAGCGCGTCTTCGAGCGCATGATTGCGTTTTACGGGCGCACGCTCAAGTTCGTTCTTGGATACCAGACCATCACTCTGATTGTGGCTGCCGCTACACTTGTGCTGACTATTGTGCTTTACATCGTCATCCCCAAGGGATTCTTTCCTACTCAGGACACAGGCGAGATTCAGGGCATTTCGCAGGCCCCTGCGACCATCTCCTTTCCGGCCATGGAGCAGAAGCAGCAACAGCTGGCAGCCGTCATCCTCAACGACCCGGCAGTCGAGAGTTTGTCTTCCTTCATCGGCGCGGACGGAACCAACACCACGCTCAATAGCGGGCGAATGTCCATCAACCTGAAGCCGCTGAACAAGCGCGACATGAATGCCTCGGATGTGATTCGCAGGCTTCAGAAGAGTCTGCAGCAGGTCGATGGAATCGAGCTCTTCATGGAGCCGGTGCAGAACATCACGGTGGACGATCGAGTCAGCCGCACCCAGTACCAATACACTTTGGAAGACCCCGACCCGGTTGAGTTGAACCTGTGGACCGGGCGGCTTGTGGACAAGATGAAGCAGTTGCCGCAACTGGCCGATGTAGCCACCGACCAGCAAACCGGGGGCCTGGCCGTATCGCTGGTGATCGATCGAGCTACCGCATCGCGGCTCGGCATCGCTCCTTCCACCATCGACAATACGCTCTATGACGCGTACGGGCAGCGGCAGATCAGCACCATGTACACGCAGTTGAACCAGTACCACGTGATCCTTGAAACTGCGCCAAGCTCTCAACAAAGCCCAGGCAAACTTCAAGATCTTTACATTGAGACAAACGCCTCCGCGGGGGGTTCCGGTCCGGGAGCGTCCTCGTCCTTTGCGGCTTCCGGGTCTTCGTCCGCAGGTTCGAATGCGACAACGACTTCGGTGGCGTTTACTCCGTCCGCGGCAGTCCTCAGCGCTCCTAGGAATGCCCTTGCGTCGAATGTGGGTGCGAGCAGCACCTCTACCACAACAAATGCAGCCACCACGACCGCGGCCGCAAATGCGGTGCCCCTCAGTGCGTTCACTCATCTTGAGCAAGTGCCCGAGGCGCTCTCGATCAATCACCAGGGCCAGTTTCCCTCCGTCACCGTGTCATTCAATCTCGCCCCCGATGCAGCATTGGGAGGTGCAATCACTGCCATCCAAAAGGTTCAGAAAGAACTGAACATGCCGGCCAGCGTTCAGTATGGTTTTCAAGGCACCGCGGCTTCTTTTCAGGGCTCGCTCTCCAATGAGGGCCTGCTGATTCTCGCCGCGCTCGCCGCTGTTTACATCGTGCTCGGAGTTCTTTACGAGAGCTTCATTCACCCCATCACGATTCTTTCCACACTGCCTTCTGCCGGCGTTGGCGCATTGCTGGCTCTCATCGTCTTCAAGCAGGACCTCAGTGTCGTCGCCATCATCGGCATCATCCTGCTCATCGGCATTGTGAAGAAGAACGGAATCATGATGGTCGACTTCGCGATGGAGGGGGAGCGCGAGCACGGGAAGAGCGCGACAGACGCGATTTACGATGCCTGCCTGCTGCGGTTCCGCCCCATCATGATGACGACCATGGCTGCGCTATTGGCGGGGATTCCTCTGGCGCTGGGCCAGGGCATGGGTTCAGAGTTGAGGCGTCCATTGGGCATTGCCATGGTCGGCGGATTGCTGCTGAGCCAGGTGCTCACGCTTTATACCACGCCGGTCATTTATATTTTCTTCGATCGCATCGGCCAGCGCTTCGGCCGCAGGCCAAAACCGGCCGATGCCGGCAGCGAAGCACAACCGGCGGAGGGACAATGAATATCTCCGCCCCATTCATCCGCAGGCCGGTGGCAACCACGCTGCTGACGGCAGGCGTCGTGCTGGTTGGCGCCATCGCGTTCAACGTCCTGCCTGTTTCTCCCCTGCCACAAGTCGATTTCCCAACGATCTCTGTTTCGGCAGGCTTGCCGGGGGGAAGTCCCGAGATCACTGCCTCTTCCATTGCGACTCCTTTGGAGCGGCAGTTCAGCCACATCGCCGGCGTGACCGAAATGACCTCATCGAGTTCGCTGGGCAGCACCTCGATTACACTGCAGTTCGATCTGAGTCGCGACATCGATGGCGCGGCGCGCGATGTGGAGGCGGCAATCAACGCTGCGCGCACTTACCTGCCTGCGAACCTTCCTGCCAATCCGACGTATCGAAAAGTCAACCCGGCGGACGCACCCGTCATCATCCTGGGCCTTACCTCTGATAAGTACGACAGACCAACTCTCTATGACGAGGCATCGTCGGTCATTGCACAAAGGTTGTCGCAAATCGAAGGGGTTGGACAGGTGGTGGTCGGAGGAGGCGCCAGCCCATCGGTGCGGGTGGAAGTCAATCCCACATTGCTGAACAGCTACGGACTCACGCTTCAGAGCATTCAGTCCGTTTTGAGTCAACAGAATGCGCACGAGCCGGCCGGCCAGATCTCGGACGCAGGTTGGATGGCAGACATCGTCACCAACGACCAGATATCTCATGCCGACCAGTACAGGCCGCTGATCGTCGGTCACAGCAATGGAGCGGCCGTCAGGCTTTCAGACGTAGCCGACGTCGAGGACGCGGCACAGAACCTTCGCACCGCGGGATATCTGAACGGCATTCCGTCGATCCCCGTCATCATCTTCCGCCAGCCGGGCGCCAACATCATCGATACTGTCAATCGAATCCGCGCAGAGTTGCCGTCGATCGAGGCGTCCATCCCGCAAGGTATCAAGACAACGATTGTTCTCGACCGCACCACGACCATCCGTGCTTCGGTCAGTGATGTGGAGCGCACACTCATTCTCTCGGTGGTCCTGGTCATTCTTGTCGTCTTCGTCTTTTTGCGCAACTGGCGAGCGACTCTCATTCCTGTCGTCGCCGTTCCGGCTTCACTCATTGGCACCTTTGCCGCCATGTACCTTTTCGGCTTCAGCATCGACAATCTTTCGCTGATGGCATTGACGATCGCGACCGGCTTTGTCGTCGACGATGCGATCGTGGTCATGGAGAATATCTCCCGTCTTCGTGAAACAGGCATGACGCCCATGAAGGCAGCATTCCAAGGTTCCAGCGAGATAGGATTTACGATCCTGTCAATTAGTTTGTCGCTGATTGCGGTCTTCATTCCAATTCTTCTCATGGCCGGAATCGTCGGTCGGCTCTTCCGCGAGTTTGCGATCACGCTATCGACCGCGATTGTCGTTTCGATGCTGATCTCGCTCACTACCACGCCCATGATGTGCGCCTATCTGCTCAAGGATGAAAGGGCGATCAAACACGGCAGTGCATATCGGATAACCGAGAGAGGTTTTACGTGGATGCTCTCCACTTATACCCGGTCTCTGGCCTGGGTGCTCAAACACCCCGTACCCATGCTGATCATCCTGCTCCTCACGATTGCGTTGAACTTTTATCTCATCGACATCATTCCTAAGGGATTCTTCCCGCAGCAGGATACGGGAGCCATACAAGGCAGTGTTCGTGGTCCGCAGGACGCGTCTTTCCCTGTGATGGACAACTCGATTGTGCACCTGGTGAAGGTGATCAAAGCTGATCCGGCGGTTGAAAATGTAATTGCGTACACCGGCGGCAGCGGCCCATCCAACACAGGCACCATTAACATTGCGCTGAAGCCGCTGAATATTCGCAAGGTTACTGCGCCGGCAATTATCGATCGCTTGCGACCCAAGATGAACAGGCTTCCCGTTGCTTCGGCCTTTCTGCAGGCGGCGCAGGACCTGCGAATCGGAGGACGGGCAAGCAATGCCATGTACCAATACACGATTCAATCGGATAACGTGGCGGATCTCGCGCACTGGGGTCCCATCCTGCTTGCGGGAATGCAAAAGATACCGGGGTTCCAGGATGTGAGCAGCGATGCGCAGAACAGCGGCCTGCAAGAATTGATCGCCTATGATCGACCGAGTGCGGCGCGGCTCGGCATCACACCACAGTCGTTGGATCAGTCCCTTTACAGCGCATTCGGTCAGTCGGAAGTCTCCATCATCTACACGCAGTTGAATCAGTATTATGTGGTGCTGGAGGTAGCTCCGCAATACTGGCAGAGCCCCGAAGGGTTGAAGAACATCTACCTCAATACCTCGGGCAGCGGCGTCGTCCCACTCTCGGCGGTCACCTCGGCGCAGGCCAGCACTACTCCGCTGTTAATCAATCACACCAGTTCATTCCCATCCGTTACAGTATCGTTCAACCTTGCGTCGGACATGTCGTTGAGCGATGCAACCCGACTGGTCGCCCAGATGCAGGAACGGCTCAACCTTCCTCAAACCGTCCGCGGCTTCTTTGCTGGAACGGCTGAGGCTTATCAAACATCGCTGGCCAGTGAACCTCTTCTCATTGGCACCGCTCTGCTTGCCGTCTACATTGTTCTCGGCATTCTGTACGAAAGCCTGGTTCATCCTCTTACCATCATCTCCACTCTACCTTCGGCAAGCGTAGGAGCCATGCTCGCACTCATGCTCTTCAAGGTGGACCTCAACGTCATCTCGATTATCGGCATCATACTGCTCATCGGCATTGTGAAAAAAAACGCGATCATGATGATCGACTTCGCCTTGGTTGCTGAGCGCGAGCACGGCAAGACCACCACCGAAGCCATCTTTGAAGCTTGCCAGCTTCGCTTCCGTCCTATCCTGATGACGACGATGGCCGCCTTGTTTGGCGCGCTGCCGCTGGCCTTCGGAACCGGCACCGGCTCCGAGCTCAGGCGTCCGCTTGGCATCACCATCGTCGGCGGACTGATCGTCAGCCAGATGCTGACCCTTTACACCACGCCCGTCGTCTATCTGTTCTTCGATCGTATGCGTCTCTGGTTCAAGGGAAAACAGCCGGCGGCTCTCGAGCATGGAACAGCGGAGGCAACCTAGTTTGGAGTGTTCTTTATGAAGATGTCGAACCTAAATTCACGGAGGCCGCTCGCGGCTTTGTTTGCATTGCCTGTCGCGGCGATGTGCGCGACGCTTGCGGGATGCAACGTCGGGCCAAGGTATTCTCCTCCTACGATGACGGCGCCGCCGGCCTTCAAAGAACTTCCAGCGCAGCCCGATGAGACCGGCGGATGGACCGTGGCACAGCCGCAGGATGCGGTTCTTCGAGGCAAGTGGTGGGAGATCTACAATGAACCCGATCTGGATTCCCTCGAAGACGAACTCAATATCGACAACCAGAATATTCGCCAGGCATTCGAGAACTTCATGGAGGCGCGAGCCTTGGTGCGTGAGGCGCGGTCTCAGTACTTCCCGGCAGTGAGCGTCGGGGGAGCTTATACGCGCTCGCAGAGTTCTTCCAACCTATCGTCTTCGGCAAGCAGCGGCACGTCGGGCGGTAAGCAGACGCAGGTGTTTTCTCTTCCCGCCGATGTGTCGTGGGAGCCTGACCTTTGGGGAAAGGTGCGGAACGCAGTGCGCGCCAGCCAGTACACTGCCCAGCTGACCGCGGCCGATCTCGAGAATGAGCGGCTGACGGAGCAAGCCAGCCTTGCCGAATACTTCTTCGAGATTCGCGGCCAGGATGCACTGCAAAAGCTCCTCAATGAAACTGTTGAAGCCGACAAGAAAGCACTCGAAGCTGTGAGGACTGCCTACGACACTGGCGTTGGCGATCAGATTTCGGTTGTCGAAGCACAGGCAACTTATGAGAGCGCGCAATCGGCGGCAATCAACCTTGGAATTGCCCGAGCACAGTTTGAGCATGCAATTGCCCTGCTTGTCGGGAAGCCGGCCTCTACATTTTCCGTCCCCGTGGAACCGAAGACGAGCGCGCCGCCTCCCATACCGGTCGGGTTGCCCTCGCAACTTCTCGAGCGGCGTCCGGATATAGCTGCCGCGGAGCGAAACATGGCCGTTGCCAATGCGCAGATTGGGGTCGCTCGCGCCGCTTTTTATCCTGCCCTTACACTCTCCGCCACCGGAGGCGTGGAGAGCTCGGCCATCAAGAACCTTCTCGACTGGCCCAGCCGCTTCTGGTCCGCCGGCCCATCGATCTCCGAGACTGTCTACGATGGTGGCCTGCGCCGCGCAACCGTGAATCAATACATCGCAACGTACAACGCGAATGTTGCCGCGTATCGCCAGTCGGTGCTTACGGCATTCCAGCAGGTGGAGGACTCGCTCGCGTCGGTTCGCATCCTGTCGCAACAGATCCTGCGCCAGCAGGAAGCCGTCGACTCATCCAAGACGTTTCTCGAGCTTGAATTGAAGCGCTATGAAACCGGAATCGATCCTTACGTCGATGTAGTCACTGCGCAAACTACCCTGCTCTCGAATCGGCAGTCTCTGGCCAATCTACAGGTGCAGGAGATGACGGCGTCGGTTCAACTGATTGAAGCCCTGGGCGGAGGCTGGGACCGGTCTGAGTTGCCTACACGAGATCGGATCACTCGACAGCCAACGAAATCAGAGGCCGCAATCCAGCACTAGCTTTCGAGAGCAACTCCCCCAGATGTGCAACGACTCTGGAAAGCTCAGTTAAACGGTGTTTACAATCTCCGCTTTTTCGGCGAAACCGATGGAAACTGCATCGGCTTGGCGATCGGAATGCCCTCGGCAACCTCGGGACCAATTAGAGATGAATTGCGGCCTGGGAGCAGTGTTCAGTATTGCGCAGACTGCGTCAAGCAGGCAGCGTCAACTTGAACTCTATTCGGTGAAGAGGCAGTTGGATGCAAAGGCTGCCCAAGAATATGGAGACTGAGATGGATGACCCACGGGGCAAGATTGCGGCAATTGAAATGGACGACTGCCGATGCAGCGGACTGCTGAATGGCATGGTCATTGAGATGGAAGATCTCCGATGCAAGAGCCTGCTCTATCGCGCCGCCAATGAAATGGAGGACCCGCGCTGCAGGAACAATCCGATTGAGATGGAGGATCCTCGCTGCAGGGGTCTCTCCAGAGCGTGGTAGTCGGGATTTGATATGAGTCACCGATGCCCGGCAATCGCGGATGTCACGACCGTCACATCTTCGAGCGTTCCAGCTGACAGAGCATCAATACTCAGGCTTGCAGGTCAGCCATCGTTCCAAAGAGGGTCCCATGAACGCGCTCTTGATTCATCCGGAATTCCCCGACACCTATTGGAGCTTCAAACATGCGCTCAAGTTTCTCGGCAAGCGGGCAGCGCAACCTCCTCTCGGACTGATGACTGTGGCTGCATTGCTGCCGGGGAACTGGGCAAAGCGACTCGTCGATATCAACGTGGAGCGGCTGCGCGATCGTGATCTAGCCTGGGCCGACGTAGTATTGGTGAGTGGCATGCACATTCAGCGCGACTCCCTGACGGCCATTATCGAGCGCTGCCGCGCACGTGGGTTGCGAACGGTTGTAGGTGGGCCTATTGCCAGCAGCCTTTCAGCGGCCGACCTCAGGGCAGACCACGTGGTAATCGGCGAAGCCGAAAGCCTGATTGCCCGTCTGGCTCAGGACCTGGAGCAGGGAAAGGCCAAGCCCGTTTATCAGGCTGCGGAAAGGCCAGAGATGGCGATCAGCCCTTTGCCCGACCTGAGCCTGATCAAGATGCATCGCTACTCGACCATGGCCGTGCAGTACTCGCGTGGCTGTCCTTTCAACTGTGAGTTCTGCGACATCATCGAGATTTACGGCCGCCGGCCACGTACAAAGGCTGTGGCCCAGGTGCTCGCAGAGCTGGATCAACTGCGTGCGGCGGGCTGGCGCGAAGCGGTATTTATCGTCGATGATAACTTCATCGGCAATAAGGCACGCGCCAAGGAGTTGTGCGTGGCCTTGGCGGAATGGCGCGGCCAATACAAAACCAGCTTCGACTTTAATACCGAGGCTTCGCTCAACCTGGCCGACGACCCGGAGTTAATGCAACTGATGAAAGACGCGGGCTTCGTCTCGGTCTTCCTTGGCATCGAGACGCCGGATGTATCAGGGCTGATCGCCAGCAATAAACTGCAGAACACACGGCGCAGCCTGTTGGACAGCGTGGCCACGATCCAAAGCTATGGAATGCAGGTTATGGGTGGGTTCATTTTGGGATTCGACACCGACCGCGAAGACATCTTCGACCGCATGGTGGAGTTCATCCAGAAGAGCGGCATCCCGGTGGCCATGGTAGGCCTGCTGCAAGCGATGCCTGGAACTCAGCTCTTCCGGCGTTTGGGTAACGAGGGTCGGATACTGGGCGTGGGCGACGGCGAGAACACGTGCGACAAGCTGAACTTTCTTCCCCATATGGACGCGACCAAGCTGATTGAAGGCTATCGATCCGTTCTCACGCGGATCTACTCCTGCGAAGCCTACTATGAGCGCGTTAAACTCTACCTGAGCCGTACCCAGCCGCATAACGGAGACCGAAGAACCAGACAGCGATGGTTGACCGCGGGCAATGCTCGTGCATTCGTCACATCGATCGTCCGCCAGGGAGTCTTTGGCCGGCAGCGATGGAGTTACTGGAAGTTTTTGTTGACAGTGGCGACGCGTTATCGTCATTGCATCGGCGCCGCGATGACTTTGGCGGTGATGGGCTATCACTTTCAAGTAATGACGCGGCGGTTGTCGGGGAATGCCGTGTCAGGCGTCAGTGAGCCCCGGAATGGAGAAGTGCCAGACCGCCGAATGAGGCCGGGCAGATCGAATGAAGAACGATCATGAGCCGGAGGCGAATTCGTTTCATCAACGCTTAACTATTTTTAAATTGTGAGCAATATGGATCAGAAATCAACACCTTCTCACAGCGAGAATGCTGGAAGGTGTTATTTTGCCGGATGCGGCTGCTATGTGGAAGCCGCGGCACGGTGGGTTGGTTCGGAATGACGTTGCCAGCACCGAATTGTCAGATCTCCTTCGCTTCTATACTCTGACATGTTTCCTTCCTCGGTCATCGATTCGCTAGCCAGAATTGTCAATACTTCCACATATAACGCAAACACCTACATGACAGGATCAGGGCACGCAAAACATACGGCCCGCGACGAGGCGAATATGCTGATAGTGAGAAGCGATGCGACATTTGACCCATCGGTATTCCTAGCTCGCGCCGGACTTGGCCGGCAAATAATCGACTTGAAGCCGAAGCAGACCTTCTTCTGCCAGGGAGACAAGGCTGACTCGGTTTTCTACTTGCAGAGAGGCAGGGCAAAGCTCACCGTCGTATCCCAGACCGGCAAAGAAGCCACGATCACCCTTCTGGGGGCAGGCGAATTTGTAGGCGAAGAGTCGTTGGCGGCGATCCTCGGGCTACGTCTTTCGACGGCCACTGCCGTAACCCCCTGCACGGCGCTCCGGATTGGAAGAGATGAAATGGGTCGCGTAATGCATGATGAGCCTGCATTCGCGGACATGTTCCTGAAGTTTCTGCTTACCCGCAGTATGCGAACCCAGGCCGATCTCGTGGACCAGCTCTTCAACTCCAGCGAAAAACGCCTTGCGCGGATTCTCCTTTTGATGGCGGAATTCGGCAGGCCGGGTGAGCCGGAGAAGTTCATTCCTCCAGTTACCCAGGAAACCTTGGCGGAGATGATCGGCACGACGCGCTCTCGAGTCAGTTTCTTTATGAATCGCTTCCGCAAGCTCGGTTTTATCGACTACAACGGCCGCATCCAAGTACATAAGTCACTGCTTAATGTCGTACTGCTCGATGAACTACCAGGACACAACTCCGAGAAACCCAAGCTTGCTGCTATTGCATGAACGAATCGCATCTCTCAATTTCAGGCGATATTCGGAATGATCCTTCAAGACATGTTGGGCTGATTTCACACGATCAGCTGGTTGATACGCGGGATATCGAAACCACGCGGCATATCGGTAGCGAACTGCTGTCTGATTACCCTCTGTCGCGGCCGAGGTCACGGGGTCGAGGCCAGTCAGCCGGGCGAAACGAGATGGGGTGAAATGCTTAACTGGGGCCGCGTCAACTTCGGAATCTAAGATCCGTACTTTACACCATTGGGTCTCCGGAAGCGGTTGGACCATCGGTTACGGATCTTTCGATGGATTATCTTTCACGACGACTTCGCCGAAACCTTCATGACCAAATGCGAAGCGGCGAAGCCGTTTAGCTCCGCCGCGTCGTGGCCTATTAGCTGCCTGCCTCAGTCAAAGACCTACCGGTGCTCGCCGCCACCTTCATGTCCGCCGCTGCCACCGCCATGCGCTGCAGTACCGTTGCTATGCGGAGCAGCGGAGTGTGAGGCGCTAGGCCGTGCGCCACCAGCACGAGATGCGGTTGGCCTTGCTGACGTAGCGTGGGCCGCCCCACCGCGTTCTGCCGGATGAACTCCAGTTGCGTTGCTGTGGTATCCAGCACCACCGCCGCGAACTGCGCCGTCATCATTACCGTTGTAGGCTATGCGGCCAGGTCCGCCGTGATAGTTTCCGCCGCCCTCACTAACGAAGCGGTGCCCGCCCCAACCGTGGCTATAGCCCCAGCCGCCCCAGGGTCCCATGCCCAGAAAGATGCCGTTATAGAAGTAACCAGGGCCGTAATAACCCATAGGCGCGCAGGCATAGGGCGCGTATCCATAGTATCCATAGGAGCAAACTGGTTGAACCCCAATATCGACCACAACCTGGGCTTTGACGGCTGGCGCCGAGGCCAAACCCACCAATAACGTTGTCGTACCGAAGAATGCTCTAAGTCCGCGCATAAATAACCTCCTTAAAGGTATCTGCGATGGCTGAACTTTCGTTGGAGGCTGTGTTTAGCCGTAGAGAAATGGTCCAGCAATAGCAGCTACCATAAGGGTCTGCAATTCCTTGCGTCAGTTCTCGCGCATCTTTCACGAATAATCTCGACCTGCCCTTACATTTCTTACGCTATACTCCTTGATCATCGCAGTCTGAGCAATAGGGGGCACTGTCTCCTCGGATCTCGGAAGCCAATAACTGACCGGCCCTGAGTTGACAGAGTAGAGACTTTCGCAATGATCATGACTACACGAATTACGCTTAGCCGGTAAATGCTGTTCTTTGGATGATCATTTCCGCTCACCCTCGCAGTGCGACTTATTTTCATGAGGTCAATATTGGCCAGCCAAAGGATGATCGACGGAGAAGACTGAGAATGCGTACACTCCACGGATAGAAGGCTGCCGGAGTCTCCGGCGTGCAAGCTATTGTGAACCCGACAACATAAAGAGGCTGCATAACAACCGCCGTGCGAGTGAGTCGGAGAATGTATCGGAGAAACAATGACACTGCTCAAAGGTTTCGGAACAGGACTCTGCCTAACTCTACTCTGCCTAGTCGCCGCGCCGAAAGCAAAAGCCGGCGATTTTAACAGGAAAACTGTCATAACCTTCAGCGAGCCCGTGGAAGTTCCCGGCGTTGGCGAGCATCTTTTGCCGGCGGGTACTTATATCTTCAAGATTCTGGATTCACCGGGGAATCTCCACATCGTCCAGATCTCGAACCGGGACGAAACTCATGTATTCACCACGATCCTTGCAATCGCCAACTATCGTTTGAAGGCTACCGATAAAACGGTTATGACCTTTCGGGAGCGGCCTGCTGGACAGCCTGAGGCTCTGAAGGCGTGGTTCTACCCCGGCCGTGAATGGGGCGAGCAATTCGTCTATGACAGGGATAAGGCCATCCAGCTAGCCAAGGAGACCAATGAGATTGTCCTGTCAACTCCTTTCGTACAGGCGTCTGCTCCCGTCGAAACTCTGACTACAGCGCCCGTCGAGGCAGTAAACCCAAACGGAGAAACCGTGGATGTCGCGCAGATTGTTGAACCACCCCCTGCGCCCGCTGAGGCAGCTGCTGTGGTAACTCCCGCCGCGCCGGTGCCCGTGCAGGTGGCATCCCTACCGAAAACCGCCAGCAATCTTGGTTCGATCGGGCTGTGCGGAATGATCTTGTTGAGCGCTGGCCTCCTGCTTCCCGTGTTCTTCAAGAAATCTGTCTGACTTGGGAACAAGATAGTTTCAGGCAACCTTCCCGGCCATTCGCGTTCACCGGGTCCAGCCGGGAAGGGGGGTAGTACGCGAGTATCGCCTCTCGTGCGCTCACTGGAGCAGGAGAATTGATTCCCGTTGGAACCTTTCAGGCCATAGCAGAGGAAATCTCAGATGATAAAGAGGACTGGGTCCGGAGCAGATTTTAAAAGGGAGACCAGCCTGTCTGTTCCTGGGCCTCTCTCGGCTAACAGTCGCATTGCACCGGTATCACAATACTCACTCCCATTATTGCTAGCTCTTGGTGCATTAATATTGTGGTCTCGTGTTGCCTTACCTCAGGACTCCTCTTCCTCGCAAAACAGTTCAAGCGGTAACTACACAATCAGAATGAATACAAATCTAGTAGTCTTGAGCGCGACCGTTGTCGACCATAACAATGCGTTGGTCTTTGGACTCGGAAAAGATAACTTCCAGGTCTATGAGAATCGGATCCTTCAGCAAATCAAGACCTTTAGCCATGAAGATCTTCCTGTCGCCGTTGGTCTGGTCATTGACAACAGCGGAAGCATGAGAACAAAACGGGCAGACGTAATTGCATCTGCTCTTATCTTCGTTGATTCGAGCAATCCGCACGATCAGATGTTTGTGGTCAATTTCAATGAGCATGTCACCTACGGTCTGCCGCTCGAGATACCGTTCACGGATCGTGCGGATCAGTTACAGCTTGCTCTCTCCACAATTAAGGCTGTCGGCGAGACTGCGCTATACGATGCGATCGACGCAGCTCTCGATCACCTTACGCAAAGCAAGTGCGACAAGAAAGCTCTTATCCTGATCAGCGATGGCGGCGACAATGCCAGCACACACAGTCTGGCCCAGATTGTCGAGAAGGCCAGGCATTCCGCCGCAGTTATCTATACCGTCGGCATCTTCGACGAGCAGGATGGCGATCACAACCCAGGCCTTCTGAAACGATTCGCCAAGGAGACAGGCGGCGAAGCATTCTTCCCCGCATCGTCGAAGCAGATCCCTTTGATCTGCGAAGGGATCGCGCGCGATATCCGAAATCAGTACACGCTGGGCTATGCACCACTGATTACGAAACAGGATGCCGGATACCGGGTCGTCGATGTGCGCGCTAGCGCTCCTGCGCACGGACACTTAACTGTTCGTACGCGAACTGGTTACTTCCTGCCGTCGACATCGCCTCCGCAACCAGAGTCCATCAGCCATGATGACCATCGCTAAGGACGAGATCTTCGTAAAGCGCGGCCAACGGTTCATTCGTTGGACGCGGCTTTTCTTGCTGATGAGCGGTGTTCTCGCATTTTCATATGTTGGGCTCACATTGCTTGATGCGAAGCTCTATCAGGAACGCGCCGGGTCAGCCTTAGAAAAGCAGATTCAAGCTCAGGAAGCGCACGAGACAGGTCCTTCGAAGCTAGCGTTGAAGGAAGGCGATGTTCTAGGCCGTATCGAGATTTCCAGGATCGGATTGTCAGTGGTAGTTCTAGAAGGTACTACATCACAAACTCTTCGGCGTGGTGTAGGGCATATCGAAGGAACGGCACTGCCAGGCGAGCGCGGAAACATCGGAATTGCCGGCCACCGCGATACATACTTTCGCGCTCTGAAGGATATTCGCGCCAATGACGAGATTCAACTTGAAACCGCTTCTGGAATCGCAAAGTACGACGTAGATTGGATTCAAATCACTGCTCCGAGCGACGGTGGCATCGTGTCTTCTAAATCTGAGTCCACCTTAACCCTCGTCACCTGCTATCCATTCCAATATATCGGCGCTGCTCCTGAACGATTTGTTGTTCATGCGCACAGGCAATAACGGCTGGAAACCGATACCGGATTCAACTAGTCGACTATTCTCCTTCCCCCTGTGGATGTAAAACAAAGAGAGTCTTTAATGTATTCAATTGATCAGCGCCTGTAATGATCGGGTGGGAGACTCAAGCTATCTAGGCGAAAGCAGTTACCGGGATATGGAGGGCAGAATGCTCCAAAGCAACCAGGATTATGCCGCTAACCTGCACATACACGCGGCGAACGCCCACACCGCTGCGGCTGCCGCACATCGTAGGAGAGATCACGAAACCGCCGGAATGTTGAGCGCCAAAGCTCAGGAGTACTCCGCTGAAGCCGCCGAGAAATCGGAAGAAATTGCAAGGCGGGGGCCTGAGCCGCGAGGGGCGTGAATCGTGGACTGGAGCGGGTCGTCTATTAAGGTCTCCGCAGTGGAAGTACGCCCAGCTAAGGCACGGGAGGAGTAGACTCTCAACGGCAACCGCGAAGCAAGTCTCTTTAATGGATCTCGTTGCGCCAGGGGATTGGATAATGCGACGCCACAGACGGAAGACTTATATATCAGGAGCATCAACGCTACTGTCGATCAGTACCGCGTCTAACTCGAGCAGGCGCGCGCAGGTGCGTTGGCCTTGCCCAGCTGCAATCTTGATGACGGCAAAACGGAGGGGTTTAAGGGAAACGAAGTGTGTGGGGCGCCGTAATATACTCGAAGAACGCCAGAGCGGCAAAGCGTGACACCGAACCACCATCAGCTTGTGCAAACTGTCGAACGACCGAACTGACCGGCTCAGCCTTCAGGGTGCAGGTCCCGTATCGATTATCCTGGCTCGAGCCGATGACCCTTTGATGAGTTGTGGGTGTACATCACAATCTCCTTTTGCCGACATCTGCCCCATCTCGTTGGATTCGAGCGCTGCTGAAGTCGCTCGGTCCCGGGATCATCACTGGGGCCGCCGATGACGATCCCTCTGGTATTGCCACATACTCTGTTGCCGGCGCGCAACTCGGAACCAAACTTCTCTGGACTGCGCTCCTGACGTGGCCTCTCATGGCCTCGGTACAAATGATGTGCGCCCGGATAGGCAAGGTCACCGGACAGGGTCTGGCGGGAAACCTCAAACAACGATTCCCCAAATGGTTGTTGCTCGGGGTTGTCATAGCTCTTTTGACCGCCAACACGATTAACATCGGCGCGGACCTGGCGGGCATGGCAGATGCGTCTTCTATGTTGTCGGGGATTAATTCCCGCTGGTTTGTAGTGGCGTTCGCGCTGCTCATCTCGTGGGCAACCATCCAGCTCCAGTATCAGCAGATCGCGAACGTGCTCAAATGGCTCGTACTTGTGCTTTTCGCTTACCCCGTTACTGCGTTTGTAGTAGGAGCCGACTGGGGCCAAGTGCTTTACGATACCCTGATTCCTTCGATTCCGCATACCAGAAATGGATGGGCGACGCTGGTGGCGATCCTCGGCACGACAATCAGCCCGTACCTTTTTTTCTGGCAAGCGAGTGAGGAAGTTGAAGAGGAGAAGTCGGCGGGCCAGAGTACGCTCGCCCAACGCAGAGGAGCCACATCCGAAGAACTTAGATTAAGAAACATCGACGTTTCCGTCGGCGCATTTTTCTCGAATATCGTCATGTTCTTCATCATTCTGACCACTGCCATCACCCTGAACCGGCACGGTATTACGAATATCGAAACCGCTCGGCAAGCGGCTGAGGCCCTGCGACCGTTTGCCGGTAACTTCGCTGCAACCGTGTTTACACTCGGCATAGTCGGCGTCGGCTTTCTTGCCATCCCCACGCTGGCAGGGTCGGCCGCATACGCCTTCGCTGAGACCCTGGGCTGGCGACAGGGCTTAGGCAAAAAACTGAGACAGGCGCGATGGTTTTACGCTCTGATTCTGGTCTCGACGGGAGTGGGTGTCGCATTGGATTTTATCGGGATTAACCCGGTTAAGGCACTCTACTGGACAGCGGTTATCAACGGATTGCTGGCGCCATTCCTCATGGTCGCAATCCTGATCGTGGCGGCAGACAAGAAACTAATGCAGGGCCAGCCGAGCTCCCGCCTGGGATGGATTGTTGTGGCAATCACGACGATAGCCATGTTCGCAGCCGGCATTGCGATGTTTGTTGTTTGAGCCTTGGGACTAAGCGACCTCGGGAGTTTTGCTTGCCCGATTTGCTGCTTTATGCAGCGCACGTTTGTCAGCGGCATTGATCTTACGAGCCAGGCGATGAGGGAGTAGCGAAGAGTTCGAGCCGCACCATAGATGAGCATATATCGACTGCGCGAGACGCCGAGTGCGCCGGCGGCAAGCGCAAACGGCAAAAGCGGAATCGGCGGAGGAAGCACGGCGGGAAGAAATACGGCGAGGATGCGGTGTTGCTCCACCCATCCGGTAACTCGCCGAAGAAGAAGAGCCGGCACGTAGCGGCGCAAGCCCGAGTCACCCACTTTGCGCCCGAGGTTCCATGTTGCGTATCCACCCGCCAAACTTCGGCAATGGCAAACGGGGCAAGCAGCCACGGATCGCCACCATAGCGACTTAGTTCAAACGGCTAATCATTCGGATACGCCATCGGAGCTTGGGTTATGCCAGCCCCCATCCGCGGCGATGAGCGCATCAGCCTCTTTCGGCCCCCACGTACCGCGCTTGTAGCGGCGAACCCGAGGATGGTCCTTGAGGACTCGATTCACCACCTCCCATGCGGATTCGACCGCGTCCTCGCGAGTGAAGAGCGCCCCATCGCCCTTCATGGCATCGCCCAAAAGCCGTTCGTAAGGAGTTTCCTCGCCCTGCTGTTCGTCTGACAGGTATAGCTCTCGCTGTTCTCCGATGAATTCCTGACCCGCAATTTTCACGCGGGCAGCCAGGGCGATGGCCGAATTCGGAGAGAGCCGGAAACGCAGACAATTTGACCTGCTGTTCGGCGTCTCCGCATCGGCAAAGAGCTTCTGCGGAGGCCGCTTCAGTTCCACCAGGATTTCCGTCGCAGTCGTTGGGAGATATTTGCCCGCACGCAAATACCACGGCACTCCGTCCCAGCGCCATGAGTCGATAAACAGCCGCAGCGCACAATAGGTGTCGACGTCGGAGCGCTTCGCCACATCCGGCTCCTCTCGATAGCCCGCATACTGGCCGCGCACCATGTCATCGGGCCTCAAAGGGAGCATGGCTCTAAAGACCTTGGCCTTCTCGTTGTGCACTTCGTCAAAGTGCCGGCCCGCGGGCGCCTCCATGGCAAGCAGTGCCACGATCTGGAAAAGATGGTTTTGGATCACGTCGCGCAGGCAGCCTGCTGTCTCGTAAAACGCGCCGCGGCGGCCGACTCCAAAATCCTCCGATAGAGTGATCTGAACGCTGGCCACATAGTTGCGATTCCAGATCGGTTCCAGAAATGAATTGGCGAAACGAAAATAGAGAATATTCATGATCGCTTCCTTTCCAAGGAAGTGATCAATGCGGAAGATCGAGCCTTCAGGAAACACCGCGTGCGCAACCTGGTTTAATTCGCGCGCCGAGGCTAAATCGCGTCCAAACGGTTTTTCGACAATCACTCGCGCATTCTCGGCCAGGTTCGCGGCTCCCAGTCCTTTGATCACCGTTTCGAAGAGAGCGGGCGGAATTGCCAGATAGTGCGCCGGACGCCGCCCCTTCCCCAGCGCCTCTTTGATCGCCGTGAACGTATTGCTATCCGCATAGTCCCCGCTTACGTACTTCAGCCGCGACAGAAGGCGTTGCAATGCGCGTTTGTCATCGATCACGCACGCTCGCTTGATGCTGTCCGTTGCACGCCGGTGCAGCCGCTCCAGGCTCCACTTCGGAAAGGCAACGCCGATCACCGGAACCTGGAGTACGCCGCGCTTCACCATCGCATAGAGCGCCGGGAAGATCATCTTGTGCGCCAGGTCGCCGGTGACACCGAAGACCACCAGAGCGTCTGATTGGGAATTTGCCATCATGAGTCTGCTTTCAGGGCAGCAGCTTTCTGCTCATGGCCGCCGAATTGGAATGCACAGCTTCCGAATGAATATCGCACACAACCCAGTGGTGGCCGGCCCAAGACGCTGCACTTACCGGCTCCCATCCTGCCCATGCCGAACATACTCAGTTGCATGGAATCCTCCCGATTACGATGTTTGATGCCAACTCCGGAACAATTGCGAGTTATTGCTAGATCCCACCGCACACTGCTCACCTGATGCAGGCGGACCGTAGGCACTGTCAAGGTTGGCGCAGCATTGTTGTGAGGCAACAGGAACAGGAATATGACGCCGATATTTGCGACTTGCTCTCACCGCGGCGAGCGCTATGGTTGTTTGGTCGCCGCGGCGGCGACCTGGGCTGGCCGGCTGGCATCGATTGTGGATGAGCTCACAGCCGGTGCAAACTTGTCCGCCGATATCTCGGTGCCGGCCGGATAGATGAGAATCTGGATCGAGCCCCAATCTGCTTCGAGGTTGGTGCCTGATTGTTTACCCATCCCTAACGTCTTAAGCAGGCTGTCGTCAAATCCGAAGTTCTCGACCAGATACTCGCGGATCACCATCGCCCTGGCTTCGGTGAGAACGAGATCCTTCTGGGTATCGCCAGCCATGCCATTGGAGACCACGACGACGGCGACTCCGAATTGATTCTGTGCCAGAAAGTCACCGGCCGCCTTAAGAATCTTCTGGTCCCTAATCTTGGCCGAATCACGACCATCGAAAAGCTGCTTCGCAGTGTAGGTAAATGTCTTCTCAGGCCCGGCCTGCGGCAATCCGCCGATTTTGTTCGCCGCCAAGTCGGCGGAGTCCTCGTATCCGCGCTTCTTGAAATAGCCGCTCAAGAAAAAGTTGTGTTTCAAAGCCTCCATGTTCTCCTCGAAATCCGTTACGCCGGTCTGCGCGTGCATCATCGTGTCATGGAGTGTGGCGGTCGTCTCTTCCAAGTTGTTATAGAGTTGCTTATCGTTCACGAGCGATCCCACACTTCCCTGTCCCGAGTCAATCTTGGCGCTAATCGAGTTCAGATGGGCAGTGGCCAGCGTTGTGTTGAGAATGGCCTGTTGGCTGCCATCCAGGATCGCGTTCGTCTTCGCAAGCAGTTCTCCCAATTCCAGGGGCGGCACACTTTGGATGGTCTCGCCGTCCTTCACTTCAGCTTGTCCGGCAGATCCAAACGAAATCGCCACGTATTGATTGCCCAACATCCCCTCGGTTTCAATTGAGGCTACAGAGTCCCGCTTGATGATCTCCTGCGTTGATTTGTCGAGATCCATATCGACCGTAACCCTGTCGCCCGGCTTGTGCGGTAGCTCGATGCTATGCACCGTTCCGCTGTGAACCCCGGCCACCTGCACGTCAGCTCCCGCAGCCAGGCCCGCAACATTGTCGAATTGCGTCTTGAGTTGGTAGGTCGAACGAAACAGATATTCCTTGCTCCCGATCACGAAGACACCGGCGGCTAGAATTGCCAGCGTCGCTACGATGAATGCTCCCAACCTCGCCACTCTCGACATAAGTCCCTCCTACCTACGATTGCTTCAGAAAGTCCCTTACAAACGCGATGTTGCTTTGTTCAAGATCCTCGAATGTGCCATCGATCACCACGTTGCCCTCGTTCAGCAGGGCCAGACGGCCTGCTATGGTCTTGGCGCTATGCAAATCGTGCGTCACTACGATGGACGCCATCTGCCGTTCTCTCTGAAGCTTGAGAATCAATTCGTCAATTTCGCCGGAACTGATGGGATCGAGGCCAGCTGTAGGCTCGTCGAGCAGCAGAATCTCCGGCTCAAGAGCCAGCGCACGCGCAAGGCCTACGCGCTTTTGCATACCTCCTGAAATATCCGACGGCATCTTCTCAAAATCGCCGCTCATCCCCACCTCCGCCAGCAATTGAGTTACCCGGTCTGAGCGCTCAGATCTCGACATCTCTCTCCGATGGTGCTCAAGGGGAAAGGCCACATTCCCGGCGACGGTGAGCGAATCGTAGAGCGCAGCTTGCTGAAACAGGAAGCCCATCTTCTTCCGGATCTCTCCCAAGCGGTCGAGAGCCAAGCCGGCGATATCCTTGCCATGAATGCGAATCGATCCCGAGTCTGGCGTATCGAGGCCAATGATGAGTCTCAGCAGCACGCTTTTCCCTGTACCGCTTCGCCCGAGTACCGCCAGGGTTTCTCCCTGCTTCACATGCAGGCTCATCCCGTTGAGAACCCTCTGGCTCCCAAAGGATTTGAAGACGTTCTCAACAGCAATGACGGGCACAGGACTGTCTTGCCCGGTAGCCGCTTGCTTCGTCGTAATGTCATAGGCTGTGGCCATATTGGTTTCGTGAGCCCTTGCAGGCAGCAGTTAAGAAAAGAAAACGAGGATGAATTTCACCATGACAACATCGGAGAGAATCAGGAAGAGCGAGGCCAGCACGACCGAGCTAGTGGCTGCGCGGCCAACTCCCGCGGCCCCTCCGCGCGTGCGCATACCTTGAAAGCACGCGATGAGCCCGATGATCAATCCATATACAGCTGTCTTGAAGGTCTGCGGCAGGAAAGCATTGAAAGTGGCGCCACTAAACCCGCTTGAGATGAACTGGTGGAACGAGAGCGGCCCGGCAAGAGATTGCGCAAACCAGCCCGTCAGCAACGCGCATGCATCGGTGGCGAGCGTCAGCAGCGGCAGCATCAGGATGCAGGCTAGTATTCGTGTCGCTGCCAAAAGTCTGTAGGAGTTGATCGCGGATGCCTCGATGGCGTCGATCTGCTCGGTCACTTTCATCGATGCCAACTCCGCGCCCATGCCCGCGCCCACGCGCCCGCTTACCACCAGCCCGGTAATCACTGGACCCATCACCTGAACGACGGAGTACACGAGAGTGGCGGGAAACATCGATTTGGCGCCAAATCGAGCGAGACTGTAGCGGGCCTCCAGCGAGATCACAATGCCAATTGCCGCACCCGCCATGGCAACTAGCGGCAGAGATTTCGAGCCAACTTCGTCGAGTTGTCGAATCAGCTCGCGCCATTCGTACGGGGGCGTTATCGCGGCTGTCAGAACGCGCCACGAAAAGATCCCCAGTTCTCCGAACCACTCGAAGAAACCGTTGAACAGGCCGACGACAGCGTTCGCAACTGAGGACAAGGAGACGCTCCGCCGTGCCGGAAGCTGAAGGCTTATGTCTGCTGCGGAAGGAAATCCATGACCGCTCATTGGTTCGGACCTGGAATCGGGGAGCCGTGCGCATTGTTCAGACGCATGCGTGAAATCGGGGTATGTAGTCCCCTATAGAAGAACCCCAGTGCAATGTTGCCGCTCATGTATTCCAACAGGCTGTAGGTCCCAATGCGGACCGCATCCTTTGCCGCGAAGCGGCTCGGATACAAGCTGTAAACCACGGTCATGGAACCCGCGTAGGGCGCGTTAAGCGCGGAGAAGACCAGCGCTTGCAATCGCGGCATCTCTGGAATTGCTGCCAGGGCCGCCGTAGCCAACACCGGGAGCATCGCCCGATGAATCCTCGCGCCGTATCCTTCATTTCTGGATCGGCAAACGCGCCTTCCAGACACACCATTTCGGAAGGCCGACCCGAACGCTGACTCAGAGATCCACTTGGATGACCTCATCGTCTCTCCTTTGATCGGCGTCGTCCATCTCCGGCACCGCTCACGCCGCGATTGAACTGCCGCGTCGTTAGCTGGGCCTCCAGTAATGTTTGCAGAGTGGAGGACTCAAAGGATGGTCATATTTGATCGCAGTCGCAAGTTGCCTTCTGCAACGGCCGCACTAAACAATCAAGGCAAAGCTCGTTCCGTCCGGGCAAATGGTCCACTCGGCACTTGCCCAAAAGAGCACAGTCTTTGCTCTAAAAATCCGGGATGACTCAAGAAACCAGTTCTTTCCACGGTTCGCCGAGGAGCATGCCATGCCTGAAGTTCATGCTTTCCCCTCCATCCCCACGAAGATCCTGCTGCCCATCGACTTTAGCCTATCTTCGCAGGCTGCGTTGGAGATGACCGCTGACCTTGCGAAACACATTCACGCGGAACTCTATCTGGTGCATGTGATCCCGGTGTTTCCCACCTCAACACTTCCTGACTTCGTCCCCGAAACCAAGTTCCTTCAGGATGTAAGGTCAGTTGCGGAGCGGCATCTGGCCAAGTGCCATGCAGTTCTTGCGGCCAGGGGAGTCAAATCGAATTCCAGCGTCGAGGTCGGAAACGACATCGCCGGGAACATCATGGAAGTGGTGGAGCGAGAGCATATCGATATGGTGGTGATCTCCACGCACGGTATCTCTGGCTGGCATCCTCTGGTCTTCGGGTCGATTGCCGAAAAGGTCGTAAAACTCGTGCAGTGTCCCCTCTTGCTTCTGCGTTCAGCCAATCCTGGCGACCATACGAAGACTCAGTCCGAGCATCCCGGGGAATGGTGGTAGAGAAAATCGTCGCGCCCATCGCCATCCATTTTCCGTCCCTCTGCGCCATCAGTATGCGCTGGCCGTTCGCACTCGTAACGTAGCCGTTATTACCGGATGCACCGCCCTCCAGGTGTGCTGCGCACAGAGCAAAGAGTTTCAGATCTGTGACTGATGTTTCGTCTTTGCCGAAGATGCGATTACGCTGGAGCAGGCAAGGAAAGTGCGGGTCGCCGATGATGTCTTTCGTGATGGAGTAGCGGCCATCGGCGTCCGCACCAGCAGAATTGACGGGAAGTGGTTGCTATTCTACAGCTGGCAACCGCGTTGGAATAACTGCAAGCGGATTCAGAGACAGAGACTTTGCTCGGGTTCGGTCTTAGCTGAATGCTACCGATCAAAGTGGTCTACTGTGACCAGACAGATGCCTCTGCCATTTCATAAGATGCTGCTTAGTGGAGAGGCTGGGCGATTGCTCCAAGGGTCGGTGTAGCTTCTCCTAAATACATGAGGTTGCGACATGGAAACCGTATTGATTGTTCTTGTGGTTCTGTTCTTGCTCGGCGGCGGTGGTTGGGGATACTCGCGCTGGCGCCGCTAGATCCCGTGATCGCAGGGATATGATCGGAAAACGATCAGTAGCTGCGGTCACGTACTTGAATGCTCGTAAATAGAAACCCCTTCAGCATTGTCTCGTGGCGGTTGATCATGCAGAACAGCGCTTAGCCGCGATTTATGAATCCGGATGCGGCCGTTGTATTCGATAAATCCCAATTTGCGGAAGCGATTCATGAAGAAGCTCACGCGGGATCTAGTGGTGCCGACCATCTCTGCCAGAGTTTCCTGGGTGATCCTTGGAATGTATGGTTCCGGTTCCCCCAACTCGCCGAACTCAGCCATCAACAGCAGAATCCGCGCTAGCCGTTTCTCGCTCGAATTGAAGAGTTGATCGACCAGATCAGCCTGAACGCGCATGCTACGTTCCAGCATGAACCTCAAAAAGAGATCTGAGAAGCCATGCTCATCATGCATCAGGTGGATCATTTCGCGCCGGCTGATTTTTAGGGTTGTACAGGCGGTAACAGCAGTGGCCGTCGCCAAACGCACCCCAGCCGAAGTCGCAAGTGACTCTTCTCCCACAAAGTCGCCGGCAGAAAGAAGTGTGATCGTAGCTTCCTTCCCGGTTTGGGAGACCACGGTGACCTTTGCACGGCCATTTTGAAGATAAAAGACCGAGTCCGCCGGATCACCCTGCGAAAAAAAGACATCCTTCGCCGCCAATTGGGTGGTTCTTCGCCCCAGGCCGGCGCTCGCCAGGAAGGCGGCGGCATCGAATCGGGGCTTGTCAAGATCAGCCATCGGTGGGCCTCCCGTGGTTGCGTCCTTTGAGGGACGATAGCCGGCAGGTTCTCGCCCGCAATCGCCATCAGGTTGAAAAATGGAGATGTGTTCACCACTTCCCCTCATCTACGAACGCAATCCTGTGATGCTCGATGGCCGCCTTTCAATTCCATCAGCGTCGGGGGAGGCGCATCTCGCCATTTTCAATCGTCTCACCGGCGCAGGAGGCGATCTGATCAATTCTGACCACTTTTCGGGAAATATTTCAAGTATCTTGGTTAGTAACGTTAAAATGGAGCTTCGAATTGCGCCGAATCTCATCAGTGCGGCAGCCGGCAAATAATGCACTGCGATAAGACCCTTACGCAAAGAGAGAATGGACCGATGCTTCCTCGACACAAGATACGTGATCTGGCCCGCAGCCTGGTTGCTTCGGAGGCGGATGCGACTACAGTCTCCCTGCAAACCGAACCTGCAACAGTCCGTGTCTATGAGAGGCTGCGCCGACAGCTTGGCGCATCCGTCGGAGTTGATGGTTTCCAGACGCTCGCTTCTCGTGCGCTGGCTCTGGCGAGGTCGGAATCTCCCCGTCTAGACGCCGTTCAGATTACAGCGAATGGAGACTTGCGCGGTCTCGGTGAAGTTGAATCCCAGGCGGAGGAGAACGGCGATGCCGGAATCGTTCTGATTGCGCAGTTGCTCGGGCTGTTCCTAACTTTTCTGGGCGAGGCAACAACGCTGGGTTTGATCGAGGATTTACGCCTTCAGGTTGATGTCAGGACAGAGCCGGCAACGACGACAGCGGATACGACAGTCTCAGGCGCCGATGAAGCGGCGATGAATGTGACTTTTGAAGACCTTTTGCTGGAAATTGACCGGCTGAGGAGCGTAGGTGAACACATTGAAATCCTGGCGGATAGACATCCCGGGATGGAAGATGGGCTTATGAGTGTTGCCGGCAACCTTCGCAGTATCGCTACGGTTCTGGACGTCTTCACGCTCATTCGAAGCAAGGCTGGCGGGTCGCAAGATGCGCCGGACCTGCAAACGAATCGCTATATGAATTGAGTTTCGCCGGCGTTCCTTCGAGATCAAAATCCTTTGGATTTTGATCGGGATGCGAAACAGCTTAACCGCGGGTCATCTGCGAGAATAGGTAATCGTAGCCCTGATCTTGCCGCGGAGCGTGTAGTGTATATCGGGATTTTCCGTCAGGAGCGAAGCGGCGTTGAACATGGCCCCTCTCCCCGAAACGCGAGATTTGGCTCAGCGGCTTCTCAGCTACGAAGCCAAGGGGGGCAATGCCTCCGAGTCAGTGGGGTCTTCAACCCTCCGTGTCTACGAGAAGATGCGCCAGAGTCTCGGCGAATTAGCTGGAACCGCCGGCTTTCAGGCGCTAGCCTTTCGCGCATTAACGCTGGCGAGATCGGAAGTTCCCATCCTTCGCGCGGTTGAAGTGACGGCGGATGGAAGTCTCAACGGCATGAGCGCGATTGAGCCTCCGACCAATGTCGAGAGGGATCGGATTCACGAGGGCGGAGTCATCCTCATTTCTCGCCTGCTTGGGCTGCTTCTCATTCTCCTTGGCGAAGCTTTAACGATGAACCTGGTACGAGACATGTGGCCGGATGCAGCGCACGATCATTTCAATTCCGAGAACGGGAGAAAAACGTGAGCGCACAAGATAAAGTGGAGATCAATAAGCTGCCAACCGGAGTTCCGGGTCTCGATGACATTATGGGCGGCGGTCTTCCAGAGTTCTCCTTCAACATCATCGCGGGTGCCCCCGGAAGCGGGAAGACGACGCTGGCGCACCAATTCGTATTCGCCAATGCGACGCCTGAGCGCCCTGCTCTCTATTTCACCGTCCTCGGCGAATCCGCCTTGAAGATGCTGCGATACCAGCAGCAGTACACATTCTTTGATCCGGCCAAGCTGCCGGAGTCCATCCGTTTTATCAACCTGAGCCATGTCGTACTTGAGAAGGACCTGGGCGCCGTCCTGGAGGAGATCACCAAGGAAGTTGAAAAGACCAATGCCGCCGTCGTCGTAGTTGATTCCTTCCGCTCCATGGTGCGGAAGCCGTATAGTGACATGGATCTGCAATCCTTCATTCAACGGTTGGCCCTGTTTCTGGCCAGTTGGCAAGCTACAACATTTCTGATCGGTGAGTATGCAGAGGACGAATTACGCGAAAACCCCATCTTTACTGTCGCCGACGGGCTGTTCTGGCTGCGCCAGACGGCGGAACGAAATTCCGTTGTACGAAAGCTGCAGATCATCAAATTGCGTGGTCAGGCCTCTGTGCCGGGGTTGCACACCTTCCGCATAACGAATGCTGGAGTCCAAGCCTTCTCACGCACGTTTGGGTTGACCGCGCGCGTCAAGAATCTGGTCGGCCAGCGTCGCCTCTCTTTCGGCGTTCCGGACCTGGACCGGATGCTCGATGGCGGCGTGCGTGAAGGCGACAGCATCCTCGTGGCAGGGCCTTCGGGAACAGGAAAATCCGTCCTTGCCGCCCAATTCATAGCTGAAGGTATAAAGGGGGGCGAGGCAGGAATCATCGCGGTCTTCGAGGAACGTCCACAAGCGTATGCGGAGCGGGCCGCCGGTTTAGGCTTGGATCTTGAAACGCCGCAGAATGACGGGAAGCTCACAATTCTCTATCTCCGTCCTCTGGACCTTTCAGTGGACGAAACCATGCATTCGATTCTCGACGCTGTTCAGAAGATAGATGCCAGACGGCTGGTGATCGATTCCCTGGCGGGCTTTGAGATGGCTCTGTCGCCCGGCTTCCGCGCCGACTTTCGCGAATCCCTCTATCGAATGATCTTCGCTCTGACAGGAATTGGTGTAACGATTCTAAGCACAGTCGAAGTCGATGAGTCTTTTACCGAGTTTCCATTCAGTACCTACTCAATCTCTTTCCTTTGCGATGACATCATCCGGCTCCGGTATGTGTCGATCGATGATCAGCTTCGCAAGGTTATGGCCGTTATCAAGATGCGTGGCGGTAATCACGCCAAGGATATCCGTGAGTATGAAATCACTTCGAAGGGTGTGGTGATTGTGGACCAACGCCTGACAGGCTATCAGGGTCTTATCAGCGGACTTCCTGTACGCTCGAACCGGTCCCCTCGGGAGGTATGGTCCTCCAATGATTCAGAAACCAAGAAACAAACGTAAGCAAACGTCCGATGATCCAGAGACCGAGGCTAAGCTCCGCCTAGATCAGGAGCGCGATGTGTCCAACATCGAGCGCATGATTGTGTGCACCTCGCCCCTGCCGATGGCTGCATTGGCGGGATCTAACCAAATCCTGCGCTACGTCAACTCTGCCTTTTGTCGGCTGGCTTGCAAGACGAAAAGTGAACTGATAGGAATGCCTTTCGCAGAGGCCGTGCCTTGGGAGGGATGCCTTGCATTGCTGAACCACGTATATAGCACGGGAGAAATCACAATCCAGACAGAGCCGGAACGGACAGAAGCTCATTCGGCTCGTTGGTCGTACACCATGTGGCCCGTCAGAGGTACACAGGATCACCTGGTGGGAGTCATGATGCAGGTGACCGAGACCACGCAATTCCATCAGCGAGCGATCGCCATGAATGAGCAACTTTTGTTGTCAGGGGTGCGCCAACATGAACTCACGGAAACAGCAGAGAGGCTGAACGCGCAGCTGCAACTTGAAATCGCGGATCGGAAGAGGATAGAAGAAGCATTGGTCAATAGCGAAAAGTTGGCGGTGACAGCGAGATTCGCGTCAACCATGGCCCATGAGATTAACAATCCTTTAGAAGCAATGACGAATCTGGTATTTCTTTTGGCTCCTCTCCAAACCAGCTCCAAGGCACGAGCTCACATCGCCACACTAGAAGAACAGTTGCAGGGTCTGCGTCGCATTACTGCACATGCCCTCAAGTTTCACCGGGATGGCAACGACCCGGCGGAATTCAAATTGGATGCGGTGCTCCGCGAAGTAGCGGACTTTTATCAGCTCCAGGCTGAGAGGCAAGAAGTTGTTGTTCATCAGCGCTTTGAGACGGATGGAACCATTTTGGCTTTCAGAAGTGAAATTGTTCAGGTCGTGACGAACCTGTTGCTCAATGCGTTTGATGCCACGCTCCCTGGCGGACAGGTCATCATTCATCTATATCCTGCTCCACGCTGGCTCTGTGAAGTCCATGCCTCATCTGGTTATTGCCTCTCGATCGCTGATTCCGGCATCGGCATTACACCGCAAGATCGGGCCCGAATTTATCTGCCTTTCTTCACCACAAAAGGAGAAAGAAGAACAGGACTCGGTTTGTGGGTGAGCGCGGGTATCATCAACCGCATTGGTGGTTCGATCCGCGTGTGGAGCACGTGCCGGCCAGGCCGTTCTGGCACTTGTTTCTCTGTCTTCCTGCCCGCCAAACAAGTCGCCTTCACACCCTCCCGGTTACGCCAGAGTACCCGTTTTCAATGATCTCGGCTGCTCTGGCCCGGTAGATCGCGGGATCATCCGGCGCCCAGGTTCCCAGTCCATCGACATATCGATTGCACATGCAGAAGGCCGCTGCGATCAGCACTGTGTCGTGGATCTCCTACTCGGTCGCTCCTAGCCGAGCGGTCGTCGAAGAGAAGACGCGCGTCGTTCCTGTGCAGGCGGTCGGAAGAGAAGGAGAGCATTGGAGAGATTCTCATCGCGGAGAACTAAGATTTTGCCGCGAAAACACCGTTGCAGTGCTGCCGATGCTTCCTTTCCCCCGCGAATGCAAAAAACTGGCCATAAGTGGCGAGCGGCAAGGATGTATAGCTTTATCTCGAGACCCTATCCTTGGATATAGCCGGCGGAGCTGACGTAGCAACGATCTGGTCCATGGGTAGTTCCAGCGCGAATAGCGAGGCTGTTCCATGGTCCGCATGTACCCAGATGCCGTGGAACGCCTCCTGCAGCTCAGGGTGCATCTTCAACAGTGTCGACATTACCGCGGTCAATTGCCCCCGCGCAGAGACCGCATCGCGCAACTGCCCTGCCTGGGCTCCATCAGGTGTGTAGTGAACGTCCAGATCAAGCCCTCCCAACTCTGTCGATGTATCAATCGCAGTCACGGTAATCAACTCGCCCTGCGCAAAGAACGTCATCGCTGTCTTTCCTGGCAAATCAGTGGGCCGAATCTGATCAGCCTCATGCTGCAGCTTTTCCAGGTTTGGGCTGGAGAGGAAATCCAGTGGGTCGAGAAGATCGGTGGCGATGCGGTAATAGAACCACGCATTCCAGTCCGACTTTGTCTGTGCGTACTTACGCGCCGCCACCCAATACCACAAGCCGTCGTGGCCTCCCGCGGTCATCGGCTTGACAAATAATCCCGCCAGCAGCCAGCGACCATCGGCGGATTTCGACAAGATGAGGGAAACCTGCTGCGGACGCGGTACGCCTGTCGCATGGACCATGGACAATACGTACGTGCCGGCTGGCAGAGCAGGAAAGCTCAGAGCCACGACAGGGGATCCGCAAAAGAAATCGGTTTGAGTCGCAGCTGTGAACGCTGTGCCTGCAGAATCGACCGAAGCGTCCAGCAGGTAAAGTTCATCCACGGTTATTGTGGCAGGTTGCACAAGGGGTTGTAGATGGCCTATCGAACTGGTGAGCCCATCGAAATTCGCGGCCAGAGCGGGAGTCACATCGTTGCGAAGAACTTCGGTGTTATCCGTTTGTATCTGCGAGAGGATGGATCGGGTTGCATTCGCCAGTTCAGCGCGCTGAACCGATGTCATTTGCGATTGCGTTGTACAGGAAGCGGCGTTTGAGTGTGTAGCCTGCATTCCCGCCCAGATCAGAACCATGAATGCCATCGCACTTCTCGTTTTGGCAAATCTCAGAATCATCTAGGTGCCCTCATTGGAGTATGCTCTCCATCAGATGCTGCCCTCGATCCATAATCTCGTGAGCCATCGCGACAGAAAGCGCCGCTTCAGCGCGGCTCTGGATCTCCAGCTCGACCTCTCGTATCGGCAACGGCGCGATCACCGTCATGCAGCCGATCAGTTTGTTCAAGACGAGATACGATTTCCGGCTGAATTGGAGGAATTCAAGCGGGTATTCAGGCTTGCGCGCGCGTGCCTCCACCGGGTCCGCGTCGAGCAGGAAACTGATTTGCGGCTTGGGAACAAACCGCGCAATCATGCGCACGTACGTGCGCGTCAGCGCGTTCTCCAACCTCAGATTCGCAAGTTCGTCGTAAATAAACCGGTCGAAGATGACGACATCGGCGTCGGACCGTCGAGCCCTCTCCATCAATGATCGAGTTGAAACAGCGTCGGCTATGTAGATGCAAGGGCGCAGCAACGTCATCATCCATGAGTGAACATTCTTGTCTCGCCGGCTGATCGGCGCCTCAGGAGTTCCAACTCCCTTATCCCCCTTGAAGATCACGTGCGCAGCGCCTTCGCGAAGCCTTTTGAACCGGGCAACATCGTCCCAGAAACTAACCAGAGAGTAGCGCAGGCCCGCCTGCTGGATCTTGGCGCAAAGTTGCCGAATTTGCGTGCTCTTTCCCGCGCCGTCAATCCCTGAGAAGCTCACGAATTTGGTCCGCTTGTTTCCTTGATCTGCGCGCATCATCAGTCACCGTTGAACTTCCGCAGCCATCGACCGATCCATCAGCGCGGCTGGCTGGGGGTTGCATGTGTCAGCGCTACGACGGTCCCAACGGCGGCGCCGGCTGCCACAACCACGGCTATCCTAATAAGGAAGGTGCGCACTTGCCGCTGCTTCGCCGGGGCAATTGCCGCTCCGCTCACTTGCGATCCCGCAACTCCCTTTCCCCTCACTGCGGGGGCCGCGGCCGTGCCGACCGGTTGCGCAGCGCCATTCTGTTGTTGACCCTGGCCAGGCCGCGGAGTTCCGTTCGGTTCGTTCGAGCCGTTGCTGGGCGATTGTGCAACTTCCGGCGCATCCGGGAGCGTTGCGTCAGGGTGCTGGGAATCCACAACCGGCTTCCCGGTCCCGCTGTCGGGTCCAACTTCCTGCCCTCCATTGAAATCCGCACTCTGGGCCAGCTTCGCGCGAGCTGCTTCCTGCCACGGCGTTGCAGCTGCCTTGGCAGTGGGCGCGGCCAGGAACAGCAACAGACAACCGGCGATCTGTCTCTCTGTCAGCCATCCAGCGATTCTCATGCTCATTGTCCGATCCATACGCACTTTCTGCCTTGAAATGACGACGATCGTACTTCAGGCCGCATTTTCAGAAACCTGCCCATCCTCGCCCTGTAAGTACTCGATTGTGCCCAAGCCGGCGGAGTGCTGATGAAAGCTGTTTACCGCGTCGGAATTCGAGGCGAAGATCTGAAACAGGCGGTCCGCTCCGATCAGTTTAAGCACTACCAGGGCCGACGGAGACACCGCTGCGAGCCTGGCGTCCCCATTACGTTTCATGGCTTCTTCCAAGCAGGACAGAAGCAGGTGAAGAACTGGCATGTCCATTTGACTTAACCTGGAGCAGTCAAGCACGAGGCCAGGACGCCTATCGCTCATGCGATCCTGCATACTGCCCAGAAAGCGCCGTCCCTGGTCCTCGTTGGTTATCTCCGGAAGCTGCTCGATTGTTACTATTCCCCTGATCGCCATAGTAGCCCTCCTAGTTTGCTTATCTCTTGTTCTTAACTCACTGCTAAGGTTGAACGTTATTGGCTTCAGCCAACTTGGTCAGTGAGCCTGCTGGCGGCCCTCCCAACTGAGGTCGTTCTATGGAATTCTGTGTCAGTTCGCTGTAATCCCCAAAGATCCGCCTATATTCCGCCTTGGGATCGCGAACCGCCCGCGCCAATATGTGCTTCCCGTAGCGAACTAAGGTTGATAGGTTTGTCTTATACCAACAGCATTGGGTCATTCGCGGCGAAAAACCGCACATAAATCGAAGTTTCGAGAGTCCGGCTGGCGAAGAGAGCAACGCCGCTACCAGCCTATGATTGCCATCAAGAACTGTAAGTGGCCCTCGCTCATGAATGCCGAGAAGAATCACAGTGCCCAATTCACCTTCTCTGTGAGATAGTTGCTCTGCGAGGGTGGCAATTTTCGATAAAAACCGATTGTCAAGAGTGTACTGGCCGCTGCGTAAGCTCTCGGTAACCCGGACGACTGAGTAATTGCCCCGCGCCAGCGTTCGCCATTGGGACCGGGGGAATACTCTGATGAGGTCGAGGGCGTCTTCATTGATTTTCACTTCATGCCATTCGGTTTTGCTGGGGAGTTCCTCCCAGAGCGAACGGCGCTTGGCGAGCAGAAGCGCGCGGCGTTTTGCAATTACATCCGTGTGGTGCTGATTGGGTTCGGATATAAGTCCGTGCGCCCTATCCATGTCTTGAAAGTCGGGATGATTTAAGTCGCTGTTCAAGAATTCGGCAATCACTTGATCTTCTGTCACCGGCCGCAACAGGCGAACCGGAGAGGAATTTGTCGCTGACCGCAGGATCTTCGAGGAGGCCAAAGCGTCAATTAGAAACGGTATTGCCACAACGACGAAAAGAGCCGCCAGCACCGCCAATTGAACCAGGATGATCTGGCGCATTGATGAATGAAATTGGTAGATTCCTCCAATCAACATGCCGCTGAAAAGCAGTTGAATCCAGCTCGTGTTTGCAATCTTGTATGCCATCTCGAACGTGATGACCACCGCGCTTATTGAATAGATGACAGTTTTGATAGCGTAAAGCGCTGAAAGGTAAGGAATGCCGTACTTTCCAGTGATTACGAATCCTGGACCAAGGATTGTCGTCCATAGAGCCGGGGGCGCGATCCACATGGCAAGAGCGACGAAGGAGCCGATACCCAGCACCAGCAAAAGCGGCGTGGCGATAAGGCGCAGATCATTTCGCTCCTCGGCGCGCGTGCCAGCCACAATTGGGAATGTGGAATTGATGACTGCTGCGGAAAGAACAAATATCACGCGGCCGACAAGTCCGACGGCCGCATAAAGGCCCGCCTCCTGCGCCGGGAAGATGTGTTTCACCACAATTAGGTCGCAATTGTTGATGAGCATCTGGCCCGAGTAGAAGAGCAACGCCTGGGCTATTTCGCGAATGCCATCCGAAAAGCGTAGCGGATTAGGCGTCGGCGCCGGCAACCGTCGGGTCATGGCAAAATAGGAGACGGCCATCGCCACAGCATTTGCCGCGACAACTCCTCGCACACCGAAGCCTGTTGCAACCAGAACGTATGATCCTCCGAGCCGGACTGCCCCTTCGATCACGAGACTCATGGCCAGGCAACGGAATCTGCAACTGCCCTGACAGTAACCGCGACGGGCTCCCAATGGAATATAGAAACCTGCGGCAATAGCAAGCATTGCGATCAGACTGGAATCGGGCAGATTTAGATAATCCGCGATTCCCTGCCGAAACAGAAGCAGCACCAGCGCAACGGAAATCCCGCATCCAATTGCACTGCGATGAAAGCATCGGTAGACCTCAGCCTTCGTCTCTGCGGATGGTTGCTGTGCCACCATCTTTGCCGCGACGATCTGAAATGCGAACGAGACGGCGGAGAGAAGCACGAGGAGCGAGTAGACGACCGTGGCATGGCCGAAGCTCTTAGGGCCCAGGAACCAGCCAATCACAATGTTGTAGGAAAGACTGAGGACGGTCGCAAGGCTCGAACCACTCAGCAATACCATGGTTCCAGAGACAATCCGGGAGTGTAATGTTCTTGCCATTTAGATAGACCATTCCCCGCGCTTCTGGCGCTCTCGTTCGTTGCGCCGAGAGCCCTACTGGAGTTAGCAGGCGCACCGCAATATCTACTCCGATGCCAAAATACATATTCTGGCTGCTCGATGTACCCGGTTGCGCCGCAGAAGTTTGTGCCGCGGCCACGACAACCCGGCAGTCGTCCCTTGCTTCTAAACAGTTTGAGACCATGTTGCAACGCATCTGCGGCACATTACTGCTTCTTTTTCTGCACGGGTGTTCCCATCCCGGCTCCGGCCAGATGGCGCCGCTGAAGTACCGGGCGGCCGGCAAGACCCCTGAAGTTCTTGCGGTTTACGAGGCGTGGTTCGGGCATCCCGCCCATATCTCTGTGAATTACAACTCCCACGATCCCGGAGTGATCAAAAGTCAGATTCGCCAGGCCCAAGCAATGGGAATCTCAGGATTCGTCGTGGATTGGTATGGTGACCGCGAACCGTTTATCGACCAGAGCTACGCGGTGATGCAGAAGTTGGCCGCGAAAAACAAATTTCATATCGCCATGATGTACGACGAATCTAATGAGGCCGTTGGGGCAACAGACGAAGCGATCGCGGATTTCAAGATGTTCCATGACGCTTATCTTTCTCCCAATTCGCCAGGCCATGATGCCTACCTGACTTACCAAGGCCGCCCTGTAATTCTCGTTTTTCCCAAGAGTTTGCGCACTGACTGGAGTAAGGTTCGCGCCTCCGTCAGTTCCTGGGACCCCGCGCCGCTGCTCATTGATGAGGCGCCTGCCGGTGCAGACGCTAACGCGTTTGACGGCTATTATCCATGGTTCTACATCGGTTCTAAGGGTTGGGCTGTCGACGGCGGCAATTGGGGGGAAGATTCCCTGACCGGTTTTTACCAAACAATGCGCGATAAATATCCCGACAAGATCATCGTGGGCGGCGCATGGGCGCAATTCAACGACAGTAAGGCTTCCTGGGGGCTCAACCGTCAAATTGCACCGCGCTGCGGCCAAACATTCCAAGACACCTTCAGTTTCTGGCGCAGAGTATTTCCAGCTGATGATCCGATTCCGTTTATATTGATTGAGACGTGGAACGACTATGAGGAGGGGTCTGCGGTTGAGCGGGGACTCCCCACCTGCAACGCCCCGGCCGCGACGAATAGCGCAAAGAATTAGAGCAAGGAATTCCCAGGCCTTACCTCGCAAATGCCTCGGGCTGAACCGCATTGCTCCCCTTTTGGATCGAAATGGCGCCCAGCTGAGCCGCCACTTCGGCAGGAGAGCGGTGAACTTGACTGATGAGCGAGAGCGGACGGTCGCGTACCTGATCGAACACACGGACAATGTATTCGCCCAACATGCCAACCGTTAAAAGCAACACGCCACCCATCAGGAATACTGCGCATTCGACGCCAAGGGCTGCGGCTCTTATCGCACTCGAGGAAATCAACGCCCCCAAACCAAGCAGGAACGCCACGAAGGTTGCCAGGCCACATAGCACGAAGCTGAGCCGAATCGGCTTGTAGCTGAAGCTCATGATCGCGTCTGTGGCGTATTTGATCCGGCTGATGAACGACAGCTTGCCTTCGCCGCCGAGCCGATCCTGCCGGTCATAGTAAACGATGGTGTTGCGATATCCGATCCACGCCCGCAATCCGGGCAGGTAGGGGTTCCTTTCGCCCATTGCGAGGATGGAGTCAACTGCTTTCCGATCCATAAGTCCAAATAGGCCGGCATTCAGCGACAGCGGATAATCGGAGATGGCTTTCAATGCCCGATAAAAGAGAGGGAAGAGCAAGGCCAGAATCTTTCGCCTTTCCTGACGGCTTCTGCGAACGGCTACGACAACCTCGGCACCGCTTCGCCACGCATCAATGAGCTGAGGCACAACCTCCGGTGGATCCTGAAAATCCGCGTCCATGAGAATCACGGCCCGCCCGCAGGCAGTGCGGAGACCGGCGAAGATCGCTCCCACCTGACCCCAATTGCGAGAAAGCTCCACCACCACCACATGGGGATCGAGCGCCTGAAGGTTTTTCAAAAGCTCAAGGGTCGAGTCGGTGGAACCATCGTTGACATACACCACCTCCCAATCTTCGACAATGCTCTTCAAGGCTTTGAATACAGCATCGTGAAATCGGAGGATGAGGTCTTCTTCGTTATAGACGGGGACAACTATGGAAACCATTCTCGACTCCTCGCTGCCGGCTGTGAGGGAGATTACTCGTGCTTGGCCTAAACTGTCTCCAGCCGTTTGTTTATTTACCATCCTGCGACTATCGATCCTTTAACCTGACGTTCTACTTGAAATCTGCCTGCATAACCCTTACTTTCCATCGAACTTCAGCGGGAGTCAGAACAACGATGTAGCGCGCGCTGACCGGCACGGTAGATACCGGCTTGTCATGATCGAGAATCTCTACGTTGTACTCCGCGTCGTCAACCAATTCAATGGATAGCCCCTCCGGTGAATAGAACAGAAACCGAATATGGTGGACGCGATCCTGAAAACGCGTATGGACTCCTGCTTTTGCTTGTTCGTCGATGGCATCCGCCAGCTTGTCCTTTGCCGTGTCAATAAAGTCCTCGTCAAGAAGGTTCGGCTGGTCTTGCTGAAACGCTACGTTCATCCCCTGCCAGGATTCAAGATAATCGCGAATTGCAGCCGCTTTGGTCTGATCTTCCAAAGGCCGCGACCCCTTCAGTTGGAAAGTGTCGACAGTCACCTCGGGCTGGGCGGCAGTGATGTCTGACGCCATTAGGATGCTCGCGCATAGCAATGCGAAATGCCTCAACATGTTCACTTGCTCCACCGGATTTGGTTGCCCAGAACTACTCCACTCGCCACGGTGAAGGTGGCTCCGTCGTGGGCGGGCATCTTAACGTCCGCAACGTCGCGCTTAATAGGTACATCCACCGTGGACTGACCGCCTGGATAAGTCTCAGTGAACGTAACGATCGTTCCGTCCGGCACGGGGTTTCCACTGCAGTCGCGCACCGGAGCGGTCTGGAGATCGAGCTTCTGCCCAGAAGGTTGGATGCTCATTTTCAGATCGCAGGGATCTCCCGGCACTTGGCGAATGATGCGGGCGCTCGTTACATCGCCGGCTCGCGCTACGAACTTGCTACTGCCTTGCTGACTCGTCGAATCCATCTCTGTCCATGCTGCTCCGGTTCGCGTACTGACCAGTTGCTTTTGCACGGCGCCGGACGGGCTGGATAACTCAAAGGACACTGAGGTCGAAGTGGCAATCAAGTTGTGATAGACATCGAAAACGTAGACCGCGCCAGTAATGCCGTCGTGCAAACCGACGGGAAGGCGCGAGGGTTTCGCCAGAAAGCTCAGGGTGGCCGGGGCGTTGATCGGCGTCACATCGAATGATCCGTTGCTTATTCGACCGGCTTGTGCGAGGACTACGACGTAATGGCCCGCATTGCAGATCGATCCTGCAGGAAAATACGTGGCGGAGCCCAATTGCACCGTCCGTTTTAGCACCTGACTCGGACCAACGATGTACAAGGTTGCCTCTCCGCTTCCGCCGTTCTGGATTGAGAACGCGCTTCCTGCTTCGATGCTCTTGGGCAGGTTGAGGGTTTTGTCCTGTGCGTGCGCCTCCTGCATCATCGCCAGGAGAAGGCTTACGAGCAGGAATGCGAGGGTCGGCTTCACAGCGTCCCTCCAAAGCTGAAAGTCGCAACAACCGTGCGCTCGCTGCTGACGCCTTTGGCCACGTCTTCGGGGATTGGAATATTGAACGCGACCGGTATCTGTGGCAACAGCGCGCTGTCAATGTACTGGTCCGCGACCCATACCAACATTCCGGTTTTGTCGTAAAGAGTACTTATGACGTGTGCTACGTTCACAACTTGTCCGCTCTGATTGACGAGCTGACCAGTCAATGAGGCATTCGGCGCTGGATTGAACTTTTGGTCATCGATCTCGACGATGGGATCGGCTGAGGTCGGCACCAGAATCGCGAACGGCTTCATGTTGATGCTATCAACTTCAGACATCTGCGCGTCTGGAAACTGTATGAGAAATGGAGTGACCTGCTTGGGCAATAGAACGTGGGAGATCATGTCAAAGGAACCTTCCGTTGCAATTGCGGATTTGTCCTTTGCCTGCAAGGTCGCCGTCACAGACACATACGCGGGCACTACGTCATTGTTTAAAAGCTCTCCCATTATCAGGATTCCGTCGGCGCGCTGCACAGGATGCATGTCGACTATGCGGACCGATGGCGCATCCACGTCCTGCGCGCCCCAGTCGTCTCCCGAACCGCGGTAGATCACATCCCAGCGCAGATAATTCACGGGAATCACCTGCGGGGGAACCGTGGGCTGCTTAGTGAATGGCCAGTTCACACTCCAATCACGGCCATTTTTCACAACTTGCAGATTGCGCGTGTCTACTGACGTGCCAACTACGGTTGCCCAATCCAACTCCAGCCGGACATCGGCCTCATTCTCCGATGCATGGAGCGGCGAAACCTTGAAGTGATCCAGCGTCGAATATGTGCGCAGATTCGTTGTGTATCCAGTCAGATCCAGTTCAAATTCCTGCTCGGTAAACTGGGCTTTATTAGCGAAGCTCTCATAGGCCTTTTGCCAGTCGTGGGCTTCGATTTCCTGACCCAGGTTCTGGACTGCATCCTCGGGAGTTGAAGATGTCGTGAGCAGCGTCTTTTGGGTAATAAAGGGGCGCGCGGCCTCCACCGGCCACACACAGCCGATTACAACCAAAAGCACGGTTGCAACGGCAAGTGAAAGCGCGAGGAATCCACCGTTTTTCACGACGCCACTCTCCAAGTGCTTACTTCGTCCTCGGCGACCGAATCTCCCGCCTCGATCTCACGCTCACGCGGTCTTCTTTCCGGAATCAGGAAGACCAGAATGGCCAGCACACTGCTTCCAAAAGGGAAAATACCCCACATCACGCCCTGCCAGTGCGGAGTTCTCTGCGCCACGTTTACCGGTGTGGCCGGGGGCACCCCATCTTTGCTCCAAACCGTGATGGTCTTGTCATCGAGATAATCCACCGGACGCCAACCCGCAAAGGACAGCAGCGGGTCATAGTAGGGATCGGTCGAGAAAATCCATTTCAAGCCATATTTGTCAGCGTGGGTCATGATGGCGCGAAGAGATTCAAGACCTCCTGTGCCGAAGTACTTTGCTTGAGTCAACGAAGCGCCGCCGTAGCGAGTCAGTTCTGGCAAGAGGCGTCCGGTATACCATTCGCCATCGACGCTGCTTGCATCTGTCAGTACCGCCAGGCGCGAGATGCTGTTGCCGAATCCGAGAGTGAAATACCGGTATTGATCGTGACCGCCGCGATTGAGCCAATCAGCCACTACATCGACTTTGACATCCCGTGCATTCGTGGTTCGATAAGTGCCCCACGCCACACCCATTCCGCAGGTCCATGCCGCCAAAATCGCGAGGACAGTGACCGCCCAGTAGCGATATTGGTCGACGAGCTTCACAGTCAGCAATCCGACAAACGGGAGCGCCAGCAAGCCCGACCAGTAACTGAAGCGCTCCATCGTGAGCACCTCGAACGCATGCCCTAGCAGCCAGTGTCCGAGAGGCGTCGTTCCCCCCAAACCGAAGATAAATGTCACCCAGAACCCGATCAGCAGGGGACGAAGCCGAACTACGCTCGCTCCGCGGATGAAAATGAACGGAATGGCCAGAATCAAAGCTCCGTAGGGAAGGATGAAGTAGTTGAGCCCCCACTGCGGACTGAGGATGAAATTGGCCCGGCTGGCGTGAGGGATCGTAGTCTGGTTGATCGGGTGGTGAAGCAGCGAAAGCCAGAACGGAAGCAGAACCACAGTGAGCGCCACACCCACCGCAAGTGTGATCGCGACCGTGCGGCCGATAACAAACCCTGCTGAAACCGGCTTGCCGTCCCGTCGGTCAAGCAGCGCGAGCGCGACAACCGGCAATGCAAAAATAAAAGATCCAAACAAAAGCGTCAGATGGTGGCCCGCAGCTGCCGCGATAAAAAGCACACTTGCCTTGATAAAAGCCCGTCCACTGCCATATCGGAGCCAGTCGTAAAGATAGGGAAGCGCCAGCAGATAGAGCGGCGCGGCGGTCGTAGTGGGCAACTGCCCGGCGTTGTAAACCAGAAAGCTCTCAGAACCGAGAAAGACGCTTGCCAAAGCCGCAATCGAGGCTGCACGCGGGTTGACCCAGAGCAGCGAAAACCGGTAGACGCCAATCACGAGAAGCAAGATGGCAGCCAGTTGCACTGCCATATAAGCTAGGTCCAATCCCATGATCCACGAAAGCACTGCAATCCAATAGTGCGGCATCGGGGGATATGTGGTTTGGGTAAAGCCTGCAAACCATTTTGTATTCCAGGGATCGAACCAGTGGTGGACGTAATGCGAAGAGAAGAAGATATGGAAGTTTGTGTCGTAGGACTGCAAAGGCAACTTCATAAGAAGGAGCGGCAGATGTACCGCCAGCGCAGCCATAAAGGCCACAGTGAGCGGTATCGGTCGCGCCAAACATTCGACGGGCTCAGATTTCTGCATAATTGACTCTTGAAGATCGTTTAACGCGAAGCACCAAACCAAGGCATCCGCAGTAACTGCGGCATTTCACGGCAAAGCCCCAAGCAGACAAATCCTGGAAGTCCAGGCAGCTAAATCGGTTCCAGCTAGTTCGATAGGAAAGTGTGGGGCTGAGGTTGCTTCCTACGGATGAAGTTTATTTTTTATCGCTATGGTCGCCGAGCCCCCGGGAAGTTTGATGAGACAGAAAAGGGGCAACAGCATCAACCTGGCAGGCATCCAATTGAGCGAATGAATTCTATGCTGTGGTGACTTGCCTTTGCTTGCCAGATTGGGACTCTCGAAGGTCGCACTCCTATGCGCTTGGGCCGCACTTGCTTGCGTCGCTCACGCACAGACCTACCAGGTTGGACCCGGCAGCTCGAACGGATCTCCCGCACAAAACAATTCTCAAAAAAGCAATCCTCAATCGAAAGAACAAAGCCTGGGATGGGGCTCAAATATTCAAAACGCGCGCCTCGGTCGCGCCGCTGAAACGGCTCTGAAGCACGGCGACCATGCGCTTGCCTTGGATTACGCGCAGCGCGCGGTTCACGCCGCGCCCAATGATCCGCAATTATGGTTTTTGCTTGGCTACGCAGCGCGACTCGGCGGCAAGTACCAGCAGGCGCTGGATGGCTATTCCCACGGCCTTCATCTGGATCCCTCATCGCTCGATGGGCAATCGGGACTGGCCCAGGTTTACAGTTTGATGGGGCGGAATGACGAGGCCGAGCGCATCCTCCGGCAGGTGGTTGCGTCAAATCCTGGCCGCACCGGCGACCTTGCGATGCTTGGGGAAATATCCATGCGCTCGAAGGACTATGCCGGGGCCATTGACTGGCTGGAGCGTGCTGAAAAAGTGCGCCCCGACGCACGGACAGAGTTACTGCTTTCGCTCTCCTATCAGCAGACGAAGCAGACGGACCTGGCCTCACGCTATCTCGAACTTGCCGAACATCGTGCGCCAAACAACCCCGAAATTCGACGAGCCATGGCGGGGTTCTACCGCAACACCGGGAATTATGCCCAGGCGATTGCCGTGCTGCAATCGATTCGCAATCCCACACCTGATGTAACCGCGGAATTGGCTTACACCTATCAGCTTGACGGAAAACTCTCCGAGTCAGCCAGATTCTTTGCGCGGGCAGCGAATGCGGAGCCGAAAGACCTGACGTTGCAACTCTCGGCTGCGCAGGCTGAGATCGGCGCCGGCTCCATGGCTGAAGCAAGTTCGTTCCTTCAACGCGCCACGGCACTCGATGCCAATTATTACCGGCTGCATGCGCTTCAGGGCGAGGTTGCGGAAATCGAGGACCGCGATCGCGATGCGCTTCAGGATTACACTGCGGCTTTGGCGAGTTTGCCTGAGCATCCTGCCGAGGGGCCGTTGTACGGCATCCAACTGCACATGGATTTGGTATCTCTTGATCGCAGCCTGGAGGACGAGGCGGAGGCGAGCCGTCAGCTGGCGACGGCACAGGCGGAAATCGGCGCCGTGGATGGCTCTGGCCCCAATAGAGAGGAGTTTCTGCGCCTGCGATCGTCAATCAAGCTCGCTACCGGCGACGCTGAGGGGGCGCTTGCCGACGTCAAAGAGGCGCTTGCCATCAATGAGAATCGCGGAAACTTGCAGCTTGACGGCGACGTCTTGATGAAGCTGGGCCGCACCAACGAGGCAATCGCAGTCTATAAACAGGTTTTGGCCGGCGATCCAGATAATCATCTGGCGCTGACCTCTCTTGGATACGCTTCGCGCGAGGCTGGAAAGGACCAGGAGGCGGAAAGGTATTTTGAGCATTTGGCAAAAGTCGACCCTTCGTCACGCGTAGCCTATCTTGCCCTCGGCGATCTTTTCACGGCCCGCCGGGAATTTACCAAAGCGGAGGCATCCTACAGCAAAGGGTATGAATTGAACCCGCAAAACGCTCTGGTTGTGGCGGGGGGCATCAATGCGGGAATTGAGGCGCATAACCTTCCGCTGGCTGGCCAATGGATGGACCGAGTAAGTGAATCCATGAAAAACGAGCCTAAAGTTTTGCGCGAAACCGAGAGATATTTTCGACTCTCAGGCAAATACGAGGAGTCGGAAGATGTAGCTGAGAAAGCTATTGTTGCGCTGCCCGACGATCGCGAAGTAGTCGTTTATCTGGGGTACGATCTGCTGCTACTCGGAAAAGACGACGATCTACTCGCCCTTACCTCGAAATACTGGAACGTTTTGCCCACAGAGGCCGATATTCCTCTCCTCGCCGGCTATGTCCATAAACACCGAGGGCTCAATGAGCAGGCGGTTGCCGACTTTACTGAAACCATCCATCGCAACCCCGGTGCAGTGACTGCTTATGTCAACCGCGGGTATGTGTTGAACGACCTGCGCCAGCCCCAGCCGGCGGCGGCCGATTTTGAGACCGCTCTCAAACTGGAGCCGAATAACGGTGAGGCGCATATGGGACTCGCCTATGCGGATCTGTCATTGCGTATGCCGGATGCGGCCCTTAGGCAGGCCAGTCTGGCAGAACGGGAATCCGGCGATTCACTTGGCCTGCATGTAATCCGGGCTACTGCCTACGCTCGCATGCACATGCTCACGATGGCCGCCCGCGAGTATCAAGCGGCATTGAAGTTCGCTCCTAACGACGGCGCACTCCACACCGGCTTGGGAAATACGTACTTTGCAGAGCATCGCTATCACGACGCAATCGGGGAATTGGAAGTTGCGGAGAAAACCGCCCCCGATAATCCGCAGATCTATGCATGGCTCGCACGCTGCTATGCAAGCCTTCAGGACCGGGAGAAAACATATCTTAATGTGCGCTTGGCTGAGCAATATGCCATGTCAGAGCCCACGCGGAGGGCCCAACAGGAAACGGACCAGATAGGGGAGCCCGGATCTGAACTAAGTGAAACCCTGATCTCGACCGGCGAGGCTCTGAGTGCGCTTGGTGATCAGAACGCCGCAATGGACAGGTTTCAGCGGGCACTGGTCGCGGCTGGCAGCGATCGCATCAGTGTGCGGCTGGCCATCGCCCAGATTATGACGCAGCGCGGACATCAAGACGATGCCGATCGGCAGATTGCGTTGGGATGGATGGAAGCCGAAGCCGGAGAAACGGCTTCCCCGAGCGGACCCCAGTACGTTGAAGCCGCAAATCTGTTCAGTTCCATGCATCAGTACGATCTGTCGGAGGAATATCTCGCACGTGCGAAAGCCGCGGGGGCGTCGGACGCTGAGGTACGCATTGCTCTGGCCAACGACGATCTTGCTTTGGGCGAAACCGTCAAAGCCAGAGCCGAACTGGCGGCTATCCGCGATCCGGCGGACGAAGCTCAGAACTATCAGTACCTGTTGGCTGAAGCCAATGTCTACAGTCAAGAACATCAGAACCCACAGGCGCTCACCGCATTTGCCCAGGCGACGAACGGAGCCGGCGACGACCAAACCGCCGAAAAGGGAATGCTGCTAGCCGGGGCCAACGAGGGAATGAGAATTAATCCGCATTTGAGTGTGCTCTCGGACGTTTCCGTCGAGCCCATCTTCGAAGATTCGACGGTTTACGTCCTTGACTCCAAAACTCTCGCAACATTTGCTGTGCCAAGCTCCGACACCGCTCAATTACCGCCGCCGCGCTCATCGACCCAAACGATGTGGACCGATGCATTCCATCTGCATCTTCCGGCCGGCAATGACCTCGCGCCGAGTGGATTCTTTCAATTGCGCAACGCCCAGGGTTTGATTTCGGTGCCGGCAACGAACGCGGTTCTTGACCGCAATACCACTGATTCCACATTCAATTTTTCGCTGAATCCCACGATTCACCTCGGTCACAACGTGGTGACATTCAACACCGGAGCCCAGGAGACGTTGCGGCGCGACTCCAAGGATCCTTATGACATGGATCAGAATCTTTTTCGCGTATACAGCTATATGTCAACAAGCGCGTTCTTTAACGCGATCTCGGCCACCGGGTTTGTGATGCGTGAAGCTGGACCGTTCACCGAAAGCGGCCAAAACTCGCGGGAACTTGCCGCGAAGGTCGACTTTCGAGTGGGTGCTCCGTGGGGAAAGACTGCTCTACTGACTGGGTGGAGGGTCGACGATCTATTGCTTAAGAGGGCGTATATCGAATATTACTTTACGTCATCTTACGTCGGTTTTGACCAAAGGCTCTCGCAGCGGCTTGATCTTAGAGCCCTTGTTGAGGATGTGCGCGCTTGGCGAATCTATCAGAATCGCTCGGGGATTTCGCAGAATCTGCGCCCCTCCGGGAGCGTGGATTTCGCCCTCAAGCGTAACTGGGACCTGCAGCTTTCAAGCGCCTACTCCAGCGTCAGAGGGTTTCACCTCTACGACGCCACAGAGAACAGTCTTTCAATCTCCTATTCGCGGTCATTGCGCCGCACCTTCAATGACGGCTCCAAACCGGTCGCGCTGCAATATCCAATTCGTTTTTCCGCAGGAGTTCAACAGGAGACTTTCGTCGGTTTTCCGGGCGCGCATAACCAAACATTTAGACCTTATGCGGAGATCACAATTTTTTAGAGGTATATGCGATGAAAATCTGTCTAGTTGCTGCCTTTCCCCCCAGCGGACGCCAGTTGAACGAGTATGCGTTTTACATTGCCAGCGAACTCCGGCGCCATCCCAATATTGAGCTGACAATTCTCGCCGACGAGCTAACGAGTTATGACTTCGTCACCGACAAGAATGGCAAAACGATCGCGGCCAAGGAGCTTCCGGAATTGGCGGGATTCAACCTAATTCGCTGCTGGAAATTCGGGAGCTTGTCTAATCCAGCCCGGCTGCTAAACACGATCCGCAAATTGAAACCCGATGTCGTCTGGTACCACCTCGTCTTCTCCACCTTCGCGACTCCAAATAATCCGGTTACCGCATTCGCGGGTCTGGCAACTCCGGCACTTACTCGAAGCGCAGGCTTTTACACACATGTTACCCTTCACCACATCATCGAACATGTGGACTTTGTGGGGGCTGGAGTGCGCCGTGAACGCCTCCTCCGCTTTGGCGCTGAAATGGCTACAAAAACGCTGTTATGCGCAAATTCGGTTTCTGTGCTGCTACCCGGCTATTACCGGACGTTGTCAACTAAGTATCGGGCTCGAAATGTGCTGTTGGGCGCTCACGGAACATTTGCGCCGGTTCTCGTCCCCCCGGACTTTTCCAAACGTGGTAACCCCGATCAACGCATTTTGGCCTTCGGGCACTGGGGAACCTATAAACGGCTCGAAACCCTGATGCAGGCCTTCCCCTTGGTTCTGAAGAAAGCACCGCACGCAAAACTGGTTGTTGCCGGCGCCAATCACTACACCAAGCCTGGGTACTGGGAATCGATTCGTGCATCCTTGCCTTCGGGTTCGCCAGTTGAATTTCGCGGATACGTTCCCGAAGAAGACATTCCGGAGCTGTTTCAAACCGCATCCATCGTGGTGCTGCCCTATGATTCCGCGACCGGATCGAGCGGGCCCGCTCATCAGGCGTGTGAGTTTGGGGTCCCCATCGTAAGTGCCGACATTCAGGATTTTCGCGCGATGGCGGAAAACGAAGATCTGGCAATGCGGTTTTACAAAGTCGGCAATGCCAGCGATCTCGCCGAGCAACTCGTGGCAGTTCTACGGTCTCGGCAACTCGAGCACGCGATGGCCCAGCAAAACTTCGCCGCGGGCGTCGAAATGAACATAACGCAGGTTGTATCCAACTATCTTCGTTGGTTCGAGTTGAATATGTGCAAAAGATTGTTGCGCGATAGCAAAGAATCTCTCCGGCCGCGATTCTCGCTGGACGCGCTCCGCGAGCGAAACCCTGTTTAGCTGCGTGGGCGATTCCGGCAGGCGTGAAGGAGTCCTGCCATCTGAATTCTCCGTGCCGGAACAACCCCAAACTTTTCTGCGCATCGTAATTCATTGAAGACAAGAGTGGTAGTCGAACCTTTCGTGTGAGTCAATTATCGTTCTACCAGCATTTCATTCATGATTTGGAAGGCTCTACAACCGGGTGACCGGCCGACAAGGACTTTTAGTCAGCGGGGATTTGAATGCGAGTTTGCCTCATTACGACGTTTCCTCCCAGCCGGCACCATCTCAGCGAATACGGCTTTCATCTTGCCGATGAGCTTCGCCGACAGAATATCGATTTCACAATTCTCGGTGATGAGTACACCGCTGAGCTGTCAGATCGCTTCGAATTGCCCGGCTTTACGGTTCGCCGCTGTTGGCGCGTGGGCGCCGTGGGCAACGCCCTCCGTATTCTAAGTGCGGTGCGCGAAATTCGGCCCGACATCGTTTGGTTCAACCTTGTGTATTCGACATTTGGCACGAACCCGTTCGCTGCATTTGCGGGACTCTGCATACCCGAAGTTGTACGCGCCGCCGGTTTCAGGACGCATGTCACGTTACATCACCTGATGGCTCTCTGCGACTTGCATCATGCAGACATTTCCTTTCCTCGTGTTTATCGGCTTGCCGGCTCCATCGCGACGCGGTTGCTCCTGCGCGCAGACTCCGTGTCTGTGCTGCTTGAGCGTTACCAGCACATGCTGCAGCGGGAGTACGGGGCCAAAAACATTGGCGTTCGCCCGCACGGAACACTCGGCACGCCGCAACCGCCGGAATTGGCATTACGTCCACCAAGCGAATTCCGGATGCTCGCCTTCGGCAAATGGGGCCGCTACAAACGTCTCGAGACGCCGCTCGAGGCCCTTTCCGCGGTGTTTTCAGCAGTACCGAATGCTTCACTGCTTATTGCCGGATGCGACCATCCAAATCGCCCAGGCTATCTGGCAGCTCTTGAGGAGAAGTGGGGCACTCATCCGCGGATCAAGTTTCTCGGGTATCTGGATGAGGACCAACTCAACGAAGTCTTTCGCACGGCGCACGTTGCGGTCATGCCATATCTTTCTTCCGGCGGACCGAGCGGGGTGGCCCACATTGCAGCTCGCTTTGGCCTGCCGATAGTTGCTGCCGAAGTAGACGATTTTGTGCGCCTGGCTGAAGAGGAAGGCTTGGCGATCGATACGTATGAGCCGGGTAACTCGGTCGACCTGGCCGCACGCCTAATTGCACTCGCTCACGACCCTGCCCGCCAGGCACGCATGGCCGAGCAGAACTATCAGGTAGCCCTACAGTCGACAATGCCGCGCATCGTCGCATCCTACGTCGCAGAATTCAAGCATCTGCTCGACGAATCGAAGCAACTTCCCACCACGCCGGATTGCCAAGCAATTGGCGCATACCAAGATGTCCATAATGGCTCTTCACGAGCGGGCGCGAAAATGGAAGACGGGCTAGTCAGGCAATCTCCCAGTCCCCAGGTCTGCCAAGTTCAACTTCCCGAGGTGCCCCTGCCGCGATACGGCTTCAGCTTTGTGATTCCCGCTTACAATGAAGCAACTCGGCTTGCACCTACGCTGAATTCGATCGCCGATCTTGCGGCTTCTCATCTCGGTGAGTGCGAGATCATCGTCGTTGACGATGGATCGACGGACGCGACCGGAGATATTGCTCGTGCTTTTCAAGTTCCCCATTGTCGTGTCTGCGTTTTGTGTCTTCCGCACCAGGGCAAGGGAGCCGCTATCCGTCACGGTGTCATGGCCGCGACAGGTGAGATTGTCATCCTTTGCGATGCGGATCTGCAAGGCTCGGTCCGTGAAGTTCTCTCTCTTCTCGTGGCCTTGAGAAATGGGGCAGACATAGCCATCGGATCGCGATGGCTTGCCCCCTTCAAATCTCGTTGCGCGCCGCCGTTCCATCGGCGGGTCGGAAGCCGGATCTTTAGATCGGTCGCAAGTCACGTGCTTGCGCTGCCTTTTAGAGACACACAGTGCGGGTTGAAAACGCTCACGCTCGACGCTGCTACTCGTATATTTCCGCTGCTGAATCTGAATGGTTGGGGATACGATAGCGAGTTAATCCACGTCGCTCTTACGCTCAGTCTGCGTGTTGAGGAAGTCGATTTGCGTCTGGTGCATGATTACAGTAATTCTCATTTTCGCCCACTTGCTGATGGCTTTGCCACATTGTTCGAGTTGTTTAAGATTCGTTGGAGCGATCTTCGCGGATCTTATGGACGTCCCGCCCTTGGCCCCGTTTCTTTTCGAAAGACTGCCGAGCTGAGCCTGAATTTCTTCCAGGGGAGCACATCGCCGGAGCCCTTGAAAGTACCCGGTAGTTCACCTCGCGATGATTTGGCGGCGTGACCTACACCAATTGGGATCCGTCGTAATTCGTAACCGTAATCCGCGTTGAATTGGATGCAAAAGCGCCTTGGGGGCTGGAGTCCGGTGCGCCAGTCCTCGATCAGGGCAATTGATTCACATAACAGGCGCCGGTGGTAGTTTGTGCGGGTGGTGTGGGTGGAGTCATCCATGGCGGCGAGGTGAAATTGAAGAACTCCGTCATATCCGGCTGCGCAGCATCGCGCTTGGTGAGAGCTGGCAGCTTGAACCGCGTCTCAATTAACTTCAGAATCGCCGTGGTATCGGCAACGGTGTGGTCCACATAGTTCTTCTTCGCGTAGGGAGAAATCACGGTGAGTGGAACTCGGTATCCGGTGTATACGAAATCGCAGGTTGGTCCGGTGGTGGTGGTGCAGATATCGCCCGGCAACATGTCCACCGGCTTGATGCCATCCGGGCTCACCGCCGGCTGCGGCGAAACATGATCGTACAAGCCGCCGTTTTCGTCGTAGGTAAGAATGAAGGCCGAGCTCTGCCAGTACTGGCTCTGCATGAGCCCGTTGACGAGTGACTCGACATATTGAGCTCCGAGCTGAATATTGGACGGCGACGAATCGTCAACCGAGGGATGCTCATCAAAACCCGCATCCGTGGCGGGCTCGAACTGCGCCACCTGGGGCAGTGTGCCATTCTGCAGATCGGTGAAGTACTGAGAGACCGTGGCGATGTTATTCGGATACTGCGACACGATGGTATTGGCAAAGGTGAAGTCGTTGATGTAACTCAATTGGATGAGGCACGACGCTTGATACGGCGGTCCGGAGCAGCCGCTATTGGTGGGATCAACGTAAATCTTCCAACTGATGCCCGCACTCTGCAGTTCCTGAAAGATCGTGGTCTGGTTGAGCTGCGATGAGTCGTTGGCGTCGGTTCCCTCGGGATAAACATACCCGCCGGACGTTCCGGCTACCAGGTACTCGCGGTTGGACTGAGTGCGCGACAAGGTTGGATTGAAGAATCGGTCCGAGGTACCAAATTTCGACGCCATCCAGTAGTAGTAGTTCAGGTCCGTGCCGTCATAGTAGCCCATGGCGCGCAGACCGTTGGTGTCGTAGTACGGCGGATCGTTGTTGCGTGCGTCGTGCGCGGCGGAGTAGACGAATCCGTTGAGCGCAGCCGCGCTTTGACCCGTGGGATCGTTGTAGTCCCAATCGATGTGCCCGTCGTTCCACGCTGGGCTCGGGTTTTCGATGCATTGGGTGACAAGGTGGTACGAAGTGACGGGATTGCTGGTGTCATAAGCGCAGTCGGCCGGCGGTGGCTGGTTCGGATTGCAGCCTGGATTCGTCGGAGCTGGCCCGGCGAGTGGCGCAGCTCCCGTTGCAGGATTGAACTGCGGCAGCCCATCGAACGACTGATCTGGATAACCATTCTGCGCCCAATATTGGCGTAAGGCGCCAAAATAATGATCGAACGAACGATTCTCCTGCGCAATGAAGATAATGTGATTGATCGACGTCGACAAGGTCGGAGGCGGAGTTGTTGTGCCTCCACCTCCTCCGGGTGGTGCCGTGTACCCGTTCGTTGTAAGGGTTCCGCAGCCGGAAAGTACCAATACGAGGGAGCTCAGAAAGCCGCCGAGAGAGAGAACAAGCTTCGCCGGACCAAATATACGCATGACATCTCCAAACCTCATCTTGAGGCCAGGGTGAATGAAGCTTGTCGAAAAACATCGAGGCGTTGCGGAGAACGACAGAATCGGTATATGGAATCTGTCGCCGCGAACGATCCTCGCACTACGCAGGTCATTCCGGAGCGATTGGAGAGCAATTCTGTATTGCACCCGCTGACCGGCTAACGCCTTCGTTGATTCAACCATCCGTATGATGCGCGCGGACCCACAAGGTGCTGCCTCAATTTTCAATTGGACAACCAATCGCTGCGCCGTCGCATCTACCTAAGCGATCACATGACCTCGAAGTGCGCCGTTGCGGCCGTGGCGGGATTGGTATGCCTGGGATCTTGCATATTGAGTGATTTCGGCAAGACGGTGGCAGCCATTGCGGAATCACCTGCAATCGAACCAGCTCCGGCGGAGCCACCGGTTTTGACCAGCTGGAATCATCTACTGGATCTTCTGGTGATCGCCGAACCATTGACGATCACGCTCGGCGACCGGCGCCCTGTGGCCTGGGTTTTCGAAATATGCCCGAGAGCCGTGGCGCGGAATGACAACTGTCCCGCTGGCTCCCAGACTTTCGCTCCTTACGGTGGCATCCGCCTGCAGCTCTATGCGGGCGATCATCTGCGAATGCGGCTCATCAATCGATTGCCACCCGTGGCGGCCGATGCCATTTATGCGCACGGAAGCGATGCGATGATGAACGGGATGCTGGTTGCGAATCCCGTGAACATTCACACCCATGGACTGATTGTTGAGCCGAGAATGGCAGATGCGAAAGATCCGACTTACGGTGACTACGTCTTTGTCATGGGATATCCCGCGGGCAAGCTGCCGCCGATGGTATCGCCGGAGGAGACGGCGACGGATAAGCCAATTCAGTATGACATCTACATTCCGCCCAATCACCCTTCGGGCATTTACTGGTTCCATCCCCATGTTCATGGACTTAGCATTAATCAGCTTTCTGAGGGACTTTCCGGAGTCATCACCATCGGCCGAGTCACCGACTATGCCTCGGCACCGGATAGTACTGCAATCCCGGAACGATATTTCATTCTTAAAGATATGCAGGTGATGGGTAACGGCCGGGTGGTGGATCAGGAGGACTCCGCATTTTGCGCGCCGTACGATCTGGCGTATGTGCAGCGGAATGGCTACTGCCAGGGGCGGAACAGTTCAGGGGGCGACGGTGATTTTCGGCTTCCGGCCGGGCATTCATTTCCCGGAATGCATCATCTCGGCAGCACCGGGGCCGACTACACCGGGGGGCTTTGGTTCTTCACGATCAACGGGGATGTTTATCCCCAGTTGCCGGCGCCTTCTGGATCGGGGGAACTGTGGCGTTTGCTGAATGCCGGGGCAAGCCGTACGTACGATCTGCTTCTGCGCGACGATCGGACGAACGCTGCGATCCCTTTTCAAGTAGTCTCGCTGGACGGAGGCGCCCTGGCTCCTCCTGCCGGAACCACAGCCGTCGATGCAGGAGCCGCCGTGGACGCCGTCCCGTGCCCGGGCGCGACGATGAAAGCATCGAGTCCGGATTCGGCTCGGCCACAGGCGCGATCGTTCTCTGCGCAACCCGTTTGCGCCACGCATCTCGTGTTGTTCCCCAGCGCCCGCGCCGAGGTCTGGGTCGCTCCGCAATCGCATTCTGCGACACTGCTGACAGAGATGGTCTCTACCGGCCCGGCGGGCGACCGCTGGCCTCAGGTGAATCTCGCCCACATCGCTCGGGGGCAACCGCCTGCTGGTCCTGTTCTGCTCCGTATTGGGGCCGTTTCAGACCGGCCCACTGCCAAAGCGATGATGGCTGACAAGGGAGGACCGAGTGATACCCAGTTGACAGCCGCGCCAATGCACCCTCGTGAATTACACAATTCGATAGCTCCGCCTCGGTGCGCTGTTCTGCCGAGGGATCATAGACGGCGCATCTTCTTTGGAGTCCCTGCCTCGAACAAGAACGGATATGGACTCGGGTTAGAGGAGGTCGATGAGAATAACCATCCCGTGCCGGGTACATTCCGGGACATAGCGGCCTTCGATCCCTCGTCGATCAACGTTTGTCTACCGCTTGGCTCCGGCAACAAACCTGTCACTGAGGAGTGGGAACTGGTGAATGTGTCCGGCGAGGCGCATAACTTCCACATCCACCAGGCCAAATTCTACGTTCTACCGCAGAATGCGCCTCAGGGCGACGCGGGCAAGCTGATGGATAACGTCTCCCTCCCTAACGGAGGAGCCACCTGCGATGGTACGGTGGCGACGTGGCGAAGTGGACGCTGCATGGTTGCATCCGTTGTGGTGAGGATTCCCTTCTCCGAGCCCGGCGATTTCATCTATCAGTGTCACATCGGCGAACACCAGGACAGCGGCATGATGTCACTCATTCGCGTGATCCCTTTTCAGTGATCATTGGATAGGGCTCGTCGGTATGGTGTTTGCGCTGATTGCTGCCCGGAAGGCCTCGCGTCTTCCCTCAAGATGGCCAACCCTTCATCTCGCGGTCTTGATTCTTAAGCTCTTATTTGAGTCCCGCCTGGAACCGCATTCGCTGACAACCTTTGCCGCCCAATCGGCACCTTAACCTATAGGGCGCCCACTCGGCGCTCTTAAGCCGAGTCTTCAATACACAACTTTCTGCAAGTGAGGTATTTTCGGTGACTAGCCTAATGCGTAAGCCGAGCGTCAGAGTGACGCTCTCAACGCTGTTTCAATTTGTGCAGGATGGACTCGGCGTCAGCGTCACGCCTCAGCATTTCTATTTTCCGGTTCCCAGCATAAAGTCTTTGCACAGAAAGGACTGGCACGCATGCCGCCCCTGCTCAGCGTTTGACTTCCGTCTCCATGATCAGATCGAACTGCTGCGCACTGAGCTTCTTCCCTATATCGCGGAATGTGGCTTTTCCGAAAAGCCCGTGCGCACCAACGGACATGGGCCCCAGTTCCATTTCAATAATGGATTTTTCGAGCGCATCGATGCCGAAATCGCTTTCGCCTTCGTCCGCCAGCGCAAGCCCCAACGCGTGATCGAGGTCGGCAGTGGCAACTCGACGCTCGTCAACGCGGCAGCCATGCGCAAGAACGCTGCCGAAGGGTCTCCTGGTGAACTAATCGCCATCGAGCCGTATCCTGCACCTTATCTCAAGCAAGGTCTCCCCGGCCTCACACGTCTTATCCCGGCTAAAGTGCAGGATGCGCCCTTCGACTTGTTCCTTTCGCTCAAGGCAGGCGACATTCTCTTCATCGATTCCAGCCATGTCGTATCGATGGATAGCGACGTTCTGTACGAATTGCTCGGCATTTTGCCCAAGCTCGCGCCCGGCGTGCTTATCCATTTCCACGATATCTTCTCCCCCGTCGACTACCCGGAAAAGTTCGTGAAGAGAAATCTCTGCTTCTGGGGTGAGCAGTATATGCTCGAGGCCTTCCTCTCGTTCAACTCGGCATTCCGGGTCGTTTGGGCCAGCAGCGCAATGCAGCGCTTTCATCCGGACGTGTTGCGCGAGGTTTTCCCGGAGTGGGAGGGCAGTTTCTCCAGAATGCCCTTTGATCTGAAGTTATTTGCTCCCTCTCTCGATGGCAAAAATGTCTGGCCATGCAGTTTCTGGATCACGCGAACCGATTAGCCCGCAGCCGCACAGCCGCCCCGGTCCCGCAGTTCTCCTCAGTCTGCGGTTTACCAGCGAGAGACGGTGAGATTGTCGAGGTAGACGGTGCTTGAGGACCAGCCGGAAACGGCGCTGTCGACCTGAAAGTTGGTGAGAATCGTGGGGCTCCAGCCCAGAGCGAACGCCGAAGGCACCGTGGCGTTGATCTGTTGCTGATTTCCATCGAGCCACACCGATTGATAGGTGACATTCCCGTTATCATCGCGCGAATAGCTGACCTGAACGTGATGCCAGGTGTTTTGAGCCCACGTTTGCGCATTGCAGGCGGCGCTGGAGTTTACCCAGCGATCGATAGGTGCGGTAGGCGTGCCCGCATTTTCGGTGTAATCCCAGGTGCCGGCCCATCCATCGCATTGGAAGCCAAAGATCACGGTTTCCCCGTTCTGCATCACCTGGTTCATGTCCATTTCCAGGTTGGCAATCGAGCCGGAGGAATTATTGAGGTAGACCCAGCCGTCGTAAACGAAATT
>Ga0181517_10000384_pt1 | contig 60846 bp, 50 predicted proteins | sample PEATcosm2014_Bin_31_FD_119748 | JGI IMG/M metagenome (GOLD analysis project Ga0181517, IMG submission 119748) | Peatland microbial communities from MTU Mesocosm Facility, Houghton, MI, USA - PEATcosm2014_Bin01_30_metaG | ecosystem: Environmental > Terrestrial > Soil > Wetlands > Peat | place... | reverse complement strand
TAGAAAAGCTCCTCGCTGAAGTCGCAGTCCCATTCGGCTAATGCCTCTTTCCACGCGATGTAATGGAGCGGCATGGAATCGGCGATGGTGCCGTCGCAGTCGAAGAGGTAGGCCTTGAATTCGCCCGCGGGCAGTTCCAGTTTCGTGTGCAAAATTTGCTCCTTGCTGAGAGGTTTGGATAAGCGGCGATTTGTGAACCGGGAACACAGAAGTTCACGGCATCAGCCGAATGACTGGAGATAAGGGCTAATTGTTGGCGGCTGTTTGCGCGGCCGGCGCCTCACAACCGCCTTCGCCGGGCTTCGTGGGCTCCATTTTGAGGGCGTTGTTGAAGCGGTTGAAGTAGTTGAAGAGGCCAATGGCGCAGAGCAGCTCTACGATCTCGCCTTCGGAGTAGAAGCTGCGCAACTCGGCAAACTGCTCATCAGTCACGGCGTGGGCATCGCGGGTGACCGTCTCGGCAAGGCGCAGAGCAGCTTTCTCCGCCGGGGTAAAGTCGTCACGGCCGGGCCACTCGGCCAAGTGGGCCAATTGGTCATCGGTCCAGCCCAAACCTCTGGCCAGAATGGTGTGGCTGGCGAGGCAATAGGGGGTGGCATTCACCTGACTGGTGCGAACGATGATCAGTTCCTTGAGTTTCGTGGAAACGCTGCCCGTATTGAGCACCGCTCCAAAATGGGCCTGCATGGTGGCAAAGATCTCGGGCCGATGCGCCATGACGCGGAACATGTTGGGCACGTTGCCTCGCTGGGAAAAGGCCTTGTCATACAGGGTGGCCATTTCCGGGGTCACTTCGCTGCGGTCCAGGCGTGAAATACGGGACAAAGGGTCTCCTTCAGGGGTCCTTTCCATGGTATCGCCAGCGGCGGTTCGCCGCCACATTCTCGGGAGCAAGGCACAGTTTGACATCCGTCCGGGGTGTTTTTTTGACGAGCCCGGCACTCTCTGCTACCTTGGTATTGGACAATTCAATACACGAGATTCCGCAGTAGCTCAATGGCAGAGCATTCGGCTGTTAACCGAAGGGTTGTAGGTTCGAGTCCTACCTGCGGAGCCATTAAATCAATAGCTTACAGCAACGTGATCCACAGACTTCGCCGAACTTCGCCGAATTGCTTTCGAACCCCGCGGCTTTCTTCCTTGCAGACCCATCTCTTTTACAGGCGCTGACCAGCCGTCAAGCACGGCACGGGTACGCGAATTTACCGCATCGAGAACACTTTTCTCAATGGTCTGCACGTATACATCTCCGGTTGTCTTGATGCTGGCGTGGCGCAACATGCTCTGTGTATCCTTCGATGTGCCGTGTTTCTGCATGTCGGTTCCCAGAGTTCGCCGCATCACCTGAAAAGTAATAAGGTGATCCGGAATGCCCAGTTTCTGGGCAATTGGGCTGATTCTCCATCTGAGGAAGTTTTTGCCCCAACGTGGAACAGCCTGCCCCTTGCGCTCTCCTCGTCCAAATGTTGGAAACATCAGAGCATCTGGCGAAACGTCGCTACAGACCGCTTGCCAGGCTTCGATGACCGGCCTTACCTGATCGGGCACTCGAATCGGAGCCTTGCTTTGCCGGGTCTTCATCCTGCCCGCAAAGAACTGCCCATCATAAGCTGTCCCATGCGGGATGAGTGCTTCCCCTGTCCAGGGCTTCCACTGCAGCCCCATGATCTCGCTCGCGCGGAGCCCGCAGAAGATGCCCACGTGAATAAGGCAAAGATCGTGCACGTCTTCGATTGCTCCGATCAGCGCCAGCATCTGCTCCCGCGTCATCACAGGTCTCGTCACCGGCTTGGTCTGAGGAATCGTCACGTCTTCTCCGGGGTCTTCAGAAAGAAACTTCTGCTTCTTTGCCAAGCTCGTGATCGCGCGAATGTTCGTGAAGCAGTGATGCACGATCGCAAACGAGTAGCCTTTATTCGCGATGCCGTTGAGCCAGACCTGAATCGCGAATGTGTCCAATTGCCGTAGCGGCCAATCCCCAAACTGCGAAATCAGGTAGTGCTCAATGTGATAGGTGTTTGTCTTGCGGTAAGCAGGCCAAGCGGGTGGTGCTTGACACTAACGAAGTACTGTTTGCCGGGCTTCAGAACCAGACCATCGCCCGCGCGGACCTCCGGAGACGAGCGTTGGTTTCCAGTCGAAAAGAATCTAGGACGTTCGAGAGTTCAGCGCCTGCAGCGCACTTCCCTCGATCATTTGCATGTAAACGTCGCCAGTTGTCTGGCACATTCGGTCTAAACAGTGAATTTGAAATGGTGTAGGAGACGAAATGGACGACTTGGAAGGGTTTGCGATTGCCGTTTCGGTGTGATGCGAGCGGAAATCGGAATGGACCGACGTTCATCGGTTCAGTCCATTCCGTTTGAAGCATGGTCGATCATGTAACTTCCTATTGGTCATTGCCCTGAATCTGGTCGGCGGGGATGGCTGTCAGGTAGCCCAGCAACCCTCCAGCGCCATGAACCGGACCAGCAGTAAAATACAACTCGGGAGATGGGGAGCCAGCGCCGTCGTAATTGTTGAGACTGAAGTTGCCGAAACTAATATCCCAGATTCCATTGATGGCCAGCGGGTTTCCGGCAGCGTCCTCAAGGACGCCTTTGAAGCTGCCACTCAGATCGTAGGCGGCAATATAGCCACTGGATTGGGATGTTCCGCCGCCGCCCCACTGGGCAATTAGCAGATCGTGGCTGTAGGCCCCGAAATCGGTCGGCGCAAGGGCTACTCCCCATGGAGAATTGAGCCAAACGCCGTTCTGCAGGCGAATCAACAGACGGCCTTCGTCGGAGTACACATCGACGCGTCCCATGCCCGGGCCGTCGGTCTCAAATTGATTCCCAGGCTCGTGCAGAACGTAGGTAACCACGACTACGCTGCCGATAGCCTGCACGTTGAATGGAACGTAGTTGGCAGGCAACTGCGAGTCCGTAAGGAGGCCGGCGGCGACGTTCACAGGGCGAAAAGCATTGTCGAACACGTCCACGCGCCCCTTGGTGAAGTTGGCTGCCAACAGGTAGAGCCTTCCATCCACCTTAATGCTGGTGAGACCGGTGTAGGCCGAGCCATCGGTATTCTTAACCATGGCCTTTGCCCCGGCGGCCGAGTTCCAACCAACGATCTGGCCGTCAAGGGTGGCGAAAAGAAACAAAGCCGGCGTCCCGGCTGCCAGAAGGAAATCGGTCTTGCTGCCGTTGTAAATGGTTCCAGTGGGAGTTCCTTTCAGGCCGGTGGTTGCAGCGGGGATTGTAACCGTCAACGCTTCCTTTGTGCCGGGCCCGCTGTAAAGGGTGCTCACCCCCGTCAGGTTGTCTGAGATCCACCAGGGACTGCCTGAACTGCGCGACATTCCCCAAGGATTGACCAGGTCGGGATCGGTAATAGGCGCGACTCCCGCGATATTGGCAACCAGATTTGTCTGAGTGTACTCTTGGCCGATGGCAACTCCTTGCATCATGGAAAGAGCCAGAGCCGCCGTTGCGGCGTGGCACAGAAATCTGCTCATATTGACCTCTCAAATTGTTGGATCGGATGGGCTTGCTGAATGCCTCGGGGCTGGCCTAGCGCGGTCCGGAGCAGTGCCGGGGGAAGTGCAGCGGCGAACCCCCCGAACCTCTGATGCGCAGATTGCAAGGGGGGTAACCTGTAGGCCCCTATGCCGGCACACTTTAGTGCGTGGCCGCAAGGTGAGTGTCCAGCAATTCGCAGAGCTTTGAGGCGGGGGTTGTGCCGACTATGTCCAATAGCGTCTTGGGGAAATATCGGATCTCTGAGTAGATTCTCCGACCTTGGGCCGGCCCGATCTGATCCGCCAAATGAGTCAAGAAAATTTGCTCCTCATCGCGATCGAAGTGGGCGCCAGGGAGCAGATTATCTCTTTCAAACAAAGATCCCAAGTACCAAACCGCTCGAAAATAGACCTTCAGCTTCTCGACTGGATCTGCTTCCTCCAGAGTCACGAACGAGTCATCCTGACGATGCTCACCTTCGTGGGCGAGGTCTTGCAGGACAACCCTATAAGGGGCCGGAACCGATCCGGAGTCGATCAGTTCAGCGCAACGCTTCCTGAGCGGCGTTATCTTTTCATCACTTTCCGAAATCCAGAATTCGATCTGACGGGAAAGCCCCTCGAGCGCGTCCCTATTCCTCTCTCCCACCGTTGTGTGGCATTCGCTCCGGCTGGCCCTGAAAAGCAATAATATCTCGCGCTGACGGCCCGTCGGTAGAGCCCTTATGGAGTGGCTTGCAGGGAAGACGACCGTGTTGAAAAAGACATGAGCACCACGCTCAGAAGCGAAATTGACAAGTCCGGGAATCTCCTCGGCATTGGAAACCATGGGGCAGATGGCGAAGGAGAGCCCGGTGTTTTTGCGCCGGATGATTTCATCGAAGGAGTCGATATTGGCAAGCGTACGTTCCAAGGTAGCGTTTTTCCGGATGTTCTCGTAAGTCGGCTTAACGACACTATCGAGCGAGACGACAATTTCGCAGTTCAACTTTTCCAGGACGCGCTTTACTTTATCCGTAAATACTGTGCCGTTGGTGGTAATGGTGACCTTGCAGTTCGGATTGAGTTCGATAAGGTGTTCCCAGATATCGTAGTAGATATCGATAAGGAATGGTTCGCCGCCGAGGAATTTGGCGTTCGTGAGATGGGGCAAATACGGGACTAGCTGTTGGACGAACTTGCTGTCATATTTCTGCTGCAGGGCAGGTAGTTTCTCACGATTGGCCCGAATACTGGAGGAGAAGAAGCCGGAGCACATGGCGCACTCCAGATTGCACTTGTTCGATAACTCGAAGTCGAGGCGAACTGGGAACGGCTTTGGCTGTTCAATTTGAAACAGGGATTTGACTCGCGAAATGAGAGTAGGGGTTGGCTTCAGCCTGGCGTTCTGATCAAACTGGTTGGCGAGAAGACCGGTGAAGTTGCCGGCGTGGATTTGGTCGGCGCAGAGTTCGCATCCGCTGGGCATCTCGTTACGCCGCAATGCAGCCCGCAAGGAATCCGCAACAGTTCCATTCCAGATTTCTTCAACGGACTGTTCGGGATAGCGCCCAAGCGGGCTCGTCCGGCTGTAGCAACAGGCGCTGACGGCGCCGTCGCGCCCGAAATACATGGTGCTCTCTGCCGCATGGCAAATGGTTCCCTTATCGCGGCACACGCGCTGCTCGTTGTATTTTTGAACGGATTCAACGGCAATCGGCATACGGGAAAGATACCGCAAACGTCGGGTCGGAAGAACCGGAAAATCGCAACGACCTGAAGGGCTGCGAGGGCTTCTCAGGATGCATGTCACCAAGCCTGCATTCTCGATGCTCCCACGATTTATGCGTCATGGCAAGCGACAAATCCTAGTGTAGAATCTAGGCGGATGACGTCTCCCATGGAGAACGAGGAACGTGATTCCGCCGACGTCCTCGATGCCGCGACGGAACGGGATGACTGGTTAATCCGGGCGTCAGGACTTCGCAAGAAATACTGCCGCGACCTGCGGAAATCGCTTTGGTACGGCTTTCAGGATGTTCTGGCGGCGTTGTGGCGTAGCGACGGAGACCCGGAGGTTTTGCGTGAGCACGAATTCTGGGCGGTAGACAACGTATCGTTTGAACTTCGCCGGGGAGACGGCTTGGGGCTGCTGGGCCGAAATGGGGCCGGGAAATCGACCCTTTTGAAGATCATAACGGGGCAGCGTTCTCTCACTGCAGGGACGGTTGCAACGCGGGGCCGCGTTGTAGCTTTGACCGAACTTGGGCTGGGTTTCAATCCCGTGCTCACCGGCCGCGAGAATGCGTATGTCAATGCCTCGATATTCGGTGTTTCTCGCCGCGAGTTCGATAAGCTCATTGAAAAGATCATCGACTTCTCGGAACTGCGCGAATTCATTGACTCTGCGGTATACACCTATAGCACCGGCATGAAAGCGCGCCTCGGCTTCGCTGTTGCAACCTATCTGAGCCCCGACATTCTGATTGTCGATGAAGTATTGGCCGTTGGAGACCTCGAGTTCCGGCGGAAATGTGTACAACACGTGCTGACTTATATTAAGAATGGCGGTTCGGTCATTCTGGTTGCACACGATCCCTACCTAGTCCAGTCGGTCTGTAATCGCGCCATTATCCTGGATCGCGGCAAAGCGGTATTCCAAGGCTCGGCGGTCGATGGGGTAGATCTGCACTTCCGGCTCGGCCACATGAACCAGTATGCCTCGGTTTTCATCTCTGCGGCGCTCGCGGAAACGGGCCCCGTTGCTGAGTACCAGGGGGAAGTGGCAGGCGAAAACGATGGGGCCAAAGCGCCGATCCCGCGACCTCTCACGGAAGTGGCCGAGTTTCCTGACAATCGGCCAGTCATCATCGACCAGATCGAGATCGTCCCCGTGGAGGGCGACACGCTGCAAACTGGAAAGCCTGCAAAAGTTATCTTTCACTACCGGTCGCGTATTGATGCCAGGGTAATCTGGGCCTTCACGCTCTCTACCGCGGACCTGCAGGTAGCAATCGCTTCATGCACGCATGGGATGGATGGAGAAGATTCGAGCATTGTTCCCGGAACAAATGAACTGGCCTGCCTGCTCCCCGAACTTGTGCTGAGACCGGGGGTGTTCGCGATCCGCGGAGGCATCGGAGACGCCGTCAGCCGCCAGGCGCTGGCAGTCCTCGGCTATGAGAATTCCCCGGCCTACTTTACAGTTGAGGCGCCGAAGGCAAGTCACGCCAACAACTGGCAGTTGCTTCAGAACGACCTGGTCACCATCAAGGTGAAATGGCTTTCGTGAAGTTGGCCCGGAGCCTTTCCTGTGGCGGCGGTCTCCGGCGAATTCTCGGTTGGCTGTAACTTTCCATTTGTGGTAGAAAGGTCTCATGAAGACCACTTCGACGTTTCCCCCGGTCTTCGCCTGCGCAGAGACCGAGGAGACATTTACGCGGGACGGCTACGTTGTGCGACCTCTTTTCGACACACAAGAGGTGGCGCAGTGCAGAGCACTCTACTTTGAAACGTTGTCCGATCCGCCGGCGGATTTCTATACCACGGCCTTCATGACGGATGGCGATGCCCGATGCAAGGTCAGAGACGGTCTCGATGCGATTCTCGCGCCCCACATCGCGAAGTTGATGCCCACTTACTCTACCTGTGCCCACCACTTTATCGTCAAGCGTGGCAAACCGGACGCCGAACCGCTGCATCTCCACCAGGACTTCAACTTTGTCGATCAACGAGAGCACCGAGCCGTTCATGTTTGGATTGCGCTGGCGGATGTCGATGAGAGCAACGGATGCCTGACAGTTCTGCCCGGCTCCCACAATCTGGGCCATCACATCTCGGCCATGGGAGTTAACGCCACACCCTATGGTCCATACCGCCAGGTACTGGAGGATGACTGCAAGGTTGGGGTGCCCATGAAAGCTGGCGAGGCGCTCTTTTTCGACGAGCGCACGTTGCATGGTTCCTTTCCCAACACCTTGCCCGATTTGAGAATTGCGATGGGTGCGGTATTCCTTCCGGCGGGAGTTAAACAGCGTCTGTACGTTGCCGACGATGAGAATTCTGCAATGCTCGATATCCTCGAGGTCGAGAGCGAGACGCTGCTGAATTACAGCGCGCTCCTGCGCCCTCCCTACCCGGAAGGGTTTAGAAAGATCGGTACGGTCAAGTACACCGCTAAACCCCTGAGCCCGGAGGTTGTGGAAAGTCTGCGCCGCTATCCGGCAAAGGCGAAGCCTGCTCCGCCAACCGTGGCGGCCGTCCCCGCGGTCGCAGCAGTGCTGCTCCAGCGCAGGCGCAACTTTCTGTCGCGCCTGTTCGGCCGGTAGAGTCGTGTCCGCTCTTTGAGGAGGCATGGATGGCCTCGGCGATGAAAGCAACACCTCAGAGTGTCGAAGCCAACTGGCAGCAGATCGCCACCCGTGGCTACAGCGCCCAGCCATTCCTCGATCCCCCCGAGGTCGAGGCACTGAAAAGGCTGTACGACACCACCGTTCCTGAAGTGCCCAGCCCATTCTTCCTTTCGGTATTCATGGCCACGGACGTTCGCAGAACCATCCTGCAGGGGTTCTGTTCCATCCTGAACCAAAAGCTTGCCGTGCTCGCTCCCGGCTTCCGAATCGTCGGGGCATCTTTCGCTGTGAAGAAATCCGGTAGCGTTAATGGCCGGCTGGGATTGCATCAGGATTGCTCACTGGTTGACTATGACAAACACATGGGCCTCAATATTTGGGTTCCCTTGTGCGACGTAGATTCGAACAATGGCTGTTTGCGAGTGGCTCCCTACACCCAGCGGCTCAACTTTGTGGGCTTCCTGCCTCCTGTCGCCTCCCCATGCGCGTCATTTGAGCGCGGTCTTGGCGAGCCGTATCTCTCCGCGCTGCCGATGAAGGCGGGGGACGCCTGTGTGTTCGACGGCCGCTTGTTCCATGCCAGCGAGGAGAACCACAGCAAGCAGGATCGCGTCGCGGCATTCTTCAACATCATTCCGGCAGACCAACCCATCAGGTTGAATTTCCGCAATCCGGAGACGCCGGACCGGTTGGACGTCTATCATGCCAACACCGAGTTCATTCTGCAATTCAACCCGCTGATTTACCCGGATGAGGGGCAGTTGAACAAAGTCACTTACGTCGAGAGCATCCAGTTCCAGGAGCGCAAGCTATCGCTCGCGGATCTGGCGGCTCTCCATCCGAAGGCGGAAATCACCGAGTCGTTGGCGGTGACGAGATCAACCGAACCGTCGACATCGCACACTTCATCTGCTCCGGCCTTCTGGGCGCGACTGCTCACAAGGTTCAGGCGGCGGCAGCAATAGACTGTGGCTTTATCGGACCCAACGAGTTGTTTTCAAGAGGGGGCACAACCAAATTGCCAACAAACAACGAGACCGCGCAGGATTCGCCGATCCGCGATGCACGCAGACCGCTTATCCTCCAAACGCCGGAAGCTGTGAAACATTATTACAATAAACGTACCGACGCTTACCTAGAGGGTTTCGGCGAGGTTTTTCAAGGGAGCCGGCCGGCATCGACCACCGATCTACTGGACTACATCGTTCAGGCCGCAGAGCTATGGGACGGCATCCGCATCCTCGATGCGGGTTGCGGCGTCTGCGGTCCGGCAATCTACTTTGCACAGCGCGTTAACCTTTCCATTGAGGCGCTGACAATCTCTGCGGTGCAGGTCGCTGAGGCTTGCCAGCGTGTGCAGGCGAACAGGCTCGAGGGACGAATCGCAGTCCGCGAGGGCGACTTCCATCGTCTCGCGGAGATCTACGAACCGGAGTCCTTTGACCGCGTGCTTTTCCTGGAGTCCATTTGCCATGCGCGCGACTACCGCGCAGTGCTCACCCAGGTTATGCAGATACTCAGGCCTGGCGGAATGGTGTACATCAAGGACTTCTATTGCCAGGACTTTCGCTCAAAGCCAAACCAGATCGAGGCGCAGTTAGAAGACCTGCGCGCTCTCAATCGTTGTTACTGCCTTGTACTGCCTGACTTGCCGTCGCTCCTCGACCTGGTGGGTGAACTTGGATTCATGCTGGAGTATTTGAGGAAGCCTGGGTACAACGCAGTTTACGAGCCCTGGATCAACTTCGATCAGGTGACCGGCGAACCGTGGACGCCGAAGCTGCCTTTCATTGAGGTGATCGCCGGCATGGAGCTTTGCTGCCGGAAGCCATTGGCCCGCCTCTAGTCTGCGTGAGGCCGGAATGGGCGCATGCCGCGACACCTCGCTGCTACGGTCTCTGGTCAGCCGCCTCGTCTATCTGTCCGAGTGTTAGCCATCCGTTCTTCACGGTTCCCATCTCCGCATTTGCGAATGCCACCGGATGGCCGTTTGGCAGAGGGTTAACCACGCGGAGGATAACGGTCGCGGGACCCTTCGGCAGATTCTGAAGCGACGCCGCAAATTCAGAGCTCTCACCTGGAAGCAGGGCCGCAAGCGGCCAATCTGCGAGCCGGTTTGCAACTTCCTTGCCCCGCGCGATGGCCTCAAGTTCGACTGGCCATGCCGCATAGAAGGGCGCGAGCCCTCGATTCTCGATCCGCACTGCAATGCTGACCGAGCCATCGGCGGCGCGCGCCACCCGCGCCGCGGAACAATAAAACTTGTAGCCCAGCGATCGGTCGGCACGCAGTGCATTGGCTTTTTGTTCCGGTGTCGGGTCGTGCTGAAACAGGTCGTTGTCAAGCATCCACGTGGCGTGAATCGTTGCGATCGCTGTTGCTACGTCTTGCCCCTCGCTGTTCGGCCATGCATCCCACAAGTGGGCCTGCAACTGAGGATAGATTTCGCCGCCAATGGGATGAATCTTCCAGCTGTTAACTGTTCCAGCCGCTTGCATCTGACTTACAAAATGCCAGTCTTCGGATCCGAGGGTGTCATTTACAAAGGAGTCGTCATGAAATCCGAAGTATCCGAGCAGTTCGCGATTCCGGGTTACCGTTGGATAGCGCACAAGCACAATCGTCTTGTGAAAGCTATCGCGATAAGTCTGCAGAATAGTGTCCTTATCCTGCTGCGACATTGACCAGCCCGAAGGTTCACCGGGGTGCGGGTGGTTTGCCACGTGCCACTCGCCCCAGAAGCCAACCAGTCCGGCGGTTAGATACGCAATGCGGGGATCGCCGTCGTACCGCAGGCCAAGGGCATGAACAAAGCTGACCAGGCATTGGATCAGCCGGGGATCGCTTTGGTCGGGCGCAACGCTTGGGGTCCGGCTCAGAGAGTTATCGAAGTCATCGTACGAAAAGGTCCTGAGCCCGCCGGCAAGCAGGTAACGCGGAATGGCGACAGGCTTTCCCGGAAAAGTTAAATAGAATCGGAAGGCTGCCTGATCTCCCCTGCTCTCTATCTTCGCAAGCTCCCTCTCGACGGGCGCCCAGTCGTAGACGTCCGGACCGGTAACGATATCGGACAGCGGCATGTAAAACCATTCCATGGAATGCGGAAACTTCCTTTGCGGGGCAAACGAATACGGGATAAGCCCGCGCATAGGATTCTCGTCGATCCCACGTGCGTCTGCGGAGAAGGTCATTGCGTGCCAGTCCTGCGCGAATGTAGAGACGGGTCGAAGTCCACCGGAGAATCCCAGAAGCGCGAGACACAGCCATATTTCTTTTCTCATGGTTCCAATCTCCTTGTTATCCGGACCGCTTGTGCGCTGCGGTTACTTTTGTCAGGCAATTTCGATAGAACGCTACTGTTTGTGCGGCAATATTGTCGTCGGTAAAGTGTCGTTCTATTGAACGTCGAGCAGCGGAACCAAGCTCTCTCCGAAATACAGGATTATCGATAAACGCTTCCAATTGGGTTGCGAACGATTGAGGCGATCCGGTTTCTGCGAGAAGGCCATTCACCCTATGCTGAATCAACTCCGGCAAGCCTCCCTGATCGGAGCACACGATCGCTCGACCTGCCGCCATCGCTTCCAGGCAGGAATAGGGACAGTTCTCCCATAGGCTGGGCAGGAGATAAATGTCGACCGCGCGAGCGCACGCCCGAAGTTCCTGGAAATTCAACCTCCCGAGATAGCGGACGGAACCAGCTAGGTTCTTCTCCCGGAGCATGGGCAGCATCGTCTCGCGCATATAACCGAAGATGTCTTCTCCCGCAAAGAGGAAGGTCACATCATGCCTCTGCAACACGATCTCGGCAATCGCCCCGCACAGATGGATTCCTTTGCGCCGCTCCATCCTGCCGGCGAAAAGAATGGTGACTTTTCCCGAAGGCAAACCGTATCGGGTGGAAAGATCGGCGCATGGTTCCGCGTCGAAGAGTGGCAAGTCGATTCCGTTCCAGATGACAGGGACTTGACGCTCAACCCCGAGCTGTTCCGCGACTTCGCCAGCGAGGAAGTGCGAACAGGAGTTCAATTCCGTGGCTCGAGCGATCGCGATTTGTTCGAGCCGGGGACAGATAAGTTTGTCGGCTTGCGGAGTGTCGTAGAACGGCATCACAAGCCGCGCCGGGCCGTGAAAGCGGACAACAGTTGGGATACGCATCAGCCACGTGATTAAAGCACCTTCGCCGCCACATTCTGGCATCTCGAGGATGTCGTACTCATAGTGCTTTCTGAGTTGCCGGAGAGCTTGGTACATCCACCATGCATTCTCCAGACGATTCTTTGTCCACTGGCATTTCATGACGGACAGGAGTCCGGCAATCGGTCGCCAGAGCCCCTCAGTACGATACCGGTGCACGAAGACGCCGTCGTGCTCGTACATTCGCAGCGGAAGCACCTCTCTCGATCCTGCAAGAACATGGACCCGGTGGCCCAGTCTTGCCAATGCACGAGCCTGGTACCAGGTGTAGGTTCCGATGCCGCCGAATCCCGTTTCGGGTGGATATTCAAACGAGAGCAGAGCAATCTTTAGCGCACCGGGCTTGCAATGCGCCGCCTCTGGCGAGCGAAACGGACTGCGTTGTGCGACGGCCTCTCGAATGCGGCTATGAAACAGGCCCTCGCAAGTGCTTACATCGAAGTTCCTGCGCACACGCTCTATACCGGCTCTTGACAAGCGCCCCCGGAGGTCGTCGTCGCCGGCCAATCGCTCGATCGCCGCGGCAAGCTGAACTGGGTCACGCTGCGACACCACGAGAGCGTCCACATCGTTTGTCACTACCTCTAGAATTGATCCCGCATCGGTTACCACGGCGGCGCATCCTGCGGCCATTGCTTCCAGCAACGCAGTCGGAATCCCGTCTTTATCGCCGTTTTCCAATTCAACGAATGGGGCCACAAATATGTCTGCTTCGGACAGATGAGAACGAACTTCCGCTGCAGTCTGCCGACCGCGAAACAGAATGGTCGTTTCCAGGCAGTTCGTCGTAGTGAACTTTTTCAACTCTGCAAAGTAAGACTGCGTTTCGGGTTCGTAGACCTCGGGCTCGCCGAGGATATCGACAGAAAACGCCAATCCTGATGCACGCAAGAGCACGGCCGCCTGTAGCAGATGGCTCATTCCTTTCTTCGGATGGATGCGGTTCACAGCGACCAGTTTGAAGACCCGACCGATACCGGAAGGCTCTCGAACTCGATTCGAATACTGGCTCGTATCGATTCCATTTGGCTTGACGATAGCAGCCGGAACCAGGGCACCCGCCAACCCCTCTAATTCGCTTTTGATTCTTCTGGATGTAGCAACAACCACGTCGCTCGTCTGCATATGCAGAGCCATAACCTTCAATTCAAAATCGTGCATCATGTGATCCGCGTAGCAGCTTACTCCACGGGGAATGTCAAGGAGGGTTGAAGCGATGAGCCCGTATAAAGCCTGCTCACGAAAGAAATAGGTGTGGATGTAATCGGCACCCCAAGCCTCCGCCATGCGGGTGAAGGTGAATGCGTTACGAAAATCGTGGTGATTATAGATCTCCTCTTCGGTTAAACCTGATGCACCAGAAAGCTTCAACACCAGTTCATGAAATCGCTGCGGCATCCGACGTTGGTAATACCACATGTCATGGCTGGCCGTCGTTTGGAAGAGCGGAAGTAGACGACGAGTGCTCCACACCGGTGCGGAATCGTCTGCCAACCCGGTTCGCGGAGCCTTCCCTGAATAGGCGAACCGGACTTCGAACCCACCCTTCATCAATTCAAGGATTTCCCGGTATACAAAGGTGTGGGAGTAGATTGGGAAATGCCAGCAAGCTGTGGCCCACACGCGCGTCTTTTTGTTCGACGATTTGCTGGTCAGTTTTCGTTCGACACGAAGCCTCATTAGGAATGCCCAATGGATCAAGCGCTGTGCAACCCGCGACACCAGATGAACCATGTACCGAACAACCAGCGACACCAGCCGTACGAGCGACGTCGGAGTAGGAAGGCGATCATAGGGAAGCAAAGGCTCTGGAATGCGAGCCCTGTCAGGAGTGACGCCCGGCCGCATCACCTGCTGTTTTCTGCTCGCCCGGCGTGGCCAAATCAGCATCCGCAGGACGTATGGCGAAACCTGCAGGGGAAGACGCACGCCTGCCCGCAGGCCCCATCGCCATGCGGCGCGCCAATTGCCTGACCAATAGGATAGTCCCGCAAGATACATCGCGAACTGGTTGTTGGCTGCCCTGAACAACGCCGGACGCAATTCCGGGTGCAGGTTTCGTATTCCCTGCAGGACGAAAAGCTGCGATCGCCACATGGCGTCACAGTCCAAGCTCATGGTTTCCGGATGGCGCCGATAACCGAGCAGCACCTCGGGAACCACCGCTACGCGATGCCCGGCTGCCACCCGAAGCGCAACTTCCCAATCTTCGCAACCACCGGCCTTTTTGGCGGCAAGCTCTTCGTTGTATCCGCCCGCCTCTTCCAGGCATTTGCGGCGAAACAGCGGAACGCTTGCGTTTCCCGTGAAGTTGATAAAGATAAGTTCTTCGAGAACGTCGCCTTCGATTCTCCAACGTGGCGAACGGTCGAGCACGTTACCCTTCGCATCGATCCAGGTCCACCACGAATAGACCATGCCGGTGTCCTTGTCTGCAGCCAGCATTCGCTTTACCTGGAGCCCAATCTTGTCCGGGCACCACATGTCGTCGGCATCGATGGGCGCAACAAACTCTCCGGTTGACTCAGCGATGGCTCGATTGCGTGCTCGCGCCACGCCGGCGTTGGCCTGGTTGATGACGCGGATGCGCGCATCTCGCGCCGCATATTGCCGCAGAATGGTCTCCGAGCCGTCTGTCGATCCATCGTTGACAGCGACCACCTCGAGGTTGCGATAAGTTTGCAGGATGATGGATTCAAGCGCGCAGGCAATAAATTCAGCGCCGTTGTAGACGGGCAGAATAACTGAGACTAGCGGATTGGGGTTCGATGCGCTCACGACCTTTCTCCTTTATGATCGATAATTTCAAGAAATATCCCATTTCTTTCTATTTGGGCCGGCTGGAACGGTCACGCGGCGTCTCTTGCGGATGTGCTGCGCATTCTACGTCTTAGTTGCGAAACAACCCACCGGATGACTCGATAGGGATGCAGCGCGATTCGGCCGACCCAGCTGAGCTTCTGGCGCATGGGCATGGCCAGAAACCAATCGAGGGCGAACTGAGTTGACGGATTCTGAATAAGCGCCATTCCCGAGTAGCGTCTTCGCGGTACCTTGCGAACCGAGTGAGGTGCGTGAACGAAGAGAAGCGGTTCCGGGTATGTTACCGCGGACCACCTTTCGCTCTCGGGTGCCAAGACCGCCTCAACTCGGATTGCACAGCCACAAGGCAGAGAATCCTTGCGAATGGCACCCGCCGCAACGGGCAGAGGGCCTGTGTCGAAACACGTGTAAGTGCCCTCCTGCGCGACCCACGAAGATACTAATCCAACGCCAGGCTGGTTGAGAAGTACATTCTGGCACGTGACCGCAAAGCTGGGCGCGAGGCGCATAGTCTGGTCGAGGATAGCAACAGCTTGAAGGTTGGACTTTTGTGCGAGCAGCGCCTCAAATCCAGCCCTGGCTGCTTGCGAATAGGAACAATCCTCGACAAAGAGCACCTTCTCAGAGTCAATCGAATCCATTTGGGCGCGATCGCGGAGAGCGGCATCGAGGACAACCAGGAAAAACACGGGTTGAGTCTGCGCGCCAACGCTCGCGATGGTGGCCGATAACCGGTCGGAATCTCCTGAGCAGACGATGACGAAGCCGAAGCCGCGCCGCGCCCGGTTCGCGATACGTGCATTTCCAGGCACTGTATCCGAGCGGATTCTGCCGGCGCCAACCACCTTGCTTCGATGCTCAAGATGCGAGGCGACCACGACACGATTGGCACACAGGCGGCGCACTGACTCTGCGGCCCGTACACCGTATGCAGCCCGCTCAGAGGGCGGCGATGCGAGGGCTCGGGTCAGAGCCTCCGCGAGTCGGGCGGGCGAGCCATCTTCTGCGACCCAGCCGCTTTCGCCATCTACAATGAGTTCCGCCATGCCTCCATTCGGCGAAACAAGTATCGGGAGCCCGGTTGCCATAGCTTCTATACAGGTATATGGGAGATTATCCCAGCGCGAAGGCACGACTGCGATCGAGAATGTTCCCAGCGCTTCATCAAGCTGCTCGCGCGACCGGATGCCGTGAAAGCGAAAGCGGCTGCGCAGTGTGCGTGGAATTCGCCGATTCAAGTATGCAAGCACCGATTCCCCGCTGCCGCCGTCCACCGTCGTATCGCTACCAAAAAAGTGGAAGGTGACTTTGTCTTGCGTCAAGGCAACTGATATCGCCGCGTCGACCCATTCCACTACACCCTTGCGAAGCTCCAGGCGTCCCACGTAGCAGACCGCGTCGCGCGACCATACCTCCGGCCCTCGCGCGAGAATCGACGTCTCGCCCATGGGATGGCGAATTACGGTGATGGATTCCGCGGCAAGGCCGAACACCCCGGCCACATCGTGCGCGAGGAAACGGCTGGGACAAATAAGAGAGTCCGCGGAGCGAATGGTGAATTCTTCAAACCGGGTCAAGGGCAAATAGTCGACCAGCGTCTTATCCCATTCGTTGTACGCGAAGATCATTTGGCTCGGAGAGTGCAAATGTATCAGGCACGGCGGTTTTCTTTCCGGGCCCAGTTCCAGCATGCGGCGAAGCTGGAGGAAATAGAGGGGTGCTTCCCATTCCTGCGCTTCGATCAAATCGATGCCTTCCTCTTCGATGAGTCGCTCTGCATACCTGGCAGCTTGCCAGGAGAAGAGCTGTGCAGGGCATGTAGACGACGCGAGTCCTTTCAACAGGGCTCTCTCTTTGTCAACTGGCTCGATGGGACCGACAGGAACGTCAAGGGGGATCCGGTGTATTGTCAGACGCCCATCGCAACTCCGCACCACAGGGTCCGGAGCGCCCTCCCAACGCTGCGCAATCAAATGAACGGTCTCGCCGGCCTCGGCCAGAAGCGCCGCGATATGTCGCGCATACGTTCCAATCCCTCCAGCCGGATAAGGGGCCGGTGGATATTCACGGCACAAAACCAAATGCTTTAGCGGTCTGCGGGCGCACATCTCGGAACGGTCAGGCATTGGCACGGTCGATGACGATTGGCATGGCGATTCTATGGAACAGGGCTCCGGACAACAGCAGGCCGAGCGAGCAAGCGGTTGCCAACTCGAAGCCTGGCAGCATCGACAAACCGCCGCCGAAGGCGAGTTCACGGGTGGTGGTGAGCAAGGGGGTCATCGGATTGATCTTCCCCATCAGGATTGCCGCCCATCCCCCACTCGGAGAAGTGAAGATGATGGGCGTTGTAAAGAACCAGAATACTGTGACGATGGGGATGGCCTTTGCGACGTCGCTGTAGAGCAAGTTGATGGGAGCGAGAATGAGGCCGATTGCCGTGCCTAGAGCGATAATCACCGCCAGACCGAGCGGCGCGAAGATGATGGTCCATGGCACATGAACCCGGTAGCAGACAGCGGCGATGGCGATGAGCAGGGCCTTGAGGCCGAAGTTGAGCACTACCTGCCCAAGACGCGCTATGGTAACGGCTTCAGGAGGTATGTTGGCCTTGGATAGCAGACCGATCTCAGACTGCAGGCCGCTAATGGGCGCGTCCATTGATTCAAGGAAGGCGGCCCACAGCATCATGCCGCAGAGCACAAAGAATGGGTAGGGCATGTTGATTGTTCCTACATTGATAAGGTGAGCATCGCGAAACAGAATGGCCCAACCCGCCGTGGACAGAGCTGGCAAAAGGGGAATGAGAATACCGGAAACAGAGGTACGGTACTGGCTAATGAGATCGCGAAACATTATTTCCCGCGCCACGTGCCGTGAGCCGATGACGTCGCGCACCAAGTCTCTCAGCAGGCTCGCAAAGTCGGTTGAAGAATGCTGCGACTTGTGAATCACTACCTGGACTTTAGCCATTCACATTTTCCTGCCGTGCAAGGACTCTCGGGCCGACTGCGCTGATGGACCAGCATCGCACCTCGACTGAGCCCGGATCGCCGCCCAACCACAGGCCGAGATAGCCATGCGGCTCATCGTCGTTGGCAGTAAACTCCCGTTGCACGTGTTGCCATTTGCTCGATAAACAAAGTTGTTCGCAGTACCCTCGGGTCTCCCACGGCTCATGGTTCTGCCACACGCCGAACAAAATGGTGCGGGATCTATCGGCTCTGACTTTCAAATTGATCCGATATTGCTGACCCGACCGGATTGCCAGCCCGGCGCGGACAGCGCGCACCTTCCAAAAATCGAGTTCGCCGTCGCCAACTTCGATTCGCCGCGCCGGTCGCGGAAATAGCACCGCACGTACACGCGCGGACGAATGCGGCTCCACCAGCAAATGGCCGCCAAGAATCAAGCTCGAATAATCGAATCGAAGATTGTGAAACTGCTCACGAAACGAAACATAAAACACGGTCAAGTGCAGAACAGCAAAAGCCAGGAAAGTGGGGTAGATCCAGACAAGCTGGAGGACTGCGGCAAGAGGAAAATACGATTCGAAATACGTGTGACTCAGCCGCCACCACTCCATCAAGATAGTTCCCGAATCAATGTTCCGATAGTGCGGCCACTCTTTCCGCACTTTGATCCCGAGCAGAACGCAATAGAGTCCTGCCGATATTCCAATCAGCGGAGCCAAATGCCGCAGCGCGATGCAAAAAGAGGCGAACGTCAGCAACTCGCCCAGGTAAATCAGGCTCATCGGAATCCGCATAGCTGAGAAGGGTGTCTTTGTTGCAAAAGTCCGAATCCCTGCTCGCAGATCGTTGTCGCGATCTTCAACCTGGTGCACCAGTATTCCAATCAACCCCAGGCATAGCTCCCAGGCGCAGACAAGCGCCACAAACACGGCAACATTTGCACCACCGGCGCTGGTTCCGGCTGTCCTTCGGTCTGCCACTGTCGAAATGACATAGAGGCTTGAAACCACGTGCGCCCCGGAGGCGTCGCATAGTAACCCGAGAACTCCCCGCACCTTCAACCGCAATGGCGGGGCCGAATAAACGGTCAAAATGAGGTATTCGAGTCCAAGGACCAGCAGCGTGGTTCGCGACGCTAAGCCAACCAATGCTGCCGCAAACCCCAGCCCGACTGCAAGCGCACAGAACAGAACCTGCTGGCCAGACGAATATGCAGCCATGCGGTTTGGCTTTCCGGCTGTGCGGTCGATATCCAGGTCCATGACATCATTCAAAATGTACCCGTACCCGCCCACGCAAAGCGCTACAAATGCGATCGTTGCAATCGACCGCAATGCGGCCCATCCCGGCACACGGAAGAAGAGAGCCGCGCAATACCCGATTCCGAGCGCAGGACTGACCTTCGGAAGCCACCAGGACTCGATGCGCAGGAGACTACGCCCTGGCTTCTGTGCCTTCACCGCTTCCCCCATTGGGAACTCGCTGTTCATTAAGGTCGCCCGCTTGGTAAATGAGGCTCGCCGGGGCCTCTTTGAATTGAGCCTGGCCTCACCGCAGTCAGCTTGGCGAACATCGCGTCCACAAAAGTCATGAGTTCGACAATCCTCGTCGCACCGTACGTCCTTGTCAACTTAGCCCTGGCATCCGCTATCAGCCCATCCAATTGCCCGAGACACACGCCTTCTACCAGCTCCCCATGACAGGGGCGGTTGTGGCGCCGGTCCTGCCCAGCATTCTTTCCGGTTTCATGGCTCGACCGCTTTGCGTCCAGCAGGTCGTCTCCAATTTGATATGCCTCACCCAGAGATTGTCCGGTCTGGCCCAGTACTTCCACATCGCATGGGGGAACCCCGCACGCCAGTGCCCCTGAAATCAAGGCCAGACGCATCAACGCTGAGGTCTTCCGGTTTCTCTCCATCAGGTGGTCGTCGATTTGCGGCTGGGACTTTTCCTCAAGACGTGTTTGCGCTAGATCGAGTGCCTGGCCTCCAATCATGCCGTCAACGCCGATGCACGCAGCAGCTTCGGCAATCAGTGCGGGAGTTCGCCCAAATATTGAGTACGATTGATTCAAGAGCGCGAGACCCGCCAACAGGGCAACGTCTTCACCAAAAACCGCATGTACAACTGGTCTGCCGCGCCGAGTATGCGCGTCGTCCATGCAGGGCAAATCGTCGAAGAGAAGCGAACTCGTGTGGATGAACTCCGAGGCACATGCGGCAGCCAAAGCAGGTTCAAAATCTGGGGCAAATACTCGAGCACCGAGAAGACATAACACTGGGCGAATCCTCTTGCCACCCGGGAAGACGGCATAGCGAATTGCGCCGTCCAGCAGCTCGGCGCCCGCCCGCCTGCGCTGCGGCAAATGCTGTTCAAGCGCGGCTTCTATGGATTCCTGGAAATGCGTTTGCATTGGGTAAAATATTGCCCCGCTTGAGCGTTATAAGTATGGGCCGGATCCAGCATTACTCTGGCTAATACCCAGAGATTCTGGAAGAGGCGGGGTTTCAATCGCGGTTCTGTGGCCAATACGCGACCAGTGAAAGTGCGCAATCCCGACAAGGAAAGACACACCACTGTAGAAATGGTACAGGAGATTGAGCGGCATCGCAGCCAGCATGAACGCTACTCCGCGCTTGCCTGCGAGAAACATATAGAACCGGCAGTTCATTACACCCAGCGAGAGGAACATCACGAACATCGCGAAGATGAGGTGCCCCTTCAGCCCATAAACTGCAGCCACTAGATAAGCCACTGCCACACCGATGGATGACAAAACAAAAACAACTTCACAACAGCGATACGACTGTGGAAGCGAACGGCGGTCACTGTACCGGCGCCTTAGCACTAGAAGTCCCGGAGCAATCGCCAGCGGCGCAATGAGGCCGTACATCCCGGATGCGTACGCGGCCGCCGAGATCCCCCCCCCCAGAAAGATTAGAAGCAACAATGCCCTTCGCGGCCTTTGGGAACTCCCAAACTCGCCCCACCACCCTGCCAGCATTAGGAACAGAATTCCGAACAAAGGCGCCAGCAGGTTGGCACCCTTAGTGACGGCCACGGCGCCGGACAAGCTTGCAAGAATGAAAGCGACCGCAACGCTAACGCGCTGACTAAGTTGCAGGTTCAAGTCGTTGGGCATGAACCGGTCACGCAGTATCAACTCTGTCCACGGAATGGCGCGATCCATGATGTCCGTCCTGATTACTCCCCAAAACGTCCACCTTTTCAGGTGAGTTACTTGGATTGACCGGTCAAGAACAATCCTGCTTCCGGCGCGGATTAGTCGGTAACCCAGTTCGATGTCTTCAATTGTCGGGCGTGAGTACTTCTCGTTAAAGCCGGAATGGTCCAAGAACATTTCGCTGCGGATCGCGCCGCAGCCGGTCCAGAATGTTGAGGCGCGTTCAGCTCCGGTTTGGTGAACGTAGGCATGCATCAGGTTTCGATATTGAGAGATGAAATCCTTGAAAAACGGATCGTCGTCATACGATCCAATTAACGCATCGAGTTGGGGGTCCAACTCGAATCGCCGCCCGATCTTCGATAATGTATCGGGTTTGACGCACACATCGGAATCGATAAAGACAAGAATATCGCCGACGGCCGTCCATGCGGCGAGATTGCGCGCGAACGCGGGTCCCCTGCGGCCTCCAGTGCTTATGACTTTTGCTTTGAATAACTGCGCGATCTCCCAGGTGTTGTCGGTCGATCCGTCATCTGCCACAATGATTTCCAGCGGAAGCTTATCCCCTGCGGCGATAGAACGCAGGCAACGCGCTAACTGCGCTCCGCAGTTGTACGCAGGAACAATGATGCTGAAGGTTTTGAGCAAGACTAAGACCTCCAACTTGCCGGCGTGAAGGGGAAGGAAACGACAAGCGCGCAAAAGCGCAGATGGTCGAACTCCTCCATGCTACCACTTGCTCAGAATTCGCATAGTCTAGTCGGAACCTGAATATCAACCTTGGAGGTTGTGATTTTCCGCTTCAAACTCGATTCGAAGCGCGTAACTACTGAAACTGCAAGCCTTATTGTTTATTGTGACGGTCAATGTTATCTCGATCCAGAACGAGAGTCTGGTGGGCGATTTGAGTATCTAAGTAATGTTCCTCTACCGTACCGATGCGCTGCGGCTTCCAGGGACCGGCGCAGCGAAGGCCGGTCAATCAATCCCTGCGGCTTGCCCGCAAAGCATTTGGGCCATCGGCTTTTGCGACCAGACCGTTGCACCCGTTTTGTATATTGCGCAGTGGCACTCCCAACTTGATATAAGGGTACGATGGAGCGACTGACCGGCATCGCCTCGAGACACGAGTAAGAGCAGTTTTCCCCAGCGAATCTTTGGCGAATGACTTCCATCTACCAAGGAACGGCCTTGACAAAGACGAGGAGTTTTGAAAACTTTAACCATGGTTGTCCTATCGGCAGGTACTCCAGCAGGCGATGAAGTTGTTCAAGGTCTGCACATTTCACTAAATAGAAAACTTGTACCGCCAGGACTTCGGGGCGAAGCCGGAGCTGATCGAGACACAGCTTGAGTGCTTAAGGCAGCTTGAGTTTGTCGGATCGCGTGAATCAATTCGCACCCCCCGACCCTTTCCTCGACCATAGACTTCCTTTCTGGACTATGGTTTCAATTCAAGTACCTGCGCGAACTTGGCTACATCGTCTTTTTTGAGCCTTGGACCGGTTTTGAGCAAGTTGCCAGATTCGCATGGAACCCCGTCTTTCACGTCAATGCTTCGTCGCTACCGTCGAATTCGAATGCCAACATCCGTCGCGATGCAAATAGCCGTGGGGAGGTCTATTCATCATGTCGATTCTCATCACTGGCGGAGCAGGGTTTATTGGCAGCCATACAGCCAAACTCTTTTACGAATCCGGATTTGACATCGTGGTCCTTGACAGCCTTGTCACTGGAAGCAGGGAGAATGCGCATTGGGGTTCCTTCGTTGAAGGGGACATCTCCAACATCCCTTTGGTTTGCACGATACTCCGCGAATACTCCGTTTCCGCGGTTCTTCACCTGGCCGCCAGTGCTCATGTTGGAGGATCGATGCTGCGTCCTGGCGCATACTTCGCGAATAACCTGAGCGGAAGCCTGGCTTTGCTCGATGCCATGATCGCGGAAGGAGTTTTGCAGTTCGTCTTTGCTTCGAGTTGCGCAGTATACGGAAATCTAACCTCCGCAGCTGCTCACGAAGACGACATTGCCACTCCAGTCAGTCCCTATGGAGAGTCAAAGTTGGCCGCCGAAAGAGCCCTGCCGTGGTACGCGCGTGCTTTTGGTCTGCGATGGACTGCTCTTCGCTACTTCAACGCGGCCGGAGCTGCTGACGGTTTTTCCGGAGAGCCCGCCGATTCGGTTCGCATCCTGCCAAGAGCCATCCGCGCCGCCATCTGCACCGGCCCGCCACTCGAAGTGTTTGGCACACACTTCGAAACGCCGGATGGCAGCGCGATCCGCGATTATGTACATGTCACCGATGTCGCCCGGGCAAACCTGCAGGCGCTCCGCTACCTGGAACAGGGAAACTCCGGTGCAATTTTCAACATCGGCTCTGGGATCGGGGCCTCGGTCCTCGAAATTGTTCGGACCTTGGGCGCTCAAATTGGGAAGGCCGTTCCATTTTTCGCGCGCCCTGCGCGTGCCGGAGATCCGGCCTACGCTGTGTCCGACATTTCCAGGGCGCGCGATATGCTCGGCTGGACACCAATAAAATCGCAGCTCCCACATATCATCGATTCCCTGCTGTGCTCCCGCCCCCTCGTGGCGGCCTCTTTGCGAGGCGTTCGGTGAAAGGATCTGATGCCCGGGTTTTCACAGATTGCGAGGTCGATTCATAGCGATGCGTACCGGGCAGATGTCGATGGGCTGCGGGCTGTCGCTGTTCTATCGGTGGTGATTTGCCATGCGCTGCCGGGTTTGTTGCCTGGCGGATTCATCGGCGTCGATATCTTCTTCGTGATCTCTGGATATTTGATCTCGACGATTCTGATAAGAGATCTCGAGAATTACCGGTTCTCCTTGCTGAAATTTTACGATCGCCGAATTCGTAGAATATTTCCGGCGCTAATTGTGATTTTACTGTTCACAATTTCCGTCGGATGGTTCGTCCTTTTTCGGTCGGAATTCCAAATGCTCTGCCGCCACGTAGTGGCATCGACTTTGTTTTCGGAAAACCTCCAGCTTTGGAGCGAAAGGTCGTATTTTGACATTTCGGCATTAAGGAAACCGCTTCTCCATCTTTGGAGCCTGACCATCGAAGAACAGTTCTATCTTGTTTGGCCCCTCCTTATGTATCTCGCAAAACTGTTGCGATTGAATTTCATCATAATGTTCGCCGTTCTCGGCGTTTGTTCCTTTTCATTGAACGTGTATGAAATCCGCCACGACCCAACGGCAGCGTATTATTCCCCGCTTGGCCGGTTTTGGGAACTGATGATTGGATCCTGCCTGGCGTATTTGCAGATTGATCGCCCGTTTCTCCTCAGACGGTACAGAAACACGCAATCTGTTGTTGGAGCCGTGCTGCTTGCTGCGGCGCTGATTTTTACCACGCCGGAGCGGAACTTTCCAGGGTTTTGGGCATTGTTGCCTACGATCGGCACGTTCCTGCTCATTTCCGGTGGCGAAGACAGCTACGTCAACAGGATGTTCCTCGTGGTTCCTGCGCTCGTGTGGTGCGGACTAATCAGCTATCCGCTCTACCTTTGGCACTGGCCCATTCTGAGCTATGCTCATATCGTTTTCGAATCTGTCTCTTCCAGAGAGGCGATTGCGCTCATGATCCTGGCCGTTGCACTGTCGTATTTCACTTTTCTCTACATCGAGCGACCTTTCCGGACAAAGTCGGTTGGAGCGTTGAAGCCCATGGCGCTGTTGGCGACGATGGTGGCCGTGTTCGGATGCGGGGTGCTGGTTGTTGAGGCAGGAATGCCGTCGCGCCTTCAGGGTTTCGAAGCGCCAACCGGGATGGAGTGGGACTTCCTGATGAGCCAAACCCGGAATTTCGACCGCGAGTCCGGCATGTGGCGGTTCCAGTCGGAACGGCCCAGGCAAACGCTCTTCATTGGTGATTCACAGATCGCCCAATATGCAGAGCGCATCGAAAAGTCAGTGGCCGCGAATCCGAAACTTCCTGGCGTTGTGTTCGCGATAATGGGCGGGTGTATACCGATCGAGAATATGCGCATGTTGGCTGTAAGTAGTGAAGACTGCCCCGGTCTGCGCGCGCGCGGCTTCGCAATGGCGCGCGAGAAGCGCTTTGAAACGATCGTCGTCGGTGCCGCCTGGAGTTGGTATTTCTTCTACGATGTTGAGAATTTCGAATATAAGACCAGTGAAAGACGACTGAGCCTGAAGTCGGAGGAGGGTAAGGCGGCGGCCATTAGCCAATTGGAACAGGAGCTTACGGATCTTGTGAAGGTTGGGAAGAATGTCATTCTTCTAATGGAGACGCCTGCGGCAGACGGCATGAATCCTGCTTCGGTGAAAGCCCGATATAACGGAGCTAGAGCCAGGTTGGACCGTTCATCCGCCTTCACGCCAAATCGGACAGTTACGCCTGATGCCATACAGTTCGAACTGCGCCAGAAGCTTTCCGACGTTGGTAGTCGCGCAGGCGCACAGATCATCGATCCATTTCGAGCTTTGTGTGCTGGCAAGAACTGCCGTGCCTCCACCGAAACGGGGCAACCGATCTACAAGGACAATAGCCACCTCAATCCTGACTGGGCTCTGAATCACGCAGACTTCATCGATGAGGCGACGGAATGACGAAATGCCCAATCTGCGGGAAATCCCAGCACGTTCGGCACAGGCATGAAACCTGGTGGCAGTCATTCATCCCAATCGGCTGCACCAGATACTTTTGTAGCCAATGCGACAAGCAGTTCTTTAGGTTCGGAAAAGGTCGATCCAGTGCTGAAGGCCCTTCGGTGCACGCTCGATCCGCATTCAAGAGCATTTCACCTAAATCCAGCCAAGCACGGAAACCTGAGCCTGCCGTCAGAGAATCTCGCTCCGTCCCGCAATCACCTGTCATAGATACGCCCCAGATTACTATTCCTTCCACAGTCAAAAGCATTCACCCGAATTCCAGTCGCGTGCGGGAACCTGAGCCTGCCGTCGAGGTACCAGCAGCCGCCCTGCAATCGCCCGTCACAGCAGCGCCCGGGATTTTGTCGCCGCAGGTTTCTGTCGGGAAGAAGAGAATACCTGGCATAGGACAGATAGCCCGGAGCTTTGGTTTCCTACTGCTACTTGATTATGTCGTGGGCCGCACCGAATACACATCTCTTGGTCAACCCGCAATGTGGGTCAACCTGATGACGCTGGCGTCGGTTGTAGCTGGGATCCTGGTTTACTTGAATCTCCGGCAGGCCAGGATTGGCACCGCCGGCAGCGTTTTGTTCACAGCGATCCTGGTATCAAGTTGGGTCGGCATGACCATAATTGGTGACGCAATGATAGGCATGGTGATCGATCCTTTGACAACCGGCCATTCGCTCAACTTGGGTTTCTTCAAACAGCAGTCACCCTGGATATGGATATACCTCGGAGTGTTGCCGCTGTCGGGTTTCGGCGGCTGTTTGGCCTACCGGATGAGCCTGAAAGAATAGGCGTTGAGATACTTCAAGATGGGAACTTACTTGACTCAGGTAACCATAGCCCCTAGTGTTTCCGGCGGCGGAAAATTATCGCTGAGATCTGTTGGAATTGGCGCACGGTTCCCCAAGTTCCCGTTGGTCAATTGTTGCGGCAACAATCGTTAGCGCATCTTGCCGGAATTTGATCGGACCTGAAAGCCGAAGTCAATATCCGCTCTTTCGCGGCAAAGGACCTGAATGAAGATCTCCCGCTATTGGATTGTCTTTATTATTTGCGCGGTGGCATGGATCATCGCTTCTCTGTCATTAGCTCCGTCATTGAGCGGCATCGATGTCTGGGCATTCCGGGATGCGGGCTGGAATCTTGCCTCCACGGGATCCTTTGAGTCTCTGGTGGCGACCAATACAGGCGGCGCAACTCCAAAGCTCTATTCCTCATATACGCCAATTATGCCGTTGCTTTTTGCGGGATATGCTTCGATTCTGCCGCGCAACGCTTATGCAGGTACAATTTTCAATCTGCTGATTGGTCTGACGGCCGCAGCCGTTATGCTCGGTTGGGTAATTCGCCAGCCACAAAACTCGAGCATAGTCCGCTCCTATGCAGCTCTCGCGGTAGCCATCTTGCCGGTCATTTTCGTTACCTTTGACCGTCCAGAGGCGATTGGTCTCATTCTATTCAGTATTCCTGTTTTCCTCTCTGCCGATGCCAATGCTTCACCCATATTTGTGGGAATCTTTGTTGCCCTTACCTTTCTCGGTCATCCTTTTTCGGGAATCGCAGCTGGAATCTGGGCATCTGCGCTGGTTCTTTCTCGCAACTGGCATTTCCCCGGGCGCTGGCTTCTGTCTCTCCGTGAGGTAATGATCACAGGAATGGGGGCTATTGCAGTCCTGATCGCCGTGGCCCTGGCTTACTACTCACTTGACCATAATTCCCTGGCGCGTTTTCTTGCTCACGCTCTGGGCATCAGCAGCGGACTTGGCCCGGTCATGGCCTTAACGTCCGGCAAAGACTTTCTTCGCGACATTCTGGATGCTGCTGCTCTGCATCAAGACGTACCGGAGACTTTGGCCTATTTCCTTTCACTTGTTTCGAGCCTGCTACTCGTGAGCTGGTGTGCAGTCTATCGGAAGGAGCTCCGCAATGAAGACTGGATCTCGGTCTGTGCGGGTCTGGCTTGCACGGCAATAGCTGTGTTTCTATTTCCGCGTCAGGGGCACTACCTATTTTGCACTACATCGCTGGTTCCGTTGGGCCTGCTGGCCGTCGGGAAAACAGGCAGCAAGATGTCGACAGTGGGACTTCTTTTGCTTTTGTTTGGAATGTTTATTCGTCTCCCAGCATTCTTCATTGATATTGTGCAACGAAGCGAACAGCGTTCGTCCTATGAAGCCTCTCTACAGCAGCCCTCATTTTTACTCGCTCACTTGCAAACGCCGGATGCGCTTGTTGCGGTCGAAGGCGACGACTACGATCTCTTCAAGCCTCAATTCCAGAACTTGTTCCATCTCGGATGGTTTCACTATTCGAATCGCTTGACAAAACCGGCGGCGATCGCAAACTGCTACGACGCATTTCACGGACCAGACACCGCGGTCCGTCCCCTACCGTCGCAACTGGACCCATCGGAATTTCACATGATTCAGGCGGTTCCTCAACATCTCTGGATCACAATCCTGGGACATAGGGTAATGCGGGGACAATGGGGGTACGGTTGCGATCTCTATGTGCGAAACGGTGCGGACAATGGCATTCAAGCGCCGCTGAATTAGATACCGCCTTAGATGCAGGCCGGCACATATACCTCTGGAAGTAGCTTTTCCACCGATTGCTGCCATGCTGGGGGAAGCGCAGCGGCGGCACTTCACGTCACAGGAACCGACGGCGAACCTCACGCTTCCGCTGTGCGTTAGCATGGCCGGCCATTGATTGGCTACTGACCCATTAGGATGTTCTGATTGCGATGCGCAAAGTAAACGCGCGCCGACGCTAGTTCGCCTCCAGCGTCCCTAGAAGACTTTTCCAAGAAAATTCTCCACCAGGCATCTTCGCTTGTGGAGAACGAGGAGATATTTCGAACTTTGTCGATGCGGCCGGAAGAAGCGACTCAGCGCCGCAATACCGAATGATTAGGACAGGGTTTGCCGCATGGCCAATTCAATCCCTAGTCTTCGAAGGATTTTTCGCCGACTGAAAAACCGGAGAGGTGCCAGCTCACACATTGAACACCGCAACACGAAAGATCTTCGCTCGACCGGAGGTTCATCGCCTGGCCAACGCCGGTTCTGTCCACGACCAGGTTTCCAGAAGCGGTTGGGTCAGCCCGGCCAAATGCCATCTGACGAGATCCCACATCTAGAGCAAAATCTTCGCCGAATTCTTCACCGAATTGCCTGCCGAAAAGGCTCCAAATCGTCTTTTTACTCCTCCGTATTCTATTGGAATCATTAGCTTTCCCGCCTTAACGACTCCTCTGTTAACCGAAGGGTTGTAGGTTCGAGTCCTACCTGCGGAGCCAACTAAACTAAACAAAGTATCTATGCCGGAGCGGAGAATCGCGGCTCCGGTTTTTTTTGCGCCAACTGTCCGTAGATTGTCCGGGTTTCCGGGGCGGCTACGCCATTGGAAATCAGAGGTCAGTGGCGGTCCTTCCGGCCATCAGGGCCTGGAACTGCAAGATGGGTAAGGGCTGACTGATAAGGAACCCCTGATAGGAATGACATCCAAGTTGGGCAAGATAGTTGCGCTGCTCTTCCGACTCAACCCCCTCAGCGATCACGTCAATTCTCAGAGCGCGGCCAAGGGAAATGATTGCCTGGGCGATGGCGCTGCTGCTCGGATCGATCAGGATTCTCCGAATGAAGGAGATGTCGATCTTGAGCTTGTCCAGCGGTAGCCGCTGAAGATATGAGAGCGACGAATAGCCTACGCCGAAGTCGTCAACCGAGAATCGTATCCCGCGCGCTTTCAGTTCGGACATATGAGCGATCGTTTCTTCTACGTCGCTTATGAATGTGCTCTCCGTAAGCTCAATTTCGATGTTGCGCGGATTGGCTCCGGTACGCCTCAACGTCTCCAGAGTACTCCGGACAAAATCTGGTTGGCGGAAGTGGCGAGGACTAATATTGACAGCGATGCCGATATCGGCGAATTCCTCCGACTCCGCCCATGCTGCAGCCTGCTGGCAAGCAGCGTGAAGGACCCAGGCGCCCAATGGCAGGATCAGCCCGGTTTCCTCTGCTAGAGGAATGAACTGGTCGGGAAGCAGGAGACCGCGCGTTGGGTGGTTCCAGCGCACCAACGCCTCCGCGCCAATCAATCTGTTGCCCTGCATCTGAGGCTGAAAATAGAGCATAAGATGATTGCTCTCAATAGCCGTCCGCAAATCGGCTTCAAGGGTATTGCGCTCGTTAATGGCAGCCTGAAGGCCGGGAGCGAAGAAGCGCATGGTATTGCGGCCCGCGTCTTTGGCATGACTGACGGCAATGTCGCCCTGTTTCAGGATCTCGTCGGCGTTCATCCCATCATTGCCGAATATAGCGATGCCGATGCTGGCGGTGCACCAGCAATCTTGCCCGCTCAGCCAATAGGGTTCTTCCAGGACCGTGAGCATCCGCTGTGCAATGCTTCGGGCCTTGGCGGCAGCTTCTTCCACCGCCGCGCTCAGGTGTTCCAGAATCACGGCAAACTCGTCCCCGCTCGATCGCGACACGGTATCGCCCTCACGGACACAGCTGACAATGCGCCGGGCCGACTCCTGGAGAAGGAGATCCCCGATCCTGGAGCCTCGCGATTCGTTCACCGCGCGAAAATGATCCAGGTTGATTGACAGCAGTGCGCCTTTCTCGCGCTCCGCTCGACCATTGCTGGATGCGTGCAGCCGCTCCAGGAGTTGGCGCCGGTTCGGCAAACAGGTGAGCCCGTCGTACATCGAGAGGTTTCGAATTTCCTCCTCAGCCGCCTTGGCCGCGGAGATATCGTGGATAACAAGCAGAACGCAGGGAACGGCCTCAAGTTCGATAAACGAAGCGGAAACCTCTGCCGAGATCAGGTCGCCATTCTTCTTGCGAAGCATTGCCTCCAGACCGCGGCACGTCGGTTGGTTGCGAAGCGCCGTAGCGAGCCGGACCCAGTCATCCAGGTTCTCCCAGATTTTGAGTTCATGGGAAGATCGCCCCGCAACGTCAAGGAACCCTGCGGTATGGTCCTCACCGGCGGAGTCGGTCCAGGTATAGAGATCCTCCGAGGTCTGCCCGACAAGTTCTTCGCGGCCATACCCCAGGATGGAGAAAAACTGCCGGTTGACATCGACAAACATACCGTCATCCAGCCGGCAGATTGCAATGGCGTCCAGGCTGGTCTCGAAAGCGGCGCGGTGGCGCTGCTCACTGACGCGAAGGACTTCAAGAGCCGCGGCCAGTTCGGAACGTGCTAATTTGCTGTCGGTTGGATTGCCGAGCATTCTTCACCCAGGACGAGTATTCGCGACACGTGGACGTACATTCCCAGATGCGCCAGTGTGAGAACCTGCACGATTATCGTCTAGCCGCGAAAAGACAGCCGCGACTACTATCGGCAGATCTTCCCAAAAAGTCAATCCGTGCGACACAGCCGCTCTTCTTCTACCGCATGCCCTTCCGCGACAGAACTCCATGGTTTCAGGAACCCTCGCGCATTTCGCACCGGATTGAATCAAGACGCGCATTTGACCGATAGAGCACGTAACAGAATGTACAGATATGCCTTTTTCCCTGGGCGTTCTTCAATGTGCGCACGGGACTCCTGGCATGTCGTCATTTGTGTCTAAGGTAGGGGACTTCTATCCGTGACAAGCCACCTGCCAGATCGGCTGAGCCAAGGTATCAACATGAAAACAAGAAAGAGTTCAATGCCAGATATTGAGCAGCCTGCCGGTCCCGTTGTGGTTGAGATTGGGCGTTCCGGAGACTCGATGCCGGCGGAGGAATTGAGAGTAGCAGCGCTGCAGGGAATGGCGGAAGCCAAGGACATGACCCTCAGCTTCAGTGGCGTCAACCACATGGATGCAAGTTTGCTTCAGGTCTTGCTTGCTGTTTGCGCAGAACAGAAAATGCAGCAACGGAATCTTGTGCTGGTCAATGTTTCGCCGCATCTTCGGCGGTGGTTTGAATACGCAGGTGCTGCCGGAAATCTTCTCAGTGAACCAACGGAGCAGCAGTGATCGCTTGTCCACAAATAAGTGAGTCAATTCCCAGCTTGCCTTCAGGCAGCGTTGGGAAAACCTTCGGTGATGGGCATGGCGTTGAGTCGGAAGTCGCCAAGCATCTGCCCCACATCCGCCGGATGAGCCAACAGCTCAGGCAGACTTCGACACTGATCGAAACGTCTGTGATTGATGTCTGCAAGAGCTTTCAGGGAATCGCGGAGCGGGCAAAGGAGAGTGTCGGCCGGACTGCGGGCTTTCTCGGCCATGATGCCGACCGGCATTCCGGCAAGAGGTCCTTTGAAGGGCTGATTGAGAATTGCAGCGGAACATTGGTCAAGATACTGAAAACGACCGAGGAAGCCGGCGAAGTGTCCCGGCGCGCGATTGACCGAATTCAGCAGATGGATCAGGCTTCGCATTTGATCAGTGCGGCGCTCGTAAAACTCTCGAAAATTGACGGCGAGAACAAGATGCTGGCGATGAACATGCGCATCGAGGCGGCCCATGCCGGCAGTCACGGCGCCGGTTTCGCGGTCGTTGCTGTCGAGGTTGTGGCGCAAACCGAGAGATCGCAAGAGGTCACTTCACAGATAGCGGGTCTGATTTTCGACCTGAAAGCGCTTGCAGAATCAACTGTAAAAGATTTAAGGCAGATGAACGAACGGGATCTCAAGCGCGTGGAGGAATGCCGGCAAGAGGTGGACGAGTCGCTTCGGGAAATGCAGGATGTTCACGACAAAATGAAGACCGTGTTGACCGGATTGACCGAAGAAGACGCGCTGCTGGCGAACGATATAGGGGCGGCCGTGCGGGGATTGCAGTTCCAGGACCGGACTAGTCAGCAGATTGCTCATGTCGTAGAAGATCTCGACACGCTTCAGGAAAAGCTGAATGCGCACTGTAGCGGAGTGACAACTAAGGGGATCGTGACTGGACGAGGAGCCAGCGGGTACTCGATGCGTGAAGAGCGGGAAATTGCCGGCATCGTGGGCCAGGAATCTGCAGCAGGGGAAGTTGAGTTGTTTTGATTGCTGTCGGGAATACGTAGGACGCAAACCGAGGTGATAACAAGGTGCGAAAAGTATTGATTGTTGATGATTCAGTTTCCATGCGGCAGATGGTCGGCTACACGCTGCGCCAGGGCGGCTTTGAGGTAATCGAAGCCGAACACGGGCAGGATGCGATTGACAAACTCCAGATGTCTGCGGTCGACCTGATTATTACCGACCTGAATATGCCGGTGATGGACGGCATCACGCTGATTCAGAATGTGCGCAAACTGCCAGAGATGAAGAGCAAGCCTATCCTGATGCTGACTACCGAAGGGCTTGGGACAAAGAAAGAACAGGGAAAAGCAGCCGGTGCAACGGGTTGGATCGTCAAGCCGTTTGATCCGGAGAAGCTGCTGCAAACAGTAGCCAAGGTGTTGCCCTAAAGCCATGAAAATAGATCTCAGCCAATTTCGCCAGGTATTTCTCCAAGAGAGCGCCGATCATGTCGCTTCAATGGAATCGGATCTTCTTGCGCTCAGGTCAGCGCAAGATGACACCGAGTTGTTGAACGCCATTTTCCGCTCAGCGCATTCGATCAAAGGGGGAGCCGGGTCTTTTGGAATGACCAGTCTTGTCCGCTTTACCCATTCGCTGGAGAATCTCCTGGACCGCCTTCGGGCCTCAGAGATGCAAGCCAGCGATGAGGTTGTCGACATCCTGCTGCGGTCGGTGGACGTGGTGCGCGCGTTGCTTATTGCAGACGCGGATGTCGAAATGCCGGCGGAGGCGCTTGAACTCGCTGAGCAGATAGAGGCGTTGTCCAATGCCGAGCCGGCCCTTGCACAAGCCGCTGGTGAAGAGGCCGAGCATCCGATTGAGAATGAGCGGGAGATGAAGCTCTACGTCGTGGAGTTTCGCCCGGACCGGGAGTTATTCTCGAGCGGAACAAATCCGATTGTGCTGCTGCGTAACCTTGCTTCGCTGGGAACGGTCAGTTGTTGCCACCTGCATACGGAAGAGCTGCCGTCGCTGGCCGATTTGGACGCGGCAAAGTGCTACCTGAGCTGGACAGTGGAACTGGCCAGCCTGTGCGAAGAAGCAGAGTTGCGCGAAGTATTTGAGTTCGCCGAGCATCTGGCTGAAATCAGCATCCAATGTGCCGCATCGCCGCAACCGGTGGATGCTCCCTTGCCCGCTGTCAATCTGCCCCAACAGACCAGCACCGCTTTGACGACAGATCGAGCACCAGCATTGCCTGAGCGAAAGCCCGGAAGGAGAAAGACCGACCAGGTTGGCGATTCGGGTTCCATTCGCGTGGCCATCGAGAAGGTTGACAGGCTGATCGACTTGGTCGGCGAACTGGTGATCGCGCACGTGATGACGGCGCAAATGGTGGAAGACTTCGAGCCTTCGTGCCTGCCCAAACTGCGCGAAGCAGTGGCGGCGATGGAACGCAATACCCGGGAACTGCACGAGCGCGTCATGTCGGTGCGCATGCTGCCGGTGGGGACTCTCTTTCAGAGGCACGCCCGCACCATTTACGACATTGCGCAAGCCACAGGCAAACAGATTCGTCTGGAGATGAGCGGAGAAGACACCGAGATTGACAAGAGCATGCTGGAGTTGCTCGGCGACCCGTTGATACACCTGATCCGCAATGCTGCCGATCATGGAATCGAGGCTGCAGAGGTCCGCGAGGCGGCCGGCAAACCTGCCGAAGGCGTCATTTCGCTCCGAGCCTTCCACCGCTCAGGCAGAATCGTGATCGAAGTTTCAGACGATGGAGCGGGAATCGATACCGAGAAGATTCGCAACAAGGCTATTGAGCGCGGGCTGATTCTGCCCACTGCCCAGTTGAGTGACGAACAACTGCGGATGTTGATTTTCGAGCCCGGCTTTTCTACCAGCGAAACCGTGAGCGATCTCTCAGGGCGCGGCGTGGGGATGGACGTTGTAAAGCGGAATGTCCAGCAACTGAACGGTTCGGTGGCATTGGACAGCGAGAAAGGCCGCGGCTCGACGGTGACAATTGAACTGCCATTGACGCTGGCCATTCTCGAAGGATTGCTGGTGCGCGTCGGGGACCGGACCTTGGTGTTGCCGTTGCTGTCGGTGATCGAAACCGTGCCCTTGCGCGACGAGCAAATTGTGCGCGTGGCCGAGCAGGGCGAAGTTGTCATGATCCGCGAACAATCCGTTCCGCTGTTGCGGCTGTCGAGATTCCTGGGTCTGGCGCAGGATATGACCATCGCCGGACAGACCAGCGAAGAAGCCGGCAATCGCCGGCTTGCGGTAATCGTGGAAGCCGGCAACCGCAAAGTCGGACTGGTCGTGGATGAGCTACTTGGGCAGCAGCAGGTGGTGGTGAAGAGTTTGGAGCGAAATCTGCGCAAGGTGGATGGGCTGATGGGCGCAACCATCCTGGGCGACGGCTGTGTGGCTCCCATCGTCGATGTGGCCGGTATTGCTTCGATGAACCTGTTCGCAATTCAATCTCACGCGCTTCTGCCTGCGCACAGAGAAGGCACAGTTCTGAGTAACACCGCAAAGCGTACTTAGGGAATGTTGGGCACAAAATCAGGGCTGCAGCAATAATTTCAATCGAGAAGGTGAGCGCGATGTTTAAGATAAATGACTGGAAAATCGGCACGCGGATATCAGCAGCATTTGCTGTTGTAATTCTGATCTACATCGTAATGTGTGGGTTCGCATTTAGCCGCGTACGGGACATCGACCAAAAGGCGGTGGTTGTCTCAGATAATCATGTGCCCTCGGTGGTGGCTCTGAGCAGTGTCTCATTGCGTGTCAACCGTGAACTCGAGTTGTACAGATTGCACGCCGCAAGCATGAGCCAGCAGGAAATGAGCGATCTGGAAGGACGCATAGCCACCTACGTTGCAGCCAATTCGGAGGATTACAAGAAGTACGAGAGTTTTCCTTCAGACGATCAGGAAGGCGCGCTCTACGCAAAGGTCAAGCAGGACCGTGCCGACTTCCACTCACTTTGCGAAGAAATCCGCAAAGAAAGCCGTATCGGGACTCCTCAGACAAACGCTATTGCGCAGCAGATGCTCAATACGCGGGCTATGCCACTGGCGGAGAAATACACTGATGACATCCAGGCAGTTGTGGACTACAACAACAAGGGATCGGTAGCTGGCCTGCAAGAAGTACGGGGGGCGGTCGCGGCAACAATCCGAGGTCTTGTCATTGGGCTGGTGCTCGCCATTGTATTGGCAGTCCTTATTACAATACTGATCGTTCGCAGCATAACTTTGCCTCTCGGGCATGCTGTGCTTGTGCTGGAGACACTTGCGGACGGCGACCTGACCATCAGGTCCACCGTCCACACCAAAGATGAAGTAGGACGCATGGCGGATGCTCTGAACCGCGCAATGGAGAAACTGGAATTCACCATGCAAGAGGTGTCAGACAGCGCGGTCAATGCGAGTTCTTCGTCGCAGCAACTTGCCGCCGCGTCGGAGGCCATTTCTTCCGGATCGCAAGAGCAGGCGGCCAGCCTGGAAGAGACTTCGGCAAGTCTTGAAGAGATCACTGCCACCGTGCGGCAAAGCGCCGACAACGCCAACCAGGCCAGCCAGTTGGCAGTAAGCTCGAAAGACTCGGCCATTCTGGGTCAGGAAGTGGTCACAAAAGCGATTGCCGCAATGGCGGAGATCAATGTTGCCTCAGCCAAGATTTCCGAAATCATCTCTACCATCGACGAGATTGCCTTCCAGACCAACCTTTTAGCAGTAAATGCTGCTGTGGAAGCGGCGAGAGCGGGCGATGAAGGACGCGGCTTTGCCGTGGTAGCCTCCGAAGTGCGGAGCCTGGCGCAGAGAAGCGCACTGGCGGCCAAGGAGATCAAAGGCCTGATTCAGGATTCGCTGCGCAAGGTAGAAGCCGGTACCTTGCTGGTGAATCGCTCCGGCGAAACGCTGCAAGGCATCGTCGGATCTGTGAAGAGAGTGACGGATATCGTAGGCGAAATTGCAGCGGCATCGGCGGAACAGAGCAGCGGGATTGAACAGGTGAACACCGCGATGGCACAGATGGACCAGGTGACCCAATCGAACTCTGCACAGACCGAAGAGCTTTCAGCTACGGCCGAGGCGCTCTCGGATCAGGCCGGTCACCTGCTCGATTTAATTGGCGCCTTCACTCTCAGCAAGAACGGGAAGGAACAGCGGGAGCGGCAAACATTCCAGCCTCACACCGCAATTCCCGTCCAACAAGAGAGCCCTTCACAGCACATGCACTCTGCGACGCGCCCACCGGCAAAAGCAGCGCGGAACAATGCGGCGGCAAAGGCAGACTCGACTCCCCGTTCCAACAAAAGGTCCAAGAGCCGGCAGCCTGCATTGACGGCGGCAGTTCTCAGTGGACCAACGGTCGACGACGCCAGCTTCCAGGAGTTTTGAGATGGTGCCGAAGCAGCAAACCAAGGGCACCCCCGCGAGGCGAGGAAAGGGAACGGCAATGAAGGCTATCGCTGAAAATCAAACACAGGAATCGCAGCAATATCTTACGTTTCTGCTGGAAGACCAGGAATACGGTTTGGAGATATTCAAGATCAGGGAGATTCGGGGTTACGCGCCAGTGACCCCTATCCCCAACGTCCCGCCTCATGTTCGCGGCGTGATGAATTTGAGGGGAACCGTACTGCCGGTGGTGGACCTGCGCATGAAGTTTCATATGCCCGCGGTGGAATACACGAAGTACACAGTGATTGTGATTGCTACGGTGGCCGACAAGACAGTGGGCTTGCTGGTAGATGCAGTCTCCGACGTACTTATGGTGGCGAAGGACGCTATCCGCGAGGCACCCGACTTTGGCGCTGCAGTGGATACACGGTTCATCAGCGGAGTCTTCCAGTCAAAGGAGCGGCTCACCGTTGCATTGAATCTGGAAGAACTTCTGACAGAGAATGAACTGGTGATTCCGCAACAAGCTGCGTAGACCTGGCTCACATATTCTGCCCGAGGCTGTAGCATTCGAGTTACATATTACATGGTCAGGAAACCTGAAGGATATAGCTGGCTTAACGTATCCTCTTCTTGATATCGCTATAACTGTATCTATTGAGTTCATTGACCGCACTCACCCTTTAACAACCTTTGTGCGCGTAGCTTCGGCTCTCCAGACAAAACCAGTGCCATGCGTGAAACGATGGTACCACCATCTGTCTCACACTTACTCAACTGGGTTGAAGTATGTACCGTCGAATGCCGATATAGGTTATGCCGCATCGCAGGCATGCCCCGGCACGGTTACCGAGTTCTAAGAACTCCTCATCAACAAGTTGAATGGCGGTGGTTCCAAGACTGGATATCTGCATAGATGCAAAGTGCTTTAGCTTTCTATGACAAAAGACAAAAAAGAAATTGGTATTGGCAGTTCTTCGCTGGCCCAAGCGGGAACATTCGAAGAATCGCACTCTTGAGGAGGAATTATGCTGAACAAACACATCGCCAGTGCGATGCTGGCAATAGCCACACTATCGATCGGCCTGCACGCGCAGGAATTTAAAGTCGGATCAGAAACGGTGCAGGTACATGGCTTTGGCACCCAGGGTTTCGTTCACACCAACGACAACAACTGGCTGACCATGGAAACTAGCAATATTGGCAGCGGCGCCTTTACCGATGCGGGCGTGAACATGACAATGCAGATCAGGCCGAACCTGCGCATCGGCGGCCAGGTTTACGACCGGAAGCTCGGTCAATTGGGAGATTGGCATCCGGGCCTGGACTGGGCTCTTGCCGATTACAGAATCAGGCCCTGGCTGGGCTTTCGCGGCGGCAAAGTTAAGACTGTGCTGGGCTTGTATAACGACACACAGGACGTGGACTCTGCGCACACATTCGCTCTGCTCCCCCAGTCCGTCTATCCCATTGATATGCGGGACGCTACTCTCTCCCACCTCGGAGGGGATGTCTATGGAACGATCAAGGCACGGAAGTACGGCAAATTCTCATATACGGGCTACGTAGGCGATCAGTTACCCAGCGTAAGAGGCGGTTATCCGTACCTGCTGCAAATTCACGGCGTGTATATCGACAAATCGCAGGGACTGACGTACGGGGGTGACGTGCGTTGGCAAACTCCATTGAAGGGCCTGCTGACCGGTGTCTCCTATGAAGAAAGTCAGGTGCGGAATACCGGGCAACTGAACCCGTCGGTGGCTGTGGGCGGGCCCGATATCATGGTGCCCTATTGGGAGCAGTCCCGAAGCCAGTTCACCAAGACGATCTACGGCACATACACCTACAAGAACCTGCAGATCGATAGCGAATACCGGTACTTCTGGCGCCATTTCACGATCTTCAACGGCCAGTTCCAGGCGATCGTTGGAACGCACGCCTGGTATCCGTCAGCCGCTTATCGGGTGAACAACTGGTTCGAGGTCGGCGGCTACTACTCCCACTTCGACGAGGGTTGGATCATCACGGCGCCGGGCCAGTTCGAAGCCCCCAGTGAGAGCGACCCATCCCGGCACATTTACGACAAGGTCATCACTGCGCGTTTCGACGTGTACACGCATTGGTATGTCAAAGTGGAAGGCCACTTCATGGACGGCAACGCAGCAGGCACTAACCCACAGTACCCCGACGGCTTCTATCCGCAAGTCAACCCGCAGGGACTAAGTCCCGACACCAACGCGCTCGTAGTCCGGGCGGGATTCAGCTTCTAGAAAGGAGGCTCAACATGAAAAGGTACCTGTTCGCTCTGTTGGTCGTTATTGGGTTTCTGATACTTGCAGGCCAGGTCCAGGCTCAGGCCATCGTGATCGCAAATCCAACCGTCAAAGCCTCCGATGTTTCGAAGAGCGATCTTCGCGACGTATTCACCGGAGCAGCCTCCAGTTTGAAGGACGGTTCTCACGTAACCCCGGTGTTGCTCAAGTCGGGTCCGGTAAACGACGAGTTTCTTGCAGCATTTATAGGCAAGAACGACACGTCATTTCGCGCCGGTTGGCGCAGCCTGGTTTTTTCTGGACAGGCGTCAATGCCCAAGTCGCTCGACTCAGAAGCGGCTGTCGTGGAATACGTCGCTCACAACTCGGGCGCTATCGGCTACATCAGCAAGAGCACCCCCCACGAGGGCATCAAGGTGCTGTCGGTCAGATAACTCGCTTCAAGATGCCGGCACCAGCAACAGTCCTGGCGCCGGCATGATTACTATCCTGGCTATCCCCTGTTGCCCTCAACAGCACGGCGAACGAAGAGAAAGCTGAAGCTGCCTAAAGCGGATGCTTAATATATAGAGCCCACCTACCGTGTAAGATCGCATGTCCGCTACACTTCGTCTCTCGACACGAAGCCGACGAAGCATCTATAGCGACAGACATATAGGCTTTCTCATACTTAATCCAATGGGTTGAATTAAGGTCTCGTGAATGCCGATATTAGTGCTGCCGCATCGCAGGCATGCCCCGGCACGGTTACCTAGCTCCAAGAACTCCCCATTAACATGTCGAATGGCGGTGGTTCCAAGACTGGATATCTGCATAGATGCAAGGTGTGTTAGCTTTCTACGACAAAAGACAAGAAGGAAATTGGTATTGGCAGTTCTTCTGCTGGCCAAAAGAGGAGCAAGAACAATGAAGCGGATTCTTATAGGTGCTGCGGCGCTGGCGCTATCGGTGATTCCCTGTGTTGGGCAAAGTCTTGACGATCTGAACATCCAGATCCACGGCTATGCCACGCAGGGATTTCTCTACACCTCGAACCAAGACAACGTGTTCACAACCACCTCGAGCAACGGCAGTGCGGCATGGAGTGAAGCTGTCATCAACCTCGGAGCAGCACCGATGCCCAAGCTGCGCGTCGGCATCCAGGCCCGTTACTTCTTGCTTGGAAACTACGGCAACAGTATCACCATTGACTGGGCCCAGGCCGACTACAAGGTGAACGATAAGTTCGGTCTGCGCGTTGGCAAAGTCAAGACCCCTTTCGGTCTGTTTAACGAGACGCAGGATATTGATCCGTCATATATGTTCGCGCTGCTACCGCAGGGTCTGTACTCCATCGCCAGCCGCAACAGCCAACTCGCAGAGTATGGTGGGGTTCTTTATGGCACCCTCAACATGAACACTCTCGGCAAACTAGAGTATCGCGGCTGGGATGGCGTGCGCGCCGTCAGCAAGGACGACGGCAACTTCCTCGGGCAGAGGGAATCGGGGACGACTCTTCCCAACGGAATTAGCGGATCGGCGATCGGTTCGACACTCCGCTGGAAACTCCCGGTCGACGGACTCATGCTGGGTGCATCCCTCAACTACGTTTTCAAGAAGAGTGCCCCGATCGTCAATACGCCGACCACCGGCGCCTCTCAGACCACGACCAATGGAACGGAAACCGTGAGTCCCTTTAGCAACCCCTACTACTTTGCCAAGTACGAGCACAGCAAAGTGATGTTGGCCGGCGAGGTCTATAAGAACGCCGCGAAGCAGTTTGTCGCCTTGACCGGAGCACCTGTCACAGAGGCTATCAACGACGATTTCGTGTGGTATGCGATGGCCACCTATAAAGTTACAGACAAACTCACAGCGGGCGTCTATGACACCCAGGACATCAATCACGGGGCGGCCCTGGGTCCGAAGCGCTACACAAAGGACTGGGTGATCTCAGGCCGCTATGACTTCAACCAGTTCCTTTATGCCAAGGCCGAGGAGCACTTCATCGATGGAACAAGAACAGACTTCGACGTAACATTGAACCCCAATGGCCTTCTGCCTTCAACCAAGCTCACCATCTTCAAGGCTGGCGTCAGCTTCTAACGCGGACGAAAGGAGAACACTGAAATGAAAAAGCTTCTATATGCATTCCTGCTTGTAGCGTCCGCGTCGATCTTCGCAGCCAGTGCGCAAGCCCAGGCCATCGTGATCGCCAATCCAAGTGTCAAATCATCCGATGTTTCCAAGAGCGATCTTCGCGACGTATTCACCGGCGCCGCAACCAGCTTGAAGGACGGTTCTCATGTAACTCCGGTGTTACTCAAGTCGGGCACGGTAAACGACGAGTTTCTTGCAGCGTTTATAGGCAAAAACGACACGTCATTTCGCGCCGGTTGGCGCAGCCTGGTTTTTTCCGGTCAAGCGTCCATGCCCAGGTCGCTCGACTCAGAAGCGGCTGTCGTGGAATACGTCGCTCACAACTCGGGCGCTATCGGCTACATCAGCAAATCTACACCACACGAAGGCGTAAAGGTGCTCTCAGTCAAGTAATTGCCTGGGGTACCGATGGAGAGTAGGGACAATTCAACGGTTGCGAAGTGCCGGTGCGCTGAAGAGAAAATGGCGCCGGCACAGCGACTGGTGAGTGTCTCGGCGTCGAAACCAGCTAGATAGCCAATGAAGCGAAGGGAATGACGCCAAGGCGTCTGAAGGATAACATGAAGAATTTAAGCATTCGCCTAAAACTGATACTCAGCACGGGAATCCTGGCGCTCGGATATCTTCTCTTTCTCGGTCTTGTTGTGTGGACCGGCGCAGACATGCAGCGCCACCTGCATCTGGCTTCAGACTCCCTTTTTCCAGCCGCCCTCGCGGGCCAGGATGCAGATGCCGGATTCCAGAAGTTGACCCAGGATTACAAGGACGCCGTTCTTACACAGAACGCAGCGCTTCTTGGTTCAGCAGACGAAGATGCCCAGCGGGTAACTGCGCAACTGCAGATTGTTCGAACCAGGACCGCAGAGAATCCCAGCTTGCAACAACAGGTGTCTCTGATCCAGGATCAGTTCAAGGACATTAGTTCGCAATCGAAGGCCACTTATACAAAAATGGTTTCCACTCCCGACGCGATGGACGAACAACTCATGGCCACTGTGAAGAACCTGGCTGTGGAGAACACGAGTTTGACCAAGTCGCTCAAAGACATGAATGAAACCATCGCCAAGAAGGATTTTCAAGGCGAACTGGATGGTGTGGCAAAGACCACGACTCTCCAGCGCATGCTGACGGTCGTCCTGTTTGCGATGGCGTTCGGATTCGCCTTTCTCGTCACGGTCGTTTTAGAAAAACAGATTTCTGTTCCGCTGAAGCTTGCCGTAGACGTGCTCCGTCAAGTGGCATTGGGAGACCTGAGCGTCTCCCTCCCGGTGCATACCGGAGATGAAGTTGGAAAAATGGCCAAGGCGTTGAATGAGGCACTGGACAAGCTGCGCACCACTCTTCAGGAAGTTTCTGAGAGTGCGTCCAATGCAAACACTTCCTCACAGCAATTGGCGAAGGCGTCCGATGCCATCTCGTCTGGCGCCCAGGAACAGGCGGCTAGTCTAGAGGAGACATCCGCCAGCCTGGAGCAGATTACTGCGGCAGTGCGGCTGACTGCGGAAAATGCCAACACGGCCAGCGAGCTTGCATCCGGCTCGCACAAAGATAATGACCGTGGCCGGGATGGCACCAGCGCTATTGCCGCCATGGAAGAGATCAGCGTGGCCTCGGCCAAGATCTCGGAGATTATTTCTACCGTCGATGAAATCGCTTTCCAGACCAATCTGCTGGCGGTAAATGCCGCGGTAGAAGCGGCGCGGGCAGGCGAAGAAGGACGCGGCTTTGCCGTGGTGGCCGCCGAGGTGCGCATCCTCGCACAGCGTAGCGCAGGCGCTTCCAAAGAGATCAAGGGACTGATTCAGGATTCACTGCGCAAGGTCGAACGGGGCTCGGAACTGGTAAAACGTGTTACTCAGCTTGTTGGCGAGATCGCTCTTTCCTCTGGGGAGCAGAGCGCCGGTATCGAGCAAGTGAATACCGCCATGAATCAGGTGGACCAGGTCACGCAGTCGAACTCCGCTCAAACTGAAGAGCTCTCGGCCACGGCTGAGGCACTTTCGGAGCAGGCCGCGCACCTCATGGAGGTGATCAGCACGTTCACTCTCAGCCACGCTGAAGAGAATCATCGAGACCGGCAGCCCTTCCAGTCGTACGCGGCGAATTCAGAGAATCCCAATCAACAGCCAATCCATGTGCAACACGGGAACCCGGTAACGCGCCCGCAGACCCGTGCAGGTCGAAGCACTGCTTCCGCAAAGTCAGATTCGAACGGCCGCTCCAACAAGCGCGTTAAGGCCCGGCCGCCAGTATTGGCGGTAGCGGTTCCCAGCGGACCGGCGCCAGAAGACACCAGCTTCCAGGAGTTTTGAGCAGGTGAAAGACCAAATCGGCGCCTCACATTCAGTGAAGACGATTGACCACGTACCCCGCGGCACTTAGAAAAGGAATGGCAATGAAAGCATTGGTCGAGAACAAAGTGCAGGAGTCGCAGCAGTTTATCACCTTCTTGCTTGAAGACCAGGAATACGGGCTCGAGATATTCAAAATCAGGGAGATTCGCGGTTACGCCCCGATCACTCCAATTCCAAACGTCCCCCCTCATGTTCGCGGAGTGATGAACCTGAGGGGGACTGTTCTACCGGTCATCGACCTTCGCATGAAGTTCCGTCTGCCGCCGGTGGAATACAACAAGTTCACGGTTATTGTGATCGCTACTGTGGCCGAAAAGACCGTGGGTTTGCTGGTCGATGCGGTCTCTGACGTCCTCATGGTCGCCAACGACGCCATTCGCGAGGCCCCGGACTTCGGCGCCGCTGTCGACACGCGTTTCATTAACGGGGTGTTTCAGTCAAAGGAGCGGCTCACTGTTTCATTGAATTTGGAAGAGTTGCTTACTGAGAGCGAACTGATTGTACCTCAGCAGGTTGCATAGTTTTCGCGAACCCATCAACCCAGAGAAGACCGAGCGTCGCTTAAAGGGAGCCCGGATGTTGTCAGAGCCCGTGCCAGAAAATTCGGTCTTCTCCATGGATTTAAGGGAATTCAAGCTGTTGCGCTCGCTGGTTCACGAACACTCCGGGATATGGCTTCGCGACGGCAAGCAGGTCATGCTGGCTTCACGTCTTTCACGCAGGCTGCGCCATCACGGGCTGACTAGCTACGCGGACTATTACGAGTTAGTGCAGCGAATCAAGTACTGCAGTGACGAGATGCGTGAACTGATCAACTGCGTGACTACCAACAAGACGTCGTTCTTTCGGGAACAACATCACTTCGAATTTCTTTCCGGCACCGTTATCCCGCAGATTCGGGCCGAATCCGCTCGTGGTCCGGTTCGGACAATCCGTATCTGGAGTGCGGCGTGCTCGACCGGCGAAGAGCCTTATTCGATTGCGATTACTCTGCTTGAAGCGCTGAAGGCGCCCCAAAGATTGAATGCCAGGGTTGAGGCGCAAGCCGCGCCAAGAAGGACCGGACTGCAGAACACGACGATGCCCCAATGCTCCTGCAAGATCGAGGTCGTTGCTTCCGATATCGATACAGCGGTTCTTGAAACAGCAATTCGGGGGGTCTACAACGACGACTCGTTGGAAACTGTGGACATACAATTACAGCGGAAGTATTTTCTGCGCGGCACCGGCGACATGCAGGGAAAAGTGAAAATCAAGCCTGAAGCGGCCCGGCTCGTCCAATTCCAACGCATTAACCTGATGGACGCAAATTGGTGCCTCGACGATCGCTTTGATGCGATCTTCTTTCGCAATGCCCTGATTTACTTCAATCAGGAGACACAGAACGTCTTTCTCCGGAAGATGGCGCGCCTTCTGAAGCCGAACGGTTATCTCTTCCTCGGAAACTCGGAACATATTCCCTGGCTAAGCGACATTCTGATGCCGTTGAAGCAGACCATGTATAGATTGAGGAGCGTTGCGCAATGAACGAACTCGTGCCAGCACGCGCTCGCCCAACGGAACACTGCGGTGCAATTCGTCACGTGCGGGTCAAAAGGGTCTTGCCTGATGCCTTGCGGGCTCCGCTCGCGGGCAGGAATCACACCCAACACAAGAACCAGATACGTCTTTACGTTGGTGAAGTTGTGGCCAGCCAGTTGCCGGTTGTTCTTGACACACTGCTAGGCTCCTGCGTTGCGGTCTGCTTGTACGATCCCGTGCTGCGGGCGGGCGGAATGAACCATATCCTGCTTCCAAATTGCCGCGCCGGCGAAAAGAGCGCCCGATGCGGAGTTCACGCGATGGAGTTGCTGATCAATGAATTGATGAAACTGGGGGGAGATCGAAGAAGATTCATTGCCAAAGCGTTTGGCGGAGCCAATGTCCTGCAGGGACTAAGGTTGCCTCCTGTTGGAGACAAAAACGCGGAATTCGTCCGCGAGTTCCTTGCCACGGAAAGGATGCCTCTTGTGGCCGAGAGACTGGGAGGAAACCATGCGGTCCATGTGTATTTCAGAACCGATACGTCAAAGGCCACGGTTCAAACTGTCGATGGATCGCGCCTGCCAAATATCATCGATGCTGAACAAAGCTATGGGGACACGGATTCAACCGATGAATTCATATTTGGAGAGACCACTCTGTTTTGACAGACGTCAGAGCCGCACTCGGCACCATTTGGTTGTTCTATCTAGAATCGGCTGGCATGAGGCAGCCCACGTATGGCCAATCCAATAAAGGTACTTATCGTTGACGACTCGGCGCTGATGCGCCAACTGCTCACCAACATACTCAATTCTGATCCGGATTTGACGGTGGTGGGAACCGCAGGCGATCCCTTTGTTGCAAGAGAGAAGATCCTCGCCCTGAATCCGGATTTGCTGACCTTGGATATCGAAATGCCGCGCATGGATGGATTGACCTTCCTTGAAAAGCTGATGCGCGGCCACCCGATGCCGGTTGTAATGATCTCCTCGCTAACCAGCAAGGGCGCAGATACGACACTACGTGCGCTCAGTCTCGGCGCAATCGACTATATAGCCAAGCCGAAAATCGACGTCTCCAATGGCACCATCGAAAAGGCCGATGAGATCATCTCCTGCGTAAAAGCAGCGGCGGGGGCCAAGGTCCGCTGCGCCAAATTGACAACGCCCACACGCAATGCGGTGGCTGGGAAGACTTACCATTTTTCGGCAACGCACAAGGTGGTCGCCGTAGGCGCATCAACGGGCGGAACCGAAGCGCTCAGAGAACTGTTATCGCCACTACCCGCAGACTTCCCCGGAATTGTGATCGTGCAGCATATGCCGGAAGCATTCACGCACCAATTTGCCGAACGCTTGAATTCACTGTGCAAAATCCGGGTTCAAGAAGCGCAGGATGGCGATCGTATCCTTCCGGGCCATGCCTTGCTAGCGCCAGGTGGGCATCATATGGCGGTGGTCCGGCGCGGAATGGAGTACGCGGTTCACGTTTACAGAGGTGAGCGGGTGAATCGCCACATTCCTTCCGTAGATGTCCTGTTCTCTTCGTGCGCACGCAGTATGGGCCGGAATGCTGTGGGGGTCATCCTGACCGGGATGGGAGCCGATGGTGCACGCGGAATGCTCGAGATGAAGCAAATGGAAAGCTTTAACATTGCTCAAGATGAGTCCACCTCCGTTGTCTTCGGAATGCCGCGAGAGGCTATCTTGCTCAATGCGGTCGATCAGGTACTTCCGCTCGGCCAGATACCAGCAGCCCTGCTTGGCCGGCTGGCGGTCAGCTAGGTTGCTGCGAAGGCCTGCACGGCAGCGGCATAGTAAAAGGATTTGGCTTGCCAATAGAACCATGTGAAGACCTACCTATTCAATCCTTCTGCGCAGAACTTTCGCCTGATCGCCGGTACGGCTGCCTCCTGATGGACGCTTGCTTCCCCAGAGCCATCCGACGCAGTCGGAGAGGCACACGGACATCGAGATGGAGTTAAAGAACAAACTCCATCAATCATCGCTGCCGCTGTTTACCTTCTTCCCCACTGGTTCCCTTTTGCTTTGCCGCGCTCCGCCAATGCGCCTCAAGCACGTCGGTTTTCCGCTCATCCCAGTGGCATTCCGGCCTCTTCCCAACAGAATTAAAGCTTCGATTCGAAATTTTGAGTTACTTGCAGCAGGACAATGAGATTCGTCTGCTTCCTGGATATCCTCTTGGGTGGTGCAAACCGATCGGCTCAAATCAGCGACTAAGGTTGGATACGGCCATGAAGCTTCATCGTTTCTTCCTGTTAGGTGTATGACTGGTGATTCCGCAACTCGGGGGCGCCCAGCTTCCGATCCCCACTGAGGTATTCGCAAAACTTGAAGCGGTCCTGGACTTCTGCGCCAAGGCAGATCTAAAGGACTCAGGGAGATACGACAAATTGAGGAAAGAATTGGTGAAAGGCGCGCCCGAGAAGGATCTGCTGGAAATCCGCAAAACGCGGGAGTACAAAGGCGCGTACGAGCAGACGAAGCTCGAACTCAGCAAGCCGGGGGCTTTACGATGTGAGCCTCTCAAAGCGGCTTGAGCGGGGTCGCTAACGCGGCCCCGATTGAGTTGGGCCACCTTGACGGCGGCAAGTCATTTCCAGAGGTTCATCTGATCCAGCCTCTGATCTTCCATCTCCTGGTTGCGGATATACTCCCGAATAGTGGCCTCATCTCGCCCAACCGTCGACACGAAGTATCCTCGCGCCCAAAAGTTCTGCCCGGCGTAATTCTGCTTCCGTTCCCCGTACACTCGAGCCAAATGGATTGCGCTCTTGCCTTTGATAAACCCCACCACTTGCGACACCGCATACTTGGGTGGAATCGAAATCATCATATGCACATGGTCGGCTTGCAGATGACCTTCTTCGATCCGACTCTCTTTCTGCTCGGCCAGCTCGCGGAACACTTCGCCCAAATGCTGGCGCAGACTCTTGTACAGCACCTTCCTGCGTCCCTTCGGGATAAGAACTACGTGGTACTTGCATTCCCATTTCGAGTGGCTTAAGCTTTCATACTCGTCCATCCAGATTCTCCTTGATGTGTGCTTGGCGGCTCACCTCTTGGAGTTTCCTGGATGGACTCCTGAAAATGTCAAACTGCTACTGCCTCCGCGGCGGAGCTGGGGGAACTCCCCGTTGGATTACGTCTTGCGGTCCTCGCTGCGAGTGCGGAGTGAACGGCTGCCTGAAGTCGTTTTGTTTCGGGCCATGGATCGAGGTCAATCACGTTACCCCGCAGAGGAACTGCGGGGTAACGTGGCGTTCGCAAGCCGCTATGTGTCAACCTGGCGATTAGGTTGAAGTTGGTCATTCTCCTGCTGAATCCGGCGATGGTGGTGATCGGAGGCACATCAGCAAAGCTGGACTGGCGCTTTTCGGCCCGTCGAATGCCGCGTTGCGGCGACAGATTACAAATTGGTCGCGAGCTCGCATCGATGTTTTGAAGGCAACACTTTGCGACGACAGCGTACTATTTGGCACCCCTGCGTTAGCCGAGGCCGCGGTTGCCGTGAAGCAGACACGCGATTCGACATCATGCAGCCCGATCCGGTGAAACGAAAAAGATTCCCCAGGCCGGCCACCCATCGCTGCGTCGAACGAGGAGTATCGCGCTCAGGTCCTCGCTATCGCCTATCGTTCATGAGGTTGGCCCGGAATCTTCCTGGCCGGCTCTTGATGCCCACAGTTGATGTTAAACTAACAACGCAATCACCCCAAAACTCATGCAAGAAGTGGCAGGGATTTTCGGGAGCGAAGTTAGGAACGGGCCTTGGAGCACGGTGCTCGGATGATCCGGGCTGACGAGAGAGGGGAGTGGCAGAGGTTCAGAGCCCAGTCAGAACTCTGCCATGATCGTTGCCCTGCGCTACAACCCGCCGCTGATCGCTCTGTCACGCATGCCTGGCGCGCAGAATCAACGTTAAACTCACATCTCTTCCGCCCACGGACCCGCCGGGGCGAAAAGGGGCATCGAAGGAAGGAAGAGAGCCGCATCGCGGCTGTCGCGCGAAGCACGGATCTGATTCTATTTGCAGCGAACTACTTGACAGGAGAACGTCATGTTCAGAGATCTGATTTTCAGGTGTGCAAACAAGTTCATGTACTGGCATCAAGCCTACCAGACTGAAAAGCTCAAAAAGGCTCTTCGCTTCTGTGGGGCCAGGGTGAGAGTAAGCCCCAATGCGATCATTTGGGGGACAGACGGGGTTACCTTGGAAGACGATGTCGAGATCAACAGCTACACTCATGTGTTTGGCGGCGGCGGCGTACGCATTGGGGCTAGAACTCTCATTTCCGCGTGCTGTTCCATCACCTCGTACACTCATGGAGAAGAGATTCACAATCGCTCAAATGTCATAGGCTTCCCCATTACAATTGAGGAGGATTGCTGGCTAGGCACCGGTGCAATCATCCTTCCTGGCGTGCATATCGGAAGAGGTAGCATCATCGGCGCCGGGGCGGTTGTGACCAAAGACATACCGCCAATGTCGGTAGCCATCGGTGTTCCTGCACGGGTCGTCCGTCAAATCGCACAATAGGAGTTTATGGATTTTAGCGCGGCCTCACGAATTGGAAAAAGACTCTCCACCTTTGTTGGCGCCCAAAGCTGCGTACAGTTGCTCAATGCGTCCACCGGACTGGTTTTGCTTCGTTTGATGTCGAAGCCGGAGTTCGCCATCTACGCCGTGGCTCTTGGGTTGCAGGGAATGATCGGCATTCTAACCGATCTTGGCTTCGGTGGCGCAATTCTTGGACTGGTCGGGACAAGGTACCGGGACAAGAAAATCCTTGGCAGTTATATAAAAGCGGCCAGCGTTATCCGTAGGGCGCTGATGCTCATTGTGAGCATTATTGCCATCGCATGTATAATCGGCTTCCGCCATATTAAAATCGAATCGCACAGCAGCGCAGAAATGACCTTTCTGGCGGCAACAGTGCTAGTGACGGTTCAGTTTCAGGCCTGGGCTTCCTACTATGAAGTTCCACTACTTCTGAATAATAGATTGATTTCGTATTACAGTCCTCAGATTGTGGCTGCGGTCCTCCGGATGGCAAGTGCGGTCGGTCTCTATTACATGCACTTTATCTCGTCCAGTTCAATCATTGTGGCGAACACCTTAAGCATTGTGATCATGGGAGTGTCCTACAGATACCTGGCGCGCCCTTGGATCGAGGTCCCGCACCTGCTCTCAAAGGAGCATGCCCGGGAGATGATTCGATATCTAACGCCACTCATCCCAGGGACCGTCTACCAGGCGATCCAGGGCCAAGTATCGTTGTTTCTGATCACCGTTTTCGGACACGTGGGCCAAATAGCGGAGGTTGCGGCGGTTGGCCGGATTGGCCAGCTCTTTCTTCTGCTCAATACCTCTAACGGAGTATTGGTAACTCCGCTCTTTGCCAGGACTCCGCGTGCGCTATTTCTCAAGCGATATGGATTTGCCATGTGTGTGGTTGGGGCGGTGGCCCTCGTGATGGCGGGGTCTGCAAGAGTGTTTCCGGCCCCGTACCTTCTCCTGTTGGGGAAAAGGTACAGTGACCTGACCCCGCAGGTTCAGCTTGTGGTTTACACCTCTGCCATCGGGTATTTTTCGGGCGCCATGTGGTCGATTGCAGTGGCGCGGAAGTGGATATTCTGGTGGAGTGGGACGCTGCAAATGGTTCTACTGACCCTGATACAGGTCGTTTGTGTTGCCTTTCTCCCGCTTAACACATCCGAAGGGGTTCTGATGATGAGCTTGTATACGACCTGTGGCGCACTCGGAGTGCAAGTTCTTCACGCCATCCAAGGCTTGTTTGCGCACAGGAAAGCCGATGCTCAGCCGGCGATTGTTTCCTGAGGGCTTCACCTTGCCCCTCCCCGTCGCAGGTGAAGCCCAAATAGAAGGCCTTGTGCCGGGAGAGTACACATCAGGCGCCGCGCGCCTGGCACCGAGCATGAAAAGCGAAACGAACATGTCTACACCGGACTCCATTCAGCCGGAGGGCAAACTTTGTCAGTGCGAACGCTGCCAGTATGAGCACTTTGAATCGACCGCAATCAGGGGATCCTCAATGTGGCGCCCAGAGCGGAATTCGTCCACTGCCTTTCGACAGTAAGTCCAAGAATCCTCGCCGTAATCGTCGATGATGACGAAACCCCCAATTGACAGCTTGTCGTATAAGTATTTGAGGCCATCTCTTGTCGATTCGTAAAAGTCGCCATCGAGCCGCATCAGGGAAAGTTTGCCGATGGGCGCAGTCGGCAGTGTGTCTTTGAACCAGCCCTTCAGGAAGCTGACCTGATCATCTAACAGGCCGTATGCCGCGAAGTTGCGGCTCACCTCCTCTAAGCGAACGGCGAGATTGTGATACGCCTTCTGCATGACGGGGCCCGACTGCACTTTCGCTTCAAGCGGGAACAGGTCGGGGTTTGGTTCTGGAAGTCCCTCGAATGAATCGGCCACCCACACCAACCGATCATGGATGTTGTGGGCTTTCAGCACGCCACGCATAAAGATCGTCGCGCCGCCGCGCCAGACACCGGTCTCAATGAGATCGCCCGATACCCCATCTCTTAGAGTATTTTCAATGCAATTCCTGATGTTATCAAACCGGGCCAGAGGAATCATCGAAACGGCCTCGGTGTCGATGTAATGAGTAACCCGATCCATTGTGAACCGGAACTCATCGTCATCAATGTTGGGTTCACCGCCAAAAAGCGTGTTGGTCAGCGACCGCTTCAGAAGGTCAAGATATAGATCCACTGGGGTGCTCATAGTTATCTTGGGTCCTTTTTCTGCGTGAATGGGATGTAAACCAATCTCGTAAATGAAGACCAAACTGCGACGGATTCGTCTGCAAACGGCGACAGGCAGAGCGAAAAGCCTGCCACAGGCTCTGGAGACGCGGGGATTCGTTATGCCGGTGTTCTAGCGCGTTGCCAATAATAGCAAGTCGAATCGACTTGCATCAGCGGCTCCTTAATATGCCGTTCAGAGCGGAACTCGTCGACCGCTTTTCGGCAATAAGTCCAGGAATCCTGCCCATAATCATCGATGATTACATATCCTCCGACCGAAAGCCGATCGTACAGGAAGACGAGAGCATCTCTCGTCGACTCGTAAAAGTCGCCATCGAGTCGCATAAGAGAAAGACGCTCGATCGGCGCCGCGGGAAGCGTGTCTTTGAACCAGCCTTTCAAGAATCTAACCTGATCGTCCAATAGGCCGTAAGCCGCAAAATTCCGCTTGACCTCGTCCAAACTGGCGGCAAAATTTCGATATAGCTTTTGCATCACAGGCCCGGACTGAACTTTTGCCTCAAGCGGAAAGGCGTCTGGGTCGGGCATTGGCAACCCCTCGAAAGAATCGGCTGCCCATACTGTCCGATCCGTCGCGCCGTAGGCCTTGAGCGCACCGCGCATGAAGATTGTCGCGCCGCCACGCCAGACCCCGGTCTCGATAAGATCGCCAGCAACACCGTTTCGCAAGATTGATTCGATCGAGTTTTTGATGTTATCGAACCGCGCCAGCGTTATCATCGAAACGGCAGCGGAATCGACATAATGCGTGGCACAGTCCATCGCAAATCGGAACTCGTCATCATCGATGTCCGGTTCCCGCTGGAAGATTGTATTGGTGAGCGAGCGCTTCAGAAGGTCAAGATACAAATTTACCGGGTTATCCATTGTCGCTAAGCTCCTTGAAACAGCACAGTGGCCTTCAGGCCTGAAGGCGAGCCCCAATCAATGTCCCGCTTAAGTTTAACAGCGAGTGCGCGCCCATTTCTTGCGTTGCTGCCGAAGGGACCTAAAACGCCTTGTAGACAATGGGAGGAACCGGCTGGTTGAGCAGGATTGTGATGACAACCGAAGCCAGGCCAAGCGCGGAAGCATAAACCACGCGCGCGTAGCGGCTGGTAAACACTGACCCCTCGGAGGTTCTGACGGAGAGCAGCGCCGAGCGCAGCCACTCCCAGAGCGCCAGCACGACTGTAGCGAACAACCAGACTGCCAACCAGACTCCGAGCCATTGAACTGCACCCAACGCTGAGAAAATACTATCAATCTGCTTCCACGTGGCCCAGAACCAGATACTCGCCAAGGCGAACCAACTGAACGTCAGGCCGCGGCCAAATGATTCATATACAAAGTTTTTCGCCAACGCTTTGTAACCCTTCCGGCCGATCGCACGCTCTATGAAAATTTGCCAGAGTTTATTGATCGAAACGCCTCCACCTTGCAGTACCCCGAAAACCAGAAACTCCGAGGTGCGTCCGTGCCACACGCCAACCAGGAAGAAGGTCACGAAGAAGCAGAATACCCCGGCAAGCGGCTGCAGTGCCAACGAGGATATATGGCGCATCAGAGTCAGCAGGAGCGGATTGAAGACATAAGTCTTAAGCCAGTTTGAAAGCGTCATATGCCACCGGCTCCAGAATTCGAGGAACGAAGAAGCCGCGAACGGCCGGTCAAAGTTCTCCGGCAGGCGCACGCGCATCAGGCGCGCTACGGCGATGACAATATCGATGTAGCCTGAGAAATTGCAGTAAAGGAACAGCGGATAGAGCACGACCAGGCGGAAAGCGGCATAAAGCTTGAGCGGCAGCGAAAGATTGTAGCCCAGTTGTGCCAGCGCGTCGACTCGGACGGTGTCGAACAGCATGGCCAGCACGTTGACCTTGAAGAAACCGCGAACAATGCGCTCCAACTGCAAGCCGATCACGCGCGGCCCAAGGGCGATAGGCTCAGCGGCAAACTGGTCGCGGGCAAAATCGTCGTAGCGCTGAATGGGACCGGAAATGAGAGTCGTGAAGTTGAGCGTATAGAGCAGGTAAGAGCCAATCCCAATATGCTGCTTCGGGTCTCCCTCGCCCGTTTCGATGAGCAAATGCAGCACGCGAAAGAAGATATACGAAAGTCCCAATGTGAAATAGGGAGCATGCAGGAAGATGCCCGCAGGGAGAAAGGTATACTTCTTCAGCCATATATACATGAAAATGATGGCAAGAATACTCCAGACCATTGACCTGGACCAGCCACGCTCAAGCAGAACCAGGCTCGCATAGCCGAGCAGGAGGAATCCGATCAACGGAAGAAAAACCAGCGGATTATGCGCCAGCAAACCAAGAAATACAAGGCTGGCCGCCATAAGCACAATGGACCGCCAGATGCGCTGAGAGCTCAGGTTCGAGACCAACGCCGTAGCCAGTCCAAAAAATACAAATTGAAAAGAAGCGCTATCCATGGGTATCGGCTATCTTCCTTGTTCCAATTCAGACTGCGCCTGGTCGAAAGCTAGAGTTCGAGTGCCTTGCCGCCGGTCGCTGATTTTTTGTCTAGATTTTGACGTTCAAAACTGCTTATTTTTGCAATCTCGTTTCGTCGTTTTGCTGGCTGTTCACTTTAAGTTCAGGTACGGCGCCACTGGTGAGTTCCCTGGCAAGCATGTGCGCGATAGCGGCGTGTCCATCTGGATTGGGATGTGAGTCAACCTCGTAGTAACCCCGTTCAGGGTTGGGAAAATTCCGGTAATCGGGCAAGATCGAGATGTAGGTTCCACCGTGGCGAACGATGATCGATCGAATCTCATTGTCCAATTCGAACGGGTCGTAGCCTTGCGGCCACTGTCCCATCGAGATCATCGCCGCCTGCGCTCCCGAAGGAACATACACGGCGACCAAGGGTACGCCCGCGCTCCTTGCACGCCCGATCACATTCGCCGCATCGACGTCGAACTGGCTCAGGTCTCTCCTCCAGTCTGCACTCAAATCTGCCTTGAGGAAGCCCGCTACTCCATCAGCGCCCATCAAATACGAAGCTACATAATGACTCTGGCTCTTGAACAAAAAATAGCGCAGCATTGCAGCAGTGCGCGTGTGCCCGAAGACTTCCGAAAGTACGTTTGCGCGAGATTCCGAATGGAAAGCCTCCTGAATTCGAAACCTGGCCTTTTGAAGCAGATCCAGCGAACGTCTGTTTGGATCTGGATCATTCTTGTTTACCTGTAACACCAGCGATGCGGCTTCGATATCCCCTGCGCTCAGTGTCCAGAGAACCATGTCGGGGCGGGCGCTCAGAGCATCATTAAAACGCATTGACATGCTATGCGGAAAGCCCCAGCCCATCCCTTCATTGTAAAGTTCGACATTGCGCCCGGTTTCTTGCGAGAGTTCGCCAGGCAGAAGTGCGGCAAAGGACTGTTCTCTCTGCACGAGCTCACCCAAGGCCACGGAGGAGCCGACCAAGACAATTCTGTAGGCGCCTGGCTGTTTCCACTCGCAATCAAGATTCGAGCGGTGCCCGCAGCGGTTGAATCGGTACTCAATGAGCGGACTCTCGGGAGCCTTCTCCCAGGTAACGCAGTTCGGAACCGCCCGCGGGCCAGTAGAGGGATCGTTTAGCACCATGCAGTCAGCTATCAAGGTTTCTGACCCGCTGAACGTCCGCCGCGCCATCCACTCTGTCGAACCCAGAAGAAGAACAATTGTCAAGAGACCGAGCAACGGCATGATGATCCAGTCCCGTCTGGGGACCTTGGCTTCCTCTGTGAAACCGTTGGGCGGTATCATGCGAATGTTTTCCCTCTAAGCGCAAAGCCATGGGAAACGATCTTCATCGGCGCGCTATCCGGCTCCGCGCCCTCTACCACCAACTCCCAACGCGTCAGCCCGGATTCGTCTTCTGCGACCTTGGCAAACCCCAGCCGCGCGTAGTGATCGACGACCAGCCCGTTACGGTCTGTGGGCTTGTAGGCGCCAGCTAACTTGTGTATGCCGGCCATGCGGGCGTGCTGCAGAATCTCGCGCAGCACCATGTGTTCTACCTTGCGTCCCAACACGCGGCAACTCATTAGCCAGGTATCGATATCCCACACTCCGGCTTCGCCCGGCCGGCAGATAACAACGCTGATCATGCCGTTATCGCCGAAGACATCCGCCAGCCGGACTTGCAAAGTGAAGACCTCCGGGTCGTTCTCCGCCTCGGTCACCTCGGGGTCGGTATAACGGCGCGTGGTCAGGTTATATTGGTTTGACTTGTTAATGAGCTGCACGATGCGCGCTCGCCCCGTGGCATCGAAGGGCTGGAAGGTGATGGTCATATCCAGCGACGCCAGGTAGGCTTCCACGCCGCCCACTTGTTTTTGAAGACCGGCGCGCTTGGCGTTGTCCTGGTAAAATTCCGCGCGCTTGAGGTCTTCGCCGGCAAATGCGATGGCTTCGAAATAGCCGCCTGCTGCCAGCGTACGCGCGTACCAGGCCGGATCCTCTGGCAGTTCCGGCACCTTCACCTGCGGAAGCAGTTTGCGCACCAGCCCCCGTTCGACCGGATTGTCATCGAGAAACACCATCGAATCCAAGCCCAGCGAGAGTTCTTCGGCGATAGCTTGAATGTTGGTGGCCTTGTCATTCCAATTGGCTTGAAAAACTGCAATGTGTTCGAGCTTCAACAGCATCTCGGGGTGCTTCAGAAACGGTTCGCGCGCCACCGCGTCGGTATTCTTCGACGACACGGCCAGCACGATCCCGCGCTGGCGCAGATCCAGAGCCAGTCGCTGCACTGCCAGGTGTGCCTCGCCGCGCGCGTCGCCCTGTGCCACCTTGATGCCCTCCAGCCCGTCGTCCCCAATAACCCCGCCCCAGACCGTATTGTCGAGATCGAGAACCAGCACCTTTCCGCTCTTTCCGCGCAGGGCAGCCACGGTTCTTGCCACGTGATCGGCGTAGAGCGGGATGAACTCGTCAGAGAAGGAGAACTTGGCCATGTTCCACAGTTGCGTGTTGTGCCATTCGGCAAGGCCGACGGTTTCCGCAACGCCAGCTACATCCAGAAGCACGTCACCCGAACCAAGTACAAACTCAGCCAGTTCGCGGTTGATACCGTCGATCAGGTTCCTCAAGGTTCCCGGCAGTGCCCGGTCCAGGCTGCCGAACAGCGCTTCCACAGGCGGAGCGAAATTCTGAAAGATGCAAACCGCCTTTGAGTTAGCCTTGATGCCATCGCGAAGCGCCTGCAAGTAGCCGATCGCTCCTTGTATCGTGGCGAAAGAAGACTCTGCATCGCCCAGCGAAAGCTTCAATGGGAGAGCACGATAATCCAGCGCCAGGAGGACAGCGTCAGGCTTTGAGCAGTTCACCTTGGAGTCCGGAGTCATGGCCTCTTGAGCGACTTGGTCATACGAGGGCTGAATGACCTCAAGAAGAATGCCATGACGGGCTGCGCTCGCCACCAACGCCGGCACGATCATGTCGATCGTCGAGTTACTCAACACTGCAAGCCGGAATGGCACCAGCGGGTCGAGAGTTTTGCCGGCAGAGATTGCATCTGCACGCGCTGCTTCAATAGTTTTGGCGAGCTTGGTTAGCTGGTTCAGATTCAAGGCATGCAACGCCAGCGCCTGAAGTTCGCTTCCGAGCCGGTCGGGAGAATTGCCCACCGACTTCAACCTCTCGGAAAACTCGAGCGGCGCCCGCGGTAGCCATTGCAATTCCGAATAGAGTGATTTCATTGCCTGGGTTACCGTCCTTGCCTTTCCATCCTTGCAGAGGGAGTGAGTTCCAGCCGCACCCAAGCGCGCCCGGTATGATTTACTGCCGCAGCTTGGTACTCAGGAACAGTCTGCATGTACGCTTCAAGTAGAAGAACTGCTCCCCACTGTGACCTAAGGAATTCCCCGGTTTGGAGACGACGGCCTAGGCCCGCGATCTGATCAGCGCGACCAGGTCACCAACTTTTTCCAGTTTGCCAATCTCGGACGTGGTGAACTTGATTTTAAACGCCCTTTCAACCGTGAGGATCAGCCGAATATGTGTCAGGCTATCCCAGCCATCTACATCCTTCGCCGACAAGTCGGGTGTCACCTTAATCGAATCTTCATCAAAAACATCTTGAAATATCGCTCCCAAACGGGTATAAATCTCACCTTCATCCATACTTTGCCACTCCCTCTCAACCTGTCTCTTCGGCCTTGATTCTAGCACAACGCATTTTGCCAGCGACTCGTCTTGGGCCCTTGCCTCCCTTCATGACATTGGCACAAAAATGCAGGTAAAGCTTCCTTCGCGACAGGGTCTTTCCCACGCAGTGATGGACCTGGCGCGCAGCATGAGCACAATAGGAAAGCCGGTAAAAGAGTGCATGTGCAGTCCCGTAAGAGCTCAGATGTCTCCATGACACGGCTGTGTCGCGTGCATCTCCGTTTCTGACTTAAGAAAGAGGCATTCGCATCTTGCCTTCCTCACCACGGCGGTGCGTTCTTCACGTACTTGTCAAACCAGCGAAGCATCTCACAGATCAGCTGACACCGATTGAGGCGATAACAGCGACTGAGCGTTTGCGCTTGAGCTATCACCGGAGGGCTTGTCGAGACGAGTTCATTTGGAGTTAGCATGGAAAATGCACCGGGGCCAGGAACGAAAGTGCGACCGGGATGGACGGTCCAGGCGGGTAATTTCTGACATGAACAAACTATGGCCGGATGCACGCGCAGCATTGGACGGCATCGTTTGGGACGGGATGTTGCTGGCGATTGGCGGCTTCGGCCTTTGCGGCATTCCCGAGGCTCTGATTCTTGCCTTGCGCGACACGGACGCGCGCAACCTGACAATCGCCAGCAACAACGCCGGCGTGGACGGGTGGGGTCTTGCATTGCTGCTCGAAACCCACCAGGTGAAGAAGATGATCTCCAGCTATGTTGGGGAGAACGCCGAGTTTGAGAGGCAGTTTCTGGCCGGCGAGTTGGATGTGGAGTTCTGTCCGCAAGGGACGCTTGCCGAACGCATGCGGGCAGGAGGTGCGGGCATTCCCGGTTTTTATACGCGAACCGGCGTCGGCACGGTGGTTGCCGAAGGTAAAGAGCATAAGAACTTCGAGGGTGTCACGTACATACTGGAACGTAGCATACAGGCCGATCTGGCCTTGGTGAAGGCCTGGAAGGCCGATCTGCACGGCAACCTTATCTATCGCCGCACGGCGCGCAACTTCAACCCCAACGCAGCTAGCTGCGGCAAGATCACGGTGGCCGAAGCGGAAATCATCGTCAAGCCAGGTGAACTGGACCCGGATGAAATCCACACTCCCGGCATCTTCGTTCATCGGCTGGTGCATAATCCAGATCCAGAGAAACGAATTGAAAAGAGAACCACCCAGGAGCGATAGACCGTGGCATGGACCCGCAATCAGATGGCCGCCCGCGCCGCCAGAGAGCTGAAAGACGGCTTCTACGTCAACCTCGGAATCGGCATCCCAACGCTGGTGGCCAACTACATTCCCGACGGCATCACAGTCATCCTGCAATCGGAGAACGGCCTTCTCGGCACAGGTCCTTTTCCGCGAGAGGATCAAGTCGACGCCGACCTAATCAACGCTGGGAAAGAGACGGTGACTTTTAACCCCGGGGCTTCCTTTTTCTCGAGTGCGGACTCATTCGCCATGATTCGCGGCGGACACATCGACGTGGCCATTCTCGGCGCCATGCAGGTTTCCGAGCGCGGCGATTTGGCCAATTGGATGATTCCCGGCAAGCGCGTAAAAGGAATGGGCGGAGCCATGGATCTTGTCTCGGGTGTCCGGCGTGTTGTCATTCTCATGGAGCACACGGCCCCGGACGGTGGCCCCAAGCTGCTTCGTAATTGCTCACTGCCACTGACCGGAGCCGGCGTCGTCCACCGCGTGATCACCGATCTGTGCGTTCTCGATGTGACAGACTCGGGCTTTGAGGTGGTTGAATTGGCCGACGGCGTCTCGCACGAGGAGATTCAACAGCGAACTGAAGCCGCCGTGCGATTCAGGGACGAGTTGGCCTAGCCCGCGCTCCCTTCTCCCAGACCGGCTTCCGCTTTTCAAGAAACGCGGCAACGCCTTCGCGAAAATCCTCCGTCTCACGGGAAATCGCATTGGCTTCGAGCCCCTTGGCGATTGCCACGTCGAGCCATGCTCGGTGCTGAGCTGCCATCAGTTGCTTGGTCGCCTTCAGCGATTCAGGACTATTCGCGATCAGCACTTCAGCCAGCTCGCGCACCCGCTCGGCCAGCCTCTCCGGCGCGACAATCTCGTTAACCAGGCCCAAACGATAAGCCTCGGCTGCATCGAAGAGCCGCCCGGTCAACAACAGGTCCCGGCTTCGCTTGTCGCCGATTTGCAACGTCACAAAGGCTGACACCAGCGCAGGAACAAAGCCGATCCGAACCTCAGTGAAGCCGAATTTCGCCGCCGGTGCTGCCAGCGTAAAATCGCAGATCGTCGCCAATCCAGTTCCGCCGGCAATTGCTGCACCATGCACCGCGGCGATGGTCGGCATGGGCATCTCAAACAAGGCAAGGAACAGCCTGGCAACCCGCTCCGCATCGGTGCGATGTTCGACGGCGCTCTTGTCCTGCATCCCCTGCAACGCCGATAAATCCAGGCCTGAGCAAAACGCCTCGCCGGCCCCTGCCAGCACCAGCACCCGGCAGTCGCTTTGCGCGGCCTCTTGCAGCGCGCCGATCAACTCCATCTGCAT
>Ga0181517_10000383_pt1 | contig 60934 bp, 43 predicted proteins | sample PEATcosm2014_Bin_31_FD_119748 | JGI IMG/M metagenome (GOLD analysis project Ga0181517, IMG submission 119748) | Peatland microbial communities from MTU Mesocosm Facility, Houghton, MI, USA - PEATcosm2014_Bin01_30_metaG | ecosystem: Environmental > Terrestrial > Soil > Wetlands > Peat | place... | reverse complement strand
GCAGGCTGAAGGGCTTCCGCCGCATCTTCTCCAGATTCGAAAAGCTCGATGTGGTCTTCCTCGCCTTTATCAATTTCGTTTTGATCGTCGAAGCCCTTAGATAGTGTTAACACGCCCTAGTTTTCTCAGTGCCGCCCAAAAGTCTGATATCTTGGCAAAGCTCGCTGGCATCGCGGAGGACTGCTCGCAGTTAAGTGTCGATACAGAACACGAACACATTGATGTGCTCTTAAATACTGCATCGTCGCTCATTGCAATTGAAAATAAAATCAAAAGTGCCGAACACGACGATCAACTTGTACGCTACGAGGAGGCGCTTCGCAAGAAGGCAAAGTCTCTCAAGCTGATCTATCTTAGCCTTTGCCCCGAGACAGCGATGCACCCGAGTTGGATCTACCGAACCTACGCCGATCTTCACTTGGCGCTATCGCCGCACGTCTTTAATTCGCCCGCATACTTTGAAGAGTTTAATATGTTAAGGTCGTGGAACGTCTTGTCGAACTTGTAAGAGCATTCGATGCGGACCATACGCAATTCAAGAATGTGTTCACCGAAGGCAGCCTCACAAAACATGTGAAGCGCAATCGGCCATCCGGTAACTTGCCGGACCAAGAATTTGCGCGAAGAAACCAGTTAGAAACGCCGCTGCAGCGCTATTTCTTGAAGAAAATCCGCGACAAAATCCTTCCAGCATCCGCCAAATGTTGGGTTGAGGAATCCCATGGGATTGCACTTCTTCACATTTTGCTTGTTAAGCACGCTATCAGTGGCACGGAATTCCAGTGGGCCGTGCAATTCCAGGGAAATGCGGCGAAGCTGAATTGCTTAGCCTGGGATTATGACAAGTCGACTCCCGATCAACTTCCCACTGAGGTGAAAAAGAATTTTGAACAAGAACGGCGCCGTAGGCCAGACCTTCGAGGCCCCAACATCGGGAGATCGAAGGCTTACATCTCGTTGTCGAAGAAGATGGACTTCGAGTGGACAGACTCGTTCGATATAATCGCGGAATCTCATCGACTGGCGTACGAGGACCTCTCCGTTATTGGCCAACGGCTCGCAGCAAGGTACGCAAGTTAGAAATGTGACGTGGCGGATGGCCCGCATCTCAATGATTCCTCATCAGTGTGAGTGCCCCAGGTCCGGATTTTCGGACCTGGGAGTTACCGCGGAGGAGCAGTAGCCTTCAGGCTACTGAAAACCCGCACATCGGATCAATCGGCCTTTAGGCCCGGGCCTTGATCCCAGCAAAAACCCCGCGGCTGAAGCCGGTCATATTGAAGGCCTGCATCCAGAGGCCTAAAGGCCTCTTCTCCCTCCGAAGGAATGGCAGACGGGCGGCCAACGCACCCTCTCCACGCTGCTAAAATCCGCATAGAGCTGTTCACGTGACCGTAAAAGCCCTCTATCCCGGCACCTTCGATCCGCCCACCAACGGTCACGTGGACCTGATCCAGCGCGGCTCCAAGCTCTTTGGCCATCTGGTCGTCGCCATTCTCAACAATCCCGACAAAAATCCGCTGTTTACCGTCGAGGAGCGGGTGGAGATGCTCCAGGAGGTCACCAGTTCGCTGCCCAACGTTTCGGTGGCCACATTCGATGGGCTCATGGTGGAGTTTGCGCGCAAGCAGGGAGCATCGGCGGTGCTGCGCGGCATCCGCGCCATCTCCGATTACGAGTACGAGTTCCAGATGGCGCTGATGAACCGGCGGCTGGCCCCGGAGATCGAGACCGTCTTCCTCCAGCCGGCCGGCCGCTACTCGTTTGTCAGCTCGCGCATGTTGAAAGAAGTCTTCAGCTTCGGCGGCGACGTCACTGGCCTGCTGCCGCCCAACGTCCTCAAGCGCCTGCGCGGCCGAATCAACCACAGCTAGCCGGCTAGCTCCTCGAGCCAGACGCGCGTTCCTTTCCTCAGGAAGTTTGCCGCGGCGCAAAAATCTGTAAAGATAGAGGTGCTATGACAGTCTCCACTCCTACCCAAGTGTTTGCCGACCGGATTGGCCGGATTGAAGTCTCCGCAACCATGGCGGTGGCCGCCGAGGCCGCCAAACTACGCGCCCAGGGCGCCAACCTTGTGGATTTCGGCGCCGGAGAGCCCCACTTCTGCACGCCGCGGCACATCAAGGATGCGGCGATTGCGGCTATCGACGCCAACTTCACCCGCTATACGGTCGTCCCGGGCATTCCCGACGTGCGCAAGGCCATCGTCGAGCGCCACGCGACCGACTTCGGATCGGACTACGACATCTCCGAAGCCATCTTCACCACCGGCGGCAAATTGGCGCTCTTCAACACCATCCAGGTGCTGGTGGATCACGGCGACGAGGTGATCCTGCCGGTTCCCTACTGGGTCAGCTTCAAAGACATCATCCAGTACGCCGGCGGCAAGGTGGTGTATCTCCAGACCAGCGAGGCAGAGAGCTTCCGCATCGCGGCCGACGCCATCGAGAAGGCCATCACGCCCAAGACCAAGGCCATCATTCTCAACTCGCCGTCGAATCCGGCCGGTTCGGTGGTCTCCGCCGAGGATTTGGAGCGGATCGTCCACCTGGCCCACGAGCGCGGAATTTACCTGCTCCTGGACGAGTGCTACGTCTACCTCAACTATGCCGGCAAGCCGGTCTCGGGCGGATCGTATACCTGGGCCAAGGAGCACATTGTGGTGCTCGGCTCGCTGTCGAAGACCTATGCGATGACAGGCTGGCGCGCCGGTTTCGCTCTGGCGTCGAAGAAGGTAGTGGCCAACCTCAGCAAGCTCCAGTCGCAGTCCACGTCGAATGCCACGAGCTTTGTGCAGAAGGCCGCGATCGCCGCTCTGGCCGGTTCGCAGGAGTGCGTCAGCGAATTTCGCGCCGAGTTCATCGACCTGCGCGATTCCATGCTGGCCAGCCTGGCGAAGATTCCCGGCATCACCTGCACCAAGCCCGAGGGCGCGTTCTACGTCTACCCGAACATCTCGGCATATCTGGGCAAGGGCGGCATCAAGACCGCGACCGAGCTGGCCACCCGCCTGCTGCACGAGGCCCACGTGGTCACGGTGCCCGGCGAGGCCTTCGGCACCGCGGAGCACATCCGCCTCTCCTATCCCGTGACCAAGCAGAACATCGACGAGGGCACCCGGCGGATAGCGGAATTCCTTACACAGTTGAAATAGAGCGTCCCTTCTCCGCGCCCGGCTTTGCCGCCGGTTTCGGATTGTGGTACGCGCCGATCTCCTCAGCCCCGGCAGCCATGCGCAGCCGGGGCTTTTCGTTGCTAAAAAGTACCGTGCATCACTGTGCAAACGTACTCCTTGTCGAGTAGGATGTCTCTTCGATGTCCAACTCAATCGATTTTCGCCCTGTGATTCTTGCCGGCGGCAGCGGTACCCGTTTCTGGCCACGCTCCCGCCGGGCCCACGCCAAGCAGGTTCTGGCGCTCGACGGCGAGCGCTCCATGATTCAGCAGACGGTGGAACGGCTCAAGCCGCTGGCCACGCTGGAGCATACCTGGGTCATTACAAACGAATATCTGGCCGATGAGATTGCCGATCAGTTGCCGGGCATGCCCGCCGGGCAGATTGTGCAGGAGCCGGTGGCCCGCAATACCGCCCCGGCCTGTGGGCTGGCCGCTTTCCTGGTTGAGAGGCAAAACCCCGACGCGGTGCTGGGGGTCTTTCCCTCCGACCACGTAATTTCCGACGAGCCACGCTTCCTCCGCGCGCTGCAGAAGGGCATCGCCGTGGCCTCCGCCGGCGACAACATGGTGGTGCTGGGCATTGAGCCTACCCGCGCCGAAACCGGCTACGGCTACATCGAGACCGGCGACTACACGCGCGACGATTCCGCCCTGCATGTGCGGCGTTTCATCGAAAAACCCAACCAGAACCGGGCCGAGGAGTTTGTCGCTGCCGGCAACTACTACTGGAACTCGGGCATCTTTCTCTGGTCGGCCCATACTCTGGCCGACGCCGTACGCGAGCATCTGCCGGAGACCGCTCCACTGCTGGAGCGCATTGCCGCGGCCTACGGCACGCCCGAATTCGAGCAGGTCTTTCACACCCTCTATCCCCGGTGTGAAAACATTTCTGTGGATTACGCGGTGCTGGAGCCCCGCTCAGCCAAGGGAGAGCACACCTCGAACCTCTATTGCCTGCCGGCCGAATTCAGTTGGAACGATCTGGGCTCCTGGGCCTCGCTCTACGAGTACCAGCTTGAGACCCGGCTGAGCGGCGACAGCGAGGGTAACGTCTCAGAGACCGAGGGCCACATGGCCATCGACGCGGCCAACAACTACATCTTCAGCCCGAAGAAGTTTGTGGCCCTGGTGGGTGTGGAAAACCTGGTCATTGTGGACACCGAAGACGCGCTGCTGATCGTCCATCGCGACCGCTCCCAGGATGTGGGAAAGATCGTGAAGGAACTGGGAATCTCCGGGCGGACCGAGCTGATCTGAAGCCTGCCAGAACTTGAACCCAGGCGCCCTGTCCTTTCGCCTTCTTTTCGGCGAAAGGGCGGGATGCCGCGCCCTCATCCGCACCATCTCCCAACCCTCGCCGCCGCCATCCTTTACCCTAGAATTCAGGGAGAAAAAGAACCGAATCATGCCCCATCCTCAGATCAAGTTCGGCACCGACGGCTGGCGGGCCATTATCGCCGACGACTTTACCTTCGCCAATGTGCGCATTGCCGCCGAGGCCATTGCCGCCTATGTGCACGCCAAGGAAGACCCAGCCAAAGGCCTTTGCATCGGCTACGACACGCGTTTCGGCTCCAAAGCCTTTGCGCGCACCTGCGCCGAGGTCGTAGCCGCCACCGGCATTCCCGTCGAGCTGGCCAACGACATCACGCCCACCCCGGCCCTGAGCTACGCCGTCCGCGAGCGCGGCAAGGCCGGCGGCATCATGATCACCTCCTCGCACAATCCGGCGCAGTGGAATGGCGTGAAGTACAAGGGATGGTACGGCGGCTCGGGCAAGCCCTCCATCATCGCCGAGATCGAGTCCTACCTGGGCCAGCCCGTGGCGCGGCCCGCGCAGCCAGCTGCGATCAAGGAAGTCGATTTCCTGCCCGACTACCTCAAGGCCATCGAGAACTTTACCAGCCTGGATAAGCTGGCCGGTTCGGGCATGAAGTTCGCCATCGACTCAATGTACGGCGCCGGGCGCACTTACATCTCCGATATCTTTACCCGTCTCGGCGTGGCCCACGTGCAGATTCGCGCCAATCCCGATCCGCTTTTCCCAGGCATCAATCCCGAACCCATCGAGCCGCACATCCGCGCCCTCGGCGAGGCCACAGTGGCCAACGGCTGCCAGGCCGGCCTCTGCACCGACGGCGACGCCGACCGCATCGGCGCCACCGATGAGCACGGCAACTTCGTCGATCCGCACAAGATCTTCTCAGTGCTTCTCAGCTGGGTGCTCAAACACCACAACGACTGGCCCGGCGCCGTCACCCGCGCCTTCAACACCACCAAGATGCTCGACCGCATCTGCGCCAAACACGGCCGCGAGCTGATCGAGCACGGCATTGGCTTCAAATTCGTCTGCGACTACATGCTGGAGCGGGAAATCCTGATGGGAGGCGAGGAGTCGGGCGGCATCGGCTTCCAGCGCCACCTGCCGGAGCGCGACGGTCTGCTGAACTCGCTGCTGCTGGCCAACGTGATGGCCGAGGAAGGCAAGACCCTGGGTCAGTTGGTCGCCGATCTGCAAGCCGAGTACGGCGAGCACCAGTACGGCCGCATCGATCTGCACATCTCCGACGAGATCAAGAACGGCGCCATCGCCCGTGCGCGCGCTCTCAAGCCGGGCGACACGGCCTTTGCCGGCATGACCGTGCTGCGCCAGGAAAACCTGGACGGGGTCAAGTTCTACCTCGACAACCCCGAAGCCGCCACCAAACCGAACGCCGCCGAGACCTGGATTCTGCTGCGCGCCAGCGGTACCGAGCCGCTGATGCGCATCTACACCGAGTCGTGCTCCAAGGAGTCGGTGGCCAAGCTGCTCGAATCGGGAAAGAAATTCGCTCTGGGCGAGTAAGCGGCGCTGGACGGCGAACGCCGGACTCCCTTTGTCCGTGCGGGAGAAAGATCGTGCAATCCCAGGTCCGAAAACCCGGACCTGGGGCACCCGCATAGAATCCCTAACTGCCAAAACGCCGTAATGGCAGCGGCTCAAAGCCGTTTCGCACACCACAATCCCGGAGTATGCTGACCACATGCTTTGGCGCTGCTCACCTTTCCCCCGCGTGCCGGCCCTGGTTTTGTTTGCCTTCGCCGCCACCTTGTCCCACGCGGAGCAAGCGAGCACGAAGGTCGCCCCGATCGCCCCACTCGTCATCGATGACCTTGGCAAGGGAACTATTCCCCTCAACGGCCCTTGGCAATTCCACATCGGAGACGATCCTGCCTGGGCCGCGCCCGCGTTCGATGACTCCGCCTGGGAGCAGCTCACCGCTGACCGGCCCTGGGGCGAGCAGGGCCACGCCCGTGTCACAGGCTTCGCCTGGTACCGCTGCCAGATCGCGCTCACCCCAGCCCCCGGAGTTCCGCCGCAGTTCTCGCTTCTGCTGCCGCGCGTCGACGATGCCTACGAAATCTACTGGAACGGCTTGCTCATCGGGCGCAACGGCAAGCTTCAGCCCTACCCGGTCTGGTACGACTCGCAGCCCGCGCAAACCTTCCGCCTCGGCCAGGTGCAGCGCGGCGTTCTGGCGGTGCGCGTCTGGAAGGCCCCTCTGCTCTCCGACGATTCCGGTGAGCGAGGTGGTTTCGAGGCCGCGCCCGAGGTCGGCGGCCCTGAAGCCATCGCCGCCGCCAAGTCAGTCCTCGATTACCAGTGGTTGCACAGCCGGCAATTCCTCTTTGGCGAGAATCTGCTTTACGCCCTGGTTGCCCTTTTGAGCTTTCTGGCATGGTGGCGAAATCGCGGACAATGGCTCCTGTTCTGGATGACCGGCTTTGCCCTGGTTCCACCGCTCAACCTCCTGCTCCTCAATGCGCACATCCCATGGCCCTACGTTCTGGCCATGGGAGCCGCGCAACCCTTATTGTCCATTCAAGACATATCGCTCTGGTTTCTCCTCCTGTGGCTGCTCCTTCTCCATGAGAATGCCGCATTGTTCCGGCTCACCCGCATCCTCGCTTGCATCAGCCTCACCAACGCTACGCTCGACGGAGTGCTGATTGCCATCAGTTGGAATCCCCGCTGGATCGGACTGGCGCAGACCACCGACGCGGCATCGGCCTTACTCGATACCCTGCTTGAAGCTTTTCCGCTGGTCCTTGTCGGTTTCGCATTTTCCCGGCGCAAGCGACTTGATTCCGCCCGCTGGCTGGTAGCCATTCTCGCCTTTCTCGACGAGATGATCGTCGTGGTCCAGAACGCTGTCAGACAAGGCCGCCAATTCACCGATTGGTCCATCGCCTCCAAAATCGACTTGCCCCTCTTTACCTTCGGTGGCAGCGCCATCTCCCTCTCCACTCTCACCGGCGCGCTCCTCATCGTCTCCATCGTCTATGCCGTTTACAAGAGCCTTCGCGAGGATCAGCGCCGCCAGATCGCACTGGAACGGGAGAAGGCTGCCTTGATGCTCGCCCGCGAGCAGATGCGGCGCTTTGCCGAGCACGACGATCTGACCGGCCTTTGGAATCACCGCATCATTATGGAGCGGTTGCGCGGAGAGGTGGACCGCTCGCGCCGCGATGGGTCGCCGATGAGCGTGGTCCTGGCTGATATCGATCATTTCAAGAACATCAACGACAGCTTCGGCCACCCGGCGGGCGATCTGGTGTTGAAAGAGATCAGCGCGATCTTCATGCGCACTGTGCGTTCCTACGACTGGGTGGGTCGTTACGGCGGCGAGGAGTTTCTGCTCATCCTGCCAGGCTCGGATTTTCACACTGCGCGTATCCGCGCCGAGCAACTGCGCCTGGCCGTGCAATCGGCGCGTATCCTGGATGGCGACAGAACGCTGCAGGTGACCTCGAGCTTCGGCGTGGCCTCGGGCTTCCCGCCTGATTATGAGGCTGAGGCTGTGATCCGAACCGTCGACGAAGCCCTCTACCGGGCCAAGGACAATGGGCGCAATTGCGTCATCGCAACGGACATGGCCATGCCGGCGGGCGAAAGCTAGCTTTTCGCTGCCGCCGGCTCGAGCGAAACCAGAGGGACTGTTGCTCGAAGCCGCGGCTCTCAATTCGACGCGGCCAGCAGGGAACGGCGACCTCGCACAAAGCTCAGAAGGGACTCATCAACTCTGGTTTCACTCGGGCGCCGCTCCCGTCTTACTCGTTCGGATCGCCCAGAAGCGACGATTGCTCAGCGAATGCCTCCGCCGTTTCGGCCCGGACCTTCTCCACAATGCCCGTCCACACCGGGTTGATCGTCGACGGATCCCACGTTCCATCGGCCAGGGCCGCCTCGTAAGCCGCGGCCGATACCAGCCCATTCTGGTAGGCAGAGAGCTCCTTCACCAGCTTGAAGGCGGCGGCGATCACCACACCCACATCGTCCTTCAACTCCTCCGGCACCGTCGCGTAAACCTCCGGTTTGTGCTCCTCGATCCACTGGAACGCAATCGGCAAAACAACCCCGCTCACCCAGTGGCTATAGGCATCCAGAGCTTCCACTCCCGCAATCCACGACGGGTGCATCTCCCAGTCCGGTTGCACTCCGCGCAGCCGGAACTTCTCGCATTTAGGTGGCATAAATATGGTGTCTTTCTTGACATGTCCCATGACCGTTCTCCTCTCACGGATGACGTTTTGGGTGGACAGAACGGCGCAAAGACGATTGCAGGGAATCGCCTGAACCACGGCGGCTCAGCTTTGCGCCACAGGGTCCCGGATAGCATGATTTCGTGTCTTGCGATTGAGGGTCGCGCGCTCACAGATCCCAAAATCGCGACCTGGAGCAATCAGTCTTGGTACAACTTCAAGCGGCCAGAGACCTGGTCCGATTTGGACTGCATGGCCTGGACAGCAAGGACGTGGCAGCTAGGGGAGGTCCAGCGATACGATAAGAACTCAGATCGTACTGCGGTGTCAAGAAACGCCCAAGGCAGCCGCACCCCTCTCCAATGCACCCGCTAATCCGCCAATCCCGCGCCTGACTTTGAGTACTTATTTAGGCCCTGCCGGCAGCCGCCTCCAGCAATCGAAGATCCCGCCGCTACGATCGCGCTTCACCCCACAAACACCAACGCTGCGCTGGCCGCCGGAACCCGAATCCGCAGAACGCCGCCACTTACCGCAATCGGTTCAGCGACACGCGGACTCCACTGGCCCTCCCGAATCTCCGCCCCGGCAAGGGTCACGCCCTCGGTCGAGTCGAGCGCGGGAGCCTGTAGCCTCCACGCGGTCGCCCGCCGCACCTTCCCCGGCACACGGATGGACACATCCACAGCCTTCATCTCGTCCTTGTTGAAGATGGCGGCCTTGAAGCCTCGATTGTCCCCTACGGCATAGGTCGTGGCGTTCACACCTCCCAGGTTTCCATCCACGTTGAGCACAGTGCCGCCCGCAAGCTGGTTGGCCAGCAACATCCCATAGAAGATCGGCATCGCTCTCGGCGGCGTGCCCGGTTCGGTGAAGATGGGCGTGTAGAAGCCGCTGCGCATGGCCTGCGGAGCCCTGGCCACTTCCATGCCCGGCGTATGGTCGCCCAGGCCGGCCGAGAGAAAGGCGCTGCTGCCGCCATGCAGATTTACCCCGGCGCATCCCAGGCTGGCGAGCTGCAACATATAGTCTCCCGCCCACAGCGCTGAGGCAAAGGCGTTGCTCATGCCCGGCTTGCCGCCGCGATAGCAGGAATTTCCCTCGGTCATGCGATAGACCTGCCCGTGTATCCGCGCCGTCTCTTCGATCCGCTTCATCTCGGCGGGAATCCTTGCGTTGCCGCCGAGCAGCCGCGCGGTCGTCACCCTGGGATCGTTGGGTGGACCCTCGGCGTAGTAGTGCCCGGTCAAAGCGGCCACCCGCGACGCCAGCCGCGCCGGGATCTGTTCGCCAAATCGTGTCACCCAGTTGGAGGAAGCACCCACGTCGGGCCCGCCAAAGCGCGCTCCCGGCGCCTTCGCGGCGATCGCCTCCGCATAGCCGGTCCATTCCTTCAAATAGTCGGCAAAGTCCCAGTTGGGCGGGCGGGTGCCGTTGTTGGCATCGCGATAGAAATCGGGCTCATTCCCAATCTGAAAGAACTCCAGCCGCTCGCCCACCTTCGCGGACACATAAGCCGCTTCCTCGGCGGCGCGTTCCGGCGTGCTGTTGCCAAAGTTCAGGCCGTAGATCAGCCGCCATCCCGTCGCCTGCAAAAAGCCCGCCAGCTCATCGATCGCCCGCGGCGTAATCGCAAACAGCCGGTGCGGCATCCAGTTCGCATCCAGATTGCCGGGCGGCACATGCAGCTTCGGCTCCGGAGTGGTCGCGCTTGCCTTGAACCAGCAGAACTCGCTGGTGTTGCCGCCGATGCGCAAAACTCCTTGCGGGCTCAAAAGGCGAAAAAGAGCGGCCAGATAGCGATTGAATGCGGAGAAAAATGTGGGATCGGTCAACTGCGCCAGCTCATAGCTCAGGCCGGTATAGGTCGGCGGAATCCGCGTCGCTCGCGGCTCTTCCCGCAGCGTCAGCTCCGCAGGGACAGTCACCGCGGCCTGCGCCATTCCTCTTCGCGAACCAGCAATCGCGGCGGCGGCAGCGCTCGCCTCGAACAAGAATCTTCTGCGATCCATGGAACGGAATCCTCCGCTCAATCTTAAGTCTCAAGTCTTGGGATGCCCACCCCTGCCGCGACTTTGCTTCTGCGGCTAGGGTGGGAATTCACGCACTCATTCCCGTCTGCTTCTCCTAAAAGGATCGTCTCCAAAATATTTTTATTCTTGACAAAATGTTTCTTTTACATAACAATTAGTTTCGAAAATGAACACAGGCAACCAAAAAGATCCCGGCGAGAGCGGTCTCTACAACCGCATCGCCGTCCTGCGCGCCGAGCGCGGCATCAGCCGCCAGCAGTTGGCCGACGACCTGGACGTGAACTACCAGACCATCGGTTTTCTGGAGCGTGGCGACTACGGCCCCAGCCTCAAACTTGCCTTCCAGATCGCCGAGTACTTCGACCTGCCGGTCGAGGCGATCTTTTCAACCCAGCCGCTCAAACCGCTGAGCCAGCAGGTATATGCGAGTAGCCAATCACCGGAAAAGGGGAAACCATGAGAACCGATTATGCCGTTGGAAACTTTCGTATCCGCTTCGAATCACGAGCGCGCCGCCGCTGGTTTGTCTCGCTCGTCTACGCTGTGCTGCTCGTCTACGCCGTGCTGGCTGTGTTCGACTTCACCCAACTTTCCTTCAACCGAAAAGAGACCCCCACCGAGTGGATCGTAGCCGGGTGCGGGATCCTCTTCGTCGCTCTCTGGATTGTCTTCTCATGGCTGGCTGGCGACATGCGCGCGCGTGGCGACGAACGCGAAATGCATCGCCGCGAGCATGCGCACTTTCGCGCTTACTACTTTGTCGGATACGGTATTCTGGCCGTGCTCTTTGCCAGCTTTTTCGCAGGACCCAATCCGATCACGCCCCTCCTGCCCTTGGCCCTGCGCACGTTTCTCATCAAACTGCCGCAAATACTGCTCGTGGCGACCGTCATCCTCTACGTCACCCTGCCGCAGGCCATCCTGCTCTGGACCGAACCCGACATGGAGACCGAGCGAGGGGCTAGCTGACCACCGCAACCTTCGCCCGCTTGCCCAGCCGCACCACGATGCGCGCCGGCAGCGCGGCAACAGAAACCAGATTGCCTGCGACCACTTCTCCATCCAGCTTCACGGCCTTTTCGGCGATCTTGCGGTTGGCTTCGGCGCCCGATGCCGCCAGCCCCAGTTGCACCAGCAGCTTGGGCAGGCGAATCTGGTTCGGCTCCGCTCCAGCCACATCGGCAAACGCCACGGCAACCTCTTCCAGGTCCTCGGCCGTCTCCTTCTGCTGGAACATCTTGGCCCAGTTCTCATCGGCGCTCAAGGCCTCGGCCGCGCCGTGGAAGCCGGCGGTGATGGTCCGCGCCAGACGCTTCTTGGCTTCCATGGGGTGCAACTTCCCGGCCTTCACCTCGGCCTCGAGCGCGTCCACTTCAGACTGTTTCAGGTCGGTCAGGAAAACCCAATATTTCCACATCAGCTCGTCGTTGATGCTCATCAGCTTGCCGTACATCTCGGCCGGCGGCTCGTTGATGCCGATGGCGTTGCCCAGCGACTTCGACATCTTCTGCACGCCGTCCAGGCCTTCGAGAATCGGCGTCATCAGCACGATCTGCGGCTTCTGGCCGTAGTGGCGCTGCAGCTCGCGCCCGCACAGCAGATTGAACTTCTGGTCCGTCCCGCCCAGCTCCACGTCGCACTCCAGAGCCACCGAATCGTAGCCCTGCATCACCGGATACAGCAGCTCGTGCAGGCTGATCGGCTGCTCGGCCTGGAAGCGCTTGCTGAATTCATCCCGCTCCAGCATCTGCGAGACGGTGAAGTGCGAGGTGACCCGGATCGTCCCCTCGTAGCCCAGCTTGCCCAGCCACTCGGAGTTGTAGCGCACCTCGGTCGCGCTCTGGTCCAAAATCTTGAAGGCCTGCGCGAGGTAGGTCTGGGCATTCTCGTTGATCTGTTCCACGGTCAGCGGCTTGCGGGTGACATTGCGCCCGGTCGGGTCGCCGATTAGCGCCGTAAAGTCGCCCACCAGGAAGATGACCTGGTGGCCCAATTGCTGAAAGTGCCGCAGCTTGCGCATCAGCACCGTGTGGCCCAGGTGCAGGTCGGGCGCGGTGGGGTCGAAGCCGGCCTTCACCCTCAGCGGGCGTCCGGTTTTGCGGCTCTCTATGAGGCGCTCGCGAAGGTCGCTGACGCGGATCATCTCCGCCGCGCCCTTCTCCAGCAGGTCCATCTGTTCGTCTACGGGCAGGAATTCTTGCATGTCAGTTCAAGTATAAAGTCGCGAAGCTGGCGCCTTGCCGCAGGCCGCTCATTGACGTCGATTCATCTCTTTACCTGCATCCCGCGCCATGCGGCGTTCATCCAAGACCCGAGGAGAAAACGCCACTATGTCTTCTGTATTTGGTCGTGCAGTACAGGTTCCCGCCCCCGGCGGAGCCTTTGAAGTGGTTCAAAAAGAGTTTTCCGAACCGGGTCCGGGCCAGGTGCGCATTCGCGTCCAGGCCTGCGGCGTCTGTCACAGCGACGCAATCACCAAATTCGCTGTTTTTCCCGGCATTGCCTATCCGCGCGTTCCCGGCCATGAGGTTGCCGGCGTAGTGGATGCGGTTGCGCCCGATGTTCCGCTCTTCAAGCCCGGCCAGCGCGTGGGCCTGGGCTGGCATGGCGGGCACTGCAACTATTGCGCGCCCTGCCGCCGCGGCGACTTCATTCTCTGCGAAAACGGGCAAATCTCCGGCGTCACCTTCGACGGCGGCTATGCCGACTACGTTGTTGCTCCGGCCAATGCCCTGGCGCTGATTCCCCACGATCTGGCCGATGTGGACGCCGCTCCGCTGATGTGCGCCGGCATTACCACCTTCAACAGCCTGCGCAACAGTGGCGCGCGCCCCGGCGACACGGTGGCCATCCTCGGCATCGGCGGACTGGGCCACCTGGCCGTGCAGTTCGCGGCCAAAAGCGGCTACCGCACCGTGGCCATCGCCCGCGGCCAGGACAAGGCTCCGCTGGCCCGCCAGCTCGGCGCGCACCTCTACATCGACAGCACCGTCCAGGACCCCGCCGCCGAGTTGCAAAAGCTGGGAGGAGCGGCGGTCATTCTCTCCACGCTCACCAACGCCGAGGCTCTCGCCGCCGCCGTCAACGGCCTCGGCCCCAAGGGCAAGCTCATCATTGTCGGCGTGCCCGACAAGCCATTCGACGTAAATGCCGTTCAGTTGATTATGGGAAGCCGCTCCATCGCCGGCTGGCCCTCGGGCACCGGCATGGATTCGGAAGACACACTCAACTTCAGCGCGCTCACCGGCATCAAGCCGATGATCGAAACCTATCCGCTCGATCGCGCCGCCGAGGCCTTTGACCGCATGATGAGCGGCAAGGCGCGTTTCCGCGTAGTGCTCACCACCGGCGCGTAACCGTTCTGCGCCAGATGGCCACCGGGCCTGTTCGCCCCTTTCGGCGGGCAGGCCTTTTTCAATGGTCGCCGATAGCGCGTCGCCGCCGGCCGGTGACTTCCAGCAGCCTCATGTTGTCGTGAGACTCCGGGTCGATCGAAAGGGTGTTCATCGGAACCCACCCAGAAGGGGAGCGGCTGCGCGAGCACAAACTGAAATTTCAGGCCGTGTTTCCCCAGGTCGGAAACAAGTGCGGCCACGCTCGATGAGGCAGGCCGCTCCCATGACTCATTCTGGCGCCGCTGCGCTGAAAAGCTGTGCAAAAGGAACCACTTCACCGAATCTCAATCCGCAAAAGCGCCGTCCATCCCAGCCGCGCCCGTGCCGATTGCCTTAAACTTGTCAAATGGAAGAGTTCAGCAGGATTCAGCGCCTCCCTCCTTACGTCTTCAACATTACCGGAGAGATGAAGATGGCCGCCCGCCGCCACGGCGAGGACATCATCGACTTCGGCATGGGCAATCCCGACGGAGCCACGCCCAAACACATCGTGGACAAGCTGGTTGAAGCGGCGCTGAAGCCCCCCACCCATCGTTATTCGGTCTCCCGCGGCATTCCGCGCCTGCGCAAGGCCATCTGCAACTGGTACAAGACCCGCTACGACGTCGATCTCGATCCCGAGACCGAGGCCATCGTCACCATCGGCTCCAAGGAGGGCATCGCCCACCTTTGCCTGGCCATTCTCGACTCGCGCGATACGGTGCTGGTGCCCAATCCCAGCTACCCCATTCATATTTACGGTCCGGTCATCGCCGGCGCCCATGTGGTCAGCGTCCCCGTCCACGACCGCGAGCAGTTCCTGGCCCAGCTTGAGGATCTGATTCCGCGCATGGTGCCGCGCCCCAAGGCGCTCATCGTCAACTTCCCGTCCAACCCCACCACCGAGTGTGTCGACCTGCCCTTCCTGGCGCGCCTCGTCGAGTTGGCGCGCGAATACGGCTTCCATCTCATCCAGGATCTGGCCTACGCCGACATCGCCTTCGACGGCTACAAGCCACCCAGCGTCCTCCAGGTTCCCGGCGCAAAAGACGTGGCCGTCGAGTTCTTCACCCTCTCCAAGAGCTACAACATGCCCGGCTGGCGCGTCGGCTTCATGGTCGGCAACCCGGTGCTGGTCTCGGCGCTCGCCCGCCTCAAGAGTTACTTCGACTACGGCACCTTCACGCCCATCCAGGTCGCTTCCATCCAGGCCCTCGAAGGCCCGCAGGAGTGCGTCCACGAGATTTGCGAAAACTATCGCAAGCGCCGCGACGTTCTGGTCGAGGGGCTCAACAAGCTCGGCTGGCCGGTGGCCCTGCCCAAGGCAACCATGTTTGTCTGGGCGAAGATTCCCGAGGCCTTCCAGGCTCTTGGCTCTCTGGAGTTTTCCAAGTTATTGCTCACTGAAGCCAAGACCGCCGTCTCACCGGGCATCGGCTTCGGCGACTACGGCGACGGCCACGTCCGCTTCTCGCTCATCGAGAACGAAGAGCGCACGCGGCAGGCGTTGCGCGGCATGAAGCAGATGTTCGCCAAGGGGTAGGGCCTCACAGCTTGCGGAATGACTCGCTGTTCTTGAAAGGGCGCGGCTTCAGCCGCGCCGTACATCGCTGTAAAACGAAGGCAGGTTTTAACCCCTGAGGGAGCGCCGGCGCCGCGGCAGGGAATTCCGGGGCTCAATCTGTCAGGAATCTGCCCGGCACATTCCAGGTACCCCCCTCCTTTTTTCGTCAATAAACGAAACTGTGAAACTGTGAACGTCCAGCCGTGCGCGCCGCGCCCGAACGCGCGCCCGTTCGGGCGGGCGCCCTTGCGTTCTTTCTAGCCTCAGTCATCTCTCGCCAAATTCCATCGCCACGCCTCCTTGATGCCCCTTCCGCGCGTGTCACTGCGGACACCCTGTGTGTGCGGTGACACGGATTCCTCCGCCTAAACCTCTCATAACCTATTTATTTTCAATCGCAAGCCATTGGAGATCCGGCTGCACTTTGTCTGGGCGCAGGCAACTTGGCAAGGGGGATGCGATGAAGGCTCTGAGGCTCGGCAGGTTGGCGATGGGGTCAGTTGTGGCGATGGTTCTGGCAACCCAGGCGATGGCGCAGGAAATGCCGAACCGGGGCCCCCAGGGACAGGTCTTCGCCGCTGGGGTGGAAAAGCGGGTGATCGTGGTCAGCCTCGAAGACCGCAAGCTGGCTCTTGTCGAAGGCGGCCAGGTGAAGAAGGTCTACAGCGTGGCGGTGGGCAAGCCTTCCACGCCCAGCCCGGTGGGAACCTTCACCATCGAGCGCCGCGTCGCCAACCCTACCTATCACCACGACGGCAAAACCATCCCGCCGGGACCGGGCAATCCGGTGGGCACGCGCTGGATGGGGCTGAGCATTCGCGGCTACGGCATCCACGGAACCAACGAGCCGAAGTCGATCGGCAAAGCCGCCTCCCATGGATGCATCCGCATGGCCAGGGCCGACCTGGAAGAGTTCTACGAACTGGTTGCCGCAGGCGACACGGTTGAGCTTGTCGGCCAGCGCAACCAGCAGACGGCGCAACTCTTCGGCAACGGAGAGAATCCGGTTGTGGCAGCCGTAGCCCAGCCGGCCCAGACGGCAATGGCTGAGCCGCCAGCGGCTCCAACACAGGCCGCCGCGCAGGAGCCGGCTCCGGAAACCAACAACGCGGAGCGGCCGAATCCGGCGGCCCTTGAAGTTGCAGTCCTGGTGGTGCGGTAAGGAGGCTCTGTGATGAATCTGCTGACGGAAGCGATGGGTGGTTTGGGAGCGGCGCTGCTGCCGGTGGTGGCAGGGCTGCTGCTGGAAGAGTTGACCTTCGGAGGACTGGTCCGGCTGCTGATCGCTCCATGGCCGGGAACCAAAGAAAAAGCGGAGCGCAACAAGCAAAAAGGGGAAGGGAAATGATCGCATTGAAGCTGTTGCTGACGGTCGCGGGAGTGCTGTTGCTGGCTGCCGCGTTGGGAATTCCGTTGTTTGGAATTTGGAATCGCATTCGCCAGGCGCGCCGCAACGCCGCGGGCGAAACCGAACCGGGCCAGGCTGAATCGGCCCAAAACGAACCGATGGCGCCGGAAGAAATCGCGTGGCGCATTCCCGTGGCGCTGGCCTTGGCGGCCTGCCTGCCGCTGCTGATGGCGGCCAGCATCGTCGTGGTGCCCAGCGGGATGGGCGGCGTGCGCGTGAGCCAGGTTCGCGGCACACTGCCAGGCACGCTCTATCCGGGCGTGCATTTTGTCACGCCGCTGGTGGAGAGCGTGGAGACCTTCGACCTGCGAGACCACCTCTTCATGGCAGGCTTTGTGGAGGAAGGTGGTAAAACCGCGGCGCAAAAGAACGGGCTCACCGTGCAGTCGCTCGAGGGGCTCAACATCGGCCTGGCTGTCACGGTTCGCTACCGCCTCGATCCCAACAAGCTCGACAGCGTCCAGGCCCACATGCCCCAGCCGGTAGACAAGGAACTGGTGCCGCCGGTGGTGGCCAGCGCGTGGCGCGAACTGGCGCCGGCCTACACCGTGCGAGAGATCTTCAGCACCAAGCGCGAGGAGGTGCGGCAAAAGGCGGCGGCCATCATCGCCCGCAAGCTGGGCGCCGACGGCATCGTCGTGGAAGAGGTGATGCTCTCCGACATTCAACTGCCCGAACAGTACGCCAAGGGCCTTGAAGGGCTGTTGCTCAAGGAGCAGGAAGACGATCAGCTCGGCGTGGCCACCGACATTCAACAAAAGCAGGTGCGGATCGCCGAGTTGCAGGCGGAAGCCGATGCGGTGCAGAAGGTGAAGCAGGCCGAAGGCGAAGCGCAGTCGCGCGTGGTCGAAGCCAAGGGCGAGGCCGACGCCATGCAATACACGCTGCCGCTCAAGGAAAAGCAGATCGAGCAGAGCAAGCTGGAGGCCCAGGCGCGCAAGGAATCGACCATCGAGAACGCCGAGGCCGATGCCCAGGCCAAGGTCATCGACAGCAAGGCCGAGCTCGAACGGCGCAACCTGCTGGCCAGCGCCGAAGCCAGCCGCGTGCGCCTCATGGCCGCGGCCAACGCGGAGCGCATGACCAGCGAGGCGGAGCTGCTGAACAAGTCGCCGCTGCTGATCAACAAGATCGTGGCCGAGCGGCTCTCGGACAAGATCCAGGTGCTCATGGTGCCATCGGACGGCAAGTTCTTCTTTGCCAACGATGTCTTCAAGAGCATGGCTGCCAGCCCGGTGGTCAGGCAGGAGATGGACCGCGAGGACGAGCCCGCGCCCAAGAGCGGGCATTGAGAGATGTGCTGCGGCGGGGCGGCAACTCGCTCCGCCGGAGTCTTTGGGCTGCAAACGATATAATCCGCGCAAACGAAACATGCAAGGAAAGCTGAATCCAATGAAGCTGGTCTGGCCGAGAGCCGTAGTCCTGATAGTTGCAAGCGGCCTGATCGGCCTCGCGGCAGGCGCCGCGCCCACGCCAGGCCCCTGGGAGCAGTCCGCGGCCGAGCTCGCCGACCAGATAGCCGCCATTCTCGGCCCCGGCCAGGCTCGGCTGACCATCCGCAACCTCTCCAGGGTTCCCAGCGATGAAATTCCCACAATCCGGCGGCTGCTGGAGCAGGATTTGAAGGCGCGCGGCGTGCTGGCTTCCGGCGTCGAGAGCGCCAATACTATCCGCGTAACGCTCAGCGAGAATCTGCGTGAGCGTCTGTGGGTGGCCGAGGTGATCGAGGGCAACGAAACGCGCGTGGCGATGGTGCGCCTGGAGCCGGGCTCTCAGCAGCAGGCGCAGGCCGGGAGCGGACTCGCGCTGCGCAAACAGACCGTGCTGACCACCAGCGAAGCGGTGCTGGCGATGCTGGAAACCTCGCACGGTCTGGTCGCCGTAGAACCGGAGGAGATCGTGATCTTCAGCCACATGGCCGATGGCTGGCGGGGGCAGAAGCGCTTCGGCATCGGCCAGAAGCGCCAGCTGGCGCGGGACCCGCGCGGCGTCATCCTCGCGTCGCCAGGCGGCGATGGTTTCGAGGCCTTCGTTGCGGGGATGGCGTGCAGCGGCAGCTATCAGGCTGCGCAGCCGGAGGGCGAGTGGACCATGCGCTGCGCGGAAAGCGACGATCCCTGGACGATTGTGCAGCCTCAGGCAGCGCAAGCAGGCAGCGGCACCCAAATGAACGTGAGCGTGACGCCCATGAAGGCCTTCTACAACCCGGCGCGCAACTACTTCACCGGTGTCTTCTCTCCCAGCCTGGGCGCGGACGTGCCTCCGTTTTACTCTGCCGGCCAGGTCGTCCGCTCTGCCGGATCTGCGCCTTTGCTCGTCAACGGCATTGACGGCAAAGTCGCGCTCGTGGAAGACGGCGCGCTGAAGCCGGTCGCGGGCACGCGCGACTGGGGCAGTGATTTTGCAGTTCTGCGCACAGGCTGCGGCGCGGGTTCGCAGATTGTGGCCTCCGGCTCCGGTGAAGCGGCCGCTGACAGCCTGCGCGCCTACGAGCTGCCCGGTCAGGAAGCGGTTCCGGTCAGCGCGCCGTTACCCATGGATGGTACGGTGACGGCTCTTTGGGCAGCGCCGGATGGCAAAAGCATCTTCGCCGTGGTGCGCAGCGCGGCAGACCAATATGAGGTGGATCGTGTTACGGCAAGTTGCAATGAATAGGACTCCCACCCCTTCGCCAAGCTCAGGGCAGGCTTTAGCCACAAAAACAAAGACGTGGCGAAGGTGGGGCGCTCTTTGTTTCATGCTGGCGGCGTTGGCGCTGCCTGCGGCGGCGCGCACCCGCCCTCACTACGGCGGCACGCTGCGCGTTGAGGTCGAAGGCGACCCATGGCAACAGGCGCGGCGGCTGATCTTCGACGGGCTCACGCGGATCGGCGCGGATGGAAATGTCCGTCCGGCTTTGGCCGTGCGCTGGGAATCGGAAAACAACGATCACCGCTGGCAGTTCTGGCTCCGGACCGGAGTTCACTTCCACGATGGCTCGGCGCTCACCTCCGCCGCAGTCGTGGAATCGCTGAACAATCTCTGCGGCGCAAACTGCCCCTGGGCCGCGGTGCGCGCCGTTGGTTCATCCGTGGTCTTTACCGGCGACTCGCCCATGCCCAACCTGCCCGCGTTGCTGGCCGGCGACCAACTCCTGATCGTCGCTGGATTCAACGCCAACGGCGAGACCTCTCCGATGAGGCCTTTGATCGGCACCGGAGCCTTTCAGCCGGAAGGTGTCTCGAATGGAGTTTTCAGCCTGACGGCAAACGACGCTTCCTGGGAGGGCCGTCCCTTTCTCGACAGAATCGAAATCGCCGGTCACAAATCGATCCGCGATCAATGGCTCGATCTGAGCGTGGGCCGCGCCGATCTGGTCGAAGTTCCCGCCGAGCAGTTGCGCCAGGCCCGCGAGCAGCGGCTCACGGTCGTCGCCTCGCCGCCGGTCTCGCTGCTGGCGCTCGCGGTTGCCGGTTCCGGCGCTCTCGCCAATCCCAATCTGCGCGCCGCCATCGCGTTGGCCGTCGATCGCGGCGCTCTCTCGAATGTGATCTTTCAAAAGCAGGGCGAGATCGCGGCCAGCCTGTTGCCCTCCGCGCTCACCGGCTACTCGTTTCTCTTTTCAGCGGATCGCGACCTCAATAAGACGCGCGCCCTGCGCGGCGGCCTGACCTCTCCGCCGCTCACTCTCTCCACGGATGGCGGCGAGGCCATGCAGTTGGCGGCGCAGCGCATCGCGCTCAATCTGCGCGAGGCGGGATTCAATGTGCAGACCGCCGGCGCACCGCAGCACGGCGATCTCGTTCTGCTTCGGCTGACGCTGGCAACCAGCCAGCCGCAGGCCGCGCTGGAGTCGCTGTTGCGCGCCGCGGGCGTTGCAACTCCGGTGCTGGCCAGCGATCCCGCCGGCCTCTTCCAGGCGGAGCGCGAGTTTCTTGACACCCATACCCTGATTCCACTGCTCTATCTTCCGCGCGCCTATGCATTTGGCGGCCGCGTTCGCGATCTGCGCCTGGGACCGGACGGAACGCCGCTGCTGGCCGGGATTTCGCTGCAAGACACGCCATGAGGGCCGCGCTATGAACCTGCGTCAGAAGCTGTTGCTGCTCTTCTCGCTCACCGTCGCCGCTGCCGTGGCCGCGGTGGCCTGGACGGTTCTCGTCCGCATCCGCCTCGTCTTCGAGCAGCGCGACCGCGAAGAGACTGCTCTTTTCGTCAGCCAGTTTCAGCGCGAGTTCCAGCATCGCTCGGCCGATGTGGCCGCGGCGGTGGACCGCATGGCCGCCAGCGAGCGCGTCCGTGCCATGGCCTTCGAACTGGCGCAGTCAGGCGACGCGGCTCCGTATCTGACCGAGGCGCAAACGCTGGCGCAGGACGCGCAGCTCGACTTTCTTGAGATTGTCGGTCCCGATGGCAACGTGGTCAGCTCCGCCCAGTGGCCGGCGCGGTTCGGCTATCCTGAGCCCGTCGCCACGCAAATCACGGGAACTTTTCTCAAGCGCGAAGACCTGCCCGACGGAAGCTCCGCTCTCGGCTTCTTTGCCGTGCGTCCTGTTCGCGGAGCGGAATCGGCAGTCCGGCTGGTGGGCGGCAAGCGCCTGGACCAGAGATTTCTGGCCGATCTGCCCGTTGCGCCGGGGATGCAGATTTGCCTTTACAGCGAAGACGGCGCAAATCAAAATCCGGACGCGAGCCAGGCCGCGGCTTCGTCGGTCTCCACGCCCATCCCATTCGATCCCAAGCGCATGATGGGCGCCGGCGGCGAGGTCGCCGGAGCGGCCCGCTATCAATCTCTGATCGACTCCGCGCGCAAGAGCGGCCAGCAGGCCAGTGGAATCCTCTATCCGACCGACCGCCGCGAAGACAGCGTGAGCGCGACCGCAATTCCGCTCAAGAACGAAGCAGGGGGCGTATTGGCAGTGCTCACCGTAACCATCTCGCGTGCCGGCATGGTCCAGGCGCAGCAGCACATCCGCGCCATTGCATATGGCGTGGCGGCGGGAGGGATTCTGTTCACCATCTTCTTCAGCCTGTGGATCGCGGCGCGCGTTTCGCGGCCCATCGAGCGGTTGGCGTATGCGGCGGAAGAGGTGGCGAGCGGCAACTGGGAGACGCGCGTGCCCGAGCGCGGCCGCGACGAGGTGGGCGTGCTGGCGCGCAGCTTCAATCACATGACGGGCCAACTGGTCAGCCAGCGCGAGCGTCTGGTGCAAACCGAGCGCGTCGCCGCCTGGCGCGAACTGGCGCGCCGCCTCGCGCACGAACTCAAGAATCCCCTCTTTCCGTTGCAACTGACCGTCGAGAACCTGGTGCGCGCGCGCGAACTGCCCGAGCCCGAGTTCGACGAGGTCTTCCGCGAGAGCACCGCGACCCTGGGCATGGAGATCGCCAATCTCAAGACGATCATTGCCCGCTTCAGCGACTTCAGCAAGATGCCCAAGCCCGAGTTGGAGCGAATCGACGCCAGGGATGCGGTCGAGCGCGTGCGGTCTCTCTACGAAGCAACGGGCGCCGCGGCTCTTCAGCAAGACGCAAAGATTCGCTTCAACGTCGAACTCTCCGCCGAGCCGATGCTGCTCGATGCCGACCCCGAACTGCTTCACCGCGCACTGAGCAATCTCGTTCTGAACGCGATGGATGCGATGCCCGAGGGCGGCACGTTGTCGCTCTCTGCCAGGCCGCGCGCAGACAAGGTGGAAATCCGCGTGGCCGATACGGGGCAGGGAATGACGCCCGAAGAGTGCGAGCGGCTGTTCACTCCGTACTACACAACCAAGGAGCACGGCACCGGGCTGGGTCTGGCGATCGTTCAGTCGGTGATCGCCGATCACGGCGGCTCCATCGCGGTCGAAAGCCGCGCAGGCGGCGGTGCTACGTTTGTCATCATGCTACCCAAAGCGAGTGAGACAACATCATGAGCGCCAAGGCTAAGATTCTCATCGTTGACGACGAGGCCAATACGCTGGCCTCGCTCTCCCGCGCCTTCCGGCTCGCCGGGCACGAGGCCGTGGTCTGCGACAACGCGGCGCGTGCGTTGGAACTGGCCCGAACGCAGCCCTTCGATCTGATTTTGAGCGACGTGGTGATGCCCCGTCGCGACGGACTGGCGCTGCTTGAGGATCTGAAAACTGCCGGAGTCGCCGCGCCGGTGGTGATGATGAGCGGCCAGGCGCATATCGAGATGGCCGTCAAGGCAACACGGCTGGGCGCGCTGGATTTTCTCGAAAAGCCGCTCTCGACCGAGAAGCTGCTCGTCACGGTCGAAAACGCGCTCAAGCTCACCCGCCTCGAAACCGAGAACCAGGACCTGCGCACCCGCATCGGCAAGCATACGCTGGTCTTCGAGGGCGAAACCATGCGCCGCGTCATGGCGCAGATTGAGCGCGTCGCCGCCAGCGAAGTGCGCGTCTGCATCTACGGCGAAACCGGCACCGGCAAGGAACTGGTGGCGCGCACCTTGCACGAGAAGAGCAACCGCGCCGCCGGCCCGTTTGTCACCCTCAACTGCGCGGCCGTTCCAGCGGAGTTGATCGAGAGCGAACTCTTCGGCCACGAAAAAGGCTCGTTCACCGGCGCCGCGCAGCGCCACACCGGCAAGTTCGAGCAGGCGCATCGCGGCACATTATTTCTCGACGAAATCGGCGACATGCCGCCCGCCATGCAGGCCAAGCTGCTGCGCGTGCTCGAAGAGGGCGAAGTGGAACGGATCGGCGCGGACAAGCCCACCCTCGTCGATGTGCGCGTGGTCGTGGCCACCCACCGCAACCTGGAGCAACTGGTTGAGTCCGGCGGTTTCCGGCGCGATCTCTACCATCGCGTCGTCGTCTTTCCCGTCCAGCTTCCTCCTCTGCGTCAGCGGCCTGAAGACCTGCCCGCGCTGGTGGAGCACTTTGCCCGCCAGGTAAGCGCGCAGAACGGCTGGAAGCCGGTCCCCTTTACGAATCAGGCGATTGACGCGCTCAAGAACTACGCCTGGCCGGGCAACATTCGCGAACTGCGCAACGTGGTGGAGCGGCTGCTGCTGCTGGCCACAGGTCAAGTGGATGCCGCGGCCGTTGAGCTCGCTCTGCCTGCCGCGCACTCTCGCAAGGCGGCAGCATTCGATGCTTCCGCACCGGACGCCGCTGGCCCGTTGGCTGAGCGGGTCTTGCACTTCGAGCGGGCAGAGGTGCTCAAGGAACTGGAGCGGCACAACCGGCACATTACGCAAACCGCCAAAGAATTGGGACTTGAAAGAAGTCATCTCTACAAGAAATGCCAGCAGTTGGGAATTGACCTCAAGAGCCTTGAAGAGCGAAAGTGATCTTTTGTTCCCGTCCGGAGCGCGCCACGTCTCTTTTTTCATGGGGCGCCGAGGGGAGACGCCAGGCGCACGCGCGGTTCTCGATCGGAACAAAAGAAGATCTCAACTCGTATATCGCCCTATGAATGCCGTGAATGAAGTACCCAGCCCGGCCGCCGACTTCCTGTCGAGTCGTCTCTTCGGTCTCACCAGCCAGATTGAGGAGATCGACCCGCAGTTGTCGCGGGTCCTGGTTCCGTGGGTCGTGCGGCATCCGCGCTATCTGCCTGGATTCCTTCGTCTTGCGCGAACCATTGGGCAGTCCAGGCGCGTGCGCGCCCGTTCACTGGCCGGCGGGGTCAAAGTGCCGCCTTTTCTTGTTCTCAGCGTCACGTCCAAATGCAATCTGCGTTGCGCCGGCTGCTATGCCGGGGCCGTAGGAACGGTGACAAACGCGCCGGCGCATCCGGGGCTCGCTCTCGGCGACTGGTACGGAATCGTCGACGAAGCGGTGCGACTGGGCGTGATGGCGTTCATGATCGCCGGCGGCGAACCCTTCCTCCTGCCGGGCATCGTCAATCTCTTCCGGGACCATCCCGACCGGCTCTTCCTGGTCTTCACCAACGGCACCGCCCTCAAACCCAGCGATTACCAGATCTTGAAGAACTGTTCTAACACGGTGATCGTGGTCAGTCTGGAGGGCGACCGCGACCTGACCGATCTCCGCCGGGGCCGCGGCGTCTACGAAAAGGCCCTTGGCTCTCTCGACCGGCTGCGGGAGGCGGGTGTTTTGACGGGCATCGCCGTAACAGTGGGATCGGCAAACATCGAGTACTGGACCGATCCACGAAACATCGACGCCCTCATTGCCCACACCGGGCCGCTCGCCATGTTCATTGAGCAGATTCCCACCAGCGGCTGCGAAAACGGCTCGCTGCTGACCGACGAGCAGCGGCTACGCTTCCGCAAAACCGTCGTCGAATACCGCGATCGCGCAACCAATGGCGCCTTCATCATCCATTCGCCGGGTGACGAAGAGACGCTTGGCGGGTGCGTCTCCGCCGGACGCGGATTCGCTCACGTGAATCCCAGCGGCGACGTCACCGCCTGTCCCGTTTCCGCGCTGGCCACGCACAACGTGAAAACCTCCAACCTACGCGACGCGCTGGCCAGTCCGCTCTTCGCCATGATCCGGGAGAATGCGCATCTGCTTGAGACCGAGGGACATCCGTGCGGCCTTTCCGCCCACGCAGCCGAGTTGGAAACCATGGCGAAAGACTTGGGCGCTTACCGCACCGGCGAGCCTGAACCCGCGGCGCAGGCCAAGGAGTGGCCGGTCGCAATCCGTTGACGATGCCGCCGAAGCGGAAGGCGTCTTTCAGCCCTCCGCGGCCAAATACAAGTGCCGGCGCATATCCTGAAGGCGTGTCTCTCGACTGGCATAGCGGAGCGCTCGCGGAGGGCCTTGCCTGTTACCGGCGAGCGGAATTCTTTCTGGCCCACGAGCATTGGGAGAGCGTCTGGCTTACTTTGCAAGAGCCGGAGAAGAGCTTTCTGCAATCGTTGATTCAAATTGCGGCGGCATTCCACCACCTCCAGGCCGGCAACTCCGTGGGCGCGGTGTCTCTTTTGCGCAGAGCATTGCGCCGGATCGAACTTGCTCCCGCTCCTTTCGCTGGGATCGCAGCCGCGCCGCTTTGTGTGGAACTGCGCAGTTGGCTGCAAGCGCAGGAGAGCGGAGCCCCGTCCATTCCGCCGATTTCCCTCCAATAATCTTCCGTGGGAATCGTCTCCGATTCTCTCTTTCTTTGCTCTTTCGCGGAACGCCCGGCGCTTTCTCACCGTAATTGTCCTCAACCGGATTAAGAATTGTCCGGTTGAAGCGTCATCTCTATGAACCGTCAAAAAGGTGAGCCAATGGCCGCTGCAAGCCCCGCCATGCCGTTAACGGATAGCCGCGAAATGCTTTCGCAATTGTTCGCGGAGCACCACCGGCGCATTCTCGCCGCGGCCTGCCGCATCACCGGCAGCATGGCCGATGCCGAGGATGTTGCCCAGGCGGTCTTTCTGCGCCTCGCGGGCGCTCCAGAACCGTCCCTCGCGAATCCCGGCAGCTATCTTTACCGGGCCGCGATCAATGGCGCGCTGGACCTGTTGCGGCGGCAAAAATCCGCGGCAACAGAGCCGCTGGAAAGTGCCGCCCAGGCCTCCGCCGGTCCGGGCAGTTCGCCTGAGGCCGAGGCCTCAAGCAGGGAACTCGGCGCCTGGCTCCGGCTCGCGATCAGCGAACTGGCTCCGCGCGCGGCGGAAATGTTCACCTTGCGCTACTTGGAGGATTTGGGAAATCGGGAGATCGCGGCCTTGATGGGAACCTCGCAGGCCGTGGTCGCCGTCACCCTCCACCATGCGCGATCCAGACTGAAGAAACGGCTCAAGGAATTGGAACGGAGAGAGCAATGAGACGGGATGACGAAATGCTTCTGAAAGCTGTACGCGCGGCGCAGGCCGATGAGCCCGACGCCGAACAGGTAGCGGCGTCGGCCAGGCGAGTGGCCGCCCGCCTCGAACTCGACTTCGTTGACCATGCCATCGAGAGCTGCAACGATGTCGCGGATTTGCTGCCCTCGTATCGCGCCGGCAATCTCTCCAGCGCGCGTGCGCAGTTGATTGAGGCGCATCTGCGCGAGTGCGGCGCCTGCCGCGGCCTCTTCCGCAACAGATCGCGATCCTCCGTTGTCGATTGGTCCGCGCCCAAGGCGGTCCGCGCACCGGTCTGGCGGCCGCGCCGCTTCGGCTGGGCGTTGGCCGCGGCTTGCGCGCTTCTGGTCTGCGCGCTCTTTCTCTACCAGGCCTATTGGCAAATTCCGCCCGGAGTCCGCGCCGAGGTGCAATCCATCGACGGCTCCGCTTACCTCGTTTCCCATGCCGGCGATCGCCAGATTCTGCCCGGAGACAAATTGACCGAGGGCGAGCTTCTGCGCACCGGCGGCGGCGCTCATGCCGTTCTTCGCCTCGCGGATGGATCGACTGTTGAGGTCAATGAACGAAGCCTCCTCGGCGTCGGCGCCAGAGGCCGCAACATGACCCTCACGCTCGACGATGGAGCCGTCATCGTCCAGGCCGCCCAGCGCAACTCCGGTTCTTTATACGTGAAGACGCCGGATTGCCGTGTCGCCGTTACGGGAACTGTCTTCTCAGTCAATGCGGGAATCAAAGGCTCGCGCGTGGCCGTATTGCAGGGCTCCGTACATCTCGTCCATGCGGGAACCGATACGCTGATTCATGCCGGCGATCAGATGGCGACCAGTGACAACATGACTCCCGCGCCGGTCGAGCAGCAAATCTCCTGGAGCCATGACCGGGAGAAGTACCTGCCTTTGCTGGCGCAGTTCTCCGCGCCCCAGCGCCGTATCGAGCAGATTCCCTTTCCGCAGCTCCGCTACACCAGCGATCTCTTGCCGCGTGTTCCCTCCAGTGCGCTGTTGTACATCAGCATCCCCAACCTCGGCGAATTCCTGAACGAGGCAAACAACGTATTCCACGAGCAATTGAAGGCGAGTCCCGCGCTTCAGCAGTGGTGGGCAGACGGGTCCGGCAGCAAGACCGCCGACCTGGATTCGATGGTCGGCAAGATCCATCGCATGAGCCAGTATCTTGGCGACGAAGTGGTCATCGTCGGCGTCAAGCAGACCGGCAATCCCGGTTTCGCGGTGATTGCCGATCTCAAAAAGACCGGCCTCGACGACTTTCTGAACCAGCAGTTTCCCGCCGCCGGCTCCGCTTCCGGGTTCACTCTGCTCAACGAGAATTCGCTGGGAGCAACGCGCGCCTCCTCCAAAGCAAAAGCTGGCGGCTACGCTCTCATCCGGCCGCACGAGGCGGTCTTCTCCAACAGCCTGGCGATCTTGCAGCAGGTGAATGCGCAATTGAATAAGGGGGCGAGCGGTTTCGCCGCCGGAGATTTCGGACAGCAGATCGCGGCGGCCTACAGGCGCGGCGCCGGCATGATCCTGGCCGCGGATTTGCACCAGATGTTGAGTGGCAAGCCTCATGCCGCCGGCGCCGATCCCCATGGCGCCAAACTCCTCGAAAGCAGCGGACTCGAAGACGTCCGCTATCTCATCGCGGAGCATCGCGAGGTCAACGGTCAGCCTGAGAACCACTTGAATCTGCAATTCGCCGGAACACGCCAGCGCGTCGCGTCCTGGCTGGCTGCCCCCGCTCCCATCGCTTCGCTCGACTTCATCACGCCAAACGCGGCCATTGCCGTTGCCGTGCTTTCGAAAAGCCCCAAAGAGATCGCCGACGACATCATGACCATGACCGGAGCCGGCAAGGAGGCGCAGAAGCAGCAATGGAGCGAAGCCGAGTCCAAGCTCCAGATCGACTTCCGCGAAGATTTGGCCGCCAACCTCGGTGGCGAGTTTCTCCTCTCGCTCGATGGGCCAGTCCTGCCCACCCCTTCCTGGAAGGCGGTCATTGGAGTAAACGACTCGGCGCGCCTCGAACAGACCCTCGAGCGGTTGACAGAGTCGATCCGCAATAGGACCCAGGGCACGAGCGCTCACTCGATTGCAATCGAAGCCAGCGAGGCCGGCGGCCAGCGTTTCTACGCGGTTCACGACCTCGCCACCGGCAACATTCCGGTGCAATACACTTTCTCCGACGGCTACATGATTCTGGCGCCCAGCCGCGCTCTTCTCATGGAGGCGCTGCACACTCACGCGAGCGGCGATTCTCTTTTCCGCGCCGCGGCCTTCCGGGCGCTGCTTCCCAAGGATGACAACGACAACTACTCCGCCGTTGCCTATCAGAACCTGAGCCCGGTCCTGGCGCCGCTGCTCTCCAAGCTCGGCGGCGAGCAGGCAGACGCGCTCCGCCAGTTGGCCGCGGATGCCAAACCGACCGCGATCTGCGCGTGGGGAAAAGACAACCGCGTCGAAGTAGCCAGCGACAGCCGTCTCTTCGGATTCGATATGCTCACTCTCGGAGCGTTGATCGATTCCGGGAACAAGAACGCCAACGCGCGCGTAAAAGAGTGACATGGGCATCGTCGATCTCAATGGATTGGAAGTCCGGCTCGGGAATCGCATCGTGCTCGATGGGCTCACGGGATCGCTGCAAGGGCAGGCCATCGGCCTGCTCGGCCCCAATGGCGCCGGAAAATCCACGCTGATTAACACGCTGCTGGGTTTCCATCCGCCTTCGCGGGGCACCGCCCGCGTCTTCGGCCTCGACAGCCAACGGGACCGCGCGCGGGTCCGCGGCGCAATCGGTTACATGCCGGAGAACGATTCCTTCATCGGAAATCTCAGCGGCGTGCGCTTTGTCCGCTTCATGGCCGAGCTTGCGGGCCTGCCTGCCGCTGAAGCGTTGGAGCGCGCCCACGAAGCGCTCTTCTACGTCGGCTTGGGCGAGGTTCGCTACCGCAAGGTGAACACCTATTCGCTGGGGATGAAGCAGCTCGTCAAGCTGGCCCAGGCGCTCGCGCACGGCCCGCGCCTGCTCATTCTCGACGAGCCTACCAACGGCCTCGATCCCATGGCTCGTCAGCGCATGATTCAACTCATCAAGGAGATTCGCAAGGAAGGCAGCGTCCGGCTGCTCATCTCCTCGCATCTGCTGCGCGATATCGATGAAACCTGCGACGAGGTGCTCATTCTCAAGAACGGACGCATCGCCGCTCTCTGCAATATCGAAGAGGAGCGCCGCTCCAACCGCAGCTTCATGGAACTCGAAACCGTCGGCGCCACGGAGAAATTCTCCGTCGGCATCCGCGGGCTCGGCTGCGAATGCGCCTGTTTTCCCGGCGGGCGAATCGAGCTCGTGATTCCCGATCACATTGAAGCGCGCGACCTCTACGTCATTGCCTCCGAACAGGGAGTCCAGATTCGGCGCATGAACCGCCGCCGCGATTCCCTTGAAGATATCTTCCTCAGGGCGATGGAGAACGAAATGGGGAGGACCGCGCATGTCGGTGTATAAGCACATCTATCGCGCCTATTCCGGCAAGGTAACTCCCGTGTGGACGCGTGTCCTGGTGCTTGCGCGCTACGGATTCGCCGAAGCCTGGTCGTCGAAGATCACCATCGGCCTTTTCACGCTCTGCCTCTTGCCGCCCATCGTCTCTCTCATTGGCATCTATCTCGCCAACAACCCCCTCGCCCGGGCTTTGATGGGCGGCCAGGGCCCGCAGACAGTGACCATCGACGCCAGATTCTTTCTCGTCGCCCTGCAGGTTCAATCCTGGTTCGCGCTGGCTCTTGCCTCCTGGATTGCGCCCCGCTTGATTACCTTCGATCTTGCCGACAACGCGCTGCCCATCCTGCTCAGTCATCCCATCTCGCGCTTCGGGTATGTGCTGGGCAAGTTTCTCGCGCTCTTCGCCTCGCTCTCGGTGGTCACTTGGGCTCCGTGCCTGCTGCTCTTTGCCTATCAGGGTTATTCCTCGCCGCTGCCATGGGCCGCCGCAAATCTTCGCATCGCCGCCGGCCTTCTGGCGGGCGCCTTGATCTGGATCGCCTTTCTCTCCATGCTCGGCCTCGCCCTCTCTTCCTGGGTCAAGTGGCGGGTCGTGGCCACCGGCGCCATCTTTGCGGCTGTCTTCGTCCCGGCGGGCGTCGGCGCCATCGTTACCGGAGTGCTGCGGACAAAATGGGGATTCCTGCTCAACATTCCCTTCATGATGTCCACTCTCTGGCAGCGATTGCTCGGCGCTCCTGAATCCGCCAGGGCAAGGTTCTCCCTGCCGACGGAGGCCATCGCGGCCATGCTTATTTTGGCGTGCTGCCTCTGCGTGGCCATGCTGCATGCGCGCATTCGCGCTCGCGAGGTGGTCCGCGGATGAACGACCAGATCGTCTTCGAAGATGTTTCCAAGTTCTACGGCGAGGTGCTCGGCGTCAATCGCATCTCGCTCGCGATTCCTCCCGGAATTACCACGCTGGTCGGCCCCAACGGATCGGGGAAAACAACGCTTATGAACCTCATGACCGGCCTGGTGCAGCCGTCCAGCGGACGCATCTCGGTCCTGGGTTTTTCTCCCGTCAACTCGCCGGAATTGTTTCGCATCCTCGGCTATTGCACCCAGTTCGATTCCTTCCCCCGCGGCATCACCGGATGGCAGTTCATCTTTGACGGGCTGCTGCTCCACGGAATGAGCGAGACAGAAGCCCTGGAGTTGACCTTCGAGTCTCTCCAGCGCGTGCAGCTCGGCGACGCGGCGGGACGCAAGATCGCCGGCTATAGCAAAGGCATGAGGCAAAAGGTCCGGCTCGCCCAGGCCATTGCCCATCACCCCAGAGTCCTGGTCCTCGACGAGCCGCTGAACGGTCTGGACCCCATGGCCCGCGCCGAGTCCATGGCGCTCTTCCAGGAGCTCGGCCGGCAGGGAATGCATCTGTTGATCTCCAGCCACATTCTCGACGAGGTCGATCGCATCTCCGATCGCGTCGTCCTCATTACCGGCGGATACCTGGTCGCGGAAGGGAGCATTCAGCAGGTCCGGCGCGAAGTGCGCGAAAAACCCATGCAGGTTCTCATCCGCTGCAACCAGCCGGCGCTGCTGGCGGCCAAGATGTTCTCCGTCAATCATTGCGTCGAGGCCCGGTTGCACGCCGACGGAAAAGGCGTCTTCCTGCGCACCGGAGATATCGACCAGTTCTATTCCATGCTCAATGGCATTGCGGCGGAGGGACTGGTCGACATCGAGTCGGTCGCCCCGGCCGACGACGACGCCAGCGCCATCTATCAATATCTGATCGGTTCGGATGGGAGTGCGTCGTGATGCGCGAGAAAATCGGCAACTTCTGGAAGCATCTGCTGCAACAGCCCTGGGGTCTGTGGGGCATTCAGGCGCGGCGCCTCGTCCGCATGGAAGTGAGAAGGAATCTCTTCTCGTGGCGGGCGGGCTGGATTTACTTTCTCGCTTTCGTCCCCACCTTCATCGTCTTCATTCACCTGATGGTCGATCACCACCAGGCGCTCTTTTTGAGCGACGATACCAATGTTCTGGCCGGCATCGTCCAGCTTTATTACATCCGGCTGGGAATCTTCTTCGGCTGCCTGGGCATCTTCTCCCGCCTCATCCGTGGAGAGATGATCGAGCGCAGTTTGCACTTCTATCTCCTCTCTCCCGTCCGCCGCGAGGTGCTTCTGCTGTGCAAGTTCGTCGCGGGCTCCATCAGCGCCGTGCTCTTGTTTGGCGCCGCGCTGCTTGCCGACTTCGCGCTCATGTACGCCGGCTTCGGCGCCGCCGGCAGCGACTATGTCTTCAACGGTCCCGGCCTCGGCCAGTTGGAGGCCTATATGGCGATCGTCGTTCTCGCCTGCCTCGGCTATGGCGCAATCTTTCTTCTCTTGAGCATGATCTTCCGGAATCCCATGCCGGCCGCAATGCTTCTCCTTGGCTGGGAGGCGATCAATCCCGTTCTGCCTTCTCTGCTTCAGAAGCTCAGCGTCGCGTCGTACCTGCGCCACTTGATGCCGGTCAGCGTCTCCGCCGAAGGCATCTTCGCCCTGCTCACGGTGCAGACCGAGCCGGTATCCGGCTGGGCCGCGGCTCTCGGTTTGCTGTTGTTGATCGCGGTGGTGCTCTGCTACTCCTGCTATCGCATGCGCACGCTCGAAATCCGCTACACAACTGAGTAGTCGCGTCCTGACCGGCGCCCCGGCCATCTCAGCCGCGCTGCAGCCGGAGGAGCGCCGCAAGCTGCCCGCCCTTGACAGGCCTAGCTGTCTAGGGATAAAGTTCTCCACACCGAGCCATCTAGGGGTAACGCGCATGGCCAAAAACGATCTTCCAAAAAACGAGCTCCAGGGCACGCTCGACCTGCTCGTCTTCAAGACCCTCGCCCACGCCGGTTCGCTGCATGGTTACGGAATCGTGCAGCACATCCAGCGCGCTTCCAGCGAGTTGCTGCGCGTGGAAGAGGGTTCACTCTATCCGGCTCTGCACCGCATGGAGCAGAACGGCTGGATTGCCTCGGAGTGGGCGCTCACCGAAACCAACCGCAAGGCGAAATACTACAAGCTCACCGCCGCCGGCCGCCGCCAATTGCAGCAGGCCGAAGAGAGCTTCGATCAACTGGTGAAGGGTGTCCGCGCCGTGTTGCGCTACGCCTGAGAGAGGAGTGCCGTGGCCGTCTTCCGCCGTATCGCCAATCTCTTCCGCCGCACCCGCGTGGATCGCGAGATCGACGCCGAGCTCCAGGCGCACATTGCCCTGCGCACCGACGATAACCTGGCCGCCGGCATGTCGCCCGCCGAAGCCCGCCGCGACGCGCTGCTGCGCTTCGGCAATCCCACGGCGACCAGGGAGCGCGTAGCCGCCGCTGACACCAGCCTTGCCTTCGCCGGTTTCTGGCGCGACGTTCGCTTTGCGCTGCGCCAGTTGCGCCGCTCGCCCGGTTTCGCAATCACCGCCATCCTGGCGCTGGCCCTCGGCATTGGCCCCAACGTGGCCATCTTCAGCATCATATGGGCCACCTTCCTCGCTCCCTTGCCATATCCGCACTCGGACCAGTTGGTCGTCATATGGACGCACTACAAAGGCGAGCGCGAAGGCACCCGCGCCGACGATTACGCCCAATACGCGGCCCAGAGCCGCTCCTTTCAGCGTCTCGACATCGAGTCCTGGCGCGTCCTGCACCTCACCAATCCCGACCACTCCGAGGACGATGCGGGCGGCGTGCAGGTGACACCCGGCTTCATGACCAAGACCATGGGCGTGCCGATGGCTCTGGGACGGGACTTCCTGCCCGATGAAGGCACTCCCGGCAAGGACCACGAGGCGATCATCACCCACCGGATATGGCAGGAGCGCTTTCACGCCGACCCGGAGATTGTGGGCAAGTCCATCCTGATTCACGACGAGCCGTACATGGTCGTCGGCGTCATTCAGGCCGGCGCTTCCGATCGCACCGGCGTTCCCTTCATGACGCCGCTGATCTTGCCGCCCGGCGTGCACACTGACCATTTCGGCAACGTGATCGGCCGCCTCAAACCGGGAGTTACCCTTGCGCAGGCCCAGGCGGAGATCTCGGTCATCGATCGCCGGCTCGCCTCTCAGCGCAATGCGGGCAACGATGCGAGTTCCTGGTCGGTGAGCGTCGAGCAGCTCAAGAACGACTGGCTCGATCACAAACTGGAGCGGAACCTCTGGCTTTTGTTGACGGCTGTCGGACTCGTTCTGCTGATTGCGTGCGCCAACGTCGCCAATCTGTTGTTGGCGCGCGGCGCTTCGCGCAAGCAGGAGCTTGCCGTCCGCTCGGCGCTGGGCGCAACCCGCGGGCAGATCTTTGTCCAGCTTCTTACCGAAAGCATCACACTCGCATTGCTGGGCGGAGTCATCGGCATCGCCATGGGATGGGGGATCATGAAGCTCAGCATGGCCCTGCTGCCCCTGGCGAAATCCACGGCGGAAGCCGAAGTCGGATTGAACATTTCCGTTCTCTGCTTCGCCCTCGGCATCACGTTGCTGGCCGGCATCCTCTTCGGATGCGCTCCCGGCTGGCAGGCTTCGCGGCTCAACCTGAGCGACACATTGAAGCAGGGATCGCGCGCGGTGGGCGGCCGCCATCGCACCTCCGGCCAATCCATTCTGGTCACCGTCGAGGTCGCGCTCGCCATGGTCCTTCTGGCCGGCGCGGGCATGGCGCTGCACAGCTTTTGGAACCTCAGTCACATCGATCTTGGTTTCACCGCCGATCGCGTGCTCACCGCGAGTTTGCGGCCGCGCCCCACCGGACCGCAGGGCGGCAAACCCACCTTCCCTCCGCCCGAACAGATCGTCGTGCAGCATCATCAGCTTCTTGACCGCCTGCGCGCGGTGCCGGGCGTGTCGGATGCCGCCCTCGCCACGGGCATCCCTCTCCACGGCTACGACACGTTCCCCTTTGCCGTTGCCGGCCAGCCCATCAATACGGCTCATCCTCCAGTGGCCGACTTTGAAGCGGTCACGCCCAGCTACTTCGGAACCTTCGGCATTCATCTCGCCCGCGGCCGCTTCTTCAGCGAGAGTGACACAATTGGAACTCTGCCGGTCATCATGGTCAACGAAACCTTTGTTCGGCGTTACCTGGCAAACACCGATCCGCTGACCCAGCGCCTGTTGCTGCCGCAAATCAGCTCCGGCAACATCGACGCGGCGCATACCGCCGAATTTCAGATTGTCGGCGTCTTTCACGATGTCCTCGACAACGAGCACCTCACCGGCGACGTGCAGCCCGAGATGTATATCTCGTTGTGGCAGGCAGGCTGGCCTTATGTCTCCTTCGCCGTCCGCACGGGCGTGGATCCCGTTGCCGTGACCGGCGGCGTGCGCGGCGCCATCGCTGTCGCGGCTCCCGGCATGGTCATCAACCATCTCGAAATGATGCAGGAGGTCGTCGACGAACAGAGAACCGGCGATCGGTTTGGCATGGTCCTCTTTGGCGGCTTCGCCGCCGTCGCGCTGTTGCTGGCCGCCGTGGGAATCTACGGCGTGATGGCATTCGCAGTAGCCCAGCGCACCCATGAAATCGGTTTGCGCATGGCGCTGGGCGCGCGGCGCCGCGAGGTGGTTGCCCTCATGGTGCGCGGCGGCATGAGGCTGGCACTGCTCGGCATCGGCGTCGGGCTCGCCGGCGCCTACGGGTTGGGCCGGCTTATGCACACCACTCTGTATGGCGTCCAATCCGCCGACGTGGGCAGCCTGGCCGCCGTTGCCACGGTGCTGTTTCTGGTTGCGGTGCTTGCCTGCTGGCTGCCGGCCCGCCGCTCCGCCGCAATCGACCCGATGCAGGCCTTGCGCAACGAATAGAAGGAGAAATCCATGGCCAAGTCGGCGGCCAGAGAGCGCATCTGTTTGGCGCGGTCCTCTCAGATTGTCTCGAAGAGTACCGCCCTGAGTCTTTCGATGTGCGAGATTTCACCTTGGCGGGCGTTGGTTATCCCATTTCGGCGGACATCTTATACCATGCACGATCGCGATGGACGAACACTTGCCGACTCCCAAGGAACAAATACTGTTCCTATTCATCCTGCCTGGCCAAGTGCGGCCAGTTGCACGCTTTTCGGGACCGATTCGCGACAGAGTCCATAACTCATTGCTGGTAATCGTGTGTTCGCATGCATGCGCTTTTTCACGGGCACCGAAGATACTACGCGAGGGGCGTCACCGGGCGCCCCAAAAGCATCCCGTGTGGTCGGAGTTACTCTATATACGGCCATCCGTCGGAAGTGAAGGCAATACGGTTGATGCCCAGCGTGGGCGTTCCATTGGCGTTGCCGTCGTAGTAGTGGTAGACGAGCGTGGGCAGAGATTTGCTGCCGTCGGCGCCAACATCGGTAAAGACGCTCTGTCCGCCCGGACCGACAATATGGCCGTGGGCGCTGAGCAGGATGGTGCCACCACCGCCGCCCTCGCTGTTGTACAGAGGCACGCCGCCGCGATCTACATATGGTCCCGTCGGGCTGGTCGAGCGCCCGTAAAGGATGCGGTAGGGGCTGGTTGCGCTGCAGCAGGCGTTGACGGGCGCAAAGTAATAGTAATAACCGTTCCAGTAGTAGATGAACGGGCCTTCCTCACCCCACCAGCGGTAGGCGATGTTATAGACGGTCGTGTCGGTGGTGGAGGGAAGCCCGGTGCTGGTATCCAGCTGGATGATATGTGTGCCGTCAAACCACGATCCGAAGACCAGCCACCAGTTACCCTGGGCATCGACGAACGGCGCGGGATCGATGGCGTTGTCGGTAGTTCCCGCGGTAAATCCAAACCCGCTCAGCGGGGTTGTGGAGGTATTGCTCCAGGAGCGGACGATCCATCCCTTATCCGTCCACGGTCCGTAGGCGCTGGTGCTGGTGGCCAGTCCGATGATCGCTTCTCCGCCGGCCGCATCGGGTTCTACGGGGATGGCATAGTACTGGTAGTAAGTCCCGTAGACAAACATTAGACTCGGCGCCCAGATATCGGTGTTGCCCCCGTTGTTATCGGACGGCGGGGTCTGCAATCCCGTCCAGGAGGCGAAGTCGGGGCCGATGTCGGCACAGTGGCCTGCCTGGGTGAGCCAGTCATCGGTTGCCTGCGTACTCTCGCACGGTCCGTAAGGACTGGCGCCGGTAGTGTAGGTAAACGTAGACAGATCGGTCGAGTAGGCAATGGTCTGGTGGGTTCCGTAGAGCCAGTAAACGTGGTTCTGGTCCTGCAGCATATAGGGATCGTGGACGTAGATTCCGGTTCCCTGCACCGTAAGTGGCGCGGTGTAGGGTGAGTTGTTTGTGTTCGCCAGGGTCCACTCCTGGCAGGTGCAGCCAGCGCCGGTAGAGGCGCGCGCGCCTTGGTCGATGATAGCCGACGAAGTCATGTTCGAGTTATCGTCCTGGAGATACAACCCGCTGGCGTGGTTCTTGATGAGATAGTTTCCGTTTGTCAATCTATACAGCACCCAGTTCTGATCGTCGTTGCCGGTGTTACTGTACTCAAGCGCCTGCGCGCCTGAAGCCAGCGCCGCGGCTGGCACCACTCCGTTGGCCGGCGGGACAGCAGAAAGGCCGATCACCTGGTGCGTCAGCATGTTCTCGATGTTGGCTCGATAGTCGCCGCTCACGTCCACCTGCTGCATGAAGTGCCACATCGAGTCAATCGAACTGGTGTTGCTCTCTTGCACCACGCTCGTTCCTGCAGTCTGGCTCTGCCCTTCGATGCCCAGCACCAAGCCGCTGGCGGCATTCTGGATCTGGAATTGGTAGCTATCGAGCGTGCTGGAAGCCGGGTATTGGACATTGATGATCGTTCCCATGTCGGGCGTGAACGCAAAACTCGATGTGGCCACAGAGCTGTTGGTGTCGCCGCTGGCCGCGGCGATCGCGTTGATGGTCTCGGCCGCAGTGGTGGAGAGCGTGATCGCCCCGGTGTATTTGGTGGACGAGGTCGAAGGCGTGCTGCCGTCGGTGGTGTAGTAGATCGTCGCGCCGGCGGTCGAGTCGGTAATCGTCACGGATCCTACGGCAAAGACTGAGCCAGAACTGGGCGAGATCACCGGTGTCGCCGCTTGGGCCGGCGGGGGCGTTGATGTTCCGCCGCCGCCGCCGCCGCATCCTGTCAGTGCCGCCGCGAATGCCAAAACCAGCCCGGCGCGGCGATTCCTGCCAATTGTTCGACACCGTTCCTGTTTCGCCGTCATCTCTTCTCCCTCCGAGGCAAAGACCATGTTGGGCTTTTCTTTCTATATTATTGCGGGGTCGCAATTCTTCAGGTTGCCGGGGGTGCTGGGGCATTGCCCCGCCTATTTGGATTCGCCAGTCGTTCCCAGCATCGCGTGCGGCCAGTCGTCTTTCCAGGTCAGTGTCGAGATCTGGAGAGCGGGCTTGCCGGTCACGGCGTCGTAGGCATGGAAGACGATCAAATCGCCCTCTGGCCGCAGCAGGACCGACTCTCCGCCCGGACCGAGCCACCGGCTGTTGGGCCAGAGAAGCTGCGTTCCGCCCCCTTGCAGCATCGGCTTGCCCTCCGCATCCACATAAGGTCCGGTTACGCTAGGCGAACGGCCGACCATGGTGCGATAGCTGCTTTTCGTGCCGCGGCAGCACAAATCGAACGAAACAAACAGATAGTAGAAGTGGCCGTGGTGCACGATGAATGGCGCCTCGATCGCCTGCCAGTCCGCCGGCAAACCCGGTTTCGGCGGTTCCGGCAGGGCGGGCATGGCGCGGGCTGCCAGCGAGTATAGCTTGGGATCCGCGGGTGAAGTTTTCCCGGTTGCAGAATCGATGCGGCGCATTTTGATGCCGCTCCAGAAGCTGCCGAAGCTTAACCATGGCTCGCCCTTCTCGTCGAAGACGATATTCGGATCGATGGCGTTAAAGTCGTCCGTTGCGGTCGACTTCAGAACCAGTCCTTCATCCTGCCAGTGGTATTTCGGGCTTTGCGGGTCGAGCGTTTCATTGGTGGCCAGGGCGATGCCGGAGGTGTTGACTCCGAATGCCGAATAGGCATAGTAAAGGTGGTACTTGCCTTGAAAGAAGGAGATGTCGGGAGCCCAGAGTTCCCTGGTAGTCGGGCTCGCCTGGTGAATCCAATCGGGGATCTTGTCAAAGATGTGGCCGCACAGCTTCCAGGCCAGCAGATCGTGCGAGCAGCGGACAGGGAACTGCCCTTCCTCGGCTTTCGAGGTTGTGGCGAAGACGTAGTAGGTGTTTCCCTCCCGGGCAATCGAGGGATCGTGAGTGACGGGATAGTCGCCACTCAACGGCAGCGCCTGAGGCTCCTGGCAGCAGGACGGCTGCGTCAAAATCGGCATGAATGCGGTGAATAGCAGGAAGATGAAACGCACGAGGACTCTCTTTCTCGAGTGAACGGGGCTTGCGTCCGCGGAATAATCGATCGGGAACGATATCCCGGAAAGGCGCGGCGCCTGCCAACTGGACGCCGCGCTTGGCATGTCTTCCGGGCAATTGAAGCAGGTTCTGAGATTGTTGTTCAGTACGTGATTCTCATCGTGAACTGGACATTTCTGGGGCCAAGCAATGTACTGCCAACCTGCCCGAAATTGGTGTCTTGAACGCCCGAGTCGGGTTTGTTGAACGAGTGACGGTTGAATGCGTTGAACAACTCACCGCGGAAATCCATCTTGATCTTTTCCGTGATGGGGATGCCCTTGTTGATGCCGAAGTCCTCGTCGTAGAAGGCGAAACCGCGGATGTCGGCCGAGTTGCGCGGCATGTTACCGAAGACATAGGGAACGTAGAGGCCTGGAGCGGGGTTGGGGTCTGCAAAAGCGCTGCAATTCCAATAGCCGGTGGTGCAGGCGCCCGACGCATGGTCGTAGCCGGTGGTACCGGTATTGCTGAAAGAAAAGGGGTTGAATGAGCTCGAGCGCCGCACAGCTTGGCCGGCCACGCGGTTGGGACGAATGCCATTATCGAAGCCCGGGATGCCATTGGCTCCGAAGAAGCTGATGGGCTGCCCGCCCAGGTAGCGCTGCACGCCGCTGATGCGCCAGTTGGAAATCACGGCGCTGACCGGTTTGGGCGTATCGGCCAGAAACGCCTTACCCTTGCCAACGGGCAACTCGTAAAGGTAGCTGACCACGAAGTTGTTGGGGATGTCCTCGTTGCTGACCGCCTTTTCTGCCTTGTGGTCGTAGGGATTCTGGGTTCCACCCTGGTTTTGCAGGGTGCTGTAGTAGGGCTGGATGGCGTCGGCATCGGTCAGCGTCTTGGAGAACGTGTACGAGGCCAAGACGTTGAGGCCGTTGTGGAAGCGGCGCTCCAGCTTGGCTGTCAACGCATCGTAGCTGGCCTGCCCCACATTTTGCAGATAGCTGTCTTCGTTGATATAGCCGTACTGCGGGAAGGGACGCAGAGCCTGCTCCACTTCCTCCGATTCCCCCCACGTGCAGCCGGATGCGCAGCTGAAGCCCTGATAGGGCTGCAAAGGCGGCGAGCTCCAGCCGTTGGGCGGGGGTGCAACAGCCCGCCATTCGAGGCCGCTGCCCAGGCTGAGATCCTTCAGCGGGATGTCGTTGGGATAGTCGATCAGGCCATGCAGGCGTACCGAGTGCATGCCCAGGTAGCCGAGCGAGACGAACAGGTCGGGCTTGATCTGGAACTGGTCTTCCAGCGTCCAGGTGCCGACCATCGCCGGACGCCCAAAGCCTTTCTCAACCAGGTCGATTCCTTGCCCATTCAGCTGGGTCGGATCGAGGTCGGGCGTGGTGGGCAACACGGGTAGCCCGGCATCCGTCTGCGGACCGGACAAGGGATCCCCCGTGAAAAGGGTTTGATTGGCGGTGAATCCCTGAACCGTCCCCTGGCCAAAGTCGGCATAGACCAGTGGGCCGTAGTAGAAGCCCGCGCTGGCGCGCAGAACGTCCCTTTGGTTAATCCCCCAGGCAAAGCCTACGCGCGGCTCGTAGTCCTTGCGATAGACATCGGCCCAGGTTTCGTTCTTGCTCCCGTTGCGGCCCGTGCCCTTGCCGCCAAAGACCAGCGCGCCAGGATAACCCGCGGCCCCCGTGTTGGGAAGATTGGGATCCAGGACCGCTGTATCGCCATCGGCTTCATGACGAGGAGTGTCCATGCTCCAGCGCAGTCCAAGATTGATGGTGAGGTTGGGCCGCGCCTTCCAGTCGTCCTGTACAAACAGGGCATCGTAATGCGCGATCCAGCGCGGCGCATGAAGTTGCCGGAGGGCGTTTGCAGTACCCGCCTCGCCGATGAGGAACGCGGCGAAGGAGTTCCCGTCCGATCCCCAATAGGTTTGGTCCGAAGCAGTCTGATTGTCCCAGAAGCTGAAGCAACCGGAGGTGCCGCTGCAGGTGCCGCCGATTTTGCTGACGAACGAGAACTGGTGATATTGCAACTCGCCGCCGAACTTGAAGCTGTGCGCGCCATGCTGCCAGTGCAATATGTCGTTGAGCGCGATGGTATTGTCCACGTCCTGCGCGTCGTCGTTCTCGCCAAAGCCGGGGTAGGGACTGCCATTGAACACGAAGCCCGGGAAGACGGGACCGGAGCCGTTGGCGATGCCCAGCGTGCTGTCCCAATCCGGGTTCATGCTCACAGCGCGCGACTGATTGTAGTTGTTGGAGCGGTTCGTGCCGAAGGTCAGCGAATTCACCAGAGTTGGGCTCGCAATCCATTCCCAGCCTGCACGGAACAGCTTGCCGAGCTGATTGACCTTCCCGCCGCCGCCGCTGGTAATTGGCTCAGGCAAATTCAAATTATTGCCTTGATCGGTGTTTTCCCTGGAACTGAAGAAGCCCCATATCTTGTGGTTGGCGCCGAGGTTTTGGTCGATACGGAAGCTATAGACGGTCTGGCTGAGCTGGTCCTGACTGTCGTAGACATAATTGTTGGTGCCCCCTCCGCTCAGATTCGGCGCCGGCATATACTTCAGGACGGCTGCGGCCACCTTGCTCTCTCTGCCAATGGGGATCTTGTTGTTTGGAAACGCGGTACCGCGGCAACCATTGCTTTCTGGGACCGCGGGGTCGAAGATCTCGCCGTAATAGAGCGGTACGCTGGGGCCAGTGGTGTTACAGGAGTAGGCCTGGCTGGAGTTCGTGTTGCTAACCGGGATGGGCCCGCCCAAGGTAGACGAGAAGTCGAAGTATGGATCGCCGCTCGCCTGCCCGAGCTCGGCCGGGGTTGGAATGAGGCTGGTGATCGCTGAGCCGGTGGAATAGCGCAACTGCTCCCAACCAAAGAAGAAGAACGTCTTGTCTTTGCCGTTGTAGAGGTGAGGGATGCGAATGGGACCGCCCAGGCTGCCGCCGAAATCGTTCTTGGTATCCGCTGGACGTTGCAGAGCATTGCGGGCCGCGGCGTCGGATTCGGGGGTTTCGGCAAGGTACCCGTTGTTGAACCAGTTGTTGGCGTCCAACGCAGCATTCTTGTAGATGTCGAAGACGGTGCCGTGGTAGCTGTTGCCACCGTTCTTGGTGTTGAAGTTGGCCAGACCGCCGGTGGTTCTGCCCAGGTCCGCGGGCAGGCCGGAGAGGCTGATGTGGAATTCATTGACCGCCTCGACGGAAGGCGCGACGATATCGAAGGAGCCGGAGCCGTTCTCCATCCGGTTGGTGGTAATACCATCCACCAGGTAGTCGGTTCCTTCTTCCTGTCCGCCGTTGATCTTGGTCATTTGGAAACCGGAACCACCCGAAGACGTGCCAGGACCCACGGTTCCTGGAACGAGAAACTCCAACGTGGAAAGCGAGCGCAGGTTGCCGGAGACCTGAAGCGGGAGATCCGCGACCTGCTCGGGGGCTATGGTGGCGTCGATATCTGAGGTTTCCTTCTCCAGCGTCACGGTTCCACCGGTTACGCTAACGGTCTCAGTGGTCGACCCGACAGCAAGAGAAATATCCTGCGCGGAACTGGAGCCGACAGCCACGGCGATATCGCTATAGACCGCGTTCTTGAAGCCGGAGACGCTGACCTTCACTTGGTATATCCCGGGATGTACCGAAGGGAAGATATAGTAGCCGGTGGTGGAACTGACGGTGGAATAGGTTGTGCCAGTCGCAGCTTCGCTGGCCGTGACGGCAGCCCCTGTCACCACTTTCCCGGCCGGATCGGTGACCACGCCGCTGATGGAGCCGGTGTCGAGCTGAGCCTTGGCGAGTGGTGCGAATCCTAAGAGCATGACCAGCAGCGCCAGCCATACACCAAGAGGCCGCTGTCCGGCTCTGAGCACTTTGAAGCACGTGGCCTTGACGTGCATTGGTGTTGAGTTGGAAATCATATGTCTGCCTCCTGAGCAAACGTTTTTCTCGTAAGTTTTTACAATTCCCATTTCCTGTTTCTCTGCCGCTCGCTGCTTTTTCCCACTCGCCTTTCGAGCGGTTCAGACCCGCTGCGGGCGGCTGCCGCATCAGGTCAAAGCTCGTTCTGCTTCATTGATCCGCTGACATCGCAGTCCTCTCCGGATCTTCAACGGGAAGCTCTGTCCGTTTGCGTGCGAGTTGCGCGGTCTTGCGGTCCTGCCGCTCTTTGGCATCCGCCCTCATTCGTTGAAAGTTCTGTAGAGCGGCTTGCGCCTCTTGTGTCTTGTGCAGCTTGCGATAGACCTGCGCCAACTTGTAGTAGGCGCTCATGGCGCGATCGTTCGATGGATCGGCTGCGATTGCCAACTCGAACTCGTGAATTGCATCCTGATCCCGATCGATGCCCATCAGCCCGCTGGCCAGGTAATAGTGCGCATCGCTCAGCGAAGGGTCGGCGCGCAGCGCATCGCGCAGCAGTTGTACCCCCTCGGTGGGATTCTGATTTTGCACCAGCAGACTTCCCAGCTTGTACATGGCAGTGACGCCATGCGGGTCGATTCGCAGTTCTTCCCGATATGCCTCTGCGGCTTGGTCGAACTTGCCAACGATCCAATCCTGATCGCCGAGTTCTTCATGGAGACCGGGTTGTCGCGGCGCCATCTTCACTGCCAGCTCAAACTCGCCGATTGCCTCCTGGTTGCGATACGCCTGCGCATACGCCTCGGCCAGTACCTGATGTATGCGCAACGAATCGTGATCGAGCTTATACATCGCGCGGTAAGAGGCGTTGGCCACCAGCAGATAGGCGCGTCCGCGATGATAGAGGATGTCCACATCGGAAGGATCGAGCGCATAGGCCTTGTCGAGCGGAGCGATTGCCGCTTGCGGATCGTCCTGCGCCAGACGGCATACCCCCAGCCACATGAAGGCTTTTGCGCCGCGCGGATCCAAACGCGTTTCAGCCAGCAGTCGGGATTCGGCGTCCTTAAAGCGATTTTCGCGGTAGGCGATGATGCCGAGAAAGAGATTGGCGCCGCGCAAGCCGGGCTTCAGCCGCAACGCCTTTTCCAGCGCAGCCCGCGCGGCGTCCAGTTGGTCCGCCTGTTGAAGGGCCAGACCGAGATTGAAATACCCCTCGGCAAACTCCGGCGATCTCTGCGTTACATGGGTGTACGCCGCGACTGCGGCACCGAAGTTGCCCGCAGTCATGGCCTCGGCGCCTTGCCGCATCGCCTGGCGGACTGCCTCATTGGCCGGCGTCTGCGCCAGCGCCGAAATCAGGCATAGCCACCCAAGGGCAGCTGACGGAAATCCCCAATGGATGAGCCTGCCTGGGAACCGCTTTTGCTCCGAGCTTCCCTTCATGCCCACCCTTGCGATCCTCCGAACCTGAATACTGAGAGTGTGAATGGTCTTTCTCCTGGGTAAACGCTTACCCAACTTGTGAATCCTCGACTTGCGGATCTTTGAATCAAAATGAGTTCATCGTCGAAACTTCTGCCGCTCTGCAGTTCCTGCCGGAACTCTTTCGTTGTTTTCCCTGCCAACTCCAGCTCGTCGGTCATCGGGAAACTCGAGAACGGGGTTCGGGGCACGTTCAGTGCACACATTGTGGCTCGACTGTTCTCCTTTTCTTTGCGAATCGCCGTTTCCCAGGGCACACCCTGAAGGATGGAGCGAAATCGCTTCAGAAGGCAGCAGTCGCGTCCTCGAACTGGGCCGAGAATCCGGCCCGATTCAAAAGCGTGTCGATTCGAACACCAAAAGCGCCTGCCGTGAAATGCTATTAACGGTTAATTGGGACGTTTAGTGCAGATAAAACATTATTTTGCATAGCCTTAGCTACACATAAGATTGGCCGCATCTCTCCAGCAAAAGCCCCGTTTATCGCCAGGAGAATGATAAGATGGGGTTCCAAAGAGAATCCGAGTGCGAAATGTCCACAGCCGATCCATCCTGGGAACCGCAAGTACTCAGTTCAATGCAGGCAAGGCTGGTGCGCGACCACCTCAAGGAGGTCATAGCGAGCCACGCATTCGCCGGCAGCAAACGGACCCAGGACTTCCTTCAGTTGATCGTCGGACATGCTCTGGATGGGGATATTGATGGTTTGAGAGAGCGGATGATCGGAGCCGAGATGTTCGGACGCCCGGTCGGATATGACACCGGAAGCGATTCCGTGGTCCGCGTCAGAGCCACCCAGATGCGCAAGTTGCTTGCGCAGTACTACCTGGAATCGAACCAGAATTCTGCCGTCCGCTTCGAACTCCCAAGCGGATCCTATGTGCCGAAGTTCATCTTCCCTCCACAGCCAAGCCCGGCGCATCCGCAAAACGGGGTTGTTCCCATGGCGCCTGCGGCGCATACCGCCGCTGAGGGTCAGGGACAGCCGATCAAAGCTCCTGGTCAGAAGAAGGATGAGGCTCCCCGCCCTCCCGGCCAGCGGTCCGGCCGGCTACCGTGGCTGGCGGCTGGTTTCGTGGCCGTCTTGTCCCTCATAGCCATGCTCGGTTACCTGGGCTACAAGAAATGGTATGGCGATTCAACCCCGCGTGGCGAGATACGTTCCATCGCGATCCTGCCGCTCAAGAACCTCTCTGGCGACCCTGCCCAGGAGTACTTCGCCGACGGAATGACCGAAGAGTTGATCAACGATCTGGATCAAGTCTCGAACCTGCGCGTCATTTCACTCACCTCGGCCATGAGCTACAAGGGAACCAAAAAGAAACTCCCCGACATCGCCCGGGAGCTGGGCGTCGGAGGAGTGGTGGAGGGGGGGGTGCAGCGCGAAGGCAACCAGGTGCGTATCAGCGCCCAGTTGATCGATGCCAGGACCGATCGGCCCATCTGGGCCCATACGTATGTTCGCGACATGACGAGCGTGCTTGCTTTGCAGGCAGAAGTGGCGCAGACCATCGCGGAGGAGATCCGCACCAATGTGACGCCCCAGGAGCAGGCGCGCCTGACTCGGGAGCCCCCCATCGACCCGGTGGCGCAGGATATGTACCTGCACGGAATCCTGCTGCGCGAGGCGGACGACTGCAAGAGCGCCGTCGACTACTTCAATCGTGCAATCAAACAGAATCCCAACTATGCGCAGGCGCATTCCGCACTGGCCAGTTGCTACGGCCGGATGGGCGAGTCGGGACGGATGCCTTACAAAGAAGCATTTACCCGGCAGAAGGCAGAAGCGATCAGGGCCATCGAGCTGGACGACTCCTTATCGGAGGCCCACGCAGAACTCGCCAATACTGCGATGACTTTGAACTGGGACTGGCCGACGGCAGCGACGGAGTTCCGCCGGGCCCTGGAACTCAATCCGAATTCGGCAACCAGCCACGAGAAGTACGCATTTTATCTCGTCCGAACCGGCCACCTGCCGGAGGCCCTCGCCGAAGTACAGCGCAGCGTCGATCTGGATCCTGTTTCTGAAAGCACGTTTCACGCCGAGGGGTTCATCTACTACTTCTCACACCAGTACGACCAAGCGCTTGGGGTGACGCAGACAGTACGAGGACTCAAGATCAACCTGCCAGACTGGAACTTTCTTACTGGCGATATCTACGCAGAGAAGGGCGCGTATGCGGAGTCGATCCGAGAATTCATCAAATCCGGCGACGGCCCATATTCTTTAGGCCATTTGGGCAATGCCTATGCGCGCGCAGGCCAAGTGGACGCGGCCATGAAGACAATCGCGCTGCTCGAAGATCATGTGCGAAAAGATGGAGTGGGACGGTACGAAATTGCGCTCGTTTATGCCGGACTGGGCAGGAAGAAAGAAGCGTTCAAATGGCTGGAGGAGTCGTACAGTGCGCGCGATGTGGGTCTTCTTTATCTCAAGGTCGATCCCCCGCTCGACCCCTTGCGCTCGGACCCGCGCTTCGACGACCTGGTCCGGCGCGTCGGGCTCGCCAAATAGATGCGCCGGCTTGTCATGCGCCCGATACGTCGGACTGCGGTTGACTCAGGCTTTCAGCCAGCGCGTTATCGAAGCTGCACTGAGTTGAATACGAAATCTCTAAATTTGCGGAATGCAGGTCGGACAGATTCTGATAAGCGCCCTTGTACCCAGCTGTCCCTCGATAAAATCCCGATCTACTTTTAACTCAAACAGATGGGTAGCATATCCCGCCCTGTTCTCTGGATGTAAGGCTGAATCATCGTTTCCTACTGTAGATATGCTCGTAGATGGTGTTACATCCAGGGCTCGTCGGGAAACCCAATATTACGCTCGGCGCGGTCCTCGTAATGAGTAGCCGTCACCGAGCACCTTCTCGCGCAGTTCAAAATCAGCCAAAAACAACTGCCGAATTCAGAATCCGGTTCTCGTAGCCCCCGAAGGAAGTCTTGGCGAGGCACAGGTACAACAACAAACGGTCAGAGAGCTAGGAACGCAATGAGCCGGCGGTTGCCCGTCCGACGCGCCCGTGAGTTCTCAGGCGATCTTGTTCTTCCGGGGCAGTTGCGCTTCGATCGAAACGCCCTTCCCAGGGGCAGTCTCCAGACGGAATCTGCCTCCCGATCGCTCGATTCTTTCCCTCATGCCTCTTACTCCAAAGTGGTGATGACGCGTGTGTTCCTTTGGATCGGCATCGAAACCGCAGCCATCGTCGAGCACACGCAGCGTTAATTGGTTCTGGCCATAGGCGAGCCTCACTTCCACGTGCGCGGGTTTGCCGTGAAGCAGGGCATTGAAGACCGCTTCACGCGCCACCATCAGGAGATCGTGAGCAATCGGGTAACTTAAGGCAAATGGAGTTCCAGCGACGCTGTAATTCACGGGAGTCTTGAACTCCCTGCTGAGGTGTGCAGTCATGCTTTCGATCTTCTCGTCGATGTCGCCGACCTCGGTGTTGGACTGACGGAGATTCGAGATTGCCTCGCGGGCTTCATTGATGGTGGCGCGCAACTGTGTGCCGGCAAACTCCAGGAGTCCGACACTCTTGACTGAGCCGTCCATGGAAATGGCCTCGATGATAGCGGAAACGCCCGTGCACCCCTGGATGACGGTGTCGTGCATTTCCCGTGCAAGCCGGCTGCGCTCTTCCAGTACGGCTTCAAACTTGGAACGCACCTGCCGGATGCGGTACCGATAGGAAGCGAAGACCACTAGACCAATGAGCAGTATGCTGACCGCGATAAACCACCAGGTGCGGTAAAAGTGCGGCTTCTGTACCACTTCAATTGAAGCTTCGCTGACGGCATCGGGATTGCCGGCCTCGAACACCTGTACGCGGAAGCGGTAGTTGCCGGGAGGAAGGTTGGTGTAGTCTGCGGTGCGCGCGGAGGTTGCCGGGCTCCAATTGATGTCAAAACCGTCGAGCTTGTAGTGGAAGCGCAAACCATCCTGAGAACTAAGCCGGATGGGCGCGAATCGAAACCCGAGACGGCTGTTCCCAGGCGCCAGCACGATAGGTCCGGCGCTTTGGGAAGGCTGTCCGTCGGCGAGAGTCGGCTGCAGTTGGAGGGGAGGCGGCGCAAGCAGGGAGCGCTGAGCGGGAAGGATATGAATTGGGCCGCGGCTGCTGGGAAACCAGACGTCTCCTTCGGCGGTGATGCAGCCTGAGGACTGGGTTCCCCCATAGATCTCGGCATTGCCTTCCATTTCGAAGATCGAGTGGAAAGTCAGTGCAAGATGGCGAACCGGGGAGTCGGCCTGGGCATCCAGGTCGTGGCGGTTCAGGAGCGAGATTCCATTCGGGCCGCTCATCCAGAAATGGTCGTTGCGATCTTCAAGAATCTGATAAACGGCGTTGCTGGCCAGTCCGTCGTCGACAGTGAAGTGCGCCAGTTTTCTGTCCCGCAGGCGGTACAATCCGTTGTCGCGAGTGCCAAACCACAGGCCTCCATCCCCGTCCTCGTGAATTGCCCAAACCTTCATTTGTGCGAGTGGCGCGATCGCCGGGTCCGCCAGAAACACATCTCCGCGCACGTGACTTACGCCGCGATCGGTGCCAACCCACAGATCGCCCTGGCGATCGATCAGCAAGGCTCGGGTGCTTTGGTATGCAAGGCCGTCTGCGACTGTATAGGGGTGTACGGCCTCTCGGGTTCCCTCCAGAACGATGTGATTGAGACCTCCGTCGGTAGCGATCCACATGCTGCCGTCGCGGGCCTGCGCAATGGCTCGAATGTAGTTGTTTGAGAGTGAAGAAAACTGCGTGGTTTGCCCACCCGCAATCCGAAACAACCAGTTCCCATCTGTTCCGACCCACAGTGCGCCGGACCGGTCGCGAAACACGTTGCGCACATGAATGCCGCGCGTGCCTGGAAGAGTCCGAGGGATGAAAACACCGTTCTTCAGTTGGAAGAGCTGCGCGGACCCGATCCAGAAGCTGCCGTCGCGATCCTGATAGATGGTTCCGAAATCGGAGTCGTTCTGCGTCGGGAAAGGAAGAATATTGACCGGGGAACGGGTGAGACGAAGCATCCCCGTTTGTGTACCAACCCAGAGGTTCTTCTCTCCATCTTCGAAGAAATCCAGGACCGTGTTGCTGGGCAAGTAGGCAGGAGCGGTTATGTGGCTGAACCTGCCGGCGCTGTACTGGAAGACGCCCTGGCCAATCGTTCCGATCCACAGGACGCCATCGCCGGATTGCCGCAGGATGCGCACGGTGCTCGTAATGCCCGCGACTGCATGGAAATGGTCCTGGCCCGGGGTCATCGAATTCAGGCCGGATACCGTGCCGACCCATAATGATCCATCCTGTGTCTGGGTGATGGATTTCACCATGTTCTGGCTCAATTCCGGGCCGAGAGGATATATCTTGGCGACCATGTCCTTGATGCAAGCGAGCCGGAATCCCCCCACCCACAGCCGGCCGTCGCGGTCCTGGTAGATGGAATCTACGGAGAGCGTGGGAATAGCCGAGGTGCCATCGACGCGCACAAAGCGATCTCCCGTGAACTGCATCAGGCCGTTGTCCGTGCCGGCCCATACGATTCCTGTCGAATCCTGAAAAAGCGCGCGGACAAAGTCGTTGCTGAGCCCCTCATGGGTTGTCCAGGAGCGAAATTGGCCGTGCTCGTAGCGGACGACTCCTCCGCCTTCGGTCCCAATCCAGAGCGCTCCGTCGCGGGAGACCATCAGGCAGTAGACGCTGTTCTCGTGCAACAGCGGCGTGTTCTGCCGATCGAAGAGGGTGAAATGTGCTCCATCGAAGCGAACCAATCCTCCGGTGGTTCCGATCCATAGGTAGCCGTCGGAAGTTTGAGCAAAAGCCTGGACTGTCTGCTCCGGCAATCCATCGATGGCCTGCCAGACGTGGCGTGTGTACCCGGTAAAGCCTTGCGCCCACAGGGTGCTGGAGCCGGCAGTGCACAGAATAAGCCAAACGGCGATCGTGCGGAGTCTTCCCATCGCGGCGCCCAGTATATCGTGAAAGCGACCATCCTTCCGAATCCCAACCCCCTGCCAGTCCCGCTCAGTCCGACTTTGGTCGGATTTGCCGGCAGTGTGGCGAGGATTAGAGTTGTGTTTTCCGCTGGCTATGCAACAAGCCGTGCGAGGAGAAGAGGAACGGTCTTCCCGGAGCTGATATCGATGGCTTTCCAAATACGATTTATGGGGAACGGCGCACACTCCCGGCGCTTTCTGACGAGCGCGCCGATGGGCGCCGCATTGTGTCTTTTGTTGTTTCAGGTCGTGCCGTCTCGTGCGCAAACCGTCACTCCAATCCGCATTGACGCCAGTCAGCCGTATAGCGAGCCTGAGCCGGCTCGTTATGACGGAGGCTCCGCGAAGTCGCCTTCCGGCGGCACGCTTGCTGTCAACAGCCGGTATCTTATCCGCGACGGAAGACCATGGCTGCCGGTCATGGGCGAATTTCACTTCACGCGTTATCCGGAATCGCGCTGGGAAGAAGAACTCCTCAAAATGAAGGCTGCCGGCGTTGAGATTGTGGCCACCTACGTGATTTGGATTCATCACGAGGAGATCGAGGGGCAATTCGACTGGAAAGGCCAGCGGGACTTGCGTGCCTTTGCGCAGCTCTGCTCCAAACACGGGATGTACCTGGAGCCGCGCATCGGGCCCTGGGATCACGCCGAAGTGCGCAATGGGGGATTCCCGGACTGGCTGCTCAAAAAGGGACCAACCCGTGTCAACGACCCAGTCTACCTCTCCTATGCCCGCGCCTGGTATGGGCAGATCGCGCAGCAGCTCAAGGGGCTGTTGTGGAAGGATGGAGGCCCGGTCATCGGCATTCAACTAGAGAACGAGTACTCCAGCCGCGGCCCCGGTGCAGGCGATGAGCACATCCTCGAGCTGAAGAGGCTCGCGCTGGAGAGCGGTCTCGATGTGCCGCTGTATCTCGTCACCGGGTGGGATAACGCGGTCGTGCCGGAGCGTGCGGTGCTCCCGGTCTACGGCGGTTATCCCGACGCACCGTGGGACGCCTCGCTGACCAAGTTGCCTCCTGCCGACGTGTACGCATTCCGGTTCCGGAGCCGGGCCGCGGCGAACATGGGCGCCTTGGGCAGCACCGGGGCTGGCAGCGAGCAGGCTTCGGCGCAAGCGCCACTGCCTTACCTGACCGCGGAAATAGGAGGCGGCATCGAGGACACCTATCACCGCCGTCCGGTCATCCATCCGGATGACGTCGGGGCGATGTTCCCTGTGATGCTTGGCTCCGGTGTGAATCTGTACGGCTCCTACATGTTTCAGGGAGGAGAGAATCCGGAAGGAAAGCTGTCAACACTGCAGGAGTCGCAAGCGACCGGATATCCGAACGATGTACCCGTGAAATCCTACGACTTTCAAGCGCCGCTGGGAGAATTCGGCGAGGAGCGTGCTTCCTTTCGCAAGATGAAGGTCTTCCAGTATTTTCTGAACGATTTCGGAGAATACCTGGCTCCGATGATGGTTCACGCACCCGACCAGTTGCCGGCGAACCCGGAGGACTTCTCAGTTGTTCGAACTGCGGTCCGGTCGCGGGGGGATTCAGGCTTCATTTTCCTGAACAACTATGCCCGCAACTACTCCATGCCGGTACGGACTGCGGCCCAGTTTGAGATCCGTCTGCCCGATGGCACACTTAGGGTTCCACGGCACCCGGTCGACCTTCCTTCCGGCGCCTATTTCATCTGGCCGTTCAACCTGCGATCTGGTGGTGTGACCATCCGCTACAGCACCGCGCAATTGTTTACGCGAATCGAGAGCGGCGCAGCCACCACGCTCTACTTTGTTGCCGTCCCCGGCATTCCCGTGGAATTCGCACTGGACTCCGGCACCATTCGATTTGTCGAGTCGTCGAGCGGGGAAACTGTCCGCGATTCCCGCGTCACGATTGTCAGTGGATTTAAGCCGGGTGTCGATTCGTTCATTGACCTTGCGGCGTCCGACGGCAAGAAGACTCGTCTCGTGGTACTCACAGAGCAGGAAGCCGAGAATGCCTGGAAGGTGAGCCTGGGCGGTGGCGATCCTACCGGCAATCACGGCAACGATCATCTGCTCATTACCACGCAGGACTTTGTTGCCGATCCCGATGGAAGACTGAGCCGGATCTGGCTGCGTTCGCGCGGAACTCCGCAGTTCGCATTCAGCATCACACCCCCGCCGGCAGTTCTGCCTCGGGCAAGTCTGCCTTTGATCCAGACAGAGGCAAATGCACGGACAGTCGGCTTTGTCGCGGAGGCCAGGGAACGCAAACTGGACCTAAGATACAGGCAGGTTCAGGCTGCCGGAAATGCGCCACCCGTAACGATTGGACCTGCTCCGTCCTGGCGTCCGAAGGGGGTGGCGCAAGCACCCGCCGAGGACGAGCTTCGACAGGCAGCCCGATGGCTGATTACGATTCCATCCGAACCGCTCGACGGGCTCAATGAGTTGTATCTGCAGGTTGGGTATCGGGGAGATGTTGCCCGCCTCTACGCGGGGAACGGGATGCTTACCGACAATTTCTATAACGGTCAGGCGTGGTCCATCGGCCTGCGGAGATTCATGGATTCAAGGAACAACTCCTTCGAGCTCAGTGTTCTGCCGCTGCGCAAGGATGCTCCGGTGTATTTGGAGCTTCCCGAGCATCTGGAGTTTGCGCCCAATGGCCAGATCGAACGGCTCGACGATCTGCATCTTGAGCCGGAATACCAGCTCGTGCTCACGGACATCGACCGTCAAGGAAACGGGCGAGAGTCCGCGCCTGGAGGCGTTTCGGCTGCTTCGGACAGCACCGGCGTCAAGGAGCCATGAACAAGGCGCAGAACGGCACGGGACCCCGCCATGTGAAGATGTAAACCCCGCCTAGTCGAGACGAATTATTTGCTTGAATCCGACTTTGGTCGGATTCAAGCCGTATAAAGGGCGGAATAGTATGCGGTGCGACGGTCCGGAGAGATCTGAAGGCGTGCAAAGACGCGGTCTTGACAGAGGCGAAGTCTTCCGATCCGAAAGATTGTCATAGAAGGCTGGAGATTTTGGAGTGCCAGAGGAAGGTGTATGTATGAAAAACATTGTCCGCGTAATCGCAATCGGCATCACGATCACTATGCTGCTGGTGTGTGGAATCACCGCAGCAAAAGCCCAGAGCAATGCCGCCACCCTGACGGGTACCGTCGTCGACAAGACTGGCGCCGTGATTCCCCAGGCGAGCATTGTGCTTACCGATGAAGCTTCAGGTGTGACGCGCTCCACCAGCAGCGACGAGCGCGGTGTCTTCTCGCTGGTTGGCGTGCCGGTGGCCACGTATGACGTCAAGGTCTCGGCGCCGAGCTTCAATAGCCTGGTGCGCAAGGGCATTGCCGTCCACATCAACGACCAGATCGATCTCAAGGGAATTGCCCTGACCGTCGCCGGCGCCAGCACCTCCGTGGTGGTTACGGCCACGGCCGAAGAGATGACGCCCACCACCTCGGGCGAGGTCAGCTATACCGTCAGCGATACGCAACTCCACAATATGGACATCGAGGGCCGCAGCGCCATCGAGTTGCTGGGGCTGATCCCCGGCTCGGGCAATACCGGCAACTTCAACGGCACGTATAACGGAGCTTCGGCGGGATTCACGCAGAACTCCAGCGCCTTCACCGTCAACGGCAATCGCTTCGATCAGGTCGCGCTGGTCAGCGACGGCGCTTCGGTCTCCGACCTGAACACCGCCGGTTCGGCTGCGGTCACGCCCAATGTGGACATGATTGCCGAACTGAAGGTCGAGTCGGCGGCCTACTCCGCCGCCGAGCCCAATGGCCCCATCGTGGTCTCGACCCAGACCAAATCCGGCGGCCGCGAGTTTCACGGCCTGGCCGAACTGACTGCCCGCAATCATGCCTTGAACGCCAGCGACTGGCAGCAGAAGTCTGTCGGCCTGGCTGCGCCGCAGACATCGCTCTTCTATCCCGCCTTCCAGTTGGGCGGTCCGGCCGCGATTCCCGGCGCCGGCAAGCTGAAGGACAAGCTCTTCTTCTTTGCCGCCACCGAGCTCGCCCAGCAGAAGGTTGACCTTTTGCCGCGCAAGACCGAAGTTCCCACCGCCGCCATGCGTACCGGCGACTTCAGCGACTCGGCCTATCTGAGCGCTCTCTCGAACGCCGGCAACAATTGGATCGGGTGGCCGGTGGCCAGCAATCCCTGCAGCAAGATTTGGACCGAATGCGGCAACGGCGCCTCGGGCTGGGGCCAGATCGACAGCGGCGTCATCGATCCGGGCGGCAAGATTCTGTTGAATGCGCTGCCCCTGCCCAACGTCGATCCCCTGACCCACGGCGGCTACAACCTCATCACCGACTACACCGTTTCCGAGCCCCGCAACCAGGAAATCCTCAAGCTGGATTATGCCATTACCGACAATGCGCATCTCTCCGGCCGCTACAACCACGAGAACGAGAGTGTGCCCTCGCCTTACGGTCCCTGGAACACTTGGAACAAGACCCCCTATCCCGCGGCGCAGACGCAGAAGAATGCTTCCAACTCCTTCAACGGCACGCTGACCAATGTGTTGAGCTCGCGTTTGACCAACGAGGCTTCGCTGGGCTACACGCGCTTCACGCTCAAAACCGACCTCACCGGCCTCAGCGCAGTTTCCGCTACGGCGCTCAGCTATCCGCACGCCAACCTTTTCACTTCCTCCAGCGGGCTTCTGCCCAACGTGAGCTTTGAGCAGCAAGTGGGCGGACTCTACATCGCCGGCGGCGAGGCGCCTCCCTATCTGGGCGCGCAGAACAACTACACCTTTAACGACGGCCTTACGTACCTGTATCGGACCCACCTCTTCCGCGCCGGTTTCTATGCGCAGTATGCGCGTTACAACCTGCTCACCACCGGCAACGACAACGGCTCCGTCGACACCGAGAACTACTCGACCGTCACCGGAAACGACTGGGCCGACCTGCTCTTGGGCTACACCTCCTACTACAGCCAGTCCAGCGGCAACATCAAGGCCGACATGGCTCAGAAGCGCTTCGACTTCTACCTACAGGACACCTGGAAGCTGAACTCGCGGCTGACCCTCAATTACGGCCTGCGCGTGGATCACCTCGGCTGGTGGTACGATCGCGGCGGCCGCATTGCGATCTTCAATCCTTCCGCATGGATCGCGGCGGCGCCGATCACCGCGTATTCCGGTATCCAGTCGAACTCCAGCAATTCGCGGGTCCCGATCTCCGGCTCCAAGCCGCTGAACTTTCAGTGGGCGCCCGCGCTGGGCTTCGCCTACGATATGACGGGCAACGGCAAGACCGTCCTGCGCGGCGGCTTCGGCGCCAACTACTACAGCGACCCCGGCATCAACGCCTTCTCGGCGATCATGGCGCCGCCCAACTTCAAGGTCATGAGTTCGTGGACCTCGGGAGCGGACTACACACTGAATGGCGTCTCCTCGATCGACATTTCGAGCACTGTTCCCACGGTTTGGGGAACCGCCAACCCGAGCGATCATCTCGCTCCGGTCACTTATTCCTGGAACCTGGCCGTCTCCCATCTCTTCTGGGGCGCCAACAAGGTCGAAGCCAACTACGTGGGCAACTCCAGCCACAATCTGGTCGGTTACGGTATTCGCAATGCCGTGCCGGATGGCGCCGAGAACGGCACCTATTATGGCACCTGGTATGACAACTACGACGGCCTGCGCCCCTACTGGCAGTACGGCGACATCAGCACCCACTTCCACAACTTGAACTCCAACTACAACGCCTTGCAGTTGACCGTCACCCGCCAGAAGGGATGGCTCAACTACTGGGGCAGCTACAGCTACGGCAAAACCCTGGCCTACAACGCCGAAGACGCCTTCGACATGAGGCGCTGGTACGGCCCGGCGCCCTTCGACCGCTCGCAGATCGTCAGCTTCTCCTACTACCTGAATCTGCCAGACTTCAGCAAGAAGTACCTGGGCGACCGCAAGGCGGTCAACGCCGCGGTAGATGGCTGGCACGTCTCCGGCCTCTTCCAGGCCATGAGCGGCGGCCCCATCAGCAACAACTTCGGTTCCGAGTACGCCGTCAATTCGAACACCATCGGCATCTACGGACCCGGCAACTACTCCGACTTTGCCGACGGCACTCCCGACGAAGTCGCCGTCCCCAAGATGACCTGCGATCCGCGCAAGGGACTGGCCAAGAACCAGTACTTCACCCCCTCCTGCTTCACCGGACCGACGCGCCTCTCCAACGGAACCTATCGCCTGCCCTACATCCACGGCCCGGCCTACATCAACGATTCGATCGGCCTCTTCAAGACCTTTGCGATCAAGGACCAGAAGAAGCTGGAAATCCGCGGCGAGGCCTTCAACCTCTTCAACCACGCCTGGAACGAGTTCATCCCCTACGATCCGAACATGTATATGGGCTTTGACACCACCGGCGCAATGACCAGCACCAACGCCGCCGGCACCGCGGACAACAAAACCGGCCACAGGGAAGTGTCCATGGCGGCGAAATTCTACTTCTAGGGCGGTTCAGGAACTGGATTCCGCATCGAGCTGCTCTAACGTGGCATTTTCCTGATAAAGATGCCATCCAGCAGACTGCCTCCGGCTACAGCGGTTCCTGAACCGCTGTGGCCTGGCAGAACGCATGTCCGATTCGAAGGGGCACCCATCCTGGCAGCGAGTGGGCCCCAGTGCTTCTCGTTGCCGGAGTCTTATACGTCGGGAATCTCAATGCGCACTCTTTACAAGCTTATTCTCGCGTGTTGCTTGGCCGTGGGAGCCCTGCAGCAATTGCCGGCGCAAAATTACGCGATTGGCGCGGACGTCTCCTTTCTGGCCAAGTGCGAGCAAGACGGGCTGGTATTCAAGCAGGCTGGTCAGCCCAGGGATGTACTGGCCATGCTGCGCGAGCACCAGTACAACTGGGTTCGGCTGCGGGTCTTTCACGATCCGTCGATGAGCGCGGACAGACTGCCTAACGATCTTGCCTACACCCTCGCGCTCGCCAGGCGAGCCAAGGCGTTGGGCTTTCACGTATTGCTTGATCTGCACTACTCCGATACCTGGGCCGATCCGGGACATCAACCCACCCCGGCGGCGTGGAGCCAACTCAAGCACAAACAGCTTGTGCAGCAGGTCTCCGACTATACGCGGGATGTAATCGCGGCCTTTGCGCAGGCGGGAGTCATGCCCGAGATGGTTCAGCTCGGCAACGAAATCACCCAGGGCATGCTCTGGCCAGACGGGAAGCTGCCCGACAACTGGGAGAATCTTGCCGATCTGCTCAAGGCGGGAATTCGCGGGGTCGAGGCAGGGCGCGGTTCCCTTCCCAAACCGCGGATCATGATTCACATCGAGCGCAGCGGCGACTATGACGCCGCGGTGTGGTTCTTCGACAGTCTCATTGCCCACCATGTGCCGTTCGATGTCATGGGACTCTCCTATTACCCGTTCTGGCACGGAAACCTGGCGAAGTTTCGCAACAACCTGCATGACCTTGCGCTGCGATACGGGCATCCGATCATGGTGGTAGAAACTGCATATAATTGGACTCCAGGCAGATTTGCGGGCAAGAAATCCGATTTTCCAGAGAGCCCTGAAGGCCAGAAAGCCTTCCTGATGGCGGTGGATTCGGCAGTCCGTGCCATTCCCAATGGTCTGGGCGAGGGCGTCTTCTGGTGGGAGCCGGCGGCGGAAGGCGATTTGCGAGCGCGCAGCTTCTTTGATGAGAGCGGTAATGTTCTGCCGGTGCTTTCGGCCTTCGATCGGACCGCGGCTCCATAGCGTTGGCAGGCCGGGCGACTGGACCGGGCGCGCGACGTGACGGCGAACCAGAGGATTGCGATGGATAAGCAGGCAGCAATGAAGGAAGCATGCAGGATCAGGGTTCTCGTGGTGGACGACCATCCGATCATGCGCTTTGGCATCGCCACGATTATCGATGCAACGCCGGACATGATCACAGTGGCCCAGGCGGGAAGCGGCGAAGAGGCTGTCGAACTTTACGAGCAGCATCTTCCGGACATCACCCTGATGGATTTGAGACTGCCGGGAATGAGCGGCGTGGATGCCATACGCACAATCATGGTGCGCCATCACAATGCCAAGTTCGTCGTGCTGACTACTTACGAAGGAGACGAGGATATTCACCAGGCTCTTGAGGCGGGAGCGCGCAGTTACATTATCAAGGGAATGCCGCACGAAGCCCTCGTCAGTGCACTTCGTCGGGTTCACGCTGGGGGAAGGTTCCTTCCTCCACCGGTATCGCGCGCCATTTCCTCGCGCACGCCGAATTCGGACCTGAGTTCACGCGAACGCGAAGTTTTGAAACTAATCGTCAAAGGCAGGAGCAACCGGGAGATCGCCCATGACCTGGGCATCACGGAATCAACCGTGAAATGCCATGTCGGCGTCATTCTGTTGCGGCTCAACGTTTCTGACCGAACGCAGGCAGCAGTAGCTGCCTTGCAGCGCGGGCTAGTCCATTTGTAGCAAGACAGTCGCGGAAGGTCTGAAACGAAACCGTCAAGCAGATGCGTGTAAATCAAGACCATGCATATGAAGGCTCCCAAAATACCGACAATGAATTCAATGGATCCGACCCATCCAGCCTTCATAGACCTTATCAAATGGCCACTACCCAAGAGGAATATCGATCGAGATCGCGTGTGACCATTTGGAAGTCGTGGCACTCTCTGCAATTCTGGCAATCGCAGAATCAGTAAGTTGAGTGGTTTCAACGCTGATGTCAGGTTCGACTTCCGCCGCCTCGGCCACCACCACGGATTTCTTCTCTATTTCATTTCAAAGAGAGCTTTGGCAGATCGCGACCATTCTCTTCCATATGCAGAAATGCCCGGAGGCGGCTGCCACCGGGCATTTCTGTCTGCGGAACTCGATTACCGCGATTCAATGCGGTGAATGATGCGGTCTACGGTGTGGTTCGCTTCCTCGATGTGGTCGAGGGCGCGGCGCTTGAGTCCGCGCGCGTAGTCGTTGTCCTCTTCATGGTTGATGTCCGCCCAGGCTGCATTGCCCGCCTCGCGCGCCTTGCGGAAGCGATTGGCCGGGGAAATGCGGGCATCGATGGGCTCATGCGCGCGAAGATCCTTGCCATCGTCGATGGAAGCCATCTTGATTTCGCGGATGGCGGCGTCGATTTCGTCGATCGCATGTTGCGACTCGGCGTCGATCCGTTCGCTGGGAGTGAGGCGGTCCAGGTAGGCGCGCATCAGGCGAAGGTCGCTCAAAGCATGCAGATAAGCTGGGTGCCTGCCCGGCTCCTGGGCATGGGAAGGCAGAGTTCCAATCAGGCAGGTTGCAGCGCAAACAACGGCAAGGATCAACGGCTTGCTGAACTTCATCTTACATTTCCTCCAATTAAGTGCTCTTTCTGTTCGGCGCGGATAACTCTTCCGCGTCCGGCCAAGTATTTCATGGCCGGTATCTGCTGGAACACCATCCTGGATGAAAAAGTCGCTGTACGGGGAGAGACTTACCGCAACGGGCTCAGAAATCGGTCTTTGCCTTCGCCATTGCGTTCAGCAGAGCCGGCTTATCGCGGCTGCCAGATCGAAATCCTTCGCGGTGAGGCCGCCGGCATCGTGCGTGACCAGGCCCAGGCGGACCCGGTTGTAGCGGATGTCGATATCCGGATGGTGACCGGATTCTTCCGCCAGGTCGCCCACCCGGTTGACGAAATGCAGCGCGGCACGGAAATCCTCGAACTGGAAGGTGCGCACGAGTTCGCCGTTCTCAATCTGCCAGGCTGGCAGAGCGCTGAGGCGAGTGGCAACTTCATTTGCTGAAAGTGCGGGCATGCCTCTTCTCCTTGGATGGATTGAACGCGAATGGAACGCCGGGCAATGGGTTCTAAAGGGTGAGGAGATCCCCCGGCTCTGCCGGGGTGGCAGTAGCAGTTTGACATTTACGGGAGTCCATCCAAGAAACTCCAAACGTGAGCCGACCAAAGCACACGCAAAGGAGAAACTGGAT
>Ga0181517_10000380_pt1 | contig 61007 bp, 46 predicted proteins | sample PEATcosm2014_Bin_31_FD_119748 | JGI IMG/M metagenome (GOLD analysis project Ga0181517, IMG submission 119748) | Peatland microbial communities from MTU Mesocosm Facility, Houghton, MI, USA - PEATcosm2014_Bin01_30_metaG | ecosystem: Environmental > Terrestrial > Soil > Wetlands > Peat | place... | reverse complement strand
TGGCGCCTTGCGGGACGGGCACTGCGATCAGGCCATCCGCGCGCTGCGGCAGGTTGGCGGCAGGCTGGCCATTGACCAAAACCCGCCAGGCCGGATAGCTGCGCAGGCGCAGGACAAGATAGCCGGGGTGAGCCAAGGCCGCTTGGAAGCGCAGGTGTTCGGGATCTCCGGTGGCAGTGGAGAACACCGCCTCGCAAGAGCCGTTGTCGGCCGTCCATACAGGGAGAACGCCGATTTGACCGCCGGGGGTTCCGAGAGGCGTGTCAAGGCTGGCTGTGAGGCAGGCGGCGGGCAGTCCTGACACGAGCAGGGAGTCGTCGGCTCCGGCAGGCGAATATTCGTTGACGCCTTCAAAGCCAGCTCCGGTGCCATAGACGCTCAACATTCCGGCAACAGCATCGTCGTCGTCGCAGACCTGAAAGAATGCGCGCATGGTGAACAGTGAGGCCGCCAGGAACAAGATCGCGCAAGCGGCCGCCACAACTCTGCGCGGCCAGCGATGAGCAGCGCTGCATGGCCACACACCTGCCGCAAAAAAGATGGCCATCGGGGCTTCCAAGACCACCAGCCACCGCCAGGGAAACTGCAGGAAACGGAGCTTGGGCAGCAGGTTCCATACCGGAAGCGAAATTGGAAGCTGGAGAAATAGGATCGCAACCGGACCCAGCGCCAGCGGAATCCACCAGCGGCTTTTCTCTCGCAGCGCGCCGCGCCGCCACGCGATCAGCAGGCCAACCATGGCCACTGCCAGCATGGTCACTGCAAGCAGCGAAACGCGGTGCAACTCGATGTCGTGCAGGTCGAGCGAGGGATCGGCGTGCCGGGCAAAGAGCCAACTGTTCTCAACCATTTCGCCGGGGTCGCTGGTGGCCTGCGTGATGTTCACCCAGCGCTGCTCCCAGGCGGCGGGAACCAGGTAAACAGCCGCCAGCCCCAGCCCCAGCGCTGAACTGACGGCAGCACGCACCAGGGGCGCCCAGGACCGGTGCAACACCGCAACAGCTACCGCCGTCGCGGCCAGCAGGTAGCAGGCCATTACGCCCACGGGTGCGTTCGAGAGCCATGCTCCGGCCACCACCAATGCCAGCGACGCTGCCGAGCCGTCCAGCGCGCGACGGATGGCAGTCCGTTCCGGGTTTCGGTCCCGAAGAATCAGCAACAGCAAAAGCGGAATCCAGAACCCGCCGGTCATCTCTCCGAAGGCCGATCGCTCGTACGCGCAAAAAAGCGCATAGCCTGAGAACAGCGCCGCGCACCCGGCCAGCGTGGCAGGGCCTTCTCCCAGCGCTTGGCGGGCCAGCGCCCGAGTTCCCAGTCCGGTGGCTGCCAGCAGCAGAAACGTAAGAGCGATTGGAACGAACTGCCAGGGCAACAAAATGCCCAGGGCCGCGCCTAAAATCCACGTCACCGGCGGATAGAAAACAAAGCGCGGCTCTCCCGCGCCAAAGTTAGCGCTGGGGGCCCAGTGCGGGTACGCGATTCCATGCCGCCAGGCATTCAGGCAATCGAGCCAGGAGACGAGGTGAAAGTCGAAGTCGTGGCCGCAAGAGTTGCCGCGAACCAGTTGAGGTGCGACGGCTACTGCGGCGGCCAACAGGATGGTGATGGAACCCGTGAGGCGGGCGCAGTCTAGTGGTTTCCCAGGTCTCAAAAGCGAGACCTGGGGCACCCAGCTTCGCGGTGGAACGCTCATGGTAAAAGGCGCAGCGTGTGGCGGGTCTGGGCGGCTACCGCGGCGGGCGTGAAGGGAAACGCAAACGTCGTCCCTCCGTAGTAATCGTTCCATTGATCGCGGTAGTAGGGGCTGAGCGGATTGCCGCTTTCGCCGAGAACGATATTCTCCGTCGAGCCGTCCACGTCGTTCCAGTCCATGGTGAAGCGCTGCGAGGGGCCAAAGGCGCGGCCCACCTGCTTCACTGTGGTGGTGTCGCCGCTCAGTGGCTGCTCGCCGGTTCCGGCCGCGCGGCCAATCAACGGCAGGAAGCCAGCCAGCGGGTGCTCGATATCCACCACGTGCCAGCTTCCGTAGTTCCATCGGGCCACGTCGTCGGGGGCCTTGCCTGCCTTCATCCCCTTGCGCACAGCTTCGGTCAGCAACGCATCCCAATCCTTGTAGCCATGCGGCAGCCAGTCGGGATTGGCGTGCATCACAATTTCTTCCTCTGCGAAATTGGACTCGCCCCAGTTGTAGTCTTCCGCATCCTTGCCCAGCTTAGGCTCCAGAATCAGCGGCCACAGGGCCTTGCGGGTCTCGGTCACGACCGATGCTGCGGCGGAGTCGGTGGTCAGCTTGCCGTCCCAACTGCGCATCAGGTCGGCGGCCTTCTTCAGGCTGTCGTCCGCGCTCGGGGTATGGTCAATGGCGTAGGCAAAGCGGTGGCCCAGTTCCTGATCCACTTCGCTGTAAACATCGGTCTGCACAGCCAGCAGGTCGGCGGGCTTGAGATTGTCGCGTCCTTGCAGCGCCTTGTAGATGCGCTCAGCGCGGTAGGGATCGGCCCATTCATCGGTCAGCGGAGTGGGGAACTTCTCGCTGGTCACGCGGGAGTTGGCGGTGGCCAGAAAACCGGATGGCGGATCGACTGCGCTGGGCATCTGGTTGAATGGGATGTAACCATCCCACTCGTGTTTGACCGCCTCAATGGGTACGGCCTGCAAGCCCGCGGGCCGCTGCGGAATCCGCCCGACGGCCTGGAAGGCAATGTGTCCCTGATCGTCGCTGTAGACCACATTCTGCGTGGGCCAGCACCATTCGCTCATGGCCATTGAAAACTCGTCCCAATTCGAAGCGATGTTCAGTTGGAAGAGCGGCAGCGCATTCAGCGACGGATCGTAGAGCGTCCATTTCAGCGCGATGGGTCGCGTTTCTTTCTTGAAGAGAGGATTCAACAAAGGCCCGTGGTCGGTGGACTGAACGTCGAGCACAACGTCCTTCGTGCCACGCACCTTGATCACCTCATGGTCGATGATGAGCGGCTTCCAACTCCCGTCCCCGGCCTGGTACTTATCGGCTTGAACATTCTCGACGTAGATGTCCTGCACATCGGCGTAGAGCGCGGTAAAGCCCCAGGCCACGTGCTCGTTATGGCCGGCAATCACAAACGGGACGCCGGGCAGCGTGACTCCGGCAGCGTGGAAGCCGGGCGCCTTCAGGTCGGCCATGAACCAGATATTGGGCTCGGTCAGCCCCAGGTGCATATCGTTTGACAGCAGTGGCTTGCCGCTGGCCGTGTGCTTGCCTGCGATGACCCAATTGTTCGAGCCCGGCGTGCAGTTGGCGCAAGCGGGCAGGCCGAGCAGATCGCGCAGCGCGCGCAGGTCTTCCCGCGGAAGAAGAGCCCCAACGCCAGCCTGTGTATCTTCGTCCTCTTCATCCGGGTCCTTGGTGGCTGGATGGACTTCATGCGGCTGGCTCAAGTCCAGGATCACGCCGGTCGGCGGATGGTCGCGCCACGAGCCCACAGGATATAAGTCAGCTTCCAGTTTCGGATTGTGCAGGTCGGCGGCGATCCGCTCGCGCCCCAGCTTGGTGTAGAAATGCGTGTCGAGCATCTCCACCATCATCATGCCAATGGAGAGTGAATCCGTCCCGCTCCAGGGTTTCGGCCGGTACATCAGCAGCTTGAACTCGGCCGGCAACGTGTCCTGGTGCTGTGCGATGAACAGATTTACGCCGCGCGCATAGTCGTCCAGGCGGGCGCGGTCTTCCGCGGGCAAGTTAGCGTAGATGCGCCGTGCGGTGTTGCGAAACTGCAGAACCCGCTGCGTCTTGTCGTGCCGCACCAGCGACGGGCCCAGAATCTCCGCCAGTTCGCCGTTGGCGTTGCGGCGGAAGGCGTCCATCTGCCACAGCCGGTCCTGCGCGGTCACGTAGCCCTGGGCCACAAACAGGTCGTCTTGGGTGGCGGCATCAATGTGCGGCACCCCGTGGGCGTCGCGCCGCACCATCACCGGAGCAGAGAGCCCGGCGACGTGCAAGTCGCCATCCAACACCGGCAGCGCAGCCTTGGATGCAGAGCGCAGCCACAAAGCGCCGGCGCATAAGGCCACGATGATCGCCGTCGCCAGGCTGGCAACGGTCCACAGCAAAACGCGCAGCCTGCGCCACTTGCGGCTGCGGGGCTGTGGAGTACCGGAAACTGCGGGCGCTTGAGTTACTGGGTCAGTATTGGGCATCGGTTAACTTCAAGAATACGCCGCAACAGCCCCAGCGCCACGTTCACTGGAGCTTGCCGCGGCTAAACCTGTCAGGCAGCCTGTTCTACATCCGGCACGGGCAAAGCAGCGGCCTTGCTGCGGCCGTAAATCAGCAGCAGGGCCACCAGCAGCAGCAGAATCACGCCCAGAACAAGCAAACTGCCTTCCGGGCCGTCGCTTCCGCCGCTCCACAGCGGGTTGCCTTGTGAACTGGCGCTCAGGTAATGCCCGCTGGCCACCATGCCGCTATCGGCGGTGCCGTAAAAGTAGGTTTCTGCCCAATCCCAGGCGGCGTGGCAGCCGATGGCCCACCAGGCCGAGCCGGTCACCCACACGCTCACCACAAATACAAAGCCGATGGCCGCCGCGGCGAAGATACCGATCCAGTTTTCGCCGTTGTTGCCGGTGTGGATAAAACCAAAGAGTGTGGAAGTGACCCAGGCCGCTTGCCAGAAGCCAGCCCCCGGCGATTTCTTGATCTCAAGCAGAAGGCAGGGAACCAAGCCCAGCATCGCCATGCCGTAGACGCCCCACAGGCCGTTGCCTTTGCCCCTCAGGAGCAGGTCGCCGCAGATGAGCGCTTCAATCCCCAGCGCCCACCAGAAGTTGATGCCGCGGGTGAGCGTAAATTGCAGGTAACAGCGGAAGACGCCTTCTTCCACGCAGCCCACCAGCAGAAAAGCGCAGCCCCACAGTGCTGCGTATTTGAAGATCGCAGCTCCGGAGAGAGCCACAGGACCGAAGTGCAGCCAACCGCCCCAGGCCAGCGCGCCCACCAGCGCAGAGAGCGCCGCGAAGCCCGCGGCAAATCCGCTGAAGAAGTGAAGTGTGCGCCGTGGGCCAGTCAGGTTGAAGGCCAGAAGGTTTCGCCGGCGCTCAATCAGCGCCACCAGCGCCGCCGCCCCCAGCATGGCGAGAAACGGAACCAACTCTCCAAAGAGCGCGGCAGTCGCGGTGAAATGACCTTGCGGGCCGGTGAGATGGGTCTTGAAAAACACAAACCCCACGGCGAGCGAAAACAGCGTCAGAAGGAAGCAAAAAACCACCACCGACCAGCCGGAGCGCAGCCTATCTTCGCCCAGGAAGATCCAGCGTATGGCACGCGTTTCCCAGGGGTCCTCAGCATCCGGCTCAGGAGTCAGCGCTGTTTGATTGTCCAGCTCGGCGGGTTGTGCTTCGGGCTGCAGGGACTGGATTTCCGGCTCCATTGAGCCTCCTTGTGAGAATTGAAGAAACCGGTGGACGCTGAATCGTATAGATGGAAAGATACTCTACGAAACATGCATGTGTGGAGTTCCGCGGTTAAAAGACGTCGGGCCAAAGACGGGCGCCGTGCCAGATTCCGAGAATTTCAACGCGCTGCACAGAAATCTGATACACCACAATGTAAGCCGTTCCTGGAACCACAGCCTCGCGGGTTCCATCAATGCGGCCGGTGCGGCCGGATTGGGGTGCCTGCCCAACTCTTTTAACGGTCTCGAGGATTCTGCGCCGGACGGTAGTTGCTCCGCGAACGCTTTCGCCTTGGATGTACTCGACGACTTCCTGAAGGTGCCTTACTGAAGCTGCGGACCAGATCACTCTCATTTTCCGGTGCGTTCCCATTCACCCACCATGCGCTCCACATCTTCACTGCTGAATGATCTCCCATTGCGAATATCTTCGCGCCCCTCTTCCACGAGGGCGGCAAACCGCCTCTGTTCGTTGAGGTAACTCTCGACCGCTTCATTGATCAGGTAGCTGCGGTCGCGATCCATGGCTTTGGCGATCTGGTCCAGTTCGGCGACCTTCTCGGGGGCGATACGAAAACTGACGATGCGCGGGCTGCTCATAATACAAGAGAGTACATTATATTACGCTGTATTACAAACTTTCATTCGTCCCGCAGCGCCACCATGGGCTCAATCTGCGCGGCCCGCCGGGCCGGAAGCCAGCTCGCGCCAAGTGCAATCGCGGCAATGGTTGCCGTCACGCCCGCAAAAACCAGCGGGTCGTCCGGACGCACGCCGCGCAGCAGGTTGGCCACCCCGTGCGCCAAGGCAAAGGCCATCAGCAGGCCGATGCACACACCGGTTCCCGTGAGCCAACCCGCGCGACCGAGGATCATGGTAAGCACGTCCTGGCGGCGTGCACCCATCGCCAGTCGCACGCCAATCTCCCGCCTCCGCTCTCCCACCTGGTTGGCCATCACCGCGAAGATGCCGATTGCCGCCAGCAGCAGGGCGATCAGTGCATCGATGCCCATCATGGCCGCGGCGTCGATCAGCCCCGTCAGTTGCTCGTGCAGTCCTTGCTGCCAGGTTTGGACTCCGTCCAGCGGTAACGCCGGGTCCAGGCCTGCCAGCGCCTTCCGGGCGGGGGCGGCGAGCGCCATCGGATCGCCGTCGGTTTTTAACGCGAAGAACACCTCCTCGTTGGGCAACTGCGCCGCGTTCAAGTAGACTGCCGGCTGCAGATACTCGTCCCACAAGGAGTAATTTGTCTCTTGCGCCACGCCCACAATCGTCAGCCATGGTGTCTGTGCGGCGCCTTCGCCGCCCATGCGAATGCGGTGCCCAATCGGATTCTCGTTGGGGAAGTACCGGTCTCTAAATCGCGTGCTCACCACGGCTACCGGCAGCTTCCCCACAGCATCATTTTGAGTAAACGAGCGGCCCGAGAGGATGGGGATCTGGAATGCGCCAAAGTACCCCTGGTCTACGACGATGCGCATCGCGCTCTGGAATTTGCCCGGAATGGTGGGGCGATTCTCGATCGCGCAATCCTGCACCCAGCCGTTATCGCTGTAGGGCAGTGCGGCGGTTGTGTCGGCATGGGTAACGCCGGGGAGCTGGCGGAGCCGCTCCAGAGAGCTCGAGAACCATGCGGCCCGCTTTTCGTCTGTTCCATAGCGCGAGAGTGGCAGCGTGACCTTGAAGGTGAGAACCTTGTTGGGGTTGTAAACGTCGGCGGAATGCAGCAACGCATCCATGCCCTTGGAGATCAACGCCGCACCGATCACCAGTGCCACAGCCAGCGATATCTGCGCCACAGCGAAGACGTTTCTTAACCTAAGCGTCCGGCCGGACCCGGTTGACCCGCGCGATCCCGACTTGAGCTGATCGACAAGGTTGATGCGCAGTGCCTGTAGCGCCGGCGCCAGCCCTGAAAGGATGCCGGTGCCCACGGCCAGCAGAAGAGAAAAAGCCATAACGCGGTAGTTCAGCGAGGTGTTTGACCAGCCGGGCATATAGCGCGCCACCCGCGCCGGCATGGTGATCAGCACAACATGCAGGTAGAGGGCGCCAAAGGCCAATCCGCCCCCTGCTCCCGCCAGACCCAGCAGAATATTCTCGGTCAGCAACTGGCGCATGATCCGCCAGCGGCCCGCGCCCAACGCGGTGCGCATCGCGATCTCCTGCCGCCGCGCAATGCCCCGTGCAAACTGCAAGTTGGCCACGTTGGCGCATACCACCAGCAGCACAAACAGGGTGGCGCCCATGATGAGCCGGTAGTAGAGCGGCGTATACGGCCCGTTGATGCCGTCCAGCAGCGGTTCAACCCTAACCGTCCATCCCTGGTTGGTTGCCGGATAGCTCTTGGCCAGCCGATCGGCGATGGTGCGCATCTCCGCCTGTGCCTGCTCCACCGTGACTCCGTCACGCAGCCGTCCGTTGACCATGTAGGAGTGGTCGGCGCGGTTGCTCAATTGCTGCGGCGTCGGCGCAAAGGGCAGAAAAATGTCGGCCTCGGACGGATATTGCACCGTCTTGGGCAGAACGCCAACCACCGTATAGATGCGCTGATCGAGTTCGATTTTCTGGCCCAGCACTGTCGAGTCGCCCGCAAAACGCCGCTGCCAGAAGCCATAGTTCAAGACGGCCACTGCGTCGCGCCCCGGCTGGCACTCGCTCTCCTGAAAAAGACGGCCCAGAATCGGTTGTACCCCGAGAACGCTGAAAAAACTGGCAGAGTTTGACGCTACCCGTACGCGCGCCGCATCGCCTGCGCCGGTCATGCTCATGTCTGCGCTGGTCAGCACCGAGAGCCGCTCAAACGACCGGCTTTGCCGTTTCCAGTCCTCGTAGTTGGCCAGCGAAACCTGGAGATAGCCGCTCCATTCCCGCTGTCCTTGCTCGGCGACCGTCACGACGCGATCCAGCCGTGGCACCGTCAGCGGATGCAGCACTACCGCATCCATGCTGCTGAACACCGCAGTGTTGGCGCCGATGCCGATGGCCAGGGTCAACACGGCGGCAATGGTAAAGCCAGGAGATTTCCGCAACTGGCGGATCGCGTAGCGCAGGTCCTGAAGCACGGTTTGCATGGCAACTCCCAGGTTCGCGTGGCATTGAACGCGGAGAACTTACCCTGTGAACAGCATTCCTAAGGCCAAACGGTAGATAAAGTTACAGACTCATTCTAAAAGGGTTATGTCTCCGAGTTTGATTGCAAAGTTATGGACTTCTGTCCGCCGCCGCCCGCCGGTGTTCATAAGCGAACATGGCTGAAGCCCTTCTGAATCTGGGCTTGTCGAGCCATTCCTGCGATTGGATGGATGATGCTGCACGGGGTTCTACTCCAGGCGGCGGGTGGCTGAAGACTTACCATCCGGACCCGCCGCTGTCTCATTTCAGCAGCTCTTTGCCTTGACACAAACGGTCCTTCCCTTGATGCTTAACAGTTCTGGTTATTCAACTTTTTCCAGGCACGGGATGGCAAGCTTTGCGGGTTTGTGTTTTTTATCACGACAAATGTTTTGACGGTGCTTGTTCGGCATCGCTATTTACGCGCTTTCACCGCGAGTGCATCGCGGCCGGCGCCACCTACGAATACCACGGGCTGGTACATCGCGCCGGAGCCCTCTTTGACGAGAGCGAATTCACCGGCGACCAGAACGCGATTGTCGACTTCAAGTACTCCACTTCGCCGCGGATTACCTGGTGGTTCGATCACCATCAGTCTGCCTTCCTTACGCCGGAGGACCGGCAGCACTATCTAGCCTGCAAGCAGGACCCGGACTGTGGCGGCCGCAAGTTTCTTGATGCCGAATACACTTCCTGCACCAGCTACCTGGCTCACATTGCTTCCACCCGCTTCGGCTTCGATACGGCGCCGCTGACCGAACTCATTCACTGGGCCAACATCGTGGACGGAGCGCAGTACGAGAGCCCCGAGTCGGCCGTCGAAATGCCCGCCCCGGCCATGAAGCTGACGCTGATCATCGAGGCCACCCAGGACCCCGCGTTCATCCCGCGCCTCATCCCGTTGCTCACCGCCATGCCGCTGGCCGTGGTGCTCGCCCAGCCCTTTATCGCTGACCTGCTGCCCCCGCTGCTGGAGCGCCACAAGTTCGCCACCGAGCTGATCCGCAGCCGCGCGGAAGAGCGCGACGGCACCATCTTCTTCGACATCACCGACCAGCCGCTCGAGGGCTTCAACAAGTTCATCCCCTACTATCTGCACCCCAACGCCACCTATTCCATTGGCTTGTCGAAGTCCAGCTTCCGCACCAAGGTTTCGGTTGGTTCGAATCCCTGGACCAAGGCCGACCCGGCCAGGATGATCAACCTGGCGAAGGTTTGCGAGCGCTACGGCGGGGGCGGCCACGCACGGGTAGGCGCCATCAGCTTCCCACCCGACCAGGCAGACAAGGCCCGTGTTGCCGCGGCGGAGATTGTGGCGGAGTTGCGGGCCAATAATCCGTTGGCTTAGGCGTTGATTCAAATGGATCGGAATCGCAAATGGGCGACAGGCTTGGCTCGATTCCGTGTTTTGGGCTGCAATGTAGCTTAGGGGATGCAATGGCCGCCAATGCCGTAGTTCGAGCCAGAATTGACGCACGCGTGAAGGAGGAAGCGACGGCAATCTATGCTGCAGCAGGTCTCACGCTTTCTGACGCCTTTCGTATGATGCTCATGCGGACGGTTGCCGAGCGCGCCCTTCCGTTCGAACCGCTCATGCCAAACGCTGAGACCGTAGAGGCGATGAAGGCCGCGCGGCGGGGTGAAGTTGTCAAAATAGGCAGCATCAAGGATCTTATGGACGACCTTCATGCGGAGAATTAGCCGAACCAGTCGCTTCAAGAAGGACTATAAACGGGAAGCAAAAGGCCAGCATCGAGAGACATTGGACAGCGACCTACTTGCTGTTCTTTCCCCCTCTGGTTACTGATAGCTCCTTACCGGAACGGTTCTGCGATCATGCGCTGGCCGGGGAATGGGTCGACCATCGCGACTGCCATGTAAGGCCCGACCTTGTGCTCATATACCGATTGCCGGACGCTGACTCATTGGAGTTGGTCAGGTTTGGTTCCCATAGGGAGTTGAGCTTGTAAAGATGCTCCGCAGAGCTGCGAAGATTTCCGCTACACCTTCACCTTCATGCTTGGCCAGTCAGCGTGGCGGCGTTCCAGAAAGGCCTTTACGCCTTCCTTGAAGTCATCGGTCGAGCGTTGCTGCGCATTGACCACGATCGCGTCTTCAAGTTCCTCGTCCAGCCGGTGGCGGCTGTGCTTGGCCAGCAGACGTTTTACCGCCTGCATGGCTTGCGGGCTGTTCAGCAGTAAGGTCCGGGCCAGCGCGTTCGCGGTTTGCAGCAATTCCTCGGCGGCCACAATCTGGGTTACCAGTCCGAAGCTCAGGGCCTCCTGTGCCTTCATTAGGCGGCCCGTCAGCAGCAGTTCGCGGGTGCGTTTTTCACCCACCTGGCGCAGCAGGAATGAGGCAGCAATAGTGGGCGCAAACCCCACCCGCACCTCGTTGTAGCCGAACTTCGCTTCCGGCGTGGCCAAAGTAAAGTCGGCCAGCGTGGCCAGCCCCATGCCTCCGGCAATGGCCGGGCCGTTGACCGCGGCAATCACCGGCTTGGGAAACTCGTACAGCGTGCGCAACACCCCAGCCATATTCTCCGCATCGCGCCGATGTTCCTCCGGCGTGCTTGCGTGCGTGCTTTCCAGGTTCTCCATGTCCAGCCCGGCGCAAAACGCTGGCCCTGCCCCGGTCAGAATCACCACTCCGCTCTCAGAGGTCGCGGCCTCGTTGAAGGCCTGCGTCAGCTCCTCAATCAGCAGCGGACAAAGCGCGTTGCGCTTGTCCGGCCGGTTCATGGTGATGGTCATGACTCCGTTGGCGGATTCGGTGAGGACGTGATGAAAGCGGGGCATGAAGAGCTCCTTGAGAAGCGACCGTGCGTGGTCTTGCGCGGCGGAACCCCTATCGTAGCTTGGAATCCCATTGAATTACCAGCGATCCGGGCGGTTCCGCTTCCATCAGCCAATGAACTGCGCCTGAATTACTTCGCTCCGCCGGCCACCATCCACAGCACCAGCACGCACACGCCATGAAGAAACACCAGTTGTCCCAGGGCGCTGGAAAGTTTGCCGCCCCGATTCAGAGTCGCCATGGTGAGCAAGCCCTCCAGCGGGAACTGGAGAAAGAGCATGATCTGTGGCAAGTTGCGCGTCAGTTCATCGCTGAAGCCCGTCTCGTGCAGCCCCGAAAGCAGCACCAGGGGAAACACGATCCGCATGCCCCAGGGCCCGTAAGAGGCCGCGAGGGAACTCAACTGCGGAGCAAAAAGGCCCAGCAGAACACCGGCTGCCACCGGCCACCACGAGACCCAATCGGAGCGGGGTCGCTCGGGTCTCTTTACCGGCTTCTTTTTCAGGGGCAGGGTTGCGCCATCGACCGCGCGCGGCGCGATGGGCCGGGTTGGCTCTTCAGGCCCGACTTTGGAGTCAACAACTTCAGCCATAGTGTCTAAGCGGCGCCCCGCGAGCGGGCTCCCTCATGGTGTCACGGCGCTCAAGCCGGCGCAACCTGCCAGTTACAGCCCGATCTCCCCGGCGCGCTTCTTCATCGCCTCCAGGCAGAACCCGATGTGCGCGTCCAGTTCAACGCCAAGTTCTGCCGCGCCCTGGATAATATCCGCGCGGCTGACGGCGCGGGCAAAGGGCTTGTCCTTCAACTTCTTTCGTACGCTGGCCACTTCCACGTCAGCAATGGCTTTGGTCGGCTTCACCAGTGCACAGGCGGTCAGAAAGCCGGCCAGTTCGTCGCAGGCAAACAGCGCCTTGTCAAGGTGCGTTGTCCGCGGCACACCGGAGTATTGCGCGTGGCCCAGGATTGCGGTGCGCAGCTCCACGGGCCAACCCAGCCGTTCCAACTCGCGCACCCCGACAAATGGATGTTCCGCGGCCGTTGGGTGGCGCTCATAGTCGAAATCGTGCAATAGCCCAGTGGTCGAGTAGAGTTCGATCAGCGCTTCCCGCTCTGCGCCGCTGAGCCCGAGCCGATCAGCTTCGGCTTCGCCGCAGGCGGTGACGCAAATCTCCACGGCCACCGCGTGCTTGCGCAGGCTCTCGCTCGCCGTCCATTCGGCCAGCAGTTGCCAGGCTTGCTCGCGGCCGTATTTCGCAATTTCAGATTCCTGCATAGAACTGCCCTCGGTATCAATGGTTTCTTTTAGTTCCATGTTGCTGCATTTGGTTCGTGATTCTTCTGGTTTTTCTGGGTATGATAGGGGAATCTTTGGTTTGACCCTAAGTTTGTACTTGACAATTATGGTTCACTTCCCCGAAAGTAGCATATATCGCGGTGCGAAATGGCACCCCGGAGACCATGCTCTGGCACTCCGCACACAGCCGATGGCTACCACCCTGGTAAGCGTGGATACACGCGAAGTAGTGCGCTGTGATTACTGCAAGCTGGTGCAGTATAGAACCAGCAATTCACTCTGCAGAAAATGCCACAAGCCCCTCGATGTTGAGGAGCCCGTTGTAGCAGGTCCGGTGATCGTGGGCATTCATGCGGTTGAGCCCGCCACTGAGGCCGGCCTGCAGGTTGCCGGGCAGGTGCGCGACATCCGCAGGGCTCGCCACCTGAGCCAGCGGCAATTGGCCGGCCGCATGCAAGTTCCCCGGACATATATCTCAAAGATCGAAAACGGCAAAGCCATCCCCACCCTCGGTTCCCTTGAGCGGCTGGCTGCGGCGCTTGAGGTGGATGTCTGCCAACTGGTCCGGGACTCGCGCAGCCGCCGCGAAGATGAGGTTGCCGCTATTCTGGACGACCCTTTCCTTGCCGAAATTGCCGTCCTGCTTCCGCAACTGGATTCTCTGCATCGGACGCTTATAGCCGGCCAGGTGCGCGATCTGGCCACCGGCCACCGGCGCAGCGCCTAGGCGGGCAATGCTCTACTCCGTCTCAGGCCACGCGGCGAACTGAACCCTCGCAGCGCGCGCCCGGCGCTTGGCGTGCCCCTCGGCCCGGCTGCGCGGCGATTGCGGGGCTCAGGCGCATGTGCTACGGTCGATTGTGCAACACCCTTGCCCACCGCCGAAGGCGATCATGGGGCAAGGGTAGAATGGCTTGCGGCTAACTTTGCCCCGGAATCGCCGGAACGGATGCTCCCTTGGGAGCGTAGATTCTGGATGGCGCCTGGGCACCAACCTGGAAGCCCGAAAGCAAGGTAGAGGCGAGTTCTTTGTTTCCTTCTGGCACGTTGCGCATCCACGACTTGACCACGGAAGAGCGCGCCGTCTATGCGACGCTGAAGCCCGAGCGGCTGCCCCAGCACGTGGCCATCATCATGGACGGAAATGGCCGCTGGGCCGGTCATCGCTCGCTCAAGCGCTTCTTGGGCCACCAGCAGGGCGCCAACGCCGTGCAACTGGTTACTGAAACCGCCTCCCGCATTGGTCTGCCCTGGCTCACGCTTTACGCCTTTTCACTCGAAAATAACCTCCGCCGCCCTCGCGCCGAGGTCAACTTCCTCATGCGCCTGCTCAAGAGCTATCTCGAGAGCAACCTGCAGCGCATGATGGACAACAACGTGCGCATGAAGTACATCGGGCGCACCCATGAACTGCCCGCCGAGGTGCAGGAAAAAATGCACTGGGCCGAGGACGCCACCGCGCGCAACACCGGCACCACCCTCACCCTGGCCCTCAACTACGGCGGTCGCTCAGAGATGGTTGACGCTTTTCGCGGACTGGCGGCCGAGATGAAGGCCAAACAACTGAATCCCGACCGCATTACCGAGCAAGACATCCACCGCCATCTCTATACGGCGCATATGCCCGACCCCGACCTGCTCATCCGTACCTCGGGCGAGATGCGCATCTCCAACTATCTGCTTTGGCAAATTGCCTATACCGAAATCTTCGTCACCGAGCGGCTATGGCCCGATTTCCGAGGTATTCACCTGCTCGAAGCCATCGCCGATTTCCAGTGCCGCGAGCGCCGCTATGGCGGGCTGGGCGAGGCCTCCGGTGAAGTCGACGAAGAGGCCGAACGGGTCAAGATCGTAGCCGGGTAATTGTCGCTGCATGTTCTCAACGCCTTCAGGTTCGCCACCAACCTTACCCTCGGCGGTGTATCCTCATCCCAAGAATGAAACGAATCCTGACCGCTGTCATACTCATTCCGCTGGCCTTGGCCTTGGTGTTTATCGGACCGCGCTGGCACTGGGTATTCATGCTCGTGACCGCCGGTGTGGCCGCTCTGGCCGCCTGGGAATTCCTCGGCATGGCAGAAATCGGCGGGGCCAAACCATCGCGCATGGCGGTACTGCTGGCCATCTTGTTGCTTTTTGCTGGAAATTTTGAATGGCCTGACCAGTCCACCGCGATTCTCGGCATGCTCAGCTTGGCGTTGCTGGTCTTTTGCACCTTCAGTTCGCCGGTAGAGCGGATGATGCCGGACATCGCGGTTGCCATCTTCTGCCTGTTCTATACCGGATTCACCCTCCTCGCCCTGCCTGCCTTGCAAGAGGAGGCCAATGGGCCTTCCCTGGTAACTTTCCTGCTGTGCGTGGTCTGGGCCGGGGACATCGCGGCTCTTTATATCGGTCGCCGATGGGGCAAACACAAGCTGATACCGCGGTTAAGCCCCAACAAAACCTGGGAAGGGACGTTGGGTTCCATGGCCGGCAGCCTGCTGGCGGCCGGCGGCCTGCTTGGCGCGGCAGCTTATCTTCAATCATGGGATTCGGCAAGGCTCTCTTATTCTGACTCGGATGGTATCTGGTATTGGCTGGGTCTTGCCGTGATCATCAACATCGCGGCGCAGGTGGGCGATCTGGCTGAGTCCGCCCTCAAGCGTTCGGCGGGAGTCAAGGATTCAGGGACGCTGCTGCCCGGCCACGGCGGCGTACTGGACCGCATTGATGCCCTGCTGCTGGCCGCCCCGGCGCTCTGGTATGCACAACTCATTCATATGCGGTTCTGAGAGCTCCGTTCAGAATGAGCCTGGACGCGCTGCTCGCATGCGGAGTCTGCCGGGAGATAATGAAAGCTAGAGGCAAGCAGAAAATATCTTGAAACGTCTAGCCATTCTCGGTTCCACCGGTTCCATCGGCCAAAGCACCCTCTCCATCGTCGAGCAGTTCCCTGAGCGCTATCAGGTGGCCGCGCTGGCCGCCGGGCGCAACCTCAAAGAAGCCTTTGCGCAAACCGTCCGCTGGCGGCCGCAGGTTGTCTCCATGGCCACTGAAGAATTGGCTGCGGACCTAGCCCTTCGCCTGAAGCAGGCCGGTGTGGTCGGCGTTGAGGTCGTCCACGGCACCGCAGGCACAGTTGCTTGCGCAACGCTGCGCGATGCGGATTTTGTGGTGTCGGCCATCGTCGGTGTTGCCGGACTTGAAGCCACCCATGCGGCTATCCTCGCCGGAAAGCCTGTGGGCCTGGCCAACAAGGAGTGCATGGTGGCGGCGGGCGAAATCCTCATCGCGGCCGCGCGCCAGCGCAACGTTGCCATCCTGCCCATCGACAGCGAGCACAACGCTGTCCACCAGTGCCTGCGCGTGGGCGCGCACGCTGAAGTCAAGGCCATCTGGCTCACAGCTTCAGGAGGGCCATTCCGGCAGCTTCCGCTGGATCAGTTCGCCAACATCACCCCCGAGCAGGCGCTCAAGCACCCCACCTGGGTCATGGGCCGGCGGATCACCATCGATTCGGCCTCCATGCTCAACAAAGGCCTGGAAATCATTGAAGCCTGCCGTCTCTTCGACGTGGCGCCCTCCCAGGTCAAAGTCACCGTTCATCCCCAGTCCACCGTCCACTCGCTGGTGGAGTACGTCGACGGCTCGATTTTGGCGCAGATTTCGGTTACCGACATGCGCCTGCCGATTCTCTATGCCCTGGCTTACCCTGAACGCCCAGCCTCTACGCTCACCTTTGACCTGGCCTCCCTGCGCCACCTGGACTTCGAACCGCCCGATCTTGAGCGCTTTCCGTGCATTCGGCTGGCTTTTGAGGCGGCGGAGAAGGGCGGAGCCCACTGCATCGCCCTCAACGCGGCCGACGAGGTGGCGGTCGAGGCCTTCCTGGCCCGTAAAATCCCCTTTATGGGCATCCCGCGTACAATTGAGAAGGTACTCGCTGCCACGCCGGAGGCACACCCCGCCACGATTGCGGAGGTGCTCGCCGCTGACCGGGAGGCGCGTCAAACGGCTCATGCGCTGCTCGCATAAGCTCTAGGGACGCAGGTCGGTCGCAGCGCGCCAGGTAAAGGGAAAAACCGAAAATATATGCATGAATTTCTTGTCTCTGCCGCCGCATTCATCGTCCTTGTCGGCGTAATGGTCGTGGTCCACGAGTTTGGCCACTTTGCCGTCGCCAAGCTCTGCAAGGTGCGCGTCGAGGCGTTTTCGTTCGGCTTTGGACCGCGACTTTTCGGCTTCAAATACGGCGATACCGACTACAAAGTCTGCCTGCTTCCCCTGGGCGGCTTTGTCAAAATGACCGGCGAAAACTTCAGCGAGATCGGCGACGCCGCCTCGGGTACGGCCAACGTCGCGCCCGTCGAGGATCCGGGTGCGTTTACCTCGCATCCCCGCTGGCAGCGCATGCTGATCGGACTCGCCGGTCCCACGGCCAATTTCATCCTGGCCTTTGTGCTGATGATTATCTACTTCGGCTGGATCAATGAAGTTCCCGCCGTTGAAGTGAAAGACACAACGGTCGAGTGGGTGGTTCCCGGTTCCGCTGCGGCACAGGCCGGCATTGAGCCCGGCGATGTCATTCGCCATTTCGACTCAGAAGAAAATCCCAGTTGGGACAAGGTCTACGCCCAGGCCAACCTGAACCCCAACCAGACAATTTCAGTGACCGTGGACCGCGGCGGCAAGTTGCTGCCCCTGTCGCTTCATGTCCCAGCGGACCTGAAGGGCGATGACCTGGCAGGTATGCTGCCGCAATATCTCTCCGGTCCCGTCGGCGTCCAGTTGGTGCAGCAAGGCTCGCCTGCCGACCAAGCCGGTCTGCGCGCCGGCGACTCCATTCAATCTGTGGATGGCCATCCATTCCACGCCGTCTCCTCGCTGCTTGCTTATCTGCAGGCGGGAAAAGGCAAGCCGGTTACGCTCGAGGTCGTACGCAATGGCGCCGTGTTGGCTCCCCTGGTGGTTCACCCGGCGGTACTTGACTCGGGCTGGAAGATGGGCTTCCAAAGCGTACCCACCCCGGTGCATTCTGACCCGCTGCCCTTGAACAAGGCGTGGACCAAGTCCACCGCCTTTTGCGCCGACAACTCTTTCCTCATCGTCGAAGTCTTGCAGCGGATCTTCACGCACCGGGTTTCGGTCTCGCAGCTTTCAGGTCCGGTGGGCATTGCGCGCATGGCCGGCGAAGCGGCGGAGATGAAGGGCTGGTTTCCCAAGTTTGGCCTGGCGGCGGAAATCAGCCTCAACCTGGGCATTCTTAACCTGCTTCCGTTCCCCATCCTCGACGGTGGCATGATCCTGTTCCTGCTCATCGAGGGCGTGATGCGCCGCGACATCGGCATCAACATCAAGGAGCGCATCTACCAGGCGGCATTTGTGGTGCTGCTGGCCTTCTTCGCCTTCGTCATCTTCAACGACGTCACCAAGCTGCCCATCTTCACGCACTTGAAACAGTGAGACCAGTTCTTAGTTCATAGTTCTCAGCCTCTCGGCTTGCATTTGTCCAGTTTGGTTTTGCTGGGAACCACGAATAGGAACGACGGACTGAGACTTCCCGCTCATGCGAACTGTCCTCATGCCGCCAACAGTGAACTGCGAACTGAGAACTGAGAACTGTCCTTGATGTCCGTAACCACCGAAGTCCGCGTCCGCTACGCCGAAACCGACCAGATGGGCATCGTCTACTATGCCAACTACCTGGTCTGGTTTGAAATCGGCCGCGTCGAACTGCTCCGCTCACTCGGCCTCGCCTATAGCCAGTTGGAAAAAGAGCACCAATGCATTCTGCCGGTGGTTGAGGCCACCTGCCGCTACCGCTCCCCGGCCCGCTACGACGACCGGATTCTCATCGAAACCCGCCCTGTCCGGCTGCGCGGTTCGTTGATCAAATTCGGCTATTGTATTTACCGCAAGGCGGACCAAGAGGGGAAAGAGTGTGAACTCCTGGCCGAGGGTGAAACCGCGCACATCGTCTGCGACGACCAGTTGAACAAGAAGCCCTTGCCGGAGAAGTACGCGGATGCTTTACGGACGATGATGACGGAAAAGATCTGACGCTTTCGAGATAGAGGAATGGTCCGGTGTGGCGTCTCCAATGTTTGCGTCAATACAGAGCTGTCATCCTGAGTGACCGTAGCGAAGCGGAGGGAGTCGAAGGACCTGCGTTTCGCAATGTTGGCGCGCCAGAAATGGGTCAAATAGGATGCAGTGGACTCAAGACGCACAACACTACCGCAGCACCACGGCCACCGCAAACCCGTCATACCCCTTCGTTCCCACTGTTTGCAGCACGGTAGCGCTCAAGCGCGGCTCGGCTGCCATCATCTCCGCAAAGCGCCTGGTGCCCTGCACGTCCTTGTCGTTGCTCTCAGCGTCAACCACCTTGCCCTCGCGCACCACGTTGTCGGTCACAATCACCGTGCCGGGGCGCGAAAGCTTCAAAGCCCACTTCAGATAATCCGGATTGCTCGGCTTGTCGGCGTCGATAAAGATCAAATCAAACGGCCCCGCGCCGGATGCTTTGAGCTTCGGCAGGTTGTCAATCGCTCGCCCCAGACGCAGATCCACGCGGTCCAGAACTCCGGCATTCTCGAGATTCGCCCGGGCCACCTCTGCGTGCCGTGGGTTCGCCTCAAGCGTAATGATGTGCCCACCCTCGGGCAAAGCCCGCGCCAACCAGATGGTGCTGTACCCGCCGAGTGTCCCAATCTCCAATATGCGACGCGCGCCGGAGATACGCACCAGCAGCTCCAGAAACTTGCCCTGGAGCCGTGAAACATCGATGGACGGAAGGCCGGCCTTTTTGTTGGCCGCGAGCGCGGAGTCCAATTTGTCGTCAGAGGGAGCCAGCAGGTCGCCGAAATAGCGATCCACCTGTGTCCAAATGTCCTGCATGAGTACCGCCTGGGGAAGTTATTTCTCTCGCGCCACGACAAATTCCGGTAGCCACAACAGCGCGCGCTTGTACTCGGAATCGGGAAGCGGAGCCAGCGCCAGCAGCGCCTGCTTGGCGTAGCGGTCGGCTACGGTCATCGCATATTCCACTGACCCGTTGCGCACCAGAATATTCTGGATCTGCTCGCGGGTTACATGCCCAAAGCCGCGGTCATCCAACACTCTTTGAATGGCCTGGCGATCGGCGGCAGTTCCATGGTCGGCCGAGTGGATCACCGAGAGCGTCGCCTTGCCTTCGCGCAGATCGTTGGCCACCGGCTTGCCCAGCACTTCTTCAGTGGCCGTCAAATCCAGCACGTCGTCCACAATCTGGAAAGCGAGGCCCACCGCCCGGCCATAAGCGGCCAGGATTGCTTCCTCGGCTTCGCCTGCGCCCGCCAGCACCGCACCCAGCCGCATGGATACGGCAAACAGGCACGCGGTTTTGCGGAAGATCAGGTCGTAGTACTCGGCCTCTGAGACCGCTTTGCCCAGCTTTTGAATCTGCAGCAGTTCGCCTTCGACCATCTGCTGGGTCAGGCCGATCAGCAGGTCGAGCACGCGCAGGTTTTTCTCTTCCAGGGCCACCTTGAAGGCCTGCATGTAAAGCCAGTCGCCGGCCAGAACGCACTTCTCGTTGCCCCAGGTGGTATTGGCTGAAGGCCGCCCGCGGCGCATATCCGCGCCGTCGATAATATCGTCGTGCACCAGCGTGGCCGTGTGCACCATCTCCACCACCGCGCCGAGCCGGATGGCTCCGGGCCCAGAGTAGCCCAGCAGGTGCGCGGCCAGCAATAACAAGGACGGCCGGATGCGCTTGCCTCCGCCCTCCCTGAGATATTCGGCGATTTCCGTGATGGTGCTTACGCCGGAGCAGGCGTCCTTGCCCAACTCCAGTTCGATCGCCGCGAGGTCGTCCCGCAGCAGATCGAAGATCTCTCTCGCCGATGTTATCGCCAGTGTGCTCAAAATTCTCCGGTTCTCGCTCTTACTCGGCCCCTGCGGCCGCCGCTGCCGGCGCCCTCAGCCGTTCAATTGGTTCGGTAGTTCGTAAACTGCAAATCCAGTCCCAGGTCCTTCGCTCGCAGCAGGGCAATAATCCCTTGCAGCTCGTCCCGGTCTTTGCTCGATATTCTGACTGTATCGCCTTGGATGCTCGCCTGCGCTTTCTTTTTCGAGTCCTTCACCAGGCGCACGATTTCCTTGGCCTTTTCCACCGGAATGCCCTGCTGCAGGTTGATTTTCTGCCGCACGCTCTTGCCAGAGGCCTCCTCCAGCTTCTCATAGGTCAGGTTTTTCAGGGAGACGCCGCGCTTTACCAGCTTTTGCCCCAGGATTTCCTTCACCGCCTCCAGATGGTACTCCCCATCGGAGGAAAGTTGAATGGCGTCGCTGCCTTCCAGCGTCACCTCAGAGTGGGAGTCCTTCAAATCGAAGCGCTGGCGGATCTCTTTGATCGCCTGGTCGATGGCGTTGCGGACTTCCTGCATATCCACTTTGCTGACAATATCGAACGAGTTTTCCTGGGCCATGGCTACCTGTCCTCTTATCTGTCGGGCCAGCCAGTCGCCAGCCTCAATCGCCGGCCGGGTCGGCCGGTGCAACTCTACCAGTTTCCCACGTCAGCCCTGAGGTCAAACAGCCTGAAGAAGTTTTTCGTGGTTGCGAGGGCGATTTCTTCCGCCTCAACGCCCAAAACCTCCGCCAAAACCAGTGCCGTATGCAGTACCCAGGCGGGTTCGTTGCGTTTGCCGCGATTCGGCATTGGGGCCAGCCAGGGAGCGTCTGTCTCCACCAGCACCCCTTCCAGCGGTAGCCGCGCGGCCACATCCCGCAGCGGCTGCGCCTTGGGATAGGTCAGGTTCCCCGCAAACGAGAGCAGAAAACCCATGTCCAGCGATCGCCGCGCCTGCTCCCAGTTGCCGCCAAAGCAGTGCATGATGCCGCCCAGGCCGGTTGGCCGCCAAATCTCGTCCAGAACAAGAAAAAGATCGTCCCAGGCGTCGGTTGCACCATCCTCCGGCCTGCAGTGGATCAGGATCGGCCGGTTGCGCGCCGCCGCGATCTCCAGTTGCTGCATCAGGCCCCTGCGCTGCGTGTCGTGAGCGGCGCCCTCGTGATAGTAGTCCAGGCCAATTTCGCCGCAGGCAATCACCTCGGGCTCCGCCAGCAAGCCATCAAGTTGAGCGAGAACGCCATCGTCGATTTCTGGCGTGTTGTGCGGATAGACGCCCGCGCTTGCGTAGAGCCGCGGCACGTTAGGCTGCCCCTTGAACTCGCGGCAAACGTCCAGCGCCCGGTGCATTCCACCGGCCTGCTCGCCGATGCCGATGGCCAGCACGGTGCCCACGCCGGCATCAAACGCACGCGCCAGCATGGCCGCGCGGTCCTCCGCGTAGCGTTCGCTATCCAGGTGCGCGTGAGAATCGATCAGCAAACGGGCCTCCGGACTGCCCAGGGAATGAATCGCCCGTCCATCACGGGCGCTACGGCAACTCCGTTACAGGCCCCGGCGGCTATTTCAGCCGCGCCCCCAGCGGAACATCTTCCAGGAACCCGGCCAGCACCGGCGCGCCATCAGGCAGTGAGGCGGCCAGCAACATCCCGTTCGACTCCAGGCCGCGCATCTTGCGCGGAGCCAGGTTGGCCACGATCACGATCTTGCGGCCGACCAGCTTCTCCGGCTCATAGTATTGAGCAATGCCGGCCAGAATCTGCCGCTTCTCATAGCCCAGGTCCACCTCGAGGCGCAGCAGTTTGTCGGCCTTGGGCACGCGCTCGGCCACCAGGATTTGCGCCACGCGCAAGTCAATTTTGACGAAATCGTCGATCGTGATCTGCGGCGATGTTGGCGCCGCCGCGGGTGCTTCAGGCGCGGCAGCGGCCGCTGGCGCTTCCACCGCGGCAGTGGGGCTCTCAACCGTGGGAGGATTCACCGCTCCAACCATAGGCGCCGTAACCGTCGGCGGCTTGACCGAACCATCGCGCGGCCCTCCCCTAGTAGGCGGCTTCACTGATTCGGCATTCACCTCTGAAACCGTCGGCGGCTTCACTGAGCCCACGCGCGGCCCTCCAGCCGTCGGCGGCTTGACTGAAATCACATTCGTATCCGCAACCGTGGGCGGCTTCACCGATCCCACGCGCGGGGCAGGTGCCTTGTCTGCGCCTTCCTGCTTGCTGGCGGCTTCAATGGCGCTGCGGTTGTTCTCGTCTTCAAGATTTTGCATACGCTCCAGTGCGTCCTTTTCTGCGCGGGGAAACAACGGTGCGGGCTCTTCAAACCTGGTGCCGGCCTTCAATCCGCCCCACGCAACCTCATTCAAGAATGAATTCTTTGCCGCGTCCTTGATTTCGCCCAAACCCAACTGCCGCCACACCTTGGCAGCTGACTCCGGCAGAATGGGATAAACCAGCGCGGTGACGATGCGAATGGCCTCTGCCGCCGTGGCCAGTACCCGCGCCTGCAACGCTACGTGCTCTGCCTCGGGCCGGTCCGCAGGCCGCTTCCACGGCGCGTTGGCGGTCAGGTAGCCGTCGGTGTCGCCAACCAGGGTCCACAGCGACTTCAGCGCCTCAGAGAAGTTCATCTCGTCAAACGCCGGACCAAACGCGGCAATGGCGGCAACAGCGCTTTCGCGCAGCGTCGCCTCCGCAGGAGTTTCCGCACCCGCCTCTGGCAACACACCGCCAAAGTATTTGTGCACCATGTTCACAACCCGGCTTACCAGGTTGCCGTAGCCGTTGGCCAGGTCGCCGTTGTAGCGCTGGACGAGTGCATCAAAACTGAAGCTGCCGTCCTGCCCGAAGGGAATTTCCCGCAGCAGGAAATACCGCAGCGCATCGGCGCCCAGAACCTCCTGCACCGTATCGGCTCTCACAATGTTGCCGCGCGATTTCGACATCTTGCCCTGGTCGAAGAGCAGCCAGCCATTCGCGCGAACCGAGCGCGGCAGCGGAAGGCCTGCCGCCATCAAAAACGCCGGCCAGTAAACGCAGTGGAAGCGGCTGATCTCCTTGCCGATCAGGTGCATGTCCGCCGGCCAAAACTTTTCGAAACGCGCCTTGTCAGCGGGATCGTCCGAGCCGTAACCAAGAGCGGTCATGTAATTAGCCAGCGCGTCAAGCCACACGTAGATCACGTGCTTCTCGTCGCCCGGCACCGGAATGCCCCACGAGAAACTGGTCCGGCTCACCGAAAGATCTTTCAGGCCGCTGCGGACAAAGGAAATCACTTCGCGCCGCGTAGACTCCGGCCCCATGAAGCCAGGGTTCGCGTCATAAAACTCCAGCAGCTTGCGCTCAAACGCCGACAGTTTGAAAAAGTAGTTTTCTTCGCTCACTGTCTCCGTGATGCGTCCGCAATCGGGGCAGGGCGTACCCGGAGGGCCGTCGACATACGCCTCATCGCTCACGCAATATTGCCCGGTATACGAGCCCTTGTAGATGTAGCCCTTGTCCCTTAGCGCTGCAAACAGGTGCTGCGTGCCGCGTTTGTGCCGCTCTTCGGTGGTGCGGATAAAGTCGTCGTAGGTCAGCCCCAGCCGGTCCCACAGTCCGCGAAATTCCGCGGAGATGGCGGTGGCAAACTCGGCCGGCGTGCGTCCTGCAAGTTGAGCCGACCGCTCAATCTTCTGCCCGTGCTCGTCCGTGCCGGTAAGGAACCATGTGTCGATGCCCATTGCCCGCTTGCGCCTGGCAATCGCGTCGCACACGATGGTCGAGTAAGCGTGCCCCAGGTGCGGCCTCGCGTTTACGTAGTAGATAGGCGTGGTCAGGTAATAGCGGTCGGGGCTCTTGGCTTTATTGGTCATGGGAAGGGTGTTGCGTTGATTTCGTCCAAATACGGGCGTGAAGCTCAAGGCAATCTACTCACCATCTTACGGCATTCTCGTGGCTTGCCAATAATCGCCGGGTGCCCCATCCTTTTCGCGCCCTTTGTGAAAAGGGTGGGAAACCACGAACCTCGACCAGTCATTTTTGCGCGGTCGCTAACTGCTGGGTGCCCCATGTCTCGATTCTGAGACATGGGAAACCATGAACCTCGACCAGCCGCATTCCTATCTGTCTTTACGGTCCGGGGCGACCACCCCACCGCAGTTGGCTGCTAGAATAAGCCTTGAAAATCAAGGATTTTTGAGGCCAAACCACGTGTACCTTGAATTACAGAAAAGGCTTGCCGCCCGTCTCCGAGAAGTGTTGCAGGCAAAGTACAGCATTGAGATAGAGACCATTCCGCTGGAGATCCCACCCGATCTGCAGTTCGGCGAGCTGGCAACTCCCATCGCGTTTGAGCTGGCCCGCAAGCTGCGCAAGGCGCCCAAAGTTATTGCCGCAGAGATCGTCGCCGCGCTCGGCCCACTCCGTGGTTTTTCGTCTTTCGACGTTGCCGGTGCGGGCTACATCAACGCTCGCCTCGACCGCGCAATGGGCGTGCGTTCCACCGCTGTTGACCAGCCCGCACAATCGTCCAGTGGCCTGCATTCATTGGTTGAGCACACCAGCATCAATCCCAATAAGGCCGCTCATGTGGGCCATCTGCGCAACGCCATCCTGGGCGATACGTTCGTCCGCCTGCTGCGCGCCGCCGGACAAAAAGTAGATATCCAGAACTACATTGACAACACCGGCGTGCAGGTGGCGGATGTGGTGGTTGGCTTCATCCATCTGGAGGGCAAGTCCCTGGCCGACGCGCATCATCTGCTCAACGATCTCAAGCAGAAGGGCGAGCGCATCGATTACTACTGTTGGGACCTCTATGCGCGCACTTCGCAGTGGTATGCGAGCGGAACGGATGCAGAAAACGAGGCGCGCAAAAAGTTGAGATACGCGACGCTGCATGAGCTTGAGCGCGGCGGCAACGAAACCTCCGAAGTAGCCGAGCTGATTTCGACCGCCGTCCTGCGCCGTCATCTTGAAACCATGCTGCGCTTGGATATCGAATATGACTTCCTGCCCCGCGAGAGCGAGATTCTGCACCTCAAGTTCTGGGAGGCCGCGTTTGAGCAACTCAAAAAAACCGGCGTGCTCTACTTCGAGACCGAAGGCAAGAACAAGGGCTGCTGGGTGATGACGCGTCCCGGAGCAGAGATCGCCGAAGGCGCGCTGGATGAAGACTCGAAGGTGATCGTCCGCTCCAACGGAACGGTAACGTATGTCGGCAAAGACATCGCCTATCACCTGTGGAAGTTCGGCCTGCTGGGCAAAGACTTCGGCTACAAGCCCTTCTTCGCATATGCCGATCGCGAGTGCTGGATTTCGGCCGAGAAAGGTGACGAACCTCACCCACAATTCGGCGGAGCGCAGGCCATCTACAACGTCATTGACGCGCGCCAGAGCGACCCGCAGTCCAACGTGATTCAGGCACTGCGCGGCATGGGCTATACCGATCAGGCCGACCACTACACTCACTTCAGCTATGAGATGGTGGCGCTTACTCCGCGCTGCGCCGTTGAACTGGGCTACGACGTTTCTGAGGAAGACCTCGCCCGCCCCTACATCGAAGTCAGCGGCCGCAAGGGCTTCGGCGTCAAGGCCGACGACCTGATCGACAAGCTCATCGCCGCTACCCGCGCCGAAGTGGATGCACGCCAGACCGGCCGCGACGAAGCGGAGCGGCAGAAGATCGCCGGGCAAATTGCCATCGGCGCGCTGCGCTACTTCATGCTCAAATACACCCGCAATTCGGTCATCGCTTTCGACTTCAAAGATGCGCTGAGTTTCGAGGGCGAGACCGGCCCTTACATTCAATACGCGGTGGTTCGTGCACGCAATATCTTCCGCAAGGCGGAAACCACGCCGGAAGCGGTGCTTGCCGATTTTGCCGCCATCGATCCTGCCCCGTATCTTGAAGGGGAAGCCGCCTCCGATATCTGGTCTCTCTGGCTGCGCGCCGCCCGCCGCACCCTGGTGCTGGAGCAGTGCATTGCAAGCTCAGAGCCGGCGAATCTTGCCAAGCATGCTTTCCAGTTAGCGCAGGAGTTTAATAACTTCTATCATCGCCACCACATTCTCACCGAAGAAGACCCGGCGCGGAAAGCCTTCCTGCTGGCTACTGCAGCGGTCGCGCTAAGAGAGTTAATGATTGCGCTAAGTTGGCTGGGGATTGAAAGCCCGGAGGCGATGTAGGGACGACCTATTTTGGAACATTCTCGAGCGCGACGTGAACATGCTTGATCGACTTGCGATTCCACGTGTAAGTCATCTCAAGATCCCCGTTGGTGTTTTGGATGATTGCCGGGTAGGAGTATTCGCCCGCCTCCGACTCAAGGGTCTTGAAGTTTTTGAAGTGTTCCCCGTCATGAGACACAGCCAGATCGAGTGGTGTTCTCTCGGAGGTTGAGTCGTTGTAGATGAGCACGACTCTTCCATCGCGCAAGGCCACAGCGTCAATGCCTGAGTTGGGGTTCAGCACATCGAGCGGATGCGCGCTGGTCCACGTCAGCCCATTGTCAAACGAGTCGGCCGCGCAGATGCGCGCGATATCCGATGTCGATCGCGCATAGAGCCGCAAATGCCCATTGCCCAGCCGGACAACCGACGGTTGAATCAGTCCCCTGATCTTGCCCGCATCCGCCGCACCGTTCGTGCCTGGGCCGTTCGCAAGCGGTATGGGACCGATCTTTGTCCACGTCTTGCCGTCGTCTGTGCTGCGTTCAATCCAGATAGACCACGAGTGGTAGGATTCGAACGAAGTCCCGCTGAGGATCACTCCATCTTCGAGGACCAGCGGCTTGGCACGGATGGGTCCGAGAATCCCGGCGGGCAGGTGCTCAACGGCGGACCAGGTAAGCCCCTCGTCCAGGCTGTACTTCCGCGCCGCTGCCCAGGTATCCGGAGACGGCCCGAACTTGTAATAGAGCCAGAGGCGCCCGTCGCGCGTGTGGAAGAGAACTGGATTCCAGCAGGGAACATTCGGCTCACGCGCCAGTTCCGCCGGCGCCGACCAGCCTTGGGCGGTTCGCCGCGATGTCCAGATGGCCACATCCGGATGGTTCTCGCCGCTGCCGCCAAACCACGCCGACAGCAGGCTGCCGTCTTTCAACTCAACGATGGTGGATGCATGACTGGAGGCGAAAGAGGTTGAACCAACCGCAAAGATCAACTCGCCGGAGGTTTGCGCAATGGCCAATGAGACCGGAATCGCGAGCAGAAGCGCAGCGCCGATTCTGAGCAGCAACACGGTTACCTCCGAGACTTCGATTGCGGAGATATAAGAAGCGGAAATTTGGGCTCGTGGTATCCCAGCCTTGGGATAAGTACAAAAACATCCCAAGGATGGGGCACCCATCGATGTTGTTGGTTCCAGCATCCCAAAAGCTAGAAGCTAGAAGCTAGAAGCTAGAAGCTAAAGGCTGCTCCTAAAAGCTCCGCACCCACTCCAGAATCGACCTTACCCCAACCCCGCTTGGTCCTTTGGCGATGTAGGGCTTCGAATCTTCGACCCAGGCCAGCCCGGCGATATCCAGGTGAATCCACGGCGTGTCTTCGACAAAGACCTTGAGGAACTCGGCAGCGGTGCAAGCGCCCCCCCAGCGGCCGCCGGTGTTCTTGATGTCGCCGATGTCGCTCTTAATCAAATCGGCGTACTCCTCGCCCAGGGGCAACCGCCAGAACTTCTCGCCCGATGTTGCCAGCGCGCCGTCGAACTTGGCAAAGGACGCCTCGTCGTTCGAGAACGCTCCGGCGTTGATCATGCCCAGCGCCACCACGCAGGCGCCAGTCAGGGTGGCGGCATCAATCAGGTGGGTCACGCCCAGTTGGCGGGCGTAGGTGAGCCCATCGGCCAGCACCAGGCGGCCTTCTGCATCGGTGTTGATGACGTCGATGGTCTTGCCAGGCTTGTCGGCGGAAAAGGGCATTGCCGTCACCACGTCGCCGGGCTTGTAGGCCTTGCCGTCGGGCATGTTCTCGGCCGCGCAGACGATGCCGATGACCCGCACCTTGGGCTTGAGCAGTGCAATCGCCCGCATGGCGCCGAGCATGGCTGCGCCGCCCGCCATGTCGTACTTCATCTTCTCCATGCTGTCAGACGGCTTGATGGAGATGCCGCCGGTGTCGAAGGTGATGCCTTTGCCCACCAGCCCCAGCACCGGACCGTCCTTCACCCCCTCCGGCTCATAGCGCAGCACAATCAGCGCGGGCGGCTCCGCGGAACCCTGAGACACGCCCCAGAAAGCGCCCATCTTCAACTCGTGCAGTTTTTCGGTGGAGTAAACCTCCGCCTTGAGACCCACCTCCTTGGCCATCGCCGCAGCGCGTTCGCCCAGGATGGTCGGCGTCAATTTGTTACCCGGCTCGTTGACCAGCGAGCGGGTGAAGTTCTGGCTCTCGCCCACAATCACGCCTTCGGCAAAAGCGGCTTCCAATGCCTTCTTGTCAGCATTCGCCGGCGCGGCCAGCGTAAACGACTCGACGCTCTGGTCTTTGCGGTCGCTGCGATAGGTGTCGGGATCGAAGTCGCCCACAAAAGCGCCCTCGATAGCGGCACGCCCCACTGCGTGGAGCGGACTCTCGGTGAAGTTCTCAGGCAAGGCGAGCACCAGTTCCTTGATGCCGCGCGGCTTGCCAAAGCGGACGGCAGTTCCGGCAGCGTTGCGTACCAGGTGGACGGTGGCTTTGGCCTGCTTGCCCAGACCCACCAGCAGCAGCCGTTTGGCCGCCAGGCCGGCAGGCGCGTGCAGCAGCAGTGTCTCGTTGGCGCCGGCCTTGAATTCGCCGCTTGCCAGGACTTGAGCCGCGGCGGCTCCCACAGCCGGATCGGCGGTCAGCAGCACCGGCTGGGGCTTGGCATCGCGATCCTTTGAGGTTTGCATATCGACGGCCAGGATCGCCAGTAGTTCGGTTTTGATTGCGGGAAGGGAAGCGAAAGACAATTGGGTCTTCATGTTGCCCATTATTTCACCAGGACGGGCAGAAATGGGAAGGACCGGTCCAATTCGGGTCAACGACCTCAAACGGAGTCATGAAGATGGGGGAGGCCTTACCGCCCGCCGCGATGTTTGCTGGCGTTGACCGCGGCCCGGGCCTCGCGGTCGGCTTCCCGGCGCTTCTCGGTCTCGCGCTTGTCCCAGTCCTGTTTGCCCTTGGCCACGGCCAGTTCGCATTTTACGCGCCCGTTGCGGAAGTAGAGCCGGGTGGGGATGAGCGTGTGGCCTTTGATCTGCGTCTTTGAGAGTAACTTACGAACTTCTTCCCGATGCAGCAATAACTTGCGGGTGCGGGTTTCGTCGTGGTTTGAAATATTTCCGTGCGAATAGGGACCGATATGAACGTTGAGCAAAAATGCCTCGCCGTCCTTGATGAGGCCGTAGGAGTCCTTGAGGTTCGCTTTGCCCTCGCGGATGGACTTGACCTCCGTGCCGCGCAGAGCCACGCCGGCTTCAAACTTCTCCAGCAGAAAGTAGTTATGGCTGGCCATCCGATTGTGCGCCGCATCCCGCTCGCCGCTGGCCACGGGGTCGCGCGGCCGCGCCGGCTTCTGGGGTCCGGGCTTCTCCTGGGGCACAATCACGTGGCTGGTTTGGCGGGCCATTCGGCAGCTTCCTCGAATCTCAATCCTATAGCAAATCGAATCAGCGCGTACCTTGGCGCAGGAGCATTCGAGTCAAAGCAAACATCCGGGCGCCGTGGCCCAAAACCAAACCGCGCCGGGCATGGCGTCTCTGGTACGGCTTCCAGCATCGGCGCGGGCGTTGCCCGCTGCCCACAGGGGCTTTGCTAAAATGAGTGATTGCAGGATGAGAACTGGCGCCAGCGGGAATCGCGACCGGTCTTGCGCCAAGAATCGCGTCAGGGGTAGCCAAGGCAGCCCACAGGGAACCGGCGCAGCACGCTTGCCGGCTGAGACGCCCGGGAGTTTGATGAAAATCCGCGCTTTTGTGCCGGTAGCCGCCGGATCTTTGCTTTCCAGGGCCGCCTTCCGGATCGCGCTTCTCGCTGTCCTGGCCGCCTTCGGCTTGAGCAGTGTCTCGTTCTGCGCAGAGTCGGCCAGTTCTCTCTTCAAGCGCGGCCAGGCGGCCGAAGCCAAAGAGGATTACGACACCGCATTCAACCTTTATCAGCAGGCCTACACCAGGAGTCCCGGCGATCTGGAGTACCGCACTGCCGTCAACCGGGTCAAGGTTTCAGCCTCCGGCGTTCACATTATGAAGGGCCGCAAGTTGATTGCGGCAGGCGACGAGCAAGGCGCGCTGGTGGAGTTTATGCGCGCCGCTGAAGTCGATCCCGGCAACGAAGCCGCCCGGCAGGAAATAGCCAAGATTCGCGCCCAGCATCACGAGGCGGGCACGGTCAGCGACACCAGCGTCCCCGAGTCGGAGGGCAAGCAGGAAGAGATCGACGCCATGGGAGCACCTGCAAGCCTGAGACCCGTGTCCAACGAGCCGCTTACCCTGCACATGACTGAAGACGCCAAGGTGGTTTACCAGGCCGTGGGCAAGGCGGCCGGCGTCAATATTCTCTTCGATCCGGACTTTACCTCCAAGCGCATCCAGGTTGACCTCAACAACGTGTCGCTGCTTGACGCGCTGCGGATCGTAGGCACCATGTCCAACACCTTCTGGCGCCCGGTCACCAGCAATACAGTATTTGTGGCCCAGAACACGCGCGCCAAGCGCACCGAGCTTGACGAGCAGGCGGTGGAGACCTTCTACCTCACCAACGCCTGGCAGCAGAACGACATGAACGATGTGCAAACGGCCTTGCGCAACGTGCTGCCCAACGCCAAGGTTTATGGCGTGGCCAGCCAGAACGCCATCGTGATGCGGGCCACCCCCGACGAGCTGTTGCTGGCGCAAAAGCTGGTGAACGACCTGGACAAGGCGCGGCCCGAAGTGGTGGTGGATATTGCGGTTCTTGAGGTGGACAAGAACTGGGAGAAAAATCTTGGTCTTTCGTGGCCCAGCAGCGTGAGCGTGGCGCTTACCAATTCCAGCACCTCCAGTTCGAGTTCCAGTTCGAGTAGCAGCTCTAGCTCGACCAGTACGACGAGCACGCCGACCTTGTACAGCTTATCCCACCTCAAAGCATCGGATTTCGCGGTGACCATCGGCTCAGCCACGGCCAATATGCTGCTCACTGACGCCAATACCAAGATTCTGCAGAACCCGCGCATCCGGGCCACCGACTCGCAGAAGGCGACCATGAAGATCGGTTCGCGCATTCCGATCGCCACCGGTTCGTATCAAACCGGCGCAGCCACCGCTATGGTCAGCTCGCTGGTCAATACGCAATTCCAGTACCTGGATATCGGCGTAAACATCGAGATCACGCCCACCGTTCACTTCAACCACGATGTAACTCTGAAAATCAAAATTGAAGTAACCTCGCAGAGCGGTTCGGTCACCATCAGCGGTGTCACCGAGCCCATCATCGCCCAGAAGACCAGCGAGCAAACCGTTCGGCTCAGAGAGGGCGAGGCTAATATCCTTGGCGGCATTCTCGACAAGCAGGACCAGGTTAGCTGGAGTGGCATTCCGGGCATCGGGCAGATTCCGATTCTCAAGTACTTGTTCGGCTCCAAGGACCACACCGTTACGGACAATGAAGTCGTGTTTCTCATGGTGCCGCACATCGTTCGTGCGCAGATTCTCGATCCGGTGAACCTGCGCACCATCGACACCGGCGTTGGCCAGGCGATTGAATTGCGCCACTTGTCGCCAGATGGACCTGGCCCCGCTCCCGCGCCGGCGCCGATTCGTCCGGTTCCCGCTCCGCAGTCCAGCGTTGGCACGGTGCCCGGCCAATCCGCGCAGGCAGCCATGCCCGCGGCTCTTGCCCAGTTGCGCGCCGCTGCTGACGCAAACAGCAGCGTGGCCACTGCCGCCGCACAACAAGCGGCCGCGACCCCAGGCGCGCCGCATTCCCCTGCCGCCGCGGGCAACGTGACTCTCACGCTCACTCCGCCGGCTGTTCCCCAGGCTGCCGGTTCCACATTCAAGGTCCCCCTCATGCTCAGCGGGGGCGTCGATATTGCGTCCGTGCCGGTTCAGATTCAGTACGATCCATCCAAACTCTCGCTGGTCACCGTAGAGAGCGGAGACTTTCTTGGCCGCGACGCCCAGGCAGTGGCTTTGGTCCACCGGGACGACGGCCCGGGTTTAATTACCATCAATGCTTCGCGCCCGCCCGGCGTCAACGGAGTGAGCGGTTCGGGCGTCGTCTGCGTCCTTAGTTTCCAGGCCAAGGCTGCGGGAGAGAACGATCTCACCATCCTCCGCGCCGGAGCGGTGAACAGCGCGCAACAGCAGGTGCCCACAAAAGGGACGCCGGCCAGCATCGTAGTCAGGTAGGGAGCAATCGAGATGAGTGCCAGCCAGCCAATCCGCATCCGCCGCAAACAGGAGCGCGGCCTCACGCTGGTTGAGTTGATTGTCACCGTGACCATCCTGGCAATCCTCGCCTCGGCGGCCGTGCCCCTGGCGAAGTTCAAAATCAAGAGAGAAAAAGAGCGGGAACTGCGCCGGGACCTGTGGGAGATGCGCGATGCCATTGACCACTACAAGGACGCAGCCGACAAAGGCGCCTTCCAGACCAAGCTCGACAGTCAGAACTATCCGCCCGATCTGCAAACCCTGGTCGACGGCGTTGAGATTCAAACCAAGAAGGTCAGGTTTCTGCGCCGCATTCCAGTGGATCCCATGACTGGACAGGCTGAGTGGGGTTTGCGCTCGATGAAAGACGACCCTACTTCCGACTCTTACAGTGGAGACAGCGTCTTCGACGTGTATTCAAAGTCTACAGGTACCGGAATGGACGGGACCAAATACTCCACCTGGTAACTTGAGGGTGACTGTTTCATCATGCAAATGTCATATTGAGGGATTATGGGCGTGAACAACAAAAACAATTCGGGCTTCACGCTGGTCGAATTGATGATCGTGATGGCCATCATCGGCGTGCTGGCTACGCTGGCAATTCCCAGCTTCGTGGGCGCGCTTAAGCAGGCCAGGGAAGCCGTCCTTAAAGAAGATTTGCACGTCTTGCGTACCGCCATTGATTCCTACACGGCAGACAAGCAGAAAGCGCCCCAGGCGCTTGAAGACCTGATTCAGGACGGGTATCTGAAGTCAATTCCCGAAGATCCGATGACTCGAAGCAAAGATACATGGGTGACCAATACAAGCGATATGCTCAGCTCGGTTGATCAGACCGATCCCGGCATTGACGATGTCCACTCCGGCTCCCAGGATACCGGGTCCGATGGACAACCTTATTCCGCGTGGTAACTTCTGAGCAAGTTAGATCGTTGAAATCAACTTAGGCCCGTTGATGTGTCAATCAACCTATAGAGGTGTGCCCTTTTGAACATTAAAGCTGCCACGAAGTCTGAGATGGTTGCTAAAGCGAAGAGCCTGTGTTCCGGCACTACCGCAGGTATCCCGACTTCGCCCAACGCTGCTCTCAATCCCCGCGGATCGGATTTTCAAGGACGCCTATCCGCTGCGAGCCAGCTCGATGGAGTGAATTCGATGGATACCGATTCTCAATCTCTTGTCTCTTTCCCCGCTACGGTCGACTGGTTGTATGCGGGTCTGGTTCAATCTGCAAGCCGTCATCCAGGCTATGAACCTGAGCCCGGATTGGGCGGAACTCTGCTCTATGCGGGGGAACTCGAGGGGCCGGGCAGCGCCTTGGTCGTCGCTGGCAATATCGCCGGCGCAGCATCGCTCGCGGCTTCAGCCGATGTCGCCCGCCAAAAGCAGGCAATCCGCGATGGGGTCATCGATTTTCTGGTGACCACGCTTGACGAGGCGCTTCGCATCTTCAAGAACGAAATCAGAAAGCGCGAGGCCGTTGCGGTTTGCGTTACGCAGCCTCCGGAAGCGGTAGAGCGCGAAATGGTTGAACTCGGCGTGCTGCCCGATCTGTTGCCGCCCGGCGTATTGGATGCCCCCGCGTACAAGGTGTTTCTCGACCAGGGAGCACGGCAAGTCAATCCTGTCAGCGCCAGCGGAAGCCATACCGTGTTGACCTGGAAAGTGAGTACTGAGCCGGCACGCTGGTTTCCGAAGCTGGATGCGATGGCCGAGGATTGTCTCCGTTCTTCCCGCGCCGCCGAGGCGTGGTCGGCTCAACGCTGGCTGCGGCTCTCACCGCGCTACCTGGGCCGATTGGCGCAGGGAGGTCGCCTATTGCGCTGCGATGCACAGGCTGCCAAGTGTTTCCTCGCCAAGGTAAGGGAGCAGGTGGCTCAAGGCACCATGACTGTCCCTGTAGAGATTCACCTGAGCAGCGGAAGCAAGACTGAATTGCATTTGATCTCGCCCAACAACGCCATGGCTGCGGGCGAGGAGGTCAACCTTGAGGAGCGCCGGCCGTTTCAATCCGGGCCCACAATTCAGTAACGCCGTAGGCGGTCTTGGCGGAGACAGGCAGCACCTCATCCAATTCCAGTCCTTTTTTTAAGGCCAGCATGTTCCGCGTTCGCTCGTTGCCGCTAAGCCGGTCGATCTTTGTCGCGACCACAGCAAACTCGCGGCCCGAGGCGCGCAGCCAGTCGATCAATTGCCGGTCGCTATCCTGCGCGGGCACATTCGAGTCCACCAGGCACACGCAAAGTTTCAGCGTTGAACGTATCGCCAGGTACGGCTCGATAAACTCAGGCCAACCCGCCGAGATTGATTTTGAGATCTTGGCGTAGCCGTAGCCGGGCAAGTCGGCAAACATCATCCTGCGCCGCTGACTGGTGTCAAGCAATGCAAAAAAGTTGATGGCCCGCGTGCGTCCCGGCGTCTGCGAAACCTTGGCCGCCTTCTCGCCCACCAGCGCATTCAATAGGCTCGATTTGCCCACGTTTGACCGGCCCAGAAAAGCAATCTCCGGCACATCCGGCGCAGGAAACTGCGCGGCGGCCAAAGCTGAAAGTAGAAACTGTGCTGTATAGCGCATAGGTTAGGCCAGACAAGAACGAACACACTTAAGAATACAGGGTAGGTCCGCCCAAAACAGTTGCGCCCCGATTTGGCCGCAAGATATGCGTCAAACCGGGGCGCAACTGTTTCAGGTAAATTGGCTCGCCGCTTACTGCCGCGACGGCAGGTTCGCGGGAATCTCCGCCTGGGTAACAACCGGCAGCACTTCTGTCTCAGTGGGCACGGCCGAAGGCAGCGGGCTTTCCAGCGCCAGCACCAGCACTTCGTCCATCTGGTCCACAAAGTGCAGCTTGATGGCCTTCTTGATGTTGTCGGGCAACTCGGCCACGTCCTTCTCGTTAGCGCGCGGCAGAATGACCTCGAAGATTCCAGCCCGCAACGCTGCCAGCAGTTTCTCCTTCAATCCGCCGATGGCCAGCACCTTGCCGCGCAGCGTGATTTCGCCGGTCATGGCAATGTCGCGCCGCACCGGAATCTTGGCCAGCGCGCTTGCCAGCGCCGTAGCCATGGTGATGCCGGCCGAAGGGCCGTCCTTGGGAATCGCGCCTTCGGGCACATGCAGGTGCAAATCCACGTTGCGATAGAACTCGCGGCTCAGCCCCAGCACCTGCGCTTTGCCGCGGATGTAGCTCAGCGCCGCCTGCGCCGATTCCTGCATCACGTCGCCCAGTTGGCCGGTGATGGTCAGCTTGCCTTTGCCGTCCAGCACCTGCACTTCAGTGGTCAGAATGCTGCCGCCCACTTCAGTCCATGCCAACCCGGTCACCAGGCCCACTTCGCTCTTCTCGTGCACCTCGGATTCGCGATACCGCGCCACGCCCAGGAACTCGTGAATATTTTCGGCCGAAATTTCTTCCTTGAACTTGGCGCCGCCCTTGACCACCTTGCGCGCCACCTTGCGGCACACATTGCCGATCTCCCGCTCCAGGTTGCGAACGCCTGCCTCGCGCGTGTAGTTGCGGATGATCTCCAGAATCGAGTCGTCCTTGAAGACAATGTTCTTCTCGCTCAACCCGGTTTGTTCGCGCTGCTTCTTTACCAGGTACTGGCGCGCGATCTCAAGCTTCTCCTGCTCCGTGTACCCCTGCAGGCGCAAAACTTCCATGCGGTCCTGCAGCGCGGCCGGAACGGTATGCAGCACGTTGGCCGTGGCCACAAACAGAACCTGCGACAAGTCATAGTCCACGTCGAGGTAGTGGTCCTGGAAAGTCGTGTTCTGCTCCGGATCCAGCACTTCAAGCAGCGCCGACGCAGGATCGCCCCTGAAATCCGATGCCATCTTGTCTACTTCGTCCAGCAAGAACACAGGATTCTTTGTCCCCGCACGCTTCATATGCTGGATGATCTGTCCCGGCATGGCGCCAATATAGGTGCGGCGATGGCCGCGAATCTCCGCCTCATCGCGCACTCCACCCAAAGAAAGCCGCACAAACTTGCGGCCCGTGGCCTTGGCAATCGACATGCCCAGCGACGTTTTGCCCACCCCCGGAGGTCCGACAAAACACAGGATCGATCCCTTGGGATTCTTCACCAACTGCCGCACCGCCAGAAACTCAAGAATGCGTTCCTTGATCTTCTCCAGGCCATAGTGGTCGGTGTTCAGCACCTTCTCAGCAAAATCAATCGACCGCGTTTCTTTCGACTTCTTCTTCCACGGCACGGCCAGCAGCCAGTCAATATAATTGCGGCTCACGGTGGACTCGGCCGACATGGGCGGCATGGCTTCCAGCTTCTTCAGTTCCTGGATCGCCTTGTCCAATGTCTCTTTGGGCATTCCGGCGGTTTCTATCTTCTTGCGCAGTTCGTCGTACTCGCTCTTCTCGCCGCGGCCCAGTTCCTTCTGGATGGCCTTGATCTTTTCGTTGAGGTAGTACTCTTTTTGTGCCCGCTCCATCTGCCGCTTTACGCGCGACTGGATGTTGCGGTCCAGGTCAAGCTTTTCAATCTCGATGTCCAGCACGTCGGCAATGCGTGCCAGGCGCGCCGCCGGATCGAAGATGGCCAGCAGTTCCTGCTTTTCCTCAATGCCCAGTTGCAGGTTGGCGGCGATGGTGTCGCTCAGCTTGGCCGGCTCGTCCATGCGCACCGTGGCGATGATGGTCTCGTAATTCAGCGACTGTTGCAGCTTCACGTATTGCTCAAAGAGGCTAGTGACGCGCGCCATCAACTGCTCGGCAGCCGGCGTCATCTCAAACTGCGTTTTGCCCACCCGCACCGTGGCCACAAAAAAGCCGTCGCGATCGGTCACCTCAATCGACTTGGCGCGCTCCACGCCCTCCACCAGCACCTTGATATTTCCGTCCGGCATCTTCACGCTTTGCACGATGCTGCAAATCGCGCCCACCTGGTAAATGTCCTTCGCCTTGGGCTCGTCGATGGATGCGTCGTGCTGGGTGGCAAGAAAAATCTTGCGGTCGCCACTCAGGGCTTCCTCCAGCGCACGCACGCTCGACTCGCGGCCCACCACAAAGGGCGTCATCATATAAGGGAAAATCACCATGTCCCGGATGGGCATCATGGGCAGCTTGCGCGGTTCGTTCTTTTCGCGGGATGTCGTCATTAGGCCCCCAGGGATATTAGACGCGCAATAACAGCCTTGGGTGCGGGCTGCTATCAAGACTCATGTTGCGATTGTACAGCCGAAAGGGTGAAACAGGAGAGTCGAAGAGCAGGTACGCAAGATGACTAAGGAATGGCCTGTGATTCCCGATTCAGACCGTGCGTCGAGGCCACAGGCCCTTCCATCCCTCAATGGCCGCCGAGATTCTTGGGGCTTCCGAAGCCGGTGCACAAATCCCATCCCCGCGCAGAAAAGGTACCTGAGTAATTGCCGCAGGCTCCGTAGGTGATGTCATTGAAGCTTCCGGCGCTCTGGCTGCTGTAAATGGTCGTGAGCTCGGCAGTGCTGGATGCGGCAAAGTGGCCAGCTGCATTTACAATCCCGGCCACCGTTGGTGCGGCCAAGCTTGTTCCCCCAACAATCCACCACCCGGCGCCGGGAACGGCATTCGTATCCAGAACCCATGCGCCCGTATTCGGATTCGCATCGGCGGAGATATCGGGTACGCCGCGATTGACTCCAACTTGTCTCGCGATGGCAGGGATGCCGGATTGATAGCCGGGAATGGGCTCATAAAAACTCACGCCGCCTCCCGCGTCGGACCAGGCGATCTCCTCAATCAGGTTGCCCGTGTATTCATTGCGCGCAGTCGAGGTGCCGCCAGCGCAAACAACGTTGGGCGATGCGCAGGGATAGATCACGCCTGCATTGTCGCCGGCTGCAGCCAAGTAGACCACGCCGGGGGACGTAAACGTTGAGTCGAATGAAGTCTCCTGGGCATATTCATCCTCGCCCCAGCTAATCGAAACTTCGCCCCTGCCTCTGCTGCCCGGAGGACATGCGGTGGTTCTGCCGCAGGCCACCAGGTTGCTTGCCACCTGGACTGCCGGATACAGGTCGCTGTCGTTGTTTGAGTTGGCCTCAACAAGATAGAGAGTGGCGTGGGGCGCCATCGCATGAGCGTATTCAATATCCAGGGATTCTTCCATTTCCCAGTTGCCCGTAGGATCTTCCGGCGGAATTTTGCCGCTGGCGTAGACTACATGGAATTTCTCCCTCGAAAACGGTAGCCCAAACTGCTCAGAGAATGCCTTCAGGTCCGCGGCTGCATTCGGGTCGTCGTAGGCATCGACGATGACAATCGTCCGGCTGCCTCCCCATGGCGTGTTGGTAGTGTCGTTGGGATTGCAACCAGGAATCGATTGCACCACTCCATACAAGCAGGCCAGCGATGCCGGGGTTTCATAGCCCAGGCCTGACTCGGGTGGCGCCTCGCTCGGTGAAGCGGTTTCCGGCGCAAAGTAGCGGAAGTTGGTGTGGGCGCGTTGGCCGGCGTCGCCCGCGTTGGCGCGGTTTGAGTCTGGGATGATCGGGCTTCCGTGCCGGGTAGCCCGGCTTCTTTCGCCTCCGTTTTCCGCTCCGCTGACAGCCTGTTGTGCCAGCACCGGTGTGAGAGTGAGCAGAAGGAGCGTTGCCAGGACCGCCGCGCACGCATCGGCGCCTCTCCGTCCGTAATGTTTGTTGCGATTGGGATCCTTGCTTGATAGGAAATCGAACATCGGGGATTGACCTCCTCGGGAGATTCAAAGCAAAACGCATTGATTTCGAGATAGAGCGGACAGCGCGATCGCTCTTGCTGGGAACATACCGTGAACACGCCCAGCAACTGCCGAGCGAATGCTGAACGTGCCATCCTGGCCAGGATTGGCTGTTGTTGGCTGAGGAGATACTGCCTCAAAGGGAAAAACCAACAAATTTCCGAGCTTCGTCCTGAACTGAAAGAATCGAACCTTGTCAAACTGACTTACTTGGCTTTAGCTTGCTGAATCGGGGTGGACCGGACCTTGATGGCAACATCTGGATGCAGGTACAGTACGCAGGTCTTCTTATAAAAGTCAAGCAAGGTGGACAATGCTTTTGGGGATTCTCTGAATAAGCCGGCGTATTGACAGGGCACGACTTCAGTCGTGCCGCATCCGCAACAAAATCAATGCGGGCTTTAGCCCCTGAGGGTTCCGTCTCTATGGGGCGGACGCCATTTGTACAGCCAACTTTATGAATTCGAACCAACGAAAAGCACCGCTTCAATTTCTTGAGTTGGCCCAAGCCACAGCAAGGGCCAACTCATTTTCACTTCTATCCAGCCGCGTCTCCAACATGCGGCAAGGTTACTTTTGCTCAAGCACAATAAACTCCACCGTATCCGTTGGGAAGGGGTTGGAAATCTTCAGACTATTGCCGCTTCCCGCCTTCTCCTCCACCAGTTCCAGGTTTTGCGTCTTGCTGATACGGTAGCGCTTGATGGTAAACGTGCCTTTGCCCCAAGGCAGATTGTTCACACTCAGGTTGTAGCCCGCATTGTCCTTGTACACCAGGCCGGTGCGCTGCGGCAATTCATTCACCGGCTCCGGTTGCGCCGGCTTCGGATGCGCAGCCTCTTCGGCCTTGGCCTTCTTCGCCATCTCTTCAAGCTCAGGCGACAGAATCATATCCTTGGGCTTGTAGCCTGCCGGAATCTCATAGTTGCTGATCAGTATCTGCACCTTCTTGCCATCCGCAGACCGGCCGGCAAGCGTCGCAAAACCGATGGTGTCGGGTCCCGTTACGGCAAGTCGTTTGGGTGTGTCCAACATCTCGCCCATAGCTTTGAAGGTGTAAGCAGGTTTGAAGTACTTGCCCTGCAAATCGAAGAGTCCCATCCAGGTTGCATCGCCGCGATAGAAGATTGCCGCATCCAGCGGCGCATCCTGGAAGTAACTCAGGGCCGCGCCGACAAAAGCCGCATTGTGCTCACCCTGTAACTCCGCCTTCTCACCTTCGGTAAAGTCGGGTGTCAGGTTCCACTCCGACAGTATGCTCTCAGCCTTTGTATAACCGTGTGCATCAAGCAATTTGCGGAAGTTATTGGCCAGGCGCACGCCGTCATACGGATCGGCGGAGCCAATGGCGTAGGTGTGCCAGGAATAGAAGTCAAAGGGCACTTTGTGCGCGGTGCAGTAGTCGAGCAGGCCTTCGCGGTAGGGCGACACATGCGATGGATCTGCAATCGCCGGGCCGCCGACCTTCATTTCCGGATCCACCGACTTGAGCGCGCGCGCTGTCTTCTCATAGAGCTGATAGAACTGCTCCGGCGTTCCAGTCCAGAACACGTCGCCCGGTTCATTCCAAAACTCCCAGTAGTGGATGCCGTAATGAAATCCGTGCGCCCATCCCTGGTTGTAGTGCATGGCGGTGTGCTTCACCACGCTCGCGAATTTGTCAAAATCGGCTGGCGGCTCAGCCTGTGCGCCCCAACTGCGGCCGATCCGGTAATACACTTTTGAGCCGCTCTGGTGGATGGCAGCCATCACTTCATCGGTGGGACCAAAGTTGTAGCTCTCCGGCTTTTCCGGATCGGCCTTCGGATCGGGGAAGAGGATGTTCTTGTTGCCCGCTTCCACCACTCCGGCGCGCGCCGCGTTGTCGGGAATCAGCCATGCCAGCCAGATGTTCTTGAAATCGAACTTGGCGTCGATGTCCGTGGGGCCCATCATGTCATGGGTGCGGACGAGGCTCGTCCGCAGTTCCTTGTACTGCTGCACAAGGTTGGGCAATCCCGCCATCACCGGCGTCGGCTGGCCGTTCAGGCCCTGCAAGTCGTGAATCTCGCCCGTCACTTTGCCGGCATCCACTTGCAACGACCGGTAGCCCGCCGGCGCGGCGCTTTGCGCCCACGCAGTCGAACAGGACAATAAGAGCAGAAGAAAGAAATTCGAAAAGGCCTTCATGTGTTACTCCTTCGTTTTGTGAGCAAATCTCTCGCAGCCTCAGCCGCATCTACTAACACTGCGTCGGCGCCTTGAAAGGGCATGGCTTTAGCCGTGCCACAAACGCCCACAAATCCGCGGGCTTTAGCCCCTGAGGGAAAGCGGATTCAAAAACAAACCTCACAATCCCCCACCTGCATTGCGCCTGCATTTGAGCGCTTCAGCGCATTCGTGGATTGCGCCATCTCTCCGCCGCTTCATTCCATGGAATTTGAATGCACGCCGCGGGTGGCCGCGCGCCTCAGGTTGGAATTGTACATGGGAAATCCGCTCTCCGGTGCGAAAGCTCCTTGCGAGTCCGCACGCGTCTTAACCAACCGCTCTTCCCGCCGAAGTCATCCAGCAATCGTTGGGATACATCTTGTCCACGTTTTGGGGAGTGACGATCTCATGCCGGGTGAGAACTGCTGGAGGAACCGTCCTATTGTTCAGGATGTCCGACGCAAATTGAATGAGTCCCTTTCCGTATCGCTCGGGATAATAAGCTACGCTGCACACCAGTCGCGATGCGTCCTTGCGCATTTCGTTTCGCGCCTCCAGGCAACCGTCCTGGCCGGCAATGGCACATTCTTCCTCGGCGCCAAAGTCGCGAAACGCCTGCAGCGCCGCCAGTGCAGACAAGTCGTTGACTCCGCCCACCAGCACGCGATTGAGCTTGCGCAGGCGGATATATTTGCGCACCGTGTCGAGCGTTCTTTCAAATTGGCCCTTGGTTTCGAGGTGGCAGCAGCGCACAGTTCTCAGCGCGGGCAGTATCTCGATCATCCCGTCATACATTCCGTTCATGCGCGCATTCAAATATGGCCCCGCGATGTCGGTGCCGATCAAATAGATTTCGTTGGCATGCCCGCCCCAGTTTTTCGCTGCCCATTTGCCCAGGTAGCGGCCCGCTAGCCGCCCGGCCTTGTAGTTATCGGCGCCATAATAAAAGGCCCCTGGATGCGGGATGTCTACGGCGATAAACGGTATGTGCGCGTCAGAAAACTTCGCCGCTATCTGCGAAGCAATCGCGGAATCGATCTGCGAGTCGATCACCAAATCGACCTTTTGCTCGACAAAGCTATCCGCATTGCGCAGCGCCATGGTGGGGCTGAACTTGTTGTTAAGCACGATGAGGTCGATATTCGCTTCGCTGGCCGCGGCCACCAGGCTGTCGGTCACCGTGGCCGTGAACGCCACCACGCTGCTCTGCGCGGCGTATCCAATTCTGCATCGCCGGCCGGGAGCCAAATCAACGCGCAGGCGATATCCCTGCTGGCCCACGCGCTCCATCAATCCCGCTTCGACCAGCGTTTCAGAAAGCCTGAAAGCGGTGGCCTTGGTCTGCTGCGAACGCTTGGTGATGGTCCGCAACTCTAGAATTTCGGTCATCGAAGAAAACGCCTTAAGAATGTCTGCGGCGCGAATCACGGCCCTTACGGTATAAGTTCGCGGCGTGGCTGCGTGAGGTTTTGAGACGGATGATGGCGTACGTTTCATGACGCGATACAGACTACCATGCACCGCCCATCCGCACAAAAACCAATAGTAATCCCACTAAACCCGCAGTCCAGTGCGAGTGATTGACGTAAATCAGTGAGAACCGGCGCGAACTTCCGCGGCTTCTATCTCGGCACACGAAACGTTGGTGTATGGATCTTTTTCGCTCTTGTGCGAGCGCGAGGGCAGGCCAATTGCATGAACCTATTCCGGTATTCCATATATAGTTAACCAAGTTGACAGAGTGTGGCTGGCTCTGCGTGGGACGGTTTGATGCAGGCATGAAGAACGCGCAGGAAATGAAAGCGGGAAACCGGCTCAACGTGCTGCGCATGCTGCGGCGCGAGGGCCTCTCCCGCTCCGAATTGGCCGAAAGAACGGGCCTCACCAGGGCGGCCATGTCGCTCATCGTCGGAGAACTGCTGGTCGACGGCATCGTCGTTGAAGCGGCGCGCCGGAAAAGCATCTCCGGCCGACGTCCGGTTCCCATGGAACTGAATCCGGAATACGCGTATTCAATGGGACTGACCATTTCGCGCACCGGATCGGAAGCGGGCGTTGCCGACCTGCGCGGCCGCCTCCTCTGCCGCCAGCCCATCGAAATTACCGGGCTCACGCGAAGGGAATCCCTGCGGCGCATCAAGGTTTGTCTCCGCGGCCTGATGCGCAATTACTCTTCACCGACCGGGCGATGGCTCGGCCTGGGCATCAGTACCCCTGGCCCCGTCGATGTGGCCGCGGGCGCTATTCTGAATCCGCCCAATTTCGACATCTGGCACAACGTTTGCCTGGCCGCGGAAATGCACGACCTTGGCCTTGGCCCTGTCTTTCTTGAGAACAACGCCCAGGCGCTCACCATGGCAGAGAAGACCTTTGGCGCTGGCCGTCAGTCGAAGAGTTTCGTTCTGCTCGAAGTGGAAGCCGGAATCGGCAGCGGCATCGTCATCAACGACGCGCTTTACTCGGGTTGGCGTGGTTTCGGCAACGAAATCGGTCACACCTCCATCGACCTGAATGGCCCCCTGTGCAGTTGCGGCCTCCGCGGATGCATGGAGATGTACGCCTCGGTGCCCAGGGTGCTGGCCAAGGCGCGGAAGCTGGCCAAACACGAGAAGAAAGATGCGCGCATCCACGACTGGCGCACCTTTATGGATCGCGCCGTGGCCGGAGACTTGCTCTGCCGGCATTTGTTGAAGGAGCAGGCAAAGGCCCTTGCAACAGCGATCGTCAACGTCATCAATGTTCTCGAACTCGACGCCGTGGTCCTTACCGGCGACATTTTGTATCGTGGCGAGATGTTGCGCGCGCATATCGAACGAATTCTGAACCGGACCGCCATCAATCGCCGCCTTCGTCACGTGCCGGTCCTGCTTTCGCCCCTCGGCGAGCGGCCTGAACTCATGGCTGCCGCCGGCATTCCCGCGGAGAAATTCTTTCAGGGACTCGTGGAGCCAATCAAAGTTCAGCGGAAGAAATAAATGATGTTGGAGGGTAAGAGATGAAGTTCCGCGCTTTTCCAGTTTTCCTGGCATTTCTGGCCATGGGTTTTGCCGACGCCGCGGGACCGTTCGTGGGTCTGGCGAAAAATGAATTCCACCTCAGTAATGCGGTGGCTTCTCTTACTCCGTTTGTCGGTCTGGGAATGTTCGGCCTGCTCTCGATTCCGGCAGGCATCGTCCAGGCACGGAGAGGGAAGAAGTTCGTCCTCATGCTGGGTCTTGCGGTTGCGCTGGCAGGCGTGTTGATTGCCAGTTTCGGTCTGCACTCTTTCCCGCGTTTTCTCCTGTCCATGGTGTTGCTGGGCGCCGGAACAGCCGTGCTGCAAGTGGCCGGCAATCCCCTCATGCGCGATGTATCGCCTGAGGGAAAGTTCGCGCGCAACCTCTCGCTGGGCCAGTTCGTCAAGGCCATCGGCTCGCTCTCCGGCCCCATTCTGCCGGTCATCGCGGCCCGCTATTTTGGAGCCAGTTGGATGGTGATCTTTCCTATCTTCAGCGTGGCGTTGCTCATCACGCTGTTGGCGGCTGGAACATTGAAGCTTCCTGCTAATGAAGCCGGCGCCACGACAGCCACGTTGCGCTCGTGTTTGGGCCTGCTTGCGAACCCCTTTGTCTTGGCGATGACTTGCGCCATTTTCCTCTATGTAGGCGCTGAGGTTTCCATCAGCGCCGGAATCCCCTTGCTCCTCAAAGAGCGTTTCGGCCTGGAGATCGGCAAAGTTGGCTTGCTCGGCACCGGGCTCTTCTTCCTGGCGCTGATTACCGGAAGATTCCTGGGCGGAGTCATCCTCAACTGGGTCAAGCCCGTGCATTTCCTGGTGGCTACCTGTGTGCTTTCACTCGCCGGGCTTGCCGCCATCTTTGTCCCCGTGGGCATGGTGGCTGGCGCCGGGTTTATCCTCGTGGGACTCGGATTCGCCAACATCTTTCCGCTCGTCTTTTCAACCGCTCTCGATCGCATGCCGGAACGCGGCGATGAGATTTCGGGCCTGATGGTTACGGCTATCGTTGGAGGCGCAATCGTCCCGCTCCTGGTCGGAATCGTGGCAGATCATACCAGCGTAAAGGCTTCGCTTCTTGTGCCCGTTACCGCCATTCTCTACGTGTTTGTGCTGTCTCTGACGCAACTCCGATCGAGCCGGACGGGGATCAGAAAAACAGGCGCTGCGGTTGCCTAGCCGTAGTTTATGAAGTTGATTGACAAACTCAATTGCGGTCCAGATAATCAAGGCGAATCACAGCGTGCTTTGTAACAGGGCACGCTGTGATTCGCATTAGAATCAACGCGGGTTTTACGGGCAGCGGAAGAATTTACCGTCGAGAGATGTTTTGCGTGCTTTGTAACAGGGCACGACTTCAGTCGTGCCGATTGAGCCCAGCCAAATCAGTCGGGCTTTAGCCCCTGAGGGAATGTGGAGTTGGGGAAGGGCATCTTTTCAGAAGCTCTCCAAAATGTGCCAATCAACCGGCACGCCAAAGAAAGAAGATCCAGTGAGCAGAGAAATTTGGGTTGGCGTTGATATTGGCGGTACCAAAACCGCGGTGGTAATCTCCCGCAAGCCGCCCGAAGTAATTTCCCGCACCGAGTTTGCCACCGTGCCGGCCAAAGGGCCCGAGCAGGCCATCGAGCAGATTCTGGCGTCGCTCAAGACGATGCTTTCCGAATTGAAAACTACCAAGAGAATGATTCGTGGAATTGGCGTCAGTTGCGGCGGCCCGCTCGATCCGCATACCGGCGTGATTCAGGCTCCGCCTAATCTGCCCACATGGATTGATGTCCCCATCGTTGACATTCTCAAAAAGGAATTCGGCTGCCCGGTGGTTCTTGAAAACGATGCCAATGCCGGTGCTCTGGCCGAACACCGCTACGGCGCTGGAATGGGCACGCGCAACATGATCTTTCTCACCATGGGCACTGGCCTTGGCGCAGGCATCATCATCGACAAGAAACTTTATTCCGGGTCGAACGACCTGGCTGGTGAAGTGGGCCACGTGCGGCTCACAAAGAACGGACCTGTCGGCCACAACAAAGCCGGTTCCGTTGAAGGCTGGGCCAGCGGTGGCGGACTCGCGCAGATCGCTGAGACCATGCTGCATGCGGCGCGCAAAAGTGGCCGCAAGTCACTACTGCTCGACCTGCCGAAGAAACGCAAAGTCACGGCGAAGGACGTTGGGCTGGCCGCGAAAAAAGGAGATGCGCTCGCGCAACGCATCATCATGGCCTGCGGTAAGAAACTCGGCCTCGCCCTCGCCATCCTGGTCGACATCCTGAACCCTGACCGCATCGTCATTGGCGGCCTGGCCATGCGCCTCGGCGATACGCTGCTCGAACCGGCACGCCAGTCTCTCGCTGAAGAAGCGCTGGCCCCGGCCTTGGCCATCTGCACCGTTGTTCCCGCCACACTCGGCGAGAGCATCGGCGACGTGGCCGCACTTTGCATTGCGATGGACGCCGGCGCGCAGCCGGAAGCCTGAAATATGAAGGGAAATCATCTCGCATGAGTAGCATCACAAAATCGTTGCAAGAATCCATGGCTGTACTCGCATCGCTCGAAGAACTGGAACCCGCCCTGGTGCGCGCCGTCAACATCTGTGCAGCAAGCCTCAAGGGCGGCGGAAAATTGCTTATCTGCGGCAACGGCGGCAGCGCCGCTGAAGCCATGCACCTGGTGGGCGAACTGGTAGGCCGTTATAAAAAAGATCGCGCGCCTCTCGCCGCCATCTCCCTGGGCACCGATCCGGCGCTCACCACGTGTGTCGGCAACGACTACAGCTACGAGGAGATCTTCTCGCGCCAGGTGCGCGGTTTAGGCCGTCGCGGCGACGTACTCATTGCCTTCACTACCAGCGGGCGTTCGCCCAACGTGATTCACGCTCTCAAGGCCGCCGGGGAAATGGGAATCGAATCCATCGCCTTCCTGGGTAAGGACGGCGGCCCTGCATTGCCGCTGGCCAACGAGGCCCTCGTGGTGCGCCACACCGATACTGCCCGCATTCAGGAGGGCCATCAATTCCTGATGCACAGTTTTATGGACTTGCTTGAAGTTGCAGTTCTCGAATCCAGCACAAAACAGTGATTCCCTTTAGCGGGAATCCGATTTTCTTTTTGATTTCGCACCTTTCCCCGGCTGGCAAAGTGAACTGATCGGATGCATGTTCAGCCTTGACAAGGAGAATCATGGACCGTTCAAGCAACAAATCATCGAATAGCCTGACGCGCCGCAGTGTTCTTCAATTGCCGGTCTTTTGCTGGCTGAATTCTCTGTTCAAGGGAACCGCATTTGCCAAGGCGCTTCCCGCTCAACCCTGGAGCGCAGGCGGCTCGCTGGCTCGTCGCACCACCAGCCTCAACGGGCCCTGGAGCCTTACCTACGGGCCTTTGATTGAGTACCCTGAGAAATCGCCGGGCACGAAACCTCCGGCAGACTGGCCCACCATTCCTGCCGTGGTTCCAGGTAATGTGGAACTCGACATGGTTGCTGCCGGCAAACTCGAGCCGCTTGAGAAGGGCAATCGCGTCCTGCAGGCCCTGACCCTCGAAAACCACCAGTGGTGGTACAAGCGCACTTTTCAGGCCGGCCATGCCGAGTCCGGCGAGAAGGCCGAACTGGTCTTTGAAGGACTCGACTGCATCGGCACCGTCTGGCTCAACGGCAACGAGGTGGGCAAGGCTGCCAACATGCTGGTCCCCCAGCGCTTCGATGTCACCTCAACTCTGCTGCCAGGCCAGATGAACGAGATAGTTGTCCGCATCGATCCCGCGGTGCTGGCAGGCCTTGCTTATCCGCGAAGCGACTGGGAGCACCCGGCCAACGGCCACTGGGAGCACCTGCATATTCGCAAAGCCGCGCACATGTATGGTTGGGACATCATGCCGCGCATCGTCGGGGCAGGACTGTGGAAGGATGTTTACATCGAGTGGGTTCGTCCCACGCGTCTATCCAGCGTTTACTGGTCCACCAAGTCGGTCGACGTGAAGCAGGGCAGCGCCAAAGTTGCAGTCGCCTGGAACATCGAAGGCGCGACGGCCGCGGACAAATACAATCTCGAAGTTGTGCTGCGCCACAACGGAGAGACGGTGGGTCGCTATGAAACCATCGTCTCCACTCCTTCCGGCCAGCAGGAACTCGCCGTCGACTACGTTGCATTCTGGTGGCCGCGCGGATATGGCGAGCGGCCGCTTTATGAAGCTTCGGTCTCGCTGCTCAATCACGATGGCAAAATCGTCGATCGCAAAGTGAACCGGATCGGCATCCGGACCATCGAACTGGTTCGTTCCGACATTCTTACCCCGGAAGGAGTCGGAGAGTTCGGCTTCGCCGTCAACGGGGTCCCGGTCTTCATCAAAGGCACCGACTATAGCTGCCTCGACGGCTTGCATAGCCGCGACCATCTGCATGTCGATCGCACCGTCCAACTGATGGCCGAAGCCAACTGCAACATGGCCCGCTGCTGGGGCGGCAACGTGTACCCCGAAGAGCGTTTCTTCGACCTGTGCGACGAAGCGGGCATCATGGTTTGGCAGGACTTCAACATGGCCTGCGCTGTCTATCCGAAAACCACCGAATTTCTCGATGCCATCGATAAGGAAGCCCGTCTGATTGTTCCCCTGCTGCGCAACCATCCTTCGCTCGCACTGTGGTCGGGCAACAACGAGTGCGACGATGCATTCGAATGGAGAAGGGAAGCAGGCAAGCCCGCCGTCGATCCCAACCTCGACCAGAGCACCCGTAAGACAATCCCCAACGTGTTGAAGGAACTGGATCCGAACCGCTCTTACCTGCCCAGTTCGCCGTACCACAGCCCCGCCGTCTTTGCCGCCGGCAACAAGATGGACTCCATGCCCGAGGTTCACCTCTGGGGCCCACGCGGCTACTTCAAAGCGCCCTTCTACACCTCGTCGCCGGCGCACTTTGCCAGTGAGATCGGCTATCACGGCTGCCCGTCCCGCGCGTCGCTTGAGCGCATGATGGATGCGGACAGCGTTCAGCCCTGGGTGACGGGTCACCAGTGGAACGAGCAGTGGCTCACCAAGTCTTGTCGCTCCGACGCGAATGACAAGACCACCTTGGGAAGAAACGACCTGATGATCAACCAGGTCAAGGCCTTCTTCGGCGCCTGCCCCGATGATTTGGACGAGTTCATCCTCGCCTCGCAGATTACCCAGGCCGAAGCTATGAAGTTCTTCGTCGAGATGTTCCGCCAGCAGAAGGGCCGCAAGCAGGGCATCCTCTGGTGGAACATCCGCGATGGCTGGCCGATTCTCTCCGATGCCGTGGTCGATTACTACTTCGACAAGAAGCTCGCCTTCTACTATCTGCAACGTGTCCAGCGCGACGTGCAGGCCATCGTCTGCGAAGAAGCGCAAGGCAAGCACGGCGTTGTGGTGATCAATGATACTTTGAGTCCGGCCAAGGGCCACTTGGAAATCATCCGCGCCGGAGACTCGGCCAAACTGCTTGAAATCGCCTTCGATGTGGAACCCAACGGCAAGGCCACTCTCGGTTCGCTGCCTCATCCTGCAAAGAATGAAATGTGGCAAATTAGATGGACCGCCGAAGGCCACGCCGCCCACACCAGCCACTATCTTGCATTCACTCCAACCGTCAGCTTTGAGCAATACAAGGAGTGGATGAAGATTCCCGATCTGTTGCCTTCCTGAATTTTTCTGGTGAAAGGGTCGGAAGCCATCACGCTATTGGAGCGTCAGATCATTTGCTGCTTTCGTCTGATGAAACGGTGCAAAGAGCAGGCCTATCAAGCGTAAGAGGCGGACTCAAAAATTCCGCTGGATGAGCTCTGCAATCGCACTCATGTTTCATCTCGTGATATGCCGCCAGGGCCTGCAGTTTAACCTTGCGCACGCCCCATCCCAGGCATATGATTTCGCAACAAACAGGAGATTTAAATAATGATTCATTTGACCAGGCGTGAAGTTTTGAAACTTGGCGTCGCTGCTTCCGCGGTAGCTGTGTCTCCCAAGTGGGTAGAAGCAAGTACAGAGCGCAATGTGGCGCTGAATCGCGCCGCCTGGGCCTCCAGTTCCGCTGACTTCATCAGCACTGGCCACATGGCCACCGATGGAGAGCCGACCACCAAGTGGCAAAGTGCCGATGCCGATCTCCAGTGGATCTATGTCGATCTGGGCGCAGTGTGCAACATTCGCTCGGTGGTGCTGCGTTGGGGCGCCAATTATGCATTGGCGCACACGGTCCAGGTATCCACCGAGAGCGCCCCGTCGCCGGAGACAGGATTGGTTGAGAATTGGACCGATGTCCACCAGACACTCGACGGCAAGGGCGGCGTGGAGCAGATTCAACTGCCCGAGACCAACGCGCGCTATGTGCGCATGCTATTCAGCAGCAAGGCCAAGCCAGGCGGATACGAGCTTGCGTCTTTCGAAGTCTTTGGCTCGGGTGGCTTTGAAGCCGTTCCCGTCCCCATGCCCGCACTCGATGCGGACGGAAGCCTGAAGTTATCCGGCGGTTGGCGCCTCGTCAATCAGGGCCTGCTTCCTGACCGGGCTACAGCAGTTTCAACCTGCGGCTACGATGATAGTAAGTGGTTGATAGCCACCGTTCCAGGCACGATCTTGACGAGTTATCTGAACCTGGGTGCGGTTCCCGATCCATTCTATGGCGACTATCTAAGTCAAATCTCGGATTTCTTCTCGCATACAAATTGGTGGTATCGCAACGAACTCGAGATACCGGCAAGTTATACCGGCAAGCGTGTGTGGCTTAACTTCGACGGCATCAACTACCGTGCGTACATCTATGTCAACGGCAAGTCCGCCGGCAATATCGACGGCGCTTTCATCCGCGGCAAGTTCGACGTCACGGATCTCGTCACTCCCGGAAAGAAGAATTGCATTGCCGTCCTCATCATGCCGGTACCCAAGCCAGACAAGGTCATGCCCAAGAAACTCAGCGGCTATGATTGGCCCGTGGAGTTTCCCAAAAACGAGCCCACGATTTTGGCCGGCGACAGTTGGGACTGGCTGCCCACTATCCGCGACCGCGACACCGGAATCTGGAACCACGTCTCTCTTTCGGCCACCGGCGACGTAACCGTCGAGAACGCTTTTGCGAGTACGCATTTTCCGGATCCAAAGAACCTGGGCCGCGCCGACGTCACCATCAAGGTTGACGCGAAGAATCACTCTGGCAAGCAGTGCAAAGGTGAGATAAAGGTGCGCCTCGGAGAAGTCGAGTTCACGCACGCAGTCGCACTCGATGCTGGCGAATTGAAGACTCTGACATTTGACAAGACCGCCTATCCGAAACTCTCACTCGTGAATCCGAAGCTCTGGTGGCCCAACGGGCACGGCGAGCCGAACCTATACGATCTGACTATCGAAATTGCGTGCAACGGCAAAGTGCTCGATGTAGATAAGTCTCGCATCGGCATCCGAGAATATTCGTACACGCCGGCCCTGCACACGCAGTGGAAGGCCAGCGAGATCCAGAACGGCGTGGACGGGCCCAACCAACCCAAGTCTCACGCCAAAGAGCCGCTCTCGATCTCTTGCAACGGCAAGCGCATCCTGATACGCGGCGTGAATTGGGGCATGGATGAAGGCATGCTCCGCTGTGATCGCGAAGGGTTCCAGAACCGCGTCGGCATGGAAAAGGAAATGAACTTCAACCTCATCCGCGACTGGGCCGGCAACCTCGACAAGCCGGAGTTCTACGAAGTCTGCGACGAACTCGGCATCATGGTTTGGGAGGAGTTCGGCATTGCCAACGGCTTGATGCCCGACGATCCGATCATGTGGCTGAGGAATGCGCGCGATCGCTTCCTGCGCCGCCGCAACCATGCCTGTGTGGCGTTGTGGTGTACCTGCAACGAGTCCACGCCTGAAGATCCGTTCCTGACTGAAATGCCCAAGCTTGCCGAGGAGTTGGACGGTACCCGCTTCTTCCTTCATCTTTCAACGCAGATTCCGCCCACTGACGGCGATGGTCCTTACGAGACCAAGCCGGCGAGTTTCTACTTCAAGGATTTCGCCCACGGCTTCCGTCCCGAACTTGGCTCACCAACCATTCCCTCTGTCGAAAGCATGCGCCGCATCATGCCCCACGACAAGCTGTGGCCGGTAAACGAGATGTGGGCGCTGCATGACTGGTGGCTGGGAACTGGATGGGGCACCGGCAACGGGCTGTGTGGAGACACCATGACTGCCATTGCGGCCTACGGCGCGCCTGCCGGCATTGAAGACTTCTGCCGCAAGGCGCAGATGGTCAACACCGAGGTCTTCAAGGGCATCTTCGAATCGTGGAACGATCGCATGTGGAACGATTGCACGGGCGTCATGATATGGATGAGTAACCCGGCCTGGCCTTCACTCACGTGGAACACATACGACTACTTCATGGAGCCGACGGCTGCCTACTTCGCCTGCAAGAAAGCATGCGAACCGATTCATATCCAGTGGAACGTCGTCACCAACCAGGTGAAGGCGGTCAACTGCACTTCGAAAGATTTGAATGGCTTGAGCGCCGAAGCGGTTATCTATAACCTCGACGGCAGTGTCTTCTCAACCAAGTCTGCAAAGCTCGATTGCCCTGCAAACAATGTTCATGATTGCCTGCCGCTGTTTGCGCCGGGAGAAGACAAGGCCGAAAATCTGTCCAACGTGTACTTCATCAAACTCAACTTGAAGGATAGCGCTGGAGCGGTTGTAGCAAGTAACTTCTACTGGAACGGCAAGAAGGAATGGAAGTACGAAGAACTTGCGGGCATGAAACAGGGCCGGGTATCTTGCAAAGTGGGCGAGTTAAAGGATGCCAAGGTGGCTGTCGATATCCAGAACCCGACAACGGGCATAGTTCTCATGGCCCGGCTGAAGGTAGTTGATACAGTAACTGGACTGCTTGCGGCGCCGGTTTTCTACTCTGACAATTACTTCTCGCTGGCGCCGAATGAATCGAAGCGGGTCGATATCAGCCTCAAAGCCGTCCACTCGAAAAATCCAGTGAAGGTTGTCGTCGAAGGCTGGAACATCGAAACCTCCGAATTGGCAACGTTGAACCGGGAGGTGTAACTACTCCTATTGATGCATGCGCCTTGCATGGCGAATTACTGGCACGCGAATCAGAGTCGGAAAACGCTTGAAGACGAAATCGCGCTGGCCGCTAACCAGGCCAGCGCGATTTTTCGAGTTCAAGATATGAAGTGTTTGGACACCGTTCGAGAAACTACAAACCACACCCAGAAATTGCCTGTCAGAGCGTAACTTCCGCCAAATCATGCGCAGGCTCGGCTGGGCTGTACTCTGACGGACACTCGGCCCGGTGATAGCGCACCGTCATGCCCAGCGTGCTCAGGAAAAAACTGAACAGGATGGTCTCGATGCCCAGCGTCGTCATGAGTCCCGATGGGATAACAATGCGGGCAATGTGCTCGATGTTCAACGGCCCAAAGTTGGCCCGGCGCCACTCGAGCAATGCGTAGGCCATTGAAGCGATGCCGCCGAAAGCAAGAAGCAATCCTGCAACCAGGCCGCGCTCCAGGCGAATGTGGCAGAAAAGGTGGCGATACGATCGCCCCGCCGGATACAACTGCTCTTGCACCGCATAGACGCGCGACAGCACGGCGAAAAGCACCGATTGAAAGCCGGCAATAATCATGAATGCCGAGTAAATCAACGTATCAAGCCCAAGCTGTACTTGGTGAATATGAATTGGACTCAGCATCAGCCGCGTTGATAAAGCAATTCCCAGCAGCATCGAGAGCAGCCCGGGGGTGAGAAACAGCCAATTCGGGCTGAACAACAGCATGAAGCGAAGATGCCGCCAGCCGTCCTCGTAAGGCCGCAGATGCGGCGGTCGCGAGCGTCCGTCGCGGCTCAATGTCGTCGGCACTTCGGCAATCCTCATTCCGCTCAGCGTCGCTTTGATCACCATCTCTGAAGCAAATTCCATGCCCGTGGTCCGCAGGTCCATCCGGCAGAATGCGTCTTTGGAGTAGCCGCGCAGGCCGCAGTGAAAGTCTCCCGCCGGGCAGTGGAAAAACAGCTTGCCGACGGCCGACAAAACAGGATTTCCAAGATAGCGGTTCTTCCAGGGCATCGCACCCGGTGCAATTCCGCCTTTGAAGCGGTTGCCCATCACCAGGTCGTAGCCTTCGCGGAGCTTCTGCACAAAAGAGTCGAGGTTGGAAAAATCGTAACTGTCGTCCGAGTCGCCCATGACGATGTATCTTCCGTGCGCGGCAAGCGTTGCACCGTAAAGAGCAGCGCCGTATCCTCGCAGCGGGACGTTGACCACGCGAGCCCCGCAGGCTAGAGCAATCTCCTGCGATCCATCCGTCGAGCCATTGTCGCCAATCACAACTTCGCCCGCGATCCCGGAGCGCTCGAGATACCCCATAGCTTTGCGTATGCAGGTTGCAAGGGTTTCAGCCTCGTTCAAACAAGGCATGATGATGCTTATCTCAATTGGCGTATCTTGGTTTCCGCTGGACATGGCTGCAAGCAACTATACCGAATACGACCCTGTTTTGGCTCGGTTTTCTCGGGATGAATCGCTATGGATGCAGACCGGAAAAAGTGCGCACAGCCATCAAGAAAATACCCCTGGCGCCGCAACTCGCGGCACCAGGGGCTTTTCGCGTTAACCTTCGTTTCTAAACGTTTTATCCGGCTTTTTCAAGCAGGCACAAAGACAAGTCGCGCCGCTCAACCATCTCGCGCGTAATTTCCAGGTCGCGGACGCGCTTGTTGTTGGGCAGGTGATACATCAGATCCAGCATCAACTCTTCCAGGATCATGCGCAATCCGCGTGCGCCTACCTTGCGTGCCAAGGCCTCGCGGGCCACGGCGGCAGAGGCTTCCGCGGTAAAGTGCAGACGAACGTTCTCATATTCGAAGAGCCGTTGGTATTGCTTGAGAATGGCGTTGCGGGGCTTGGTGAGGATCTCAATCAGCGCCGCTTCGTCCAACTCGTCCAGAATGCCCATGACCGGCAGGCGGCCGACGAACTCGGGAATCAATCCATACTTGATCAGGTCCTGGGGCTCGGTGCGGCGCAGCAATTCGGTATCGCGATGCGACCTTGTGGTTGCCGCATCGGCTTCCGCGTCGGCAGACTTGAAGCCCAGCGCCTTCTTGCCTACGCGACGGCCCACCACCCGCTCCAACCCTACAAACGCCCCGCCGCAAATGAACAGGATGTTGGTGGTGTCGATGGCGGTGAACTCCTGGTGCGGATGCTTGCGTCCGCCCTGCGGGGGAACGTTGGCCACGGTGCCCTCAAGAATCTTGAGCAGCGCCTGCTGCACGCCCTCGCCGGAGACGTCGCGAGTAATAGAGGGGTTCTCGTCCTTGCGGCCGATCTTGTCGATTTCGTCGATGTAGATGATGCCCTGCTGCGCCCGCGTCACGTCGCCGTCCGCGGCCTGCAGCAGCTTGAGGATGATGTTCTCCACGTCCTCGCCCACGTAGCCGGCTTCAGTCAGGGTGGTGGCGTCCACAATCGCGAACGGCACGTCCAGCATCTTGGCCAGTGTCTGCGCCAGCAGCGTCTTGCCCGAACCAGTTGGCCCGATCAGCAGAATATTGCTCTTGGCCAGTTCCACTTCGTTATTGCGCATGCGGTTCATCTGGATGCGCTTGTAGTGGTTGTAGACCGCGACGGCGAGTTTCTTCTTGGTCTGGTCCTGGCCGATGACGAAGTCGTCGAGAAAGCTCTTTACCTCCTGCGGCTTGGGCAGGTGGCCGGCGGGCGCGGCGGGGTGCGCCTCGCCGCGGTCGTCCTCAAGAATCGAGTTGCAGACGGCCACGCACTCGTCGCAAATGTATGCGCGAGGATAGTCGCTGGGCGACGAGATCAGCTTGGCCACCGCGTCCTGCGATTTGTGGCAGAACGAGCAGCGCAGTGCTTCTTCAGGTCCCGTGCGCGTTTTCATTGTTTCGCTCCCTTTGGACGAGCTTGATTAATTTCGCTCAATGCGGACCGGCCAGTTAAGTGCGCGGCCGGTCAATAATTTCGTCAACAATCCCGTATTCCTTTGACTGCTCCGCGTTCATGATAAAGTCCCGCTCCACGTCGCGCTCAATGCGGTCCAGCGGCTGGCCGGTGTGCTTGGCCATCAGCGTGTTGGTAATCTCGCGGATGCGCAAAATCTCGCGCGCGTGAATATCGATGTCCGTTGCCTGCCCGCTCAATCCGCCCATTGATGGCTGGTGGATAAGGATTCTCGAGTTGGGCAGGGCAAACCGCTTGCCCTTGGTTCCGGCCAACAGTAGAAATGCGCCCATGCTGGCCGCCTGGCCAATGCAGTAGGTCACCACGTTGTTCTTGATGAACTGCATGGTGTCGTAGATGGCCAGGCCTGCGGTAATCGAGCCGCCCGGCGAGTTGATGTAGAGAGAAACGTCCTTCTCCGGGTCCTCGCCCTGCAAAAAGAGCATCTGCGCCACAATCAGATTGGCCACCTGATCGTCGATCGGCGTGCCTAGAAAGATAATGTTGTCGCGAAGCAGACGCGAGTAGATGTCGTAGGCGCGCTCGCCCCGGCTCGTCTGCTCAACCACCATGGGAACCAATGCCATTGTGTGTTCTTCTCGCTCTTTCGCTGGGGCTTTCCGCCCCAGATTGTTTGTAGTCCTAGATTACTCACGGCGCATGTGATTTAGCTCACACCGCCTTCCCGTTTCGTCGCTCTACGCCGGCAGCCGCTCGTACAGAACGGTCGCCGTTTTCTCCCGCCGCAGTTGCTCCCGGATTCTAGCCAGACCGCCGTCTTCAGTCAAACGCGAGCGCAAGGCGTCAATCGGCTCCCGGGACTGAATCGCGGCCATTTGCAGTTCCTTGTCAAGGTCATCGTCGCTCACCGTGATGCCCTCTGCCTGTGCAATGCGGTCCAGCACAATCGAGGTCTTCACCTCGGCAATGGCGCTGTCGCGCTGAGCCAGCCGAAGCCGGCCGAAGTCCAGGTTCCGCATCTGCTCGGTCTGCATCCCTTGCGCCGCCAGGGCCCGCAGCCCGCGCTCCAACCGCGCGTCAATCTGCTCCTGCACCAGCGATTCGGGAATCGGGAACGAGTACTTCTCCGTAATCGCCGCAAACAGCCGGTCCTTGGTCTCGCCTTCTACGCTGCGCCGTTTCCGGTTGGCCATGTGTTCGCGAACGCGGTTTTGCAGCTCGTCCAGGTTCTCGTAGGCGCCCAGTTCCTTGGCAAACTCGTCGTTCAGTTCCGGCAGAATCCGCTTCTTGATGGCCTTGACCGTCACCTCATAGGCCACCGTCTTGCCGGCCAGCTTGGGCTCGGCATAGTTATCGGGATAAATGACCTCGGCTTTCAACTCCTGGCCGGGCTTGGCGCCGGTCAGCACGGTGGTAAATGCCTCAACCGTGTCTTTGCCGCCAATTTCCACCAGCGTGTCTTCGCCAGCCACCGGGGGCGCTTCGGACTCGCCGTCAATCAGTCCCTTGTAGCTGATCTGTGCCCAGTCGCCTGCAACCAGGGCGCGGTCTTCCTCGACCGGCTCAATGGTGGCGCGCGACTCGCGCAGTTGTTCCAGTTCCCGCGCAAACTCCTCTTCGGTCACTTCCACCGACGGCTTGTCAACGGTGACGTCCTTGTAGCCCTCGATGGAAAAATCGGGAACGAATTCGAATACCGCCTTCACGTGCAGCGGCTGGCCCTCTTCTACCGTCAACTCGGCTACTTGCGGCTGTCCCACGGGCCGCACGCCGGTCTCGATGACTGCTTTGTTGAACCGCTCAGGCAGCAGGCCGTCGATCACGTCTTTCTTGATCTCGCTGGCAAACCGCCGTTTGATCACCGTCTCCGGCACCTTGCCGGCGCGGAAGCCCGGAATCTTGGCATATTTCCGGTAGTTCTTTACCACCGTGCTGTAGGCCTTGGCGACCTCTTCCGCGGGAATGTCGAGCACCAGTTCCTTGGTGCATTCCGGGTTGAGAACCGGGCCGTGCTGGTGGTCGTGGGCCTCATGATCGTGGCCGTCATGCTCATGGCCTTCGTGTTCGTGGCCGGATGCGGCCTCGACTGTCTCTGGCTCGGGGTTGTTTTCGAGGGTGTCGGTGCTAGAACTCAACTTTTTTGCCTTCCAGGCGCTAAACGCGCCGAATAGATGCGATTCCGGACTGCGTTCAAGGCTATACAGCGCCGTTTGGCCGGGGAAATACCTCATCTCATGGTAAGAGGGTTTGCGCGCAGGGTCAAACCGCCCAAACATCTGTTTGATGTAGAGGCACCCCGAAAGGAACTTCTTTTGCTACTGGGACCGGGATCGTTAGGCAGATTTCCGTCTTTTCTTGTCTTTTTGGGGCCTGAAAGCGCCACGGAAACACGTCCGAAAGTCGGGAATTCGGAAACCCATTCATTCCAAAGACGAACCGATAACAATCGGCGCTCCGACATAATAGCCGGAGACTCTGTGGAAAAGTGGACACTAATGTCGCTCAGAAAGTCCATTTACTCATGGGCTCTGAAGCCTTGCTTCAAACCCAGAGTTTCTGCCGGCCCTGGCAGGCCGGTTACCGCTCGGCGTTCATGGGCTTGCGGACATAAGGCATAAAGCGCGGATGAGCCGCGCCGCAATGCGCGTAGTGCTGGCGAGCTTCGTTAAGGCTCAGTTCGCCATTCACCGTCATGCGCACTTCAAAGGCGTCGCTATCCTCCTGGCCATCGTCCTCCCACCAGCACACCGGGCAAAGGGCCAGCACGCCCGGCGCTTCCAGTGTCCTGCATCCGCAGCATGGGCAGCGAAAACGAATCTGTGATGACTCCAGCAATCGCTCCATTGGCCCTCGCATGGATGGACGGGAATGCGGCATTCCGGTTTACACGAGAAGATCGGAATTGCGTCGCGAGAGTAAAATTCGTGGCCGGGAGACAAAACCGGAATATGCCGCACTTGAATCTTCGCTTCACTTCCCGTTGGGCGCCTGTTCTTTTTGGATTGTTGGTCACCGTGCTGGCAACAGGTGCGGTCCAGGCTCAGCCCGCGCCGGTGCGCGTGGCTGTTGTCGGCCTGGTCCACGGCCATGTCGATGGATTCCTCAGCGCGCTGCCCAAGCACCAGGGCGTCGAACTGGTGGGCATCTCTGACCCCGATCCGGCGCTGGCGGCAAAGTACCAGAAGAAGTTTGCGCTGCCGCAAAGCCTCTTCTTCACCAGCACTGAAGCCATGATCGAAGCGCGCCACCCACAGGCCGTGCTGGTCTACACCTCTGTCGCTGGTCATCGCGCGGCCATTGAAACTGCAGCCAAATACGGTATCTCGGTCATGGTTGAGAAGCCGCTGACCATCTCGCTCGACGATGCTCTGGCGATCCGCCTCTTGGCGCGCGAACACCATATCCACGTGCTGGTGAACTTTGAAACCACCTGGTACGCCAGCAACCGGGCCGCATACGACGAGGTAGAGGGCGGCGGCCTGGGCGCCATTCGCCGCGTGGTGATTCATGATGGCCACCAGGGGCCGGCGGAGATTGGCGTTCCGCCGGAGTTTCTAGGCTGGCTTACCGATCCGGCCCAAAACGGCGCCGGCGCGATGTACGACTTTGGCTGCTACGGCGCGGACCTGGCTACTTGGCTGATGCACGGTGAAGCTCCGCTCACCGTGACCGCGGTGGCCAACCATGACAAGCCCAAGCTCTATCCGAATGTGGACGATGACGCGACCGTGGTGCTGGCTTACCCGCATGCCCAGGCGGTGATTCAAGCCTCGTGGAACTGGCCCTTCAGCCGCAAGGATATGGAAGTCTACGGCGCCAACGGATATGCAATTACGGTTGGGCCTGACAAGCTGCGCCTGCGCCTGGAACACGATGCCGACGAGCGGACAACCACCGCCGCGCCGCTTGCCGCTCCGCAGCAGGACTCACTCAGCTACCTTGCCGCCGTGCTGCGTGGCGAGCTCGAACCCAAAGGCGACCTCACCGCTCTCGACACCAACGTCGTCGTCATGCAGATTCTCGATGCTGCCCGCGAGTCCGTCCGCACCGGCAAGACCGTGCGACTCATCCCTCTGCCGCTCTCGTATTGATTTGCCCCCTGAACACTGAAGCCCGGTGCCCCATCCTTTCGCTTTTTTTTGGGCGAAAGGGCGGGACGCCACCAAACTGATTGAGGGCCGGATCTAAAGGGTGAGGAGATCCCCCGGCTCTGCCGGGGTGGCAGTAGCAGTTTGACATTTACGGGAGTCCATCCAAGAAACTCCGAACGTGAGCCGACCAAAGCACACGCAAAGGAGAAACTGGAT
>Ga0181517_10000376_pt1 | contig 61210 bp, 41 predicted proteins | sample PEATcosm2014_Bin_31_FD_119748 | JGI IMG/M metagenome (GOLD analysis project Ga0181517, IMG submission 119748) | Peatland microbial communities from MTU Mesocosm Facility, Houghton, MI, USA - PEATcosm2014_Bin01_30_metaG | ecosystem: Environmental > Terrestrial > Soil > Wetlands > Peat | place... | reverse complement strand
CACACGACGGACGCGCTCCGCAATGCCTCGCCCTTGCTGCCTTTTGGAACGGCGGCTTGAAACCGGCGGGGCCGCGTTGCGTGTGCCGAACAACATCAAACCATGGGTAACGAACACTCAGGACCAAAAGGCAGCACAACAATGACGCCCGACAGGGCTTCGGCTATTCAAAGCGCCAACGCCAAAAAGAAGGGCGGGCAGGTCGCGAAGGGCAGCTTCCCGGCTCGCGCGCAGAAGGCTGGTGAGCATAATGTCGCCAGTGGCCAAACGGGTGGCGGTCCTGCCAAGGGCGGTAATTAAACCCGCCTCACGCTAATCGCAAGCGCCCGGCCTCGTTCAATGGGGGGGCGTTTCATTGATGCGCGTGGCAGGGCCGGGCACGCGGGGGCTCGGGCACTCTATCGCTCCGGCCACACCCCGTCCTCGGCATGACGGTTTTGGCGGAGCGCGCGGACGGCTTTTCCGCCCCCCCCGGCAGTCAGTCCGGCGAGTCAGTTTCAGTTAGTTCTCCCCCCTTTAGGGGGAGAACTAAACTGACTGACTGAGAACTGCCCCCCGCATCCATCAAGAGAACGGGCGGCGCGCTCCGCCTGGCTCCTGGCCCCCGCGTTGTCGCCTGGCCACACGCCGCGTCTCCCGGTAGGCTTGGAACGCCCCTCTTTCGGTTAGCCTACTGAACGCTTGACATGCGAAAGGGGTCGCTTCATTCTCGGCACAAGATCAGTTCCCCCGCCTAGAAATGGGCGGCGGTCCGAAAAGGAAATTGTCATCAACCAACAACAAACGCAGGAAGGAAACATGAAAACATACTCAGCATTACTTGGTATTGCCGCAGCGGTCTATTTCGCCAACGTCCAAAGCTCAAATGGGTCCACTATCAACGTCTCGGCCAGTTCCCTTTGGACCGATACGTCGATAAACCTGGAGCTTGGAACCACTGTGACCATTACTGCCTCTGGCAGTTGGTCCTGGGCCTATGGAGCGACATGTGGGCCGACTGGGGACCCAACGGATACAACACCAGATCTTTCGGACGATTTCTATTCTGGAGCGTTGAAAGGAGCCCTCCTTGCTTACATCGGCGCTGATCCCACCCAGAGCCATTTCGGTGATGCTTCGTTTTGGCCGCAAGCTTCTGGCTATTGGCTCGTCGGTAACAGTCTCCAATTCACCAGCCTATATTCCGGTGAACTTTGGCTTGGTATGAATGACGACGCCGGGAGTAAGAACACCTATGATAATAGTGGCTCCCTAACGGTTGAAGTGACGACTGTTCCCGAACCTGGCTCTTTGGCTTTGGCCACGCTCGGCGTAGTGATTGCCTGTGGCGGCGCGTTTTGGCGCAGGCTTCGTTAAGCTCTCTGGTCGGGGTTGGTCCAAATTCGTCGCCAGCAAATCTAGGCTCCGCTCCTGGCTTTGCTCCCGCCCCGTAATCGCCCGCCGCCACCCGCTTGCCCGGCGGAGCGCGAAAGACACCCCATCGCCGGGCAGGTGACGTTTGCAGGACGCCCACGCCGCCTTAGTATGGTCCGCCAACGCAGACAGGACACCTGGAGGGGGCGGAGCGAGAGCGGCGGCAGGAAATCCAAACACCTGGGCAGCGAGTATGCCACCGAAGCCTTTACGCCCTGGGGCCTTCGCTCTTGACTGGCCAGGGCGGGAGTTTAAGGTGGGGCGCATGGACCGGGAGCTTTGTCAGGATATACGAATGGCTGGTGTAATCAAATAGGCCACATTCACACCATGAGCACCAAGCACGAGATACCAATTCTCACGAGAGTCCTCTACGTCTTCGGCGCGCTGACCATCATCGGCGCGGTAATCGGCGGCGCGATACTTTGCGCTGATTCATTGACTGCGGGCATCGCTGTTATTTCCGGCGGATTATTCGCAGGCGTTATCTATATCGGCATCGGCCAGGCTGTTGATTTTCTGGCGCGCACGGCAATTTCCACTGGCCGACTTTGCACGATTCTGGAAACTTCCATCACAGAGCGGCTGCGAGCCATCGAAAGCGGTTCTTCCGCCTCGCCGGTCACTCCAACGCCTTCTGGTTCCACAGTGAAGTATTATTATTCCACCAACGGAGAGCAGCAAGGGCCGATTGATGCCAGCGATTTGAGGATGATGCGGAAGGATGGTCTGGTTACCGATGATACCCCGGTGCTGCGCGAGGGCGAGGCGGCGTGGCGTAGGTTTCGAGATTATCTGGCTTTGAGCAGATGACCGTGCGGCCTAAGAAAGATGCGAGCCCGGCGATGGCGCTCTGGTTGACAAACGAGGATCAGTGGCGCTGGAGGCGCTGATCTGAAATGTTACGCTCATGCGAGCATGTCCACATTGTAACAGGCCAGTGAGCTTCTGGCGGCTGTGGTCGGCTTTTCGCTGGATGCCGTATTGTTGCCCGCGCTGCGAGGGTCTGTCCGAGATTGGGTTGTTAAGCCGCCTTTGATGTTGCCACGAGTTGTCTGCCCTGATCGTTAAATGAGTTTCTCCAAACCATCCTCGCTCGCCTGCTGGAAATGCTTGTTCCTTGGCCTGGAGGCAGTGCTCCTTGTCGTGTTCCTCTTGTGTGTCATAGCCGAGCGCGAGTTTGGTGTGATTATCGATTTCGGCTCTGGTGTATCGGAAATCACGGCGGTGATCGTCTTCATGGCAATATGGCTGTTCCTGCTCATCGGCAGCCCGTTTTTCTTCCGTTCGTTGCGCTGGATAGCCTGGATCGGGTGGCTCCTCGCCGTAGGGCTTTTTGTTTGGGGCCTTTTTGCGCCGGTTTCGTGAGGCGGTGACGCAGGCGGAGCCTTCGCTTTGTTGGGGTGAAGAGCCACGGCGCGCTGCCGTGGCCTGGTCCGTCGTGCTTCACCGAGCGCATAGCGTCCCAGGGCCTTCTACTGCATTGTGAACGCCATGCGGACCTTACGCATCATGACGATAGTGTCCGCATTGCGCTCCAGCTTATCTGGTGCCTTGAATCCTCTGTCAGCAAGGTCTTGGACTTCTACCAAGACCGCTCTACAGTAATCCCTATGCTGTGGCGCTACCTCCTTGTCCACGACCGTTTCCAAGTGCGACGCCAAAGCCACGATTGCCTCTGTCCCCTTCCGTATCACATGGCGGTTTTGTTCCTCTGTTCGATTGGGAGCGTCGATGAACAGCCCGTCAAAGGCCAATTCCATGACAGTTATCAGGTGCTTGGTTTCTAGCAGCCTGTTGAAAAACTACGTGGGGTCCCCTGGTTTCAGGGTGAGACACTGATTTGTTGCGTGAATCCGTTGGTCCAAACACCTTCAGGCGTTAGCGCGTGGCCGTTAATAGTGACGTGGTCAAAGCGGACGTTATCAATGCGATGCCCGGCATCAAAACCCTCCAGCCGAACGTTAGGCGGAGAGGCTGTGTGCGCGCGTATGTCCCGAAAGGCCACCTCCCGAATGTGGCCGCGCTCCGCATCGCGGGACCAAATGGCCTGATTGATCCACAGGGATATCAGTCTCCGCGACTCCTCCACTCGAATATTCTCAAACCGAACATTGCTGATGGTGGCCGCATCGCAGTGATAAATGCGTAGCGTCCATTCCCTGCCGATATCGTGGATGACGTCGCAATCCGTGAAAAGCACGTCATCAACGTCCTCGCGCAATTCCGCGCCTACCGACAAAGCGTGCGCGACCTGGTTCCAGAGCACGCAACTGCGCACCAGGACATGCTTCGCCGGCCCTTGGCCGCGATCGGTTTTGACGACAATCAAATCGTCGAGCGTGCGCAGAAAACAGCCCTCCACCGTCACGTCGGTGCTGTTGCAAATGTCGAAGCCGTCGGAATTGGCGCGGCAGCCAAATACTTTCACGTTGGCGATCGTCACCCCGCGGCTTCGCCGCATCGGCACATTCCAGGTGCTGGAGTCGCGGAGGATCACGCCTTCCACGATGGCGTTCGTTGCGCCGCGAATGCTCAACAGGTTCCGCGTATGCAGCGGACAGTGGCTCCCGTCAATAATGCCTCGCCCGCGCAACGCCACGTGGTCCCCGTTCATCTCGATGACAGGTCCACCGCCGCCCACGCCGCGCAGAATGGCGCCGCCGGCCAGGTAAAGCGTCTGGCCGGATCGGACTTGGATGGTGTTGGCTGCCTCATGAACGCCCGGCCCGAAAAAAATCGTGTTTGAATCTTTGGCGTCGGGCACGTTGGTTTCCCACGGATTGGCAAAGAGATGGAGGGATGAGATGGCATCCCCATTGACCTCGATGGTGAGGTTGGCGGGACGATCCAGGGAGAACGTGATTTCCTTGCCGGCAATCCGGGGCGTCAAGCTGTACGAGGAGGGCAGGATTTTCGCCTGCTTCACTTCGTCGCGAAAGGTCACCCGGACGACCTTCACCGGCTGGCGCATGTCGAAACTCGCAAATGAGGCGATCGCAAAATAGTCTCCGGAATGAGCCTTGTCATCCATCGCCTTCCAGCGCAGCGCATCATCCGCCGGCGCCACATGCGCGGTGGCAACGGAGACAGGGTGCCAGTCCACCTCGACCTTGAAGTCAGCGGAAGCAGGCTCGTCCGGCGGCATTGTCCAGACGCGCAAGCCGGGGCGGGCGCCTCCAGGGAATGAATCAGCCGTGGCTGGCGCGTCCTGCGCCAAGCCTAATGCGAGTTGAGCCTGAAGCGCGAGCAAGGCAAACAGCGCCGCCGGCCCCCACGAGGCACGTTGCTTCATAAACCACATTCCGGCCTCAAGCGTAAGGGTGACATTGGTTCCGTTCAAGGACGTTTGCGGCGTTTGCGGCGTTGATGGAAACGGTGGTGGAGGAGAATGCCTCTCGGGTTCCTTGCTAATGGCCCCTTTTCCAGCTAGTTATGGCAGCCTTATGGACAAGACGTCCGCCATCTGCTGCCGGGGCCTGGTCAAAGATTATGGCGCCCTTCGGGCCGTCAACGGCCTCGATCTGGAGGTGCGCGCCGGTGAATGCTTTGGGCTGCTGGGGCCAAACGGCGCTGGAAAAACCACCACCGTCGAGATTCTCGAAGGGCTGCTGCCCGCCACTGGGGGGACGGTGGAAATCCTTGGGCACACCTGGTCCTCCGGCGCCGACTCGCTGCGCCAGCGGCTGGGGGTGTCGCTGCAAGAGACCAACCTGCCGGACAAGCTTACCGTGGAGGAAATCCTGCGGCTGTTTCGCTCGTTCTACGCCTCCGGCCCGGACGCGCAGGATTTGCTCGACGCCGTCTCGCTGACGGACAAACGCCGGACGTGGTACTCGAAACTGTCCGGCGGCCAAAAGCAGCGGCTGGCGGTGGCCTGCGCGCTGGCCGGGGATCCGGAGGTGCTGTTTCTGGATGAGCCTACCACCGGCCTGGACCCGCAGTCCCGCCGGCAGCTTTGGGGATTGATCGAACGGCTCAAGGCGGAGGGACGCACGATCCTGATCACCACTCACAATATGGACGAAGCGCAGCGGCTTTGCGACCGCGTGGCCATCATCGACAAGGGCAAAGTCCTCGCCCTGGGCGCCCCGCGAGAGTTGATCCAATCGCTCGGCGGCACCGAGGTGGTCGAGTTCACCTGCGATGAGCTGGTGGAAGAAGGCTCGGTGAGCGCCTTGCCGGGCGTGCATGCGGTTAAGAGGGGCCCCGACGGACTTTTCCTGACCGTCGAGCAGTTGCACAAAACGCTGCCGCTCCTGCTCAGCCATTTGCAACAAACCGGGCGCACCCTCACACGGCTTGCCACCCACCACGCCACGCTCGAGGATGTGTTCGTCAACCTGACCGGCCGGCAATTGCGCGATTAACATGAAGTCGATCACACGCACCGTCGATCCCCAGCATCCGCTCTGGCAATTGACCCTCATGCGCTGGCGCATTTTCGTCCGCGAGCCCGCGGCCGTCTTCTGGACTTACGTCTTCCCCCTCGTCCTGGCCTTGGCGCTGGGGATCGCCTTCCGCAACCGGCCGCCCGACCCGGTCGAGGTGGCCGTTCAAACCGCGCCGGGCGCGGAAGCCTGGCGCGACGCGCTGGCGAAGGACCCCGCCATCCATGTGCACTGGCTCGACGCTCGGCAGGCGCACGACGCCTTGCGCTCGGGCAAAGTGTTTGTCGTTGTCGCCGCCGGGGCGCCGCGGACCTATGAATTCGATCCGACCCGGCCTGAAAGCCGCATGGCGCGGGCGATCGTGGACGATGCGTTGCAGCGCGCCGAGGGCCGCGCCGACGCGACGCCGGTGAAGGATCGGTTGGTGACCGAGCCCGGGTCGCGGTATATCGATTTTCTGGTTCCCGGTCTCCTGGGCTTCAACCTGATGTCCAGCGGCATGTGGGGTGTCGGGTTTGTGGTGGTTGAAATGCGCATGCGCAAGCTCATCAAACGGATGACGGCCACGCCGATGTCGCGCGCCCATTTCCTGCTCTCCTTCGTGCTGGTGCGGGCGATCTTTCTGCTGGGGGAGCTGCCGCTGCTGCTGGCCTTTGCGTACTGGGTGTTCAACGTGCCGGTGCGCGGCTCCCTGCTGTTGATCGTGGCGATCAGCACCCTGGGCTCGCTGGCCTTTGCCGGCATGGGCCTCCTGATCGGCTCCCGGGCGCAAAACACGCATACCGCCGCCGGCCTGGTCAATGCGGTGACTCTGCCGATGTTGGTCTGCTCCGGCGTGTTCTTTTCCGCGGCGCGCTTTCCCGAGATCTTTCAACCTCTCATCAGAGCGTTGCCGCTGACCGCCCTGATTGAAGGCGTGCGGGCCGTCATGCTCGACGGGGCGGGCCTGGCCGCAGTCGCAGCTTACATGGCAATTCTTCTGGTCTGGGGCGCGGTCTCCTTCATTATCGCCCTGCGCTTGTTCCGCTGGCAGTGACGCGATTGGTTCCCAGGACCGATGGCGGGCAAAGTCAACTAGTGAATTGACGCGCCCTCAGTTCATGGAGAGGTCTTCGGGCATTTGGGAGAGCAGTTTGTATTTCCAACCTTTTTGGCTGAGGATTTTTCGCCAAAGCTGATCGATGGCAGTGTCGAAAACCAGATCCAGGGAAGCCGGGTGGGTGAGCCAGGCATTGCGCTTCATTTCGTCTTCAAGCTGGCCCGGGCTCCAGCCGGCATAGCCGGCGAAGAGCTTGATCTTCCGGGTTGGGGAAAAGGACTCGCCAATTTCGATGAGGCTGTCCAGCGAATGGCCCAGGCTGAGATTCGGCATCACGTTCGAGTCGGGAACGACCGGGCTGAAATTCGGCAGCACATCCGAGTCGGCAATGAAAGCGTCGGTATGGAGAAAGCTCAAGGCGGAAGGCTGGACCGGCCCGCCCAGGAACAGGGGAAAGCCTTTGAGCGTTTCCGGCAGGTCGGCGACAATCATGTCCCCGACATTCGAGCCGGAAGCGCGGTTAAGCACCAGGCCGAAAGCCCCCTCCGGGTCGTGCTGGCAAATCAGCACCACGGTGCGCTGGAAAAACGAGCCCCGCAATTGGCCGCTATCGAGCAGCAACTGGCCTTTTAAAAACTCAGATGTTTCCGACATATGCCGCAAGAGCTCCAGGACTTGCCCTGGCGCTAATCTGGATTTAAACTCCGGGTATGTCAAAACTTTGTCTGCTAATTCTCCTGGTTGCGACCCTTGTCGTGGCAGGCGGGTGCTCGACTTCTTCCGGAAGCCGCGACTACGTCCCAGGCAAGGGATGGGTGCCCAATGACTGACGGGGGGCATTAGGCGCCAGACGTTAAAACGTTAAAGGGTTAGAACGTTAGAACGTTAGACCGCTGCAGAGGTTAGCGTCGCAGGATTGAAGGGCGAGGCTTCCACAGCCTCGCCCAAAAAATCGGTCGCGTCCTTCCGAACGCGGCCAACTCTGAAAATGCCGGCTTTTTGCGCTTCGCTCGCCCCGACGTTTTAACGTTCTAACGTTTCAACGTCCCAACGCCTTCGCTCACGCAAGCTGCTTCACCTTCCGAACAATCGCGTCGGCGTCGATGCCGTACTTGGCCAGCAACTGCTCGGGCTTGCCGGAGTGCGGCAGTTCCTTGACGGCTAGTTTGTGAACCTTGATGCCGTCGGCGCTGACTTCGCCGGCCACGGCATCGCCGAGGCCGCCTTCGGCATAATGGTCCTCAACGGTCACGATCTGGTTGTTGGTCTTCTTGGCGGCTGCCGTGATCAAGTCCTTGGCGAGGGGCTTGATGCTGTAAGCGTCGATGACGGTGATGCCGATGCCCTCGTTTTTGAGCGCGTCGGCGGCCTTCAGGGCTTCGTAGAGGGTGACGCCGGCGGCGATCACGGTGACTTTGTCGCCGGCGGCCTGGCGGAGGATCTTGGCGCCGCCGATTGGGAACTGCTCGTCGTTGTTGTAAATGACGGATGTCTTCGGCCGTGAGGTGCGCAGGTAAGCGATCCCTTTATGCGCGGCCATCTGGTCCATGAGTTTCTCGGCGGCAACGGCGTCGCAGGGATAAAGCACCACGCTGCCCACGACCGCCCGCATCATGGCGATGTCCTCGAGGCCCATCTGTGAAGGGCCGTCTTCGCCGATGCTGACGCCGACATGCGAGCCGGCCAGCTTGAGGTTGGCCGAGGAAATACCGGCCACCCGGATCTGATCGAAGGCGCGAGTGAAGAAACAGGCGAAGGTCGAGACGAACGGGACCTTGCCCCGGGTGCTGAAACCGGTGGCGGCGCCGACCATGTTCTGCTCGGCAATGAAGCACTCGGTAAAGCGGTTGGGGAATCGCTTGAGGAACTTCTCGGAGTAGGTTGAGTTCTTGGTGTCGCCGTCCAGCACTACAACCCGCTGGTCCACCGCGCCGATGCGCACCAGGGCATTGCCGTAGGCTTCGCGCGTGGCGACAGCGTCGCCCGGTTTGTAAGTGAGCGGCGGGTAGGAGGCCGGGGCCTGGTTCCTCGGCTCCGGAAGCTGGCTGGGGGCCGGAATGGCGACGCCGATGCCGGACTTGGCGGTCGGCTGCAATTCGGCGATGGCCCGCACGGCTTCCTCTTTGGAGAGCGGTTTCCCGTGCCAGCCGTCCATGTCCTGGATAAACGAGACTCCGGCGCCTTTGAGCGTCTTGGCCAGGATGACCAGCGGCTGGGAGCCGAGGCCGACAGCGGCGAGGACTTCCAGGATTTCATCGATGTCATGGCCGTCGATCTCCTCGGTGCGCCAGCCGAAGGCTTCGAAGCGCTTGCGATAGACGTCGAGGTTGTGGCCGAAATGGGTGGCCTGGCTTTGGCCGAGGCGGTTGACATCGACAATGGCGATCAGGTTGTTGAGCTGGTTGGCGCCGGCCAGCGAGGCCGCCTCCCAAACCGAGCCTTCGGCGATCTCGCCGTCGCCCATCAGCACGTAGGTGCGATAGTCCAGGTCGTCGAGCCGGGCGCAAAGGGCCATGCCCACGCCGACGCTCAGGCCCTGGCCCAGCGAGCCGGTGGCTACATCGGCAAAAGGCAGCCGGGGAGTGGGATGGCCTTCGAGGTCGGAGTCTATCTGGCGCAGCTTGAGCAGGTCGTCAGCCGGAAAGAGCCCCGTTTCGGCCCAGGCGGCATAGAGCAGGGGAGCGGCGTGACCTTTGGAAAGAATGAACCGGTCATTGTTATAATAGTGCGGATTCTTCGGGTCATAACGCATATGTCCGAAGAACAGGGCCGCCACCACATCGGCGGCGGAGCAGCACGAGGTGGGATGACCGCTGCCGGCCGCGGTGGTTGCCGCGATGGAATGGATTCGCAACTGGTTGGCGATTCCCTTAATGCTCTCGATGTCGATGTCGTTCATGGATAAAAACTCAAACTGTATTCACAGGCGATCAAAAGAAAAGCAAGAAATGCGAGCGGTTGCCGCGCCGACGGCGCCGGCCAGGCCGCCGCCACTGCCGCGGACACCATCGCCCATTGGCCATTTCCCAACCCTTTCTCAACGCCCAACCTTACTTTTGACCAAGAATGAATGGTACGCGAGGCGGGGTTAAACCCACAACCTGCGGTTCCGGAGGCCTTTGCGAAGAATCGGGTTTCGCTCGGCAGAGTCCAACTTGTCTCTCTCCAGGTTGTCCGCCGGTTGACATTTTCGCCGCGTACCGGTTTAAACGGACCGGCAAGAGTATCCAATGGGAACCAATTCTGCGCAACCCAAAAGTCGGCTTGGTATTGGAGCGGGGTTGGAGAGGCAATTTTATCGAAATGCCGGCTTGTGGCGGGCGGCTGGTTTTGCTGTAATTCGACGGTCCCAAGTCCGACGTACACGACCCAGTGAACTTTGGCAAAACCGACCCGGAAAACTCAGAAACGAATCATGAAAACAACGACCTCTAAAGCGATCCCGTTTATTTCACCCATCGGCCTGAGATCTTTAGGCGCGTTCATTTTGAGCTGCCTCGCCTTGCAGGTAGCCTCGGCTCAAGATATCGAACTGAACGGAAACTATTCTGTTTCCGAGTCATGGTCTGTGACGCTGCAAGTTGGCAACGGGAAGACGGTCGTGAACAAAACCTATACGGGAAGGGAGACCGGCACGCTGGCGATAACGAACGGTGGCTATACGCTCATCAACAAGACCGGCATCGCGAGCCTGGTCAAGCCGGCTCCGGAGAGGGGGATTAGCAACCCGTTGCCGGCGCCTCAAACATGGCATACAGGCGGGCTGAGCCTTGGCAGAACGATCGACTTCGATGGCAGCAACTACGAAATCGACGGCGCCTATCCATTCTCCGCGGAAGCCTCCGGATCGGGTGGTTTTTACGCCGTCATTGAGCTCACCTTTTTCGTTATCACGGTGCCGTTGGGAAGCGACGCCGGCTTCAGCGGCGTCGATCCAACCTCCACCAGCTTCACCACCACGGGGACCTCCGCTGACGATTTGACAGGCACAGGGATCTATATTGATGTGAACGCAGCTCTTTCACCGGTCACCACGAACGGATACGTCAATGAGGTTGATGTCTCTTCCACCGCGAGTTTGGCCTCTTCTGACATGTATGTGGTCACGGTGAGCGCCTCGCCTGCGGATGGCGGGAAGGTCTCGGGCGGCGGCACCTTCAAGGACGGCGCCTCCGTCGTGGTCACCGCTTCACCGGCCAACGGCGAGATCTTCGCCAACTGGACGCAGGACGGCACGGTTGTCAGCACCGATGCCAAATACGCTTTCGTGGTGGATAGCGATGCGGATCTGACGGCTAACTTCGTGGCGAGTCCCTTCGCGGCTCCCGCCGGGGTTTATAGCGGACTATTCCTTCCGGACAGCGGCGCCACGCCCCAGAACTCCGGGTATTTTGCACTCACCGCCACGGTGAAGGGCGGATTCACCGGGTATTTGCAGATCGGGACGACGCATCATTCCATCGGCGGCCTGTTCGACAGCAGCGGCGCTTTTTCGGGAAACATCCAGATTCCCGGCCAGGGTACCTGGGCGATCGCACTCAACTTGGACCTTTCCGGTGGCAACGATATCACCGGAACGGTCGGCAACGGGACATGGACAGCGCAACTGTCGGGATACAAATCGGTGTTTAATGCCAAGACTAACCCAGCGTCGCTAGCGGGCCTTTATACCATGGTTTTTGCCGGAACGAACGGCTCGACGAATCTGCCGGGAGGCAACGGTGTCGGAACGGTAAAAATCAGCCAGGCGGGAGTGGTTGCTTTGGCCGGCTCGCTCGCTGACGGTTCCAAAATCACAGCGTCGGCGACGCTCGCTCAAAACGGAGATTGGCCGCTTTACGTTCCGCTTTACCGCGGAACGGGATGCCTGTTGGGTTGGGTAAGTCTGGACGGTTCCGGCAACATCTCCGGAAACCTGCTCTGGATGAAGCCGTCGGGATCGAGCAGCTATTATCCTGGCGGATTCCTGTTTCCAACCACGGTTTCCGGCGGACCTTACGCCGGATCGGAGGCGCTCAGCAGCTTCGGTTTCACGCAGGCCGTCTTCAGCGGCGGCGCTTTGGCTGGCGAGATCGTCAATCAAATCAGCATCGGCTCCAACAATAAAGTGAGCAACCTCAGCACAAACAAGTTGATGGTGACTTTCAGCCCCTCCACCGGACTTCTGACCGGCAGTGTCGCAAACCCAAGCACGCCCGGCTCCAAACCAATGCCCTTCACGGGTGTCTTGCTTCAGAGCCAGACGAATGCGGTCGGCTACTTCCTGGACGGCGGCCAAAGCGGCGCCTTCGTGCTCCAAGGCCCCTGAACCCTGCGGCGCTGGAGACAACTGACGCCCTTTGGCGCGGCGGCCCATGCGGTGCCCTTGGACCGCAGGTCCAAAGCGCCTGAGAGCAGGGACAACGCCTCGGCCAGGTATGCGTATTCTGCCGGCGAGTTGTAGATATGCGCCGAAATCCGGAGATACCGGCGCTCGGGCTGGCCAAAGCGCATCAGCGGGACTTCAATACCGAACTGATCATAAAGGCGCTCCTGCTCGGCATCAATCCGCCCGGATCGGGGCAGGCCTTGAAACCAGCCGGGCAGGGCAATGGTCGCCATGCTGCCGAGCATTGTCCCCGGGCAAGGCGCTTCGACCTCCAGTCGATCGCAAAGAATCTTTCGGGCCTGGATGGCAAGCTGGTGGTTATGTTGCCGAACCTCCTCCCAGCCGCCAGGCAGTAACTTACCCATCCAGCGGATGGCTTCTCCGGCGCATAGCCAGGCACTAGGGTCGAAGGTGCCGGCCCAGTCGAACCGGTCCTGGAACGCGCTGTAGCCCGGCCGAGGCGTATTGTTGCCGTGGCTGATCACGGCTGGCTGCACCTCCTTCTGCTTATCCTGGCGCACCCAAAGAAAACCCGCGCCCTTGGGAGCGCAGACCCACTTGTGCAGGTTGGCGGTGTAATAGGCCGGAGCCAGGGCGGAGAGGTTTAGAGAGACCATGCCCGGTCCGTGGGCGCCATCCACCAGGGTATCGATCCCGCGGGCCTCCAGTTCACGAATAAGCCGGGCTACCGGCAGGACCAGCGCGGTGGTGCTGGTGACGTGGTCCAACAGGACCAGGCGGGTGCGCCGGTTTACAGCGCTCAGAACCGCCTCAACGACTTCGTCGGCTGAGGCCAGCGGGAAGGGGAGCTGGGCAACGACGAGCCTGGCCCCGGCCCGGCGCGCCGCTTCGATCAGGACATTGCGGCAGGCATTGTAGTCGTGATTGGTCGCGACGATCTCCTGGCCTGGGCGCAATTTAAGCGAACCCACCACCGCGTTGACTCCGGTGGTCGCATTGGTGACAAAGACCAGGTCCGCGCGGCGGGCGCCGACAAACCGCGCCACTTCGGCCCGAGCCGGTTCCAGGCGTTCCTCGTAGCGGCGCCACAGGAATTGGATCGGCTCGGCTTCCATCTGGCGGCGCAGATCTGTCTGGAGCGTTAGAATCGGCTTGGCGCAGGCGCCAAAGGAGCCGTGGTTAAGGAATGCGATTCCCGGGGCCAGGGCCCAGTGCCGGCGAAATCGGCTGGGAGCCGGACGGGCTAATCTGCTCTGTTTCATGAGGAATGGTTAAAGAAACACAAGAAGAGCCGATAAAATCAATGGTTTTCCAACTTTTGCGGCCGCTGAAATGAAAAGCCCCGCTCGGGTTTTGGGCCACTGGTCAACGGGCAGAAGTTCCGCGGCGACATGGCGGCCCAAGTTGGAACGAGTCTTGAATTCCTATTTCGCGGATTACTTTGTGCCGGAATTGCGCAATATCATTTTTTGAACAGCCGCTTGTTGTTCGGGCGTGGTCGCGTAAGGAAGCAATTGAGAAAAGTCGGTTTGCCATTGCCCGTTGTGCGCCGCGCGGTAGGCCTCGAAAACCGGCTGCATCGTCCCCCAGATGGCCTGGTTTAGAAAATCTGTAGAGCCGGACCCGGTTTGGGAAAAGACCAGGCGTTGGTCAAACACCTCATCCACCGGCGCTCTCTCGGTGATGATGGGGTTTCCCACGCCCACGCTCGGAACGGCTTCCTGGCTCTCGATGGTCCAGCGATCGAGAATCGCCGCGTCCATTGGGCTGTCGAAGTACGGCTGCAGTTGGGCCAGATCGGTTGGAAACTGACCGTTGTTGCCGCTTGCAAATGCCTGAGCCGCTTTTTGCATCAACCCCCCGGCCTTGCCTTCCGCGGCGCGACGCAGCGTGCTCAGGGCGCGGCGATAGTCGGTGTCTGTTTCGAGAGGCTGGCCTTTGACCGCCGCCAGCCAATCCTCCTCGCTAAGCAGGCGCAGTTCCGGAATCCCAACCTGCGGGGTTTGCTCCAATCGCTGCTTGAGCCGGGCGACGCGATCGACCCACAGGTTCGCGGCGGACTCGATCGGGTCAAGCGAGCCGGCGTTTTTCGACGGCCTCGCCTGTTGGGTGTCGGCCCGCAGACGCGCGGCCTCGGCGCGGAGTCTGAGAAGCTCCTCCGTGTTGCGGCCCAGCCTCTCGTTCTCCTCCCGCAGCAAGGCGAGCTGGCGAGCTGTTTGGTCGCGCTCGCGCCGGAGGTCGGCGATTTGTTCAGCCAGCGGCGATTGCTGTTGCTGGAGCGTCTGATTCTCGCCGCGTAGTTGCGAGGCCTGGCGGGCTTCGTAAATTCCCGCGCCGGCCAGCAAGGCGACGGTGGCGGTGACGAGCGTCTTTTGCAGTGTGGTCATAGCAATAGCTTTAGTGGCGGCTATAACCGCCGTGGTGGTGATGGTGGTGGTGCCGGAAAGCGCGGCGGTTATGGCCACGGCGAGTCCTGCCGGTGCGGCTTGGACGGAATTTGCGGCAACGGCCCCGGCGATTACCGTGGCTGAGAGTGTTACACCCCTCTTGGCAAGACATTCCCGGAGTTTTTCCAGCCCGCGGTTCACCCGCATCCGGGCCGCGTCTTCGGTTGTTCCCATCGCCGCACCCACTTGTTTCAGTTCTTTCCCGTCAAAAAACCGGAGCACAACGGCATCATGCTCCTTTTCACCCAGACAATTCAGCGCCTCATCAAGCAACGGCGCTATATGATTCCATACGCCGGGATCCGGTTCGTTCAGAATGGACTGCATCTGTGACTCCTGTTCGCGGATTTGACGGCGGCGTTGGATTTTCAGTGTGTCCGCGCAAACGTATCGTGCCGTGCGGCAGAGCCACCCGGAGAGAATGGTCTTTGGACTCAGGGATTTCGCCTTCCGTGCCAAGATGATGAAAACGCTTTGGGTGATTTCCTCGGCCAGATGAGGGTCCTGGACCTGGCGCAACGCAACCGAATAAACCAGATTGACGTGCCGCGACACCAGCGTGGCAAATGCCCCCTCGGAATTGCTTTCGGCATATTCCCGCACCAACGCCATGTCGTCGCTCGTCATGTCACTGTTATATGGACGCCAGCTTGAAAACCGAACACATTATTTCAAAGATTCTTTGGAAAGCGATTTCGTAACATCAACCCTTGAAAAAAACAGGAAGTTCGGCATCATGCGCGAAACATGACCTTGACCATCCCCGCGACACTGACTTGCCTTATGCTCCCGCTGGCGGCTTTTGCCGCCGAGCCTCAGTCCATCGATAAAAGTGATTATTCACTTTTCAACCCGGTGCCCAGCGACCAGTTGCGGCCATTGTCTTCGGAGGCGATTGACGGGTTTCCGGATGCCCGCACTCTGGATGCCGGCCACTTTCAGGTGGAAGGCGAATTCGTCAATTATTACTTTAATTCCAGCATGCCTGTCGGATATGACAAAGCGGAGTTTGTCTGGGAGCCAAGAATTACGGTGGGATTGCTCAACAATGTCGATTTTTTTATTCGGCCGTCCTATGTGATAAGGTCTTTTTATTATGGGGGCTCTTACAGTGATTTTGGAACCATCACCACCGGGGTAAAAGTCAATCTCTGGGGCAATGACAGCGGGACGACGGCGCTGGCAATCCGGCCCTACGTCGCCATTCCCACACAAGGCGGCGATGTGTTGGGGGGTGGCGATCTGGCGCTGCTGGTGCGGTTGCCATACGGGTTTTCTATCAAGTTCGATTCGGAATTGTATGCGACAGAAAATGATAGCGGTACGCTCCTTGCCGGCTTCGAGAATTCCATGAGCATCAACAAGAGCCTGTGTTCCAAAGCCGATGCTTACTGGTATTTGAATTCTTCCGTTACCTCCGACTCAGCCCAAACCTGGTTTGGCGACACCGGCTTTGGCTTGGATTACAATTTCACCCGCAACCTGCAAACTTTCGCTGGAATTGGATTCGGTTTTACCTCGCCAGATTGGGTTTATGGACAAACGCGCGCCTATGATTACAACCTTCGCGTTGGTTTCGTTTGCCGGCTTTAAGGAATCTGCTCCGCTTCTTTGAAGGCTGGTGCGCGAGGAGAGGGTCGAACTCTCAACCTTCGGCTCCGGAGGCCGACGCTCTATCCAATTGAGCTACTCGCGCAAGCCGGCACAAAATAGGTCAATCCTGTCCCGAGGGCAACCTGTTTTCTGGAACGGGCTGTGGAACGTGAAACGTGGAACGTGAAACGTGAAACGTAAGGGGGGTAAGGCGTGGGTTGCTCCTATGGTTTGACGGACGGACCCGATTCCGCTTCTTACGTTTTACGTTTTACGTTTTTCCGCCCCCCATCCCCTTCTTGATTGACTCTATCCTCCTTCTTCGGGCATGCTGGCAGCCATGCGCATTCATTTTCTCGGCGCGACACGGACAACGACCGGTTCCATGTATTTGCTGGAACTGAACGGCAGGCGGCTGCTGCTTGAATGCGGGCTGTTTCAGGGCCGGCGCGGCGAGTCGGTGGAGCGGAATCGGACTTTCCCCTTTGATCCCCGGCAAATCGACGCCGTGGTGCTGAGCCACGCCCATATCGATCATTGCGGCAACCTGCCGAACCTGTGCCGCCAGGGCTTCGAGGGCAACATTTGCTGCACCTTCGCCACGCGCGACCTTGCCAGCATCATGCTCCAGGATTCCGCGGAGATTCAGCGGGACGACGCGGCATTTGTCTCGAAGCAGCGGGCCAAGCGCGGCTTGCCGCCGGTCGAGCCGCTCTACAGCGCCGCCGATGCCGAGAAGGCCGTGCGCCAGTTCGTCGGGGTCAACTACGACCGCCCGTTTCCGGTCACCGACGGCGTCACCGTGACCTTTCGGGACGCAGGCCATATCCTCGGGGCGGCGCAAGTTGTTTTGGATATCCGGGAGAATGGGCGCCAGTTTCGCTACCTGTTCAGCGGCGACATTGGCCGAGGCGGGGACGACATTCTGCGCGACCCCCAACCGGTGGAGGGAGCGGAATACTTGCAGGTGGAGAGCACCTACGGAGCGCGCGAGCACGCCCCCAAAATCGACGCCAGCGCCGAGGTCTGCCGCTGGGTGCTCGAGACCCTGGACAAGCACGGAAAGGTTATCATTCCCTCCTTCTCGGTCGGCCGGACGCAACAGATCGTTTATACGCTGCACCAATTGACGCTGGCCGGGCAACTGCCAAAGGTACCGATCTTCGTCGATAGCCCCCTGAGCGTCAATGCGACGGAGGTCTATCGGCTGCACCCGGAATGCTTCAACGAGACCATTTACAAATTCCTGCGCGAAAAAGAAAACCCGTTCGGGATGGAAAACCTGACCTACATCCGGGAAGCGGCCCACTCGAGGAAGCTCAACGATCTGAAAGATCCCGCGATTATCATCAGCGCGTCGGGCATGGCCGAAGCCGGGCGCATCCGGCACCACCTGGCCAACCATATTGGCAACGCGTCCAACATGATTCTATTCATCGGCTATTGCGCCGAGCACACCCTGGGAGCGCAGATCCTGGCGGGCCAGAAGACCGTCAACATCTTCGGCGAACCCTACCAGGTGCGCGCCCGCATCGCCTCCATTGACTCCTTTTCCGGCCATGCCGACCGCAACGAACTGCGGCGCTACGTTCAAGGGCTGACCAGCGACCTCAAGAAGATCTTCGTCATCCACGGCGAGGAGAGCCAGGCGCTGGGGTTTGGAGAAACCCTGCGCTCCCTGCGCCCCAAATCCGAGGTCCTGGTGCCGGAATACCAGCAGACCGTGGAGATCTGAGCAACCCGGGCCCGCGCGGACACAGGAACGCCAGAGGTGGATCTTCCCTATTCGACAATGTTTAGTTTCCTCGGGAGCAGAGCACATAGTGAAGGGATTGCGCGGTCAAATCCCCCTCACCCCGGCCCTCTCCCAAAGGAGAGGGGGAATCATCGTCTGTCAGCCGCCGAATCCGGCACAGGTGGAATGGTCGGAAGTCGATCTTCGCTGCCCCCTCTCCCTTTGGGAGAGGGCCGGGGTGAGGGGGATTTCGATTGAACTTAACATTGTCGAGCCGATCGGCCTACAATCGTTCGGGGTTGGCCAGCAATTGGGCAATGCGCGCGAGCAGGCGGCCGGCGGCGCCGCCGTCGAGCACGCGATGATCGAAGCTGAGCGTTACGTTGGCTTCCATCACCGGCACAAATTGGCCTTTGGCTTCATCCCAGCTCGGCACGCGCCGCGCCGACCCCATCCCCAGCACTAGAGTTTGTTCCGGCAGGGGAATCGGCGTGGCCCAGGTCAGGCCGAATGTGCCGAAGTTGGTGACGGTGGCAATGGAGCCGCCGGTGGCGTCCGGAGGCAGCTTGCGTTGCCGGGCCAGCTCGACCATCTCGTTGTAGCGCTGAACCAACTCTTTGAGTGACCGTTTATCGGCATGGCGCATCACCGGAACCAGCACCCCTTCTTCCGCCTCGACCGCAAAGCCGACGTCAATGGAAGTCGGGTGAACGATCTTGTTGCCGATGAGACGGCCGGCGGGAGCGCTGTTTTCCGAAAGGGCGACCGCCAGGGCACGCAGGGCGTAGAGCGCCGGGCCGGGTTTGGGATTGCACGTTTTGCGATGTTCCAGGAGGGGATCAAAGCAGACCGGCAGGGCGACCGTGGCGATCGGGCGGGTCCAACTGCGGCGCATGGCGTCGGCCACGGCGACGCGCATCGAAGAGGCCTGGCTGAGCTTGTGCTTTTCGAGGTTGGCGATGAATTTTTCGAAATCCTGGACCGTGACCCTTCCGGCGGCGCCGCTGCCGGGCAGCCCGGCCAGATCGGCGGCATGGAGGCCCAATTCAAGCATGCGCGCTTTCATCCGCGGCGACATATAGCTGGCACCGGCCGCGTTGGCCGGGACCGGCAGGCCGCGAACGGTCGGCTGGACGCTCTTTTTCGGCTCCCCGGCCTGGCCGCCGGCGACATGGGCCGGCGCGTCGGCGGGCTCAGCGCCCGCCTGGGGCACCGGGACATCCAGCCCCAAACGAACCGCATCTTCCTGGCTGGCTTCCAGATACCCCAACACGGCGCCGACGGGATAACTCTCCTGGAGCTTGATCTGAAGCTTCTCGATGCGGCCCGAGCAGGGCGCCGCGACATTCATGGTCGCCTTGTTGGTTTCGACCCGATGATGTCCTGGTCGGTGCGCACGGAATCGCCGACCTGCACCAGCAGGTTGGTGACGGTCGCTTCGGCGATGGATTCGCCGAGCTGCGGCATGATGATGGGGATGGAGGGCATTGGGAATCAGAGCTCCGCGTGTCGGTTCATAGGTGGAGAAGGCGGCGGGCGGCGGCGGCGATGGAGTGGGCCGTCGGACGGTGGGCCGCCCACAAATTCGGGTGGTAGGGCACGGGCGTATCTTTAGCGTTGAGACGCTGCGGCGGGGCATCCAGCAGTCCAAAGCCTTCCGAGGCGACACGGGCGATGACCTCGGCTGTCACGCCGCCCCAGGGAAAGGCCTCTCCAACGCACAATAACCGGCCCGTGCGCGCGACAGACGCCATCACCGTATCGGTATCGAGGGGTTTGACCGACCGCAAATCGACCACTTCGATTTCGAATCGTTCGGAGGCGAGTTCCTCGGCCACCTCCAGCGCTTCGTGAACCATGGCGCTGTAGGCGACGATGGTCATGTCGCGGCCGGGGCGGGCGATGCGGGCCTTGCCCACGGGCATGGCTTCCGTGGGCAGCTTCTCGGCCTTCAAATGGTAATAGAGGTATTTGTGCTCGCAGAAGATGACGGGGTCATCGAGGGCGACCGCCTCGAGCAACATGCTGTAGGCGTCTTCGACGGTGGCGGGGGTCATGACGATCAGCCCGGGATAATGGGCGTAGAGCGCCTCCATGCTTTGGCTATGGAACGGGCCGCTGCCGGAAGTGCCGCCGCCGGGCAGGCGCACGGTGATAGGGCAGGGCACCCGGGTGCGCCAATGCAACGTGGCAGCCTGGTTGACAATCTGGTTGAAGCCGACCGTGGAGAAGTCCGCAAACTGAATTTCGATAATCGGCCGCATCCCTTCGATGGCCGCGCCGACCGCCAGGCCCAGCATGGCATCCTCGCTAATCGGCGCGTCGATCACGCGGCCGGGGAACTGCTGGGCCAGGTTCTTGGTGGCCTTGAAGGCGCCGCCGAAGGCGCCGACGTCCTGCCCATAGATAAACACGCGCGGATCATCGGCCAAAGCCTTGGCCTGGGCTTCGCGGATGGCGTCAAGATAGGTAATGCTCATCTTAGCCCTGTAACGGTATCACCAGGCAACTCTCACGCCGCTTCATGGTGTCCCTCCGCCAGATGTTTGGACGCCAGCGCGCACCAGTCCTCTTTATACGGGTCGGGGCCGGGCTCGCGCTGGACTTTAGCGACCGTCTCCTCGACCTTCTGCGCGGCTTCGGAGCGCCACGTCGCCAGGGTTTCGGCGTTCGCCCAGCTCTGCCCGAGCAACTGTTCCTCGGCCACCTTCAGGCAATCCCGGCCGACCGGGGATGCCTTGAGTTTGGGATCGACATAGCCGGCGTCATCGTGTTCGCCATGGCCGCAGAGCCGCAACAGGCGGCCTACGACCAGCTGCGGGCCCGCGCCGCCCCGGGCGAGATTGACCGCTTCGCCGATCACCTTAAGGCAGGCGCCAAGGTCGGTGCCATCGACGGAATGGCCTTGGGCGCCGTAGCCGATCGCGCGATCGGTCAGCGAGCGGCAGGCAAACTGCCGCTCGTTCGGCGTGGAATAGGCGTAGTAGTTGTTGGCGACGACCAGCACCAGCGGCAGCTTCTCGATAGCCGCCTGGTTGAGCGCTTCGTGAAAGGCGCCGGTGGAGGTGGCGCCGTCGCCGATACAAGCAACCCCGACGGTGCCGCCGATCCCCTTGAACCGGTGTGCCAGCAATGCCCCATTGACAACGGCTATCATCGCCCCCAAATGGCTAATCATGACGTAGAGGCCGTCTTTAGGACGGCCGCGGTGGACGTTGCCGTCGCGGGCGCGCATCGGGCCCAGAGGCGAACCGAGGTAGGTGCGGACCGCATCCAGCACCGGCTCGCCGAAAGCCAGGCGCCCGGCGGTATCCCGAATCAGCGGGGCGAAAACATCACCTTTTCGCAGCGCCAAACCTATGGCCACGCTCAGGGCCTCCTGGCCCCGGCCGATAAAGACTCCGCCATGGATTTTGCCCATGCGATAGAGGCTGGCGAATTTCTCGTCGAGAATACGGGCCAGCAGCATCAGGCGATAGGCCTGAAGTGTCGTCTCTCGACAGGAAGAAATCTCGCCAACCGAACCAGGGTCGACCAAAGCATGAGACATGGCCGGAATCTAGCCGCTATGGGGTGGTTTTCGCAATGTTTCTTTGATGAGGGCGGGTCCCGGGAATGCCGCGGTGCTGCGTTGAATCGCCGGCCGCCGCGAAATGGCAAGGAAAGACTTTGACCGCCGACTACAAGATAACCACCAAAAGAGCGCGAGAAGGGCGCGTGGTTTCGTGGTTGTCTTTAGGGCCAGACCGAGCGGATAAAGTCCGGGGTGACGTCCAACCTCGCGAATTCGATCTGTTTCAGTTGTTTGCCCTGGCCCGTCAGCGCATGGACCTGGAGCCGGCCGCAGGCACAACGCTTGCAGCGGACGACCTTTATGCTGAACCGTGCGGGAAGCCGGGCCGCCGCCCTTTTCCCGGGTTCCAGCTCCGCCAGTTTCGCGCGGAACTCAGGCGCTTTGCCGTCGGCCGCCAATTGCCGGAGGGATTCCCACGTTTGTTTTCCCTGTTCGAGCGCATGCTCTTGTTCGGCCGCATACGCGGAACTCGCCGCCATATCGGACTTTTTCACTTTCTTTGCAGGGACACTTGCGGGGAACAACGCAACCTGCCGGGTCCGCATGTACCGGTGGCACGACTCACAATACGGGGATTTGCGCAGGGCTACGGGAATGATCAGGCTGCCGCCGATAAACCCGGCCATTTCAAGGCCCCGAAACGCGTAGCCCCAAGCTCCCAGGGCTGCGCCGCTTTGTCCGTTATCCTGCTTCCAGGCGAAGGACCGCGCGACCAGATCATAATACTCGAAAAAACCAAGCGGCTCGCCGCTCGCCCGATGAAACAAATGCATGCTCTTGAATTCGACATACTGCGCGGCGAGGTACGCCAGCGCTTGCAGACCGAGCACCATCCAGAGCAAGGCCCGCGTAATTTTGATGCCGCTAAACCACGATGCCAGGCCATAACCGCTGGAGGCGGCGACTCCCACGATCAGCGATCCGACCGGCAGGATATAATTGGCGTACCAGCCCATGATGTGGAAATCCGTGGCCGTACGGTCCAGGACATACACGCCGAACAAGGCCAACGCCGTGGTTGCCAGGCCGCAAAACAGCACGAAGGAGTGATTCTTCTCTTCCTTGGGGCCAGCCTGCATCACGGAAGGGTTCGTCTCTTGGAGCGGGTTCATAGGATTATGTCAGGCAGCTTCGATCAAGTGATAAGCTCAGTCAATGGCGATTTAATCGGCCAAACCCACAGAGCCAAATTCGCATTTTCTGGGGGAGTTTGCCCCCATCCCAAGAACTGGCATGAAATCGGCTGGCGAAGGCGGACGTGCGCATGAAAGTCAGCTTTGTCCGTTTGTCGATCTTGGCGGCCTGCCTCTGGTTCACACCGCAAGCCATGGCCCAAAACAACACGAACGTGGTGGTGGCGTTCATGACCACCAATTCCACGCCGCTCAATGCGGGATTTGCCGGACTCACCACCGAGATTCTGGGCACAGGAATCGAGTACGGAGACACCAATTTGCAGCATTACGCCGCGATGCTTTCGCCGGGCTGGCTCCTGTTTCCGGGTGGCGAAACCGGTGACGCCTTTAATTGGGCCACCGGACTGACCGACTCCAATTGGGTCAATCAAATCGGCCTGATGGAATCGCCCACTGCCAACACGTCCAACCTCTGCGCGACCACCTATGACGCGCTCCTCGGCAAGGGCGGGGCCTGGTTCACCAACTTCGCCGGCCTCTGCCGCAACGTCGGCGGCGCCAGAATCATCGTCTGCATCAACGGCTTCACCGATACGAACCCTGGTTCGGCCGGGGCCTTTGCCGCCTATGCCTTGAGCAACCACATCCCCGTAGCCGTTTGGGAATTGTGCAACGAACCGTATTACTTCCAGGGCGCAACCGGTTTCTTTACCAATGGAACGGATTACGCCAACAAAATGAAGCCCTACCGCGACGCCATCAAAGCGGCGGATTCCAATGCCGTGGTCGCGGTGTTCTTTACCGATCCGGCCCGGACCGGCACAAGCTGGGACAACGATCTGGCCAGCTACGCCAACCCTTACTGGGACGCCGTGGTGTATCATCATTATCCGCTTCTGCCGACCAATGCCGATTTTGGCGCGCTGATGGCCATGGACAACGGAATCCTGTTCAGCAACACCGGAATGTTCGTCACCAACACGCTCATGGCTGAAAACACGAATGCCAACACCACGTTCCTGGTTACGGAATTCAACCCGGCCAAGGGTGACGGCGCCGGAGGACAATACCCGCCCACCAGCACGCTTTATGGCGGCATCTATGCCGCGGAGTACGTCATGCGCCTCTCGACGGTTCCGCGCATGAGTTTCGCTGGCAACGATCAACTTGCAAACGGCGCCGGCATCGACTCGACCAATGAGTACTGGGACGCGGTAACCAAGGCCGGCACAGATGGCTACCTCACCAACACCATTGGATTGCCCTTCGGCTATTTTCTCAGCGCGCAGGTTTCGGGAGAGGCTATCGCCTATTGGGCCATCAATCGCTCAACCGCCGTCTATCCTACCACCGTTGGCGCCAACGGTCCCACGGTGCCCATGGACACCAACCGCCTCACGTCCATGCCCGCGATCTACGCGCAGTCCTACCAGGGCGGCAACGGCAAGCGATACGTCGTGCTGACCAACAAAGGGTCCAATGCCGTGCCGGTGCAAATCACCCAGGACGGCGTCGCGCTGACCAACCGGTTTCTGGAAACTTTTGTGACAGGCAACGACCCGAGCGTTGTGAATTCCAACCCGACGACCCCCAGCAACATTGTGATTCAGGCTGCCACGGTGACGAATGCCGTCTCCATCCCCGAATACAGCGTCGTGCGGCTGGAATGGACGGTGTCCAACGTGCCGCCGCCTTTGCTGGGAATGACGGCGTCCAGCGCCGCGCAAAACTTGCGATGGGCAGGACTGACGAACGTGGTTTACAACGTGCAAGCCGCGACGAACCCGTGGAGTGGATGGACGACGCTCGGTCGAGTCGCCAACACCCAGACCAATTTCGGTTTCACCAACTGGAACGCAGGGTCGCAGCAATTCTACCGGCTGGCCGTGCCATGACGGCTCGGACCATTTTTTTGTAAAACCAAGGCAAAAAGGGTTTCCCAATTCCGTCATCAGCTTCAGCCAGGTAGATGGCGCGCCTGTGATCCTCTCGGCTCATCACACGGTAGATGGTCCATGCTATGGATGACCCGGTTCTGGATCGGGAAAAAGTTCGGCAGGGCCGCCATCACCAATTTGGTTAATGGCTCGCGCGCCCTCATCGCAAAAGCCAGTTGAAGAGGGCCGTTCATCGGCTTAAGATATTTGGTGGAGGAATTTACGCCGCGTTCGGATCAGGATTTTCGTTATGAAGTAAACAACACGAGACGGCGGCCGATTGGCAAAGCTCCAAGGCCGGCCTTCCGTTCAGCCAAAGGAGAAAGGAAATGAACCAAAATGTTGATAATCCGCGCTCAAGCCAGGAGGCAGCCATGACCGCCAACGAAGTCCTTCGGAAGGACGCTGCCAGCGACGCGGGCGCCGCGAGAGCTGACATGAAGCTCGAGGTGATCGTCATCCCCGTTTCGGATGCTGGCCGCGCGAAGGAGTTCTACGGGAGGCTCGGGTGGCGGCTCGACGCCGACTACGACAATGGCGACGACTTCCGAGTGATCCAGTTCACTCCGCCGGGCTCCGGGTGCTCGGTCATCTTCGGCAAGAACGTCACTGCGGCGGCGCCCGGCTCCGCCCAAGGCCTGTACCTGGTCGTCTCCGACATCGAGGCCGCCCGCGACGAGCTGCTCCGTCGCGGGGTCGAGATCAGCAAGGTGTTTCACGACGCCGGCGGCGTGTACTCCGGCACGGACGAGCCCTACCTGTTTGGGCGGCTCCGGGTCGGCGGCCCGGATCCCGAGCATCGCAGCTACCGCTCGTTCGCCTCGTTCAGCGATCCGGACGGCAACAAGTGGCTGATGCAGGAGGTGACGACCCGGCTTCCCGGGCGCGTCGACCCCGCCGAGACGGCGTTTGCCTCGGCCAACGACTTGGCAAGCGCGCTTCAGCGTGCGGAGGCCGCCCACGGCCGGCACGAGAAGCGCACCGGGCAGCGCGATGCGAACTGGCCCGGCTGGTACGCCGAGTACCTGGTGGCCGAGCAGGCTGGCAAGGAATTGCCGTCATGAGTGAGTGACCGCCACCGAGATCGTCCGCTCGCTCTCTTCCCTCTAAACCGGAGGAATCTGGATTTCCAATGAGCCATGAAGGCCAAGGGGATTTTCCACGGCCCGACCCCATCGACTAATTGTGCAACTGCACAACTTTTTATTGACTTCCGAACACTTCCAGGTTTAATTTGTCGCCAACCCGATGAACTCGCAACCATGCACATGCGGATGATGCGGAACCGAGGCAAAAAAAGCCTCCATGCCCGAAACGTTTGCGTGCGGTTGTGCGGGCGCACAATGCCGAAGAGTAAAACAACAGACGAACCCGTAGAAACGAGGCAATGCCATGAAAGACAGAACAAATACCAGCGAAAGTAACGGTGGGCTTTTTAATGGAGGCGCCATCACGGAGATCGCCGAGACTGCCATGAAGAATTACGAACAAGCGTTCCAAACCGGCATGAAGCTCCAGATGGCGGCGACTCAGACTTGGAGCAAACTGCTGAGCCAGAGTCCCCAGGAATGGCAGGAGCGGTTCAGCAACTGCGCCACCATGGCCACCGGGGTAATGCCGGCTGCGCAAAAACGGATAGATGACGCAGTGAAATTGATGCAGATGAACGGCCAAGCCGGGGCGGAGTTGATGCAGAAGGCAATGGCTGCGGCACAGGCCACTGCAATCGCGGACAGCCAAAGCAAATGGATGGATTTCTGGTCATCCTGCCTGACGCTGGCGCGGTCCAACGCTGGAGCGATCGCTCAGATTAACGCCCAGGCGTTTGATTCGTGGATCGCGTTTGTCCAACAGAACGGCGAGATCTCCCAGAACGGTGGCCGGCATTCCGCGTGAGCGGGTGCAACGCCGGGGCTTTCTTGCTTTCGGGGGCCGGTTGCATATCAACAACTCCCCCCTTTGATTGGAAACTCGCAGATGACGGCGGTGTCGTGGTCAACCGGTGCCGGCGTCGCCAGTGCTGAGGGTTGAGCCTCTGCGGTCGCAAGCGAAGTTGACGACGAACAAATCGCCTCTGGGTTCAATGGCGGCTTGATACACCGTGTCGCTCGAACCCTCCCGATAATACAAGGGGGTGCGCTCCAGTTTGAGTTTATCCGGCTCTTCACCCGCGCATCCCGCCGGCCTTAACCAAGCCACGAGACCGCCACCCCTCGTCTATCGCATTCCAGTGCGGATCGCCCCGCAGTTCCGGCAGAGCCTTCACCATCGCTTGGATCATGAATTGATGCATTGTCCTTCTTAGAGAATCCAAGGCTGCGCGAACCAATCTCCACAAAAACGTAATAGAAAACATTACAAAAACATAAAAAAGTCCAATTTTGTACTGTTCAAACCGCCCGTTTCTGGTATATCAAGTAGCACTATGAGACTAGGGTGCCGCTTTCCGCTCCCGATCTGGGAGGCTGTATTCACTTTCCTTCTTTTCGCTGCGCCTTGGCGCGTTGGCGCGCAAACGTGGACCAATACCGCCCTGCCGCCGAGCCAGCGGGCCAGCCTCTTGCTCAGCAATATGACCTTTGCCGAGAAAGTGGCCATGATCGCCGGTAACAACGGCGGCTACGTGGGCAACATCCCCGCCAACACCCGCCTGGGCATCCCGGCCTTGAACTTGCAGGACGGGCCGGCGGGCATCGGCGATGGCACCGGCAATGTCACCGCCTTTCCCGCCCCCATTTGCCTGGGCGCCAGTTGGGACGTCTCCCTGGCCCGGCAATACGGCATCTATATGGGAGCCGAAGCGTCCGGCAAAGGCGTCAACGTGCTGCTGGCCCCGATGATGAACATGGCGCGCGCCTACCAGACCGGTCGCGCTTTCGAAGGCTATGGCGAAGATCCCTGCCTGTCCGGCGCGATGGCCGCGGCGGAAATCACGGGCATCCAGAGCCAGGGCGTCATTGCCACCGCCAAACATTTCGTCTGCTACGAAGAGGAAGCAAACCGCACGCTCATCACCTCCGACGTCAACGAGCGCACCCGCGAAGAGATTTACGATCTGCCCTTCCGCCAATCCGTCCGGGCCGGCGCGGGCGCGGTCATGGCTTCCTACAATCGCCTCAACAGCCGTCATGCCTGCGAAACCGAAGACTTGAACGCGGCCTTGCGCAAGCTTTGGGGCTTTAACGGCTGGGTGATGAGCGATTGGGGCGCCACCTTCAGCACCGTCGCGGGGATGAACAACGGCATGGATATGGACATGTATTGCGGCTACTACACCAGCAACGCGGTGCAAAGCGCCATCCTCAACGGCAATGTCCCCCCGGCGGAATTGAACGCCATGATGCAGCGCATTCTCACCGCCATGTTCCGCTTTGGGCTGTTTGACACCCCAAACTCAGGTAATTTGGGCGCGTCCGTCACCAACGCCGCCCATACCCAATTCGCGCGCGCGGAGGCCGCCGAAAGCATGGTCCTGCTGCAAAACCCGCGTGGCATACTGCCCTTGAGCACCTCGGTGAAATCGATCGCGGTCATTGGTTCCGTCGCCAGCACCGCCCCCATTTCCACCGGCGCCGGCTCCGCCGGCGTCGTTCTGCCCTACAACATCACCCCCTTGGCCGGCATTACCAGCCGGGCCGGCAGCCACGTGACGGTCTCTTACGCCCAAGGCGATGGCGCGAGCATCTCCGCCGCCGCCGCCATGGCCGCCACCAACCAGGTGGCCATCGTCTGCGTGGGACAGCAAACCAGCGAGGGCTCCGACCGTTCCAGCCTCTCCCTGCCCAACGGCCAGGACGGCCTGATCAGCGCCGTGGCGGCGGCCAACTCGAACACCATCGTCGTCGTCTATGAATCATCCTCCACGCTCATGCCCTGGGCCGGCCAGGTCGCATCCATCCTCATGGCCTGGTACCCGGGCCAGGAGAATGGCAACGCCTTGGCAGAGGTCCTGTTCGGCGATGTCAATCCCTCTGGAAAACTGCCCGTCACCATCCCGGCGGCGGCCACCGAGGTCCCGGCCAATACCACCGCCCAATTCCCCGGCATTGGCGGCCACACCGTCTATTCGGAACAACTGCAAATCGGCTATCGCTGGTACGACGCCAACAACGTCACCCCCTTGTTCCCCTTTGGCTGTGGATTGGCCTACACGACCTTTGGCTACAGCAACCTGACCATCGGCGCGGTCAGCCCCTCCGGCCAGGTCCAGGTCGCGTTCGATTTAACCGACACCGGCGCCCTCGCCGGCACCGAGGTGCCGCAGCTTTACCTCGGCTACCCCCCGGCTGCCGCCGAACCCCCAAAGCTGCTCAAAGGCTTTCAACGCATCTCGCTCTCGCCCCAGCAAACCCAGCATGTGGTCTTTAACCTCACCTGGGAGGACCTGGCCAACTGGGACACTACCGCCCGCGGCTGGATCGTCAACCCCGGCACCTTCCAAGTGCTGGTGGGCGCCTCCTCTCGCGATATTCGATTGACCGGCAGCTTTACCGTCGGCTCCATCCCCTCCAGCGACCTGGCCAATGCCGCCTTGCAGCAGCCAGCCACCGTCTCCTCCTCCGTTAGCACCAACTCCGGCGCCGCTGCCGTCGACGGCGATACCAATACCGCCTGGATCTCGGCCGCCAGCGACCCCCAGTGGATCGCGGTTGATCAGGGAATCATTCGCGACCTCTCGCGCCTGCGCATCTTGTGGGGCACCAATCACGCCACCAGTTATCAACTGCAGATTTCCCCCGACAACACCAACTGGACGTCCGTTTATACCAACAACAATGGCGCCGGCGGGATGGAGGAAATCCTCATTTCCGGCCGCGCTCGTTATGTGCGTCTCTATTGCACGCAACGAAGCGGGCCGGGCGGCTACGTCGTGTCCGAGCTGGAGGCCTTCTCCCAACCGCAAGCGCCCTTCGGTGGCACGCCGGCCACCTTGCCGGCCCGTATCGCCGCGGCCAATTATGACACCGGCGGCGAAAACGTCGCCTACTACAACACCACGGTTAGCAACTCCGGCGGCGTTTACCGGTCCGACGACATTGGCATTGAGGCCACCACCGATACCGGCGGCGGCTACGATGTCGGCTGGCTGAACAACGGCGAATGGCTCGAATACACCATCAACCCGCCTGACCCTTCGGCGATTTACAGCATCAGCCTGCGCCTGGCCGCGCCTGCCGCCGGTGGCCAGTTGCGCGTTCGCCTCAACGGCGCGCTCCTCGGGACCGTGGCCGTGCCGGCCACCGGCGGCTGGCAAACCTGGCAAACCGTTACCCTCCCCAACGTGCCCATCCAGGGCGGCGCGGGCAGCCAGGCCTTGCGCCTGGAAGTCATCACCAATGCCTTCAACATTAACTGGGTCGAGCTGGATCGCGTGCAGCTTTGCAGCACCAATAATATTGCCCTCAACATGCCGGCCAGCACCTCTTCCACCGAATCCTCAAGCTATCCCGCTTCGGCGGCCTTCGATGGCGATATCACCACCCGGTGGTCTTCCGCCTACAGCGATCCGCAGTGGGAAGAGGTCGACCTGGGCTCCGTCCAGAACATCACGCGCGTGCGGCTGATTTGGCAAGACGCCTTCGCCCTCAGCTACAGCCTCCAGCTTTCCAACGACAATACCAATTGGTCCACCGTTGACAGCACCACCACCGGGGCGGGCAGCGTCAGTGACCTGGCGGCGCTGGGCAGCGGACGCTACGTGCGCATGTATGCGACGCAGCGCTACACCTCATACGGCGATTCGCTTTGGGAATTTGAGGTCTATCCCACCCCCCAGCCCACCGCCGTCACCGGCCTCACCCCCGCGGTCGGGACCGTCTTTGCCGACCCGGCCGGCGGTTTGGTCTTCAACGCCTGGTCGCAGGTAAGCACCGTGCCCACCAACCAGGTCCAGCTTATCCTCAACGGCATCGATGTTTCCTCCGCCCTGGTCTTCAGCGGGTCGGCCTCGAACTGGACGGTGACCTTTCCATTCCTCCAGGCCAACTGCATCTACTCCGCCGTCATCAACGTGACCAACGCTGCCGGCCAGGGCGTCACTACCGTCATGACCAATGGCTTCGATACCTTCAGCCAGAACAATATCACCATCGAAGCGGAGGACTTTGACTTCGGGACCGACCAGTTTATTGAGAATCCCGTGCCCACCGCCGCGCCGGCGAACAACAGCTATTACATGGAATCGATCCCGGCCATCGTCGGAGTGGATTTGACCACTCCCAACAACTCCGGTGAAACCTTTGCCTATCGCAACGATTCCTGCGGCACGCAGGTGGCCAGCGACGTTCTGCGGCAGAAATTCATCATCGCGGGAGTTTCCGATTACAACGTGGGCTGGTGGTACACCGGGGCCTGGCTCAATTACACCCGCATCTTCCCAACCAACGATTATTATATTTACGGCCGTCTCGCCAGCGCCTCTGGCGCCTACGGCGCTACGTGCAGCCTGGTCACGGCCGGCGTTGGGACCTCCACCCAGACCTCCAATGTGCTGGGCTCCTTCAGTGGCATCGACAGCGGCTGGCAAACCTGGCAATGGCTGCCCTTGCGCAACAGCACCGGCCAGCTCGCCACCGTGCCGCTGGGCGGAGTCGAAACGTTAAAAATGACCAGCGCCGTCAGCGGCGGTCTGAATGCCAACTTTTACATGTTCCTGCCCGTCCCCACGCCTCCATCGCTCAGCGCCTCCGCCAACAACGCTCACGCGCTTCTCTCCTTTCCGACCGAGGCGGGTTTCAACTACCTGGTGGTCTACAAAAACAGTTTGTCGGACACCTATTGGAAACTCCTGACCGTGGTCGATGGCGACGGCACCCAAAAGACCTTCTCCGACGCCCCGGCGACAACCCAGCGTTTCTACACCCTGGTGGTCCAATAATCCCGGGGACAGAGGGCACACCAGTAACGCCTTCACCATGCGCCAGCCTGATTCATCCGTTTAGTGTACCTCAAGTTCCATCCCGATTAGCCGATACAAGCTGGAGCCCTTACGGCATGGGATACGTCTTTCCCGGATGCCGTTGGATATGAACTGGCAAGCTTCTTCGCTTATTTCGGTGGCGCTGAGGAGGGTGAATCTGGAGGCCCGGATTCCTTCGCTACCGGCCAATCGCATGGTTTGCTGGCCTCGCACTTTGGGCGCCAACCTCTGCGGTGTGGACCTGCCAAAACCGGCATGCCAATCCACGCAGGGTTGCCGCATCCAAAGAGCGGCGATTTTGTGAACCACAACGCTCAAACTGAAGACAAATTACCAGGCGCGCCAGGCGCGAACGATCTGGACTTCATCCGGTGGGACGAGGAGCGGATGCCTACCGGTGTAGTCTCCATTGACGAGCAGCACAAGGAGCTTATCCGGCACGTCAACGAACTCCACCGAGTGCATCAGAACGGCGTGGGGCATGACGACATCTACAAGATCCTGCGATTCCTCGTCAAATACGCCGAAACGCATTTCCGACACGAAGAGCGCGTGATGGAAGAGCGCGCGTGTCCGTTGCGGCTCGAAAACCAGGCCGCTCATGCCAAGTTCCTGCGCGCCTTCCAGGAACTAGTCTCCAGTTTCAACCTGGAGGCCGACCCTGACCAGATCGCGACTGAGATCGAAAAGATGGCCGCCCGGTGGCTTTCAAGCCATATCTGCGGTGTGGACGCTGCTGGTTTGCGCGCCTGCCCCGCCAGCGGCCCCAAGGATGGGCCAAAGCCTGCGTCGTGAATCGGCCTTGAACGGTTAAAAGGCTGTTGAGATTCCAATTTTCGCGCATTTCCTGATCCTCTGGGCGGTGGTTGTAAGGTTCGGGGGGCGAAGTCTATCATCAGCCGGGTCAAGCGAGGCGGAAATATTGCTAGAGCAAGTCAGGTGATGTTGGAGACGGCAGACAATCCTCCGGGCTTGAATTCACCTAATTACCTGGGCCCCTCAAGCCATGACTTCAATTCTCCATCGTTCAAGGAGCGGGCAATCATCAGCCTATCACGCCAGATGGCCTTGTATCTGATCCTAATACCAGCCTCCTCGCAAATCTTCATGGCTCTTGCTGCTTCTGCCTCGTGTATCACTCGCGTTCCGCCGTAGGCTGAGTACGCCGGCCGAGAGACGAGGATACCCAACGCTTGATAGTTCGCGTTGTCAGTGACGATCCAGACTGCCGCCTGGCGAGTTGCATAATCGGCGTTGGCCTTGTTCAAAACCGGCATCAGCACCGCCAATTCCTTCTGGTGCGGGGATGCCTGGATGGAAAACGAATCCCCAGCGCCAGGGATATGTCTTGGCCGGTTTGCACAGGCGGCAGACGCGGTCACCCTTTGCCATTGGTCGGTTGTCAAGGAGATGGAGCATTCCGCGGTTACAACCATATTCTGTGAAGAGGCTTTGGCTGAAACAAAAAAGGTGCCAACCGGGATGCGCACCAGTAGCGGAGAATTAACCAAACGCCGTATCTGGAGCGTGACACCCTCGATTCCGCTGCCTTGGGTCCGCACTTCCACCTTCTTCTGCCTAACGAGAGCCACGATATCGTCTCCGTCGCCAGGGGCCAAGGGAGCATTTGCAGGTTCGGTTGGCGGAGATGAATCGGCCGCAGAGCCCTGGCCCCGATGCTGCCGCAGCACGTCAGCTACAGATTTATGAAATAACCAGCACAAATCCAGAGGTGTCCGCCCTCGGCTATCCGTCGCGTTCGGGTCGGCCCCATTTGCGAGCAGAAATTCGACCATTTCCTTCTGACCTCGGATCGCGGCAAGATGCAAAGGGGTACGCTGCCGGAAATCCCTGGCGTTGACGTCAGCCCCTCTGGCCAGCAGCAGGGCGGCTACTTCCTTTTGCCCCCACATAGCTGCGTCGTGCAATGGCGTCCTGCCGCGGATTGTTTTGGAAGCCAAACCAGGATCATCTGCAAGCAACGCCTGGATTTTACCTGCGTCGCCATGCCGGGCTGCGGTACGAATGGCCATGTCTGAATTGGAAACGCAGCCGAACGTGCATAAGACGATCAACGCTATCGCAAATAAAGACGCCTGACCTTTCATGAGGTCATAATCCTCCCTGTTTGAGAAACCAGGGACAAGCCAAAAAACAGTGCAATGGCGAACAACTGTGGCTATTTGTGGGTTGACATTTGTTGGCCGCTTGAGATAACCTGAACTCAACCGACGGGATTTGAGGACCCATGTCTGGATGCGACGAAAATGTCAACATTCTAGGACCAACCCCTACCTAGGAGTGGCATGCTAACGAGGCTCTGCCTCTGCATTGCAGGGCTGGCGCTCTTTCAGGCGTCGGCTCAGGATAGCGCGATAGAGGCCTGTCGCCGGGCTTACGAGGCGTATTGCCGGCAGGACTGGAACCAAGCCTTGGTGGGCTACAATCGGGCCCTGGAGTTGAACCCGCGCTATGTTGATGCCATGGTCGGGCGCGGCAATTCCAAGGAGTGCCTGGGAGACCAGGACGGCGCGATAACCGATTTCACCAAGGCTATTGAGCTGAACCCAACGGACGCCACAGCTTATCATAACCGGGCGCAACTGCGCCAGGTGAGAGGGGATGAGTCGGGAGCCATGGCCGATTGCACGCGGGCAATCGAGCTGGAACCGAAATACGCCAGCGCCTACCACGTGCGGGGACTTGCCAGAATGGCCCAGGGCGACTTGGATGGGGCTTTATTGGATTTTAATCGAGCTATCCAATTCGACACCAAGCCCGCGCGCGCCTATCTCAGTCGGGGGATACTGAGAGACAAGCAGGGGAACCTGCAGAGCGCCCTGGAGGACTACACCCGGGCGATCGCCATCGCACCCAAGTTCTCCCAGGCATATATTGATCGCGCGTGGCTCAAGAACCGAAAAGGTGATGCGGGCGGCGCCCTGGCCGATCTTGACGCGGCGGTCGGCACACAGCTCAACCATGCGAGAGCATACGCCAATCGGGGATTCTTTAAATCGTACAATGGTGATCAAGCTGGCGCATTAGCGGACTACAACCGCGCCATCGATCTGGACCCAAAGGATGCATGGCTTTTTCTGCTCCGGGGCAATTTCAGAAGAGATAAAATGGATTGGGTCCGGGCGTTGGAGGATTACAACCGGGCAGTTGAGATTAGCCCTGGGTATGTCGAAGCGTATGAAAACCGGATCGCGCTGAGGGAAGCGCAAGAGGATCCGGATGGAGCGATAGCGGATTGCGACAGGCTGATTCAACTCAAGCCCGATGGCGGGGGCAATTACATGCGTCGGGGAAGAGTTAAGCAGGACAAGTACGATTTTGGCGGTGCGTTGGCGGACTTTGACCGAGCGATCGAGCTCGATCCCAGGAACGTCCAATATGTCCTGAGTCGCGGTTTTCTGAGAATGCTCCAGGCGGATTGGGATGGGGCGGTGGCGGAGTTTCAGCGGGCTTCGGCCTTGGATACAAACAGGCTGAGCACCGCACTGGCAGCAGCAGCTTGGGCTAAAACCTGCAAAGGTGACTTTTCGGGGGCCTTGGCTGATGAAGAACGGGCCATCAAACTTGCACCTCAAGACGATTCGAGCTATTTGAATCGAGGTGCGACCAAGGAACTGGCAGGCGATCTGGATGGCGCCATTGCCGATTATCGCGTGGGAGCCAGCACTAATGCGTTCTGGGGCGACGAAGCCTCCGCGTGCCTATGGATTGCGCGGATGCGCAAGGGCGAAACCAGCGCGGCCAATGAAGAACTGGCCGCTTACTTGGATAAGGCTGGTGCCCTTTGGGAAGAGAAATGGGATCGACGCGCCCTGAAGTTCCTGGCCGGCAAACTGACGGAAGAGGAGCTTCAAAAACCCTTCGGCATGCCAAACCTTCGAGAGCAGCACGAGCGGTCCTGCCGAATCTGGTACTACGCCGGGATAAAGCACCTGCTCGCTGGCGACCGGAAGACGGCGATTACTGATTTTGGCAAATGTCTCGATTCCAAAGCCTATTCTGACCTGGCGTATCGCTGCGCCAAGGCGGCTCTTAAGACGATTGACGGGCCAGTCCAAAAAAACTGACGTTTTCACACTTCCAGCAGAACCTAAAACGCCTGACAGCCGGTCCCAGTAGGCGGGCTCTTCACCGGAGGGCCGAGCTCTGCGAGGCCCAAATAATGGGGACTCGCGAGAGCTTCCGCCTTCGCCAAGCCTACGGAGGACAGGACGGAGGCCCAAATCCTAGCCTAACGAGCGCGCATTCGAAGGAGAAAGGCGCAAATCAAGTGACCTCAAAATCCGTGCCAATATAGAAAATGGATGAAACCGCGGAATACACGGAATACGCGGAAAGATTCAGTTTTTCCGCGTATTCCGAATATTCCGCGGTTTAAAACAAATTGTTCAGGCGAAGATTTTGGGGAGGACAGGACGGCGGACAAGTCGTTGCTCGTTTGTCACAGATCCATGAGGATAGGCGCCTCTTTCGCGCCTCGCCGGGCGACAACACCCCGGCGGCATTTTGCCCAACTTATTTCCGGACAGGCCCTTACCACCCGAAAGGAGGGTGCTTTTAATCCGCCCTTTTTGGTAAATTAAATTCAATCTGCCGATAAGCCGGTAAAGAAAATCAGTCAGAAATCGAACAAAAATCAAAATGAAAAGTCCATTCCGATGCATTCTGGCCGTGCTGTTGATAGCGTCCGCTGGTTACAGCCAGAATCTCCTTCTCAACGGCAATTTCAATTCGCCAACGGCCGGTTCGGTGACTAATGGCAGCACGGTGTCTGGCGTCGCTCCGACGAATTGGACGACCTGGACCTACGCGACCACCTCGGGCGACGCCTGGGTGAACCGAGCCATCGATGCCACCAGCGATGACGGCAGCTTTTATATGCAGGTCGGCAGCGATGAGGGTATTACCTCCGGCGCCGGGCTTTATCAGATAGTTTCCGGGGCGCCAAGCTATTCTTATACGCTTTCGGTTCAAAGCGCCGTTCAGACCTGGTGGTGGCCGGAAGGTGAAATAAGGATGTTTTTTTTAGACTCCTCCAACAACATCCTGAGTGAATCGGTTTCGGACGTAACGACCGCCATTACGGCAAACGCACAAGGCTTGCCTTGGCAACAGTACACCTTGACCGCCATCTCTCCGCCCGGAACCGCGTATGTAAAAGTTGAACTCGCCTCAGAGTCCTACAGCGAAGACTACGGGGTCGAGTATGCGGGGACCGTCTTTTTTGATAATGCGGTGCTCACAAGCAAGGCTTCCGCGACGACTTATATTCCGTCGGTCCGCATCATGCCACTGGGAGATTCGATTACGTGGGGACAGACGGCGCCCGTCAGCTCGCCGGGCGGATACCGTTTGCCCCTTTACACCTTGTTAACGGCCTCCGGGTATAACGCTCAATTTGTCGGCACCGTGTGGGCCAATGGAGCCGTGAATTTGCCGCAAGAGAATCATGAAGGATGGCAAGGGTACCGCATTGATCAGATTGCCTCCGGGTTTTTAGGATGGGTGAATGCGGTGCCAAGTGTGGATGTTATCCTGCTCCTGATAGGCACGAACGATTACGGTCAAGGCTATGATACGGCAACTGCCACAAATCGTTTGGACCAATTGATTCAACTCATGGCGACGAATCAGCCCAGCGCCAAGATTGTGGTGTCCAGCGTGCTGCCTCGAACCGATAGCGCAAGTATCAATACTGCCATCCAAACCACCTTTAATCCCTATATACCCAGTATTGTCGCGGCTCATGCCGCCCTTGGCCAGCAAGTGTATTTCATCGATTTGTCGTCCGTTGTCGGGACTTCCGACCTGGGAACCGATGGGCTGCACCCCAATCAAACGGGTTATAATATCATGGGAACCAATTGGTTCAATGTTGTTACCAATCTTGTCACGCCTTATGGCACGACCAATGCGCCCGCCGTTTCCCAAGTAACCCCGGGCCAAAATCTCACCAACGTGCTTCTGACCTTCAGCAAGCCGGTCTCGGCTTCGGCCGTAAACCCGGCAAATTACTCGGTGAGCGGCGGGTTGAGCGTTTACAGCGCGACGCTGGAGCCTTCGGCGCAGCGCAATGTGATGCTCGTGACCAGCGCTCAGACACCCGGCTCCCTATATACCTTGGCGATCAACAATGTGCAGGATATCACCCCGAGCCATACGGCGATTGCGTCCGGGACGGCCGTTCAATTTCGCGCTAGTTTGCTCAGCACCAACCCTGCTGGGACTGCGGCGCAACTGATGTGGTCAACACAGCCCGGCCTGGCTACCAATGGTCTGTCTTTCGCGCAACAGCCGAGTTTGCAAACAGCGGACGCGGAGGGTAATTTTTCAACCACCGGCCTGCCGGCTTCGTTGATCGTAACCATTTCTCATAGCGCCGGAGCCGGCGTGCTGTCGGGCACTACCACGTATGATATTGGCACGGCGGCAGGCAATGGGGTGGTGATGTTTTCCAATCTGCAAATCAACGCCGCAGGCGCGTCCAATCAGTTGACTGCCTCAATTACGGCGACCGCGCCGGTAAGTGTTCTGACCAACGGCAATTTGAATTCTCCCGACTCGACGGCAACCCCGACGGGCTGGACTCCCTGGACGTTCGGTGGCGGCTACGCCAATCATGAAATTGTGTCTCCGGCAACGAATTTGGTCGGCGACTATGATGGGACCTATGAGATGACCTGTGGCGCGGCTAACACCTCCGGTGGGGGTGGATTCTATCAATTTGTGCCTGCGTCCGTGGGTTCGGTTTGCACACTGACGGTTTCCAGCGGTGTGCAGAATTGGTGGTGGCCTTACGGTGAAATGCGGCTGTTTTTCTTTGATGCCAACACCAATGGCCTGGCCACCAACCTTCTCAGCGTTACGACTGGCATTTCCGGCTATGACACAGGTTTACCCTATCGGCAATGGCAGCTTAGCGCGGTAGCTCCGGCGGGGACGGCTCAGGCAAAAGTGGAATTTGCCGGTTATGGCGGTGGTTCCGTTTGGTTTGATAATGCCGTCTTGACCGAATCAAACGCCTTGCCAGCCATTTCCGCCGCCACGACCGTGCCGTTCCCGGTTTATCCAAGTGTTAATGCCACGCTGACCAATAACATTACGGGCATGACGGTTAATGGCGATGGCACGATAAGCATCAATTTCGTCGGCGTTCCGGGCGGCCAGTATTATGTGCAGACCACAACGAACCTCACATCGCCGGTGGCCTGGCAAACCGTGGCCTATAGTACCAGCACAGTGACTAACGCGAGCGGAGCGTGGAATTACACGGTGACTAATTCAGGCAGCCAGCGGTTCTATCGTTCCGCGGTGGTCGTTCCGTAAATGCTGTCGAGAATTTGGTCCACCTTGGTCGGAATGACTGAGGTGGGCCCTGTCTTTTGGACCGAGAAAGGCAGACATGGCGTTTGCATCGGAGCGCCTCCGTTCTCGCGAAGCGTTTGGAGAACTTGCAGGCAAGGACGCCTGCGCTACACTTTGTCAATGGCCCGACTGGAGAAGCAAAACCATCATTCTACGCGCTTGACCCAGCAACGGGACGGGCTTCACAATCCGGGAATAAGAATGCGACCCGCTGCTGCATGAAATCAGGAATCCTCTCTAGGCGCACCGTGGCGAGTCTGCTCGCTGTCTGGGCAGCCGTCAGCCTTGCGCGTTTTGCCCAGGCCCAACCCTCCCCTCCGGCCGTCGCAGGCGCTGCTCCGGTGGATGTGCCGACGGCGGAGCCGGGGTTTTACATCCACCACTTCGAGTACGATCCTTCCTCTACCAATTCAACGGAGCGGGTTGCCGTGGGTGGAGACTTTAACCAATGGTCGCCGACCGCCAACCCAATGGTTCCCGATGGCGCCGGCCATTTTGTTGCCGACGTGAAGCTCGCGGAGGGGCCTTACGCCTACCGGTTCTGCGTCAACGGGGGCTGGACCAATGACAGCGCCAGCCGCAGCGAGGCCGATCTCGAGGAATCCAACGGAATCCGGGACCATAATTCGGCGGTCTTCGTCGGGCCGGACGGGCGGAATCTGGCCCCGGTTGAGCCCGGCAAGATCGCCGAGGCCGGGCTTCACCACGTGCCGGGCAACATTCGCTACTTCGATCCGATTTCGGCGAGCGAAGTCCGGGTTGCGTTCGGCGCCCGGGCGGGAAACCTGTCCAGCGCGGCGGTGTATTCACTGGCGGGCACTGGCTGGCGGCGCGACGATCTCTATCCGGTCGAGACACGCGCGGGGATCAGCTACTTCGCCGGCGTCGTCCTCGGCCAGACAACGAATTTGAGTTACTTTTTCGAACTGAAGGCTGGCGGCACGACCGGTTATTACGCGGGCGGCAAATGCTACAGCGGGCTGGCCGAGTCGCGGACAAATGCGTGGCAACGCGCGATGCGGCCGTCCTTCAATACGCCGGATTGGGCGCAACACGCAGTCTGGTACCAGATTTTCCCGGAACGGTTTCGTAACGGGAGCACTTCCAACGACCCGGCCAACGTCACACCGTGGACGGCTCGATGGTCGGGCCCGGTCCGGCCCGCAGTGGTTTCCACGAATGGGGCCGCCGGGGTGACCAACACCAATATCGCTCGCGGCGGACGCGGAGGCCGGGGCGGAAGAGGAAACCGCCACTTCGGTGGAGACATCCAGGGGATCCAGGCGGAATTGCCGTATCTGCGTAGCCTGGGCGTGACCTGCATCTACCTGAACCCGATCTTCAAGTCGCCCAGCATCCATAAGTACGACACGTCCGATTATCGCCATGTGGACGATGATTTCGGCATCACCGGCGACACGACAGACCTGGCGGGTGAAACCGAGGATCCGGCCACCTGGACCTGGACGAAGTCGGACAAGCTGTTCCTGGATTTCGTGGCTGAGGCGCATCGCCAGGGTTTTAAGGTGGTCATCGATGGTGTGTTCAATCACTCCGGCACCCAGTTTTTCCCGTTCGTGGACCTGAAACAGAACGGCCGCAATTCCAAGTACGCGGACTGGTACGCCATCACGAGCTGGGATCCGCTCAGGTGGACCAGCTTTGGCGGCGGCTCAGGCACCGGCTACATGCCCGAGCTCAAGAAGGATCCCGTGACCGGGCTGGCCGCGGGCCCGAGAGATTTCGTCCTGAACGTCACCCGCCGATGGCTGGCGCCCGATGGGGATCCTTCGCGCGGCGTGGACGGGTTCCGCCTCGATTATGCGCAGAATGTGCCACGGGTTTTCTGGGTCGCGTTTCGCAACCGGGTCAAGTCCGTCAAGCCCGATGCCTATATCACGGGCGAAATCTGGACGCCGGCCCCCAGCTATCTCGGTGGTGACGCGTGGGACGCGACCATGCAGTACCCGTTTGCCAATGCGCTGCAGGAATTCTTTGTCAATCGGTCAAACTCGGCGATTTCCGCCAGCGTTTTCGCCCAACGACTCCAGCAACTGACTATGCTCTATCCGTTCCAGGTTTCGTTGGACCAGATGAACCTGGTGGACAGCCACGACACGGAGCGGTGGGCGTCGCGCTTCGTTAATGCCGACCGGCCAGGCACCCGCGGCGAAGCGGAAGGTGGCGGGAGAGGCTGGGGCAATTACAACAGTTCCAGGCCCGACGACCTGGAATGGGCCCGGATGGAGCAGTCGGTAGCCGTGCAGATGACCTACGTCGGCTCACCAATGGTCTATTATGGCGACGAAGCGGGCATGTGGGGCGGAACCGACCCCGATGATCGCCAGCCGATGATCTGGAAGGAACTGCAGCCTTACGATGATCCTGAAGTGCGGTTCAAACAGGACCTGTTCGATTACTACGTGCGCCTCATTGCGGTGCATCGGCGGCTGGCGCCTTTGCACAGTGGCTTTGCCCATACGGTCCTGGCGGACGATCCGCGGAATGTCCTGGCCTTTTCCCGGGACCTGGGCGACGAGCATGTCTACGTGCTGGTCAATCGCAGCGACAAGGCCCAGTCGGTTGATCTGCCCACCGAGCAGGCCGACCGGAATGCCCGTCTTATCGACTGGCTGGATGCAACGCAGGCCGCGGTCCGGCCCGCGCCTGCCACTCCGGATGGCCGCCCGCAAATTGAGCCAATTCCCGGCGCGGTCCCCGCGGTTCAGGTGCATAATGGCCGGGCGACAGTCAACCTCAAGCCGTGGGGCGCGATGATCCTCGCTCGAGCGGACGCAAAATAGGTAGCCGGGTCAAACCACACTTTTTCACGGCGCTGTTGCATCTCGTTCCTTCCCAAGCAGATACAGCTTGCTGTTCAGAAAAGGGGTTCGACCATAGTCTGGTTTACTCCGTTCACGGGAAAACGAACCAAACGATGGTCGAGCCCCTTTTTGGCAGAAATTCATTGCCGCGGACGCAACGTCGTTTAATTGCCAGAGTACCTAGTACTCCGTAAATCAAGTTACCTTGGCAACTCCTGCCCACACGCAAGCGCCACCAGGAGGCGTTCGCGGAGTACCGGGTCTGGGCTCCCTTGTCACGCAGTGCTATTCAGCGCGAAACCCATCAACCATGCGAGCGCAGCGAGCCTGAAACCAGAGTCCTGAAGGGACGCAATATTTTAGCCTGGGGAAAGGCCGGAGGCCGCCGCCCCAGGTACGGCGCCCAAAAACAATTCCCTCTCTTTTTTTCCATCCGGTTTGGCGCGCCCCGCCTTCTGCGCGCTAAACCGGATGGAAAAAAAGAGAGGACGCCCTCAAAAAACTTCGTTTACGGAGTACCTAGTTGGCGCTGAATCGAAAAGTCAGGATGGAGTGCGCAGGACTGCTGCTCATGGCTGCTCGGCCGTTGTACTTGAGCGCGAATGGGATGTCGCTATCGGATAAGTTCAACACCACCGCTGAAATTCTCCCATCCTCGTTGAGGAACGCTGTCGTTTGCAATTCATCACGCGTTGAGGCTGCGATGATGCGGCGGGCTCCGGGGCGGATGAAACGCGCAAAATGCCCGATATAATAATAGGAGTTCAAGTATTTCAGCTCTTTGCTTTTGGTATCAGCGATGATGGGTGCAAAGCAGAAATTCTTCGCCAAGTCGGGCCCGCCGGTTTCATCCAACACCAGGTTCCAGTCTACCCAGCCAACCGTCCAGCGGTTAAGGTCATTTAGCATCGACCGGCCATAGCGTTCACCGATAGCCCAGGAGTCCAATTGCTTTGGATCGAAACCTTCCTGGCAGCCTTCGCTGAAGAGCAGTTGTTTGTCCGGATACGCGTCATGCACCAATTGAACGTTGTTAAAAAAGTCGCCCACATACCAATGGAATGCCGTCCCCCACACGTACTGCGCTGCGTTGGGATCATCCAAGACCACCTTCGCGCGCTCATAGATGCGATCGCGGTTATGATCCCAGATCATGAGTTTCACACTGCCGAGATTCTCTTTGCGCAACTCCGGCCCAAGGTAATCGCGAACAAAATCGCGCTCTTCTTCCCCGCTCAATTCGCAGGAGTCCCAGCGTTGGATTGCCTCGGGTTCGTTTTGAACCGTCAGGCCCCAAATAGGCACGCCCGCCTTGGCGTATTCGTGGATGTAACGCGTGTAGTAATGCGCCCATGCAGCGCGATACTCGGACTTGAGCTTCCCGCCACCAGTCATTTTGCCGTTGGTTTTCATCCAAGGCGGCGGGCTGCAGGGCGAGGCGAACAGCTTCAGCGGCTGCGGTGCTGTTTTCATCGCTTCCAAAATGAACGGGATGAGTGCCTTGCGGTCGTGATCTATGGTGAATCGCTTCAATTCGACATCACCCGGAACTTCATCATATGAATAATTGCCTACGTGAAAATCGGCGCTGCCGATGGTTGTCCGGCACAAGACGTATCCATGCCCGTGTTCTGGATCGAAATAAGCCCGCAGGATTTCTGCGCGCTTGTCCGGCGGAAGTTGATAGAAGACCAGCGCGTCCGATTCAGTAAACGCTCCACCAAAACCTTCGATGGTTTGATACTTCACCTTTGGATCAACCATGATTGAAGCCGTGCTATAGGGCGTCGTCGGCCCAAATCTCATGGCTGGCCGCGCACTCAGCCGCTCCTGAGTTCGCATCGCGGTGGCGAAGACTTCGATGCTTTGAGCCGGGGCTGCCAGCGTGCCGACCGCTAATAGGCCAATAAGAGCAAGAGCGTGTTTTGAAACTTTCTCGGGCCGTCTTGCGGCGGGGCGGGGCGGGGGGCATCCCTCTTCGCCAAGGCCTCCGCCTCCGCTAAAGCTTCCGCCTCCGCTACAGCCATGGCGGACAGGACGGCGGACAGGTCGTTGCTCCTCGGTTACAGATGTCTCTCGAATAAGCGCCCTCGTCACGCCTCGCCCTCCGCCCTGCCGCGCTCGCAATCCCCCTCCCGATCTATTTTCAACACACGCTTTAAGGGGGCAGGTTTTCATCTTGATGGCCGAACGCTATTCCGAGTTTGTTCTCACTGTTCTGCGTGTTCACGATTAAACGACTCCGAGGCTCCGGCGTCCAGCCCGGAGTGAGCCCCTGAGCCCCGGCACGATTAAACGACTCCGAGGCTCCGGCGTCCAGCCCGGAGTGAGCCCCTGAGCCCCGGCAAAAGGGTCAAACCATACTTTTTCACTGCGCTGTTGCATCTCGTTCCTTCCCAATCAGATACAGCTTGTTGTTCAGGCTCTTCCCGCTGCCCAGGATCAACCGCTTGTCGCGCGTCTTCCTTTCCTGGGCTGGGGTTGCGAGGCGAGCTGGGCTATGGGACGCGCGTCTCAACCTCCGCCGGCAGCAGCGACCGTTCGAGGATGTCGGTCACTTCATGATCGGTGAGCTGGACCGAACGGGTGGTCAGCTTGAACGTCTGGGCCAGCGAATAAAAATCATCCAAGCCAAACGCGATCCGGTAAGTGTGGTTCGTGAAAATGTTGGTCGGGTCGAAACTCGGGTAAAGCGGGGTGGGATATTCCTGTTTCGCTTCAGATTTTCTCCGGCGTTCGGCTTGCAACAGTTCGGTTCCGGACAAGTCCACATACCCCATCGGCTGGTAATAAGTAAAGGCCAGTCCATCCGCCAAACGCGTGGTCCCCAGGGCCACTTGAGCGGCATTGTTGGTGCTGATAAACGCGAACAGATAATCCGCCCCGTTGGCCTTCCACAAACAGGCGTTAGCCGCCATGTCCAGGTCATGTTTTCCAACCAGATTGGGAGGCAGCAGCGGGGATGAAGCCCGGGCCGCCTCCCAGTTCCACCGGCTATCGAAGCTCCGCGCGACCATGAGGGTATCTTGTACCAGGTCGGCGGCGATGAAATCAGCCCCCGGGCGCGCAAAACTGCCCGCGCCTGAATAACCCTCGGCAGTATCGGAGGCAACCCACCAGAGCAGATGTCGTGGCGCGAGCGGATTATAGTGCACCAGGGTGATGAGACGGTTCGTGCCGCCGAGTTCGAGGCCGTCGCTGCACGATAACTTGTTGGCGGCCCACCGGACCGGCAATTGCGGGGCCAGGCGTTTCACCACACGGTTCTGGTCCTCGGTTCCTAGCAGAACCAACTGACATCGTTGGAGGTCGGTTTCGGTGACGTCCTGGTCCGGCTTCACCCTTAGCCGGCCATACAGGTTCTGATAGTTCGGTATTCCGTCGGGCCAGGACCCGCCGTCCTCATAAGCGAAGCCGGGATTGCCCATCTTGCTGGCCGCCTCGGCGGAGGCACGCAGCTTCTGGCAAATATTCGTCGGACCTGATGTCCCATAGACGATCAACAACGGCGAGCCGTCGTAGAGCAGCGACGGGCCGCCGGGGGTATGGAACCGGAAGGGGGGCAAAACGGTGTTCGTCTCGGCCTGCCATTCACCGGCGTTGGAGAACAGAACCAGCTTTGATGGGAGCGGAGCGGTCACTTGGAAGGGTTTGGCGCCGCCGACGGAGATAGAGAGAGGTTGTCCCGGGTCGAACGGCGATTCAGCCAGCCGCAGGTTCAAGCGCGTGATGTTGGATAGCTCCGCATACAAGGTATTGTCGCGGCCGGCGGTCAGAACGAAGTGAGCGGGCCGCGGCCTCGGTCCCCACTCCAGGATCTCGGCCCACCAATCCCGTGCAGCGGTGCCTGAGAGGGCGATGAAATCCAGGTGGCGAACCTGGCGCGAGTCGGGCCGGACCTGGCGTTCTCGCCAGGCTCCGGCGCGTTGATAACCCTCGTCGGCGAAGCCGTGGCCGTAGCCGTTCGTCTCCTCGAAGACGACCTGCCCGCCCAATTGCCGCAGCCGCGACATCGCGGCGCGCGCGGTAATGATCGGGGCCGACCAATCGTCCTGGCTGTGCAACGCATAGACGGGAAGAGTCAGCAGATCGTTCGGGGGCCGAGCCACCAGGATGCCGAAGTTGATCTCGCCCGAGGCCCAGAGGTGAGGATAATCGGCCCCGAGATTGAAAACGCCCATGCCCCCCATGCTCGACCCGTTCAAGTGGACCCGGTTCGCATCGATTCGCCAATGCTGTTCCACGTATTGTATGGCATCGAGAACGTCGGCCTCTCCCAGGCCCTCATACCCCACGCCGCGTCCGCGGCCCAGCGCTGCCAGATCAAACATCCCCGGGTGCGGCTTCAGCCAGCCCGAATGTTCGATGTGATTTCCCCCGTTGCCGTGCAGATACACGACCACCCCCGCAGGCCGTGCCGGGTCGTAATCGGTCGGGATATTCAGTCTGAACGGCTGGCCGCTGTCATCCACGGGCGATTCGTAGGCCCACTCTTGAACACCGCGCAAGCTGCCGAGAACACCCGGGTCGGTTTCGATGCGGCCCACCCAATCGGCAAACCGGGCAACGTTCGTGTTGGAAACATCCTTGGGCGCGTTGGTGCTCGTCAGTTCCCGTTCCGCGACGAACCGCAGGTACTTGAGCCAGCCCCGGTAAGCTGAGAGGTCGGAGCGCGCGAAGAGGGCGTCGGCTCGATGTCCAGTTGCGTCTAGTAATTGGCGCGTTTCCGTAATGGGAGTTTGTGGCGTCGGCGTTGAGGCCTGCAGTGCGGCGACAACAGAAAGAAGGATTAGTGTTGGGAGGAGAATGAGCTTCTCAGGCATAAGGGTAAAGCGAGAGTAAACGTGATTAAGTTGGTGTCAACGAGAAAAACTTTGCGGTTCCCCTTGACACGAAATCCACAGTGGTATATTATATGGATAGCTATATGGATACCAATATTGAATGGTCCGGAAAGCGCGCCAAAACGCGCGAGCCAATCGGTGTGTGGCAAAGACACCGTCGCCTGGATCGCGGACCGTCCCCTTACGTTTTAGTCACCGCAGAATTAGACCGTTTCTGGACCGTTTCTGGACCGATTTCGATTTCACTTTTCGCTACGCTCTGCTCCTCAACCACTTGCAAAACCGGTCACCAAAAATGGCCTAATTCCTGGTTGACTTTGCTCGCCGCGCCGACCTGCCGCGCCGAAGCATCCGAGCGAAGGCGGGAGCATCCGAGCGAAGGTGGGCCCGCCAAAGTGGCATCGGCGTCCCGCCGACGCATCCCAACGGTCACCTACGGTCACCTACGGTAACCTACGGTAACCAATTTTTTTTCCCTGGACCTCCAACCATCAGATGCCCCCCATTTCGCCATCCCATTGCCCTCGCGCCAAAGTGGCATCGGCAACGGCCGCGTCGCGCGCCCCGTCCAGCTCTCCGCACACGGTTTTTATACGCCGATTGTCCAGATTCAGGACGATCCATTGAGCCGCGGGTTGGAAAAAGCGTCCGGCCGGCTGCCGGAAAGGCGCCATGGGGCGGCAAGGGGCCAGCCAGGTTCCCGCGTCAATCCAGGCAATGCTGGCGGCGAAGGCCCGGGGAACGCCCGGAACGACGGTTGAGATCCCGCCCAGCCGCGGATGGACGTCGGGCGGACAGATTATTTGCCTTGGCGGCACGGCTTTTGCGTTCATCGGAGGCGATTATGAGTAAGTTCTACGCCGCCTGCGAACTTGGTGCGGAAAGCGGTCGGGTCATGTTGGGCACGCTCCATGGTCAAGAACTGACGATCAGCGAGGTTTGCCGCTTCGAGAACCTGCCGTTGGAAGAGAAGCGTTCGCTGCATTGGAACATTCCCCAGCTCTATCGGGGGGTGATCTCCGGCCTGCGCATGCTCGGGCAATATGACGAACCTCTCAATAGCATCAGTTGCGTCTCGTGGGGTGGGGATTACCTCCTGTTCGGCCCCGACGGTTCGCTGATCACGCCGGTGTTTCATCACCAGGACCCGCGCTCGCTGGAGGGCATGAAGAAGGTATTGGCGAAGATCCCCTGGGACTCGATTTATGCGGAAACCGGCGTGCAGGCCGCACCCGGAAACACTCTCTTTCAACTGGGAACCGAGAAGGCCCGGCACCTGGCGCGGGCGGGCTGCCTGTTGCCGGTTGCAGACGCGTTCAACTACCTGCTCAGTGGCGTCGCCCGCGTGGAAATGTCTTCCGCCGGGACGACCCAGCTTTATAACCCGATGACAGGCACCTGGTCGGAACGCCTGCTCGAGGTCGCCGCCCTGCCGCCAAAACTCCTGCCGATTGTGGTCCGGGCCGGAACGCCATTGGGTTTGCTCCGGCCCGAAGTTTCCAAAGACACCCGTCTGACGGACGCGCGCGTGATCGCCGGCTGCTCGGACGAATTGGCCTCGGCTTTGGCCGGGCTGCCCGTCAACCGGGACGAAGCCTACGCCTGGCTGCGCATGGGGCCCGCGGCGTTGATGGGTTCCGAGGTGCCCGCTCCCCTCATCAACGAAGCCGGCAGGGACTGGGGTTTCACCCACCAGATGGGCTGGGACGGCGCGGTGCATTTCTACAAGCAAACCGCCGGGCTCTGGATTCTCGAGGAGTGCCACCGGTCCTGGGAGAACGAAGGGCGCAGTCTCGACTGTGACTTGCTCACGCACCTGGCCGGGGCCGTGTCTCCCTTCGAATCGCTCATTAACCTCGAGGACCCGCGATTCCGGGAGCCGGGCGACATGCCGCTCAAGATTCAGGCCTATTGCCGTGAAACCGGCCAGGAAGTGCCGCACAAGCCCGGCCCGATCTTCCGCTGCGTGCTGGAGAGCCTGGCCCTCTCCTACCGCCAGACGCTGGCGGAGATCGAAACGCTGGCCGGAAAGCGGATCACGCGGCTGTTCATTATGGGCGGCGCGGCCAACAACCTCCTGACCCATTTCACCGCCAACGCGATCGAGATCCCCGTCGTCCTGGTGCCACGGGATGCCGTGGCGCTGGGGAACATCCTCATCCAGGCCGTGGCCGGAGGCCACATCGATTCCCCCGAACACGCGCGCGACCTGGTGCGGAGCGGTTTCCCGATGGAGACGATCATTCCCCGCACCGGCGTCTGGAACGCCGCCAGCGAGCGCTTTGCGCAATTGGCTGCCGGGTGAGGGGCCCCTTTTCACCACGCTGCAAAAAAAGCGACAACAAGGCAGGGGCTGACGGGTGTTTCTCAACAGAGATTTGCCCGAAAACATTGGGTTTTTTGACCTTCGTGATTCTTTTAGGCAATGGCATGGTTTGTGCCAAAGGGCTCTGGATATGCTGCTCCAGAACTACGAGCCGGACGGCTTCTTCGATGAGATGGCGGTTAAGCCTGATCAGGTCCGCGCCCATTACCAGAAATTCCTTGGCCGCTTTGCCTCCCTTACCGCGCAGGACTTCGAGCAAAAACGCCGGGCGATGGACGTGGCGTTTCTGCGCCAGGGCATCACTTTCAATGTCTATGGTGATTCCCAGGGAGCTGAGCGCATTTTTCCGTTCGACCTGATTCCGCGCATTATCCCCGCCACCGAGTGGGAACAACTCGAACGCGGCCTCACTCAGCGGATCACGGCCCTAAACCTTTTCCTTCATGATATCTATCATGAGCAGCGCATCCTTAAGGATGGGGTAATTCCCTCCTACTATGTGCTCTCCGCGCGCCACTTCCGGCGCGAATTCGTCAACTTCTCCGTGCCCAAGGATATTTACATCCATATTTGCGGCACCGACCTGATCCGGGGCGCGGACGGCCGGTACATGGTATTGGAGGACAACGGCCGCACTCCCAGCGGGGTCAGCTACGTGCTGGAAAACCGCCGGGCGATGAAACGATCCTTCCCTGATATCTTTGAGAACGTCGGGGTCCGGCCGATTGATGGTTATCCCACCGAATTGCTCAAGGTGTTGAGATACATTGCGCCGGCCGGGATCGCTGAGCCGACGGTGGTGTTGCTGACGCCGGGCGCTTTCAACAGCGCCTATTTTGAGCACACGTACTTGGCCCGGCACATGGGCATTGAAATCGTCGAAGGCCGTGATTTGCTGGTTCGGGACGCGCGGGTCTTCATGCGCACCACCAAAGGGCTCAGGCCGGTGCATGTCATCTACCGGCGCATCGACGACGATTTTATCGATCCGACGGTGTTTCGCCGGGATTCAATCCTCGGCGTGCCCGGGTTGGTCCATGCCTGCCGCGCCGGAAATGTCTCGCTGGCCAACTCCATCGGAACCGGCGTCGCCGACGACAAAGTCATGTATTACTTTGTCCCGCGCATGATCAAATACTACCTGGACCAGGATCCTCTTATCGACAATGTGCCGACCTACTTGGCCAGCGAGGAGGCCGATCGCAAGTACATCCTCGAGAACCTGGCCAGCCTGGTGGTCAAGGCCGCCAATGAATCGGGCGGCTACGGCATGTTGATGGGGCCCAAAGCCAGCAAGGCCGAGATTGAGGCGTTTCGCGGAAAGATCGAGGCCGAGCCGAGGAACTACATCGCCCAGCCGATGATCTCGCTCTCGCGCCACCCCACCTATTGCGACGGAGAGACTTTTGAGGGCCGGCATGTCGATCTGCGCCCGTTCATCCTGTATGGGGAGAAAACGGTCATCGTGCCCGGCGGCTTGACTCGCGTGGCGCTGCGCAAAGGCTCGCTGGTGGTCAATTCCTCCCAGGGCGGCGGCAGCAAGGACACCTGGGTGTTATACGGGGAAGAGTGAATCCAAGTGAGCAAGCAGCCAATGTCAGACCCGTACCGCATCAGCGAACTTATGTCCAGGCTAAGCCGGCACGGAGTTCCTGCCCCTCGCCCCCCGACCCCCGACCCCCGACCCTCTTGACATGCTCTCACGCGTTGCCAATTCGCTCTACTGGATGAGCCGCTACCTGGAGCGGGCTGACAATGTCGCCCGTATCGTCGATGTCAACCTGCAACTGCTGCTTGATTTTCGAGACCTGGATGATCAGGCGCTGGCCGGCCATTGGATGCCCATCATCCAGAGCACGGGCGACGAGAAGGCTTTCGCCGCCCTGCATCCGAAGGCCACGGGCCAGGCCGTAACCCGGTTCCTGGTCTTCCAGACCGAAAACCCCAACTCGATCGTCTCCTCGGTCGCTCAGGCCCGGGAAAACGCGCGCATGGTGCGCGACCAGATCACCCTCGAACTTTGGGAGGAATTGAACCGGATCTATCTTTTCCTGAAATCTCCCGCCGCTTCCGAGATGTGGAAATCCAGCCCCTTCGAGTTCCTGCAGGAAATCAAGGGCAGTTCCCTTCACCTGCAAGGCCTTACGGAGGCGACCATTGTCCACAACGAAGGCTGGCAGTTCATGCAGGTGGGCAAATACCTCGAACGCGCCGACAAGACCACTCGCATCCTCGACGGGCGCCATAACACGCTTCCCTCCAAAGGCCGGCCTAAGGCTGTCAGCCAGACCGACGCCTTGGAGTGGACGGCCGTGCTGCGGTCGTGCAGTTGTTGGGACGCCTACAAGGCCAATCATGGCGCCGAGGTGGATCCGGTTCGCGTGGCTGCCCTGCTGCTGCTCTCCGAGGAGTTCCCGCGCTCGGTAACCTTCGCCGTCACCCAACTGAATACCGCCCTGCGGCGCATCTCCGGCACGCCGGAAGAGCGCTTTTGCAACGACGCCGAGAAGCTTTCCGGACGGCTGCTGGCCGACCTGCACTTCAGCACAATCGATGAAATCTTCGAGCATGGCCTCCACGACTACCTGGATTTACTCCAACAAAAGTTCAATGCCATCGGCGAGGCGCTTTTCAACGCCTACATCTTTCAGCCTTTCAACTCTTTGGAAGACGAGATGCTCCAACAGCAACAGCAGCAGCAGCAGCAGCAGCAATGAGGGGTTGGGGGGATGCCTGCGCCGGGAGTTGGCGGCTTGGCCGCTCGCCCTGGCTGTGGCGCGTCGCGCTGAACCCATCTGCCCTGTCTGGATCTTTCCGGCGCGCTTGTGAAACTGCAAGTCGTGCATCGGACCGCCTACGGCTATGCCACGCCGGTCAAAGAGAGCTTCAACGAAGCCCGCCTCCAGCCGGTCACGGCTGACGGCCAGCGATGCCATTCCTTTCTCCTTAAAACCATTCCCGCGGCCCGCCTTTCCCATTACCTCGATTTCTTTCTGAATTACGTCCACTTTTTTGAGATCACTGAACCCCACGACAAGCTGAGTGTCGAGAGCATCTCCGAGGTGACGACCGCCCCTGTGGCATTGCCCTGTGATGCCTTGACGGCGCCGCTCAGCCGCCTGCCCGAGTGCGCCTCGATGGAGCAGTGCTACGATTTCATCCAGGCCAGCGCCTATGTTTCCCTGTCGCCGGAAGTCTGGCACCTGGCGGTGGATGCCTGCCAGGGTCAGACGGACATCTGGCAGAGCGCGGTGGCCATTATGCGTTTCATCCACTCCGAGTTTGCCTACGTCCCGTTCTCAACCGACGTGAACACGCACATGCTCGAAGTGCTGGCGAGACGCAGCGGGGTTTGCCAGGATTTTGCCCACGTCATGCTCGGGATGCTCCGCACTCTTAAAATCCCGGCCCGCTACGTCAGCGGCTATCTTTACAACAGCGCGGGCGGCCCGCTTGCCGGGGCCCAGGCTTCGCATGCCTGGTGCGAGGTGTTTGTGCCTGACCATGGCTGGCGCGCCCTCGATCCAACCAATAACCAGCCGGCCGACGAACGCTACATCAAACTGGCTGTCGGCCGCGACTACGCCGACGTCGCCCCTCTCAAAGGCCACTACAAAGGCACGCCGCACAGAACCATGCAGGTCCAGGTCCAAATCCATTCGCTGGCAGCGGGCGGTTGATGGCCATGAAAAAGAGAGCAGAGGGCCGCTGCCATTAAGTTTGAGTGATAATCGCCGCCCTTCAGCGTAGCGTCGCGACACGTCGGGACGCTACCGGTCCACGGCGCGACGCGTTTCTGCCGGCAGACTTTGGATGGTCCGGGCCATTTCGCCGCTGAAATCGCCTATCATTTGGCTCAGAGTGGCGGCGGCGCCTTGTGGGTCCACCCCAGGATGTGGTCCCTGGCGGGCAGCATGGAATTGGCCCGCCTTGAGAATGTGTTCGCCTCCCGGGGACAGAATCCGCCACCACGCCGTCAGCACGGCTTGGCCGGCGGTGTCGACATCGAATTGCTCCAGAGTGACGTAGACCTCCATCGCAACATCCTCCTTTTGCCAGGCTGAAAGCCGGATCTGGTCCGTGCCAAGGCGGCTCGATAGATCGGCCCCCAGCACGCGCAGGAAGCCCTGGTCGACACCTTCAGCCCAGAGCGCCGTTTCGAGGTAGTCGATTTCGTTGGCGTTCTTGCGCACCGCGAAAAAGCTCTTGAGCAGATACGGCGGCAGTTTGACCGGCCCGATTCCGACCGTGACCGGCGGTGAGGCGGAGGTCTTGGCCGACGAGGCATCGGTTGCCGGCACAGTCGAAAGCACGAAATAGCGGGTGCCAACGCGAACCGGTTTTAGGTCGAGACAGCCGCCGAGGCAAACGGCGGCGGCGGCGATCAGAACGGGGCTTATCCAGCAGGAGGGGGTCTTCATGGTTTGGTGTCCGGGGTGGCGCGGCCGGTGAGGAGAGCGTTGGGATGTGCGTGCAGAAAATCGGCCAGGGCGGAAATGGATTGGGCCGCCGTGGCAACCTGTTCGAGGGACAAGCCCAGGTCGTTGCGCAAAGGCGAATCCGGCGAGAGCATCGCGCGCAGGTTCTCCACGCCGCCGCGCAATTGGGCTAGCGTCTGGACCACCTGGGAGAGCGTATTGGTGAGATTGTCGGCGACCGGATCGACGCGGCTATTCAGTTTTTGAGCCAGCAGCCGGTACTGGGCGACCGTGTCGGGCAGGGCGGCAATCGTGTTGCTCAGATCCGGACTGGTGGCAAGGTGATTCAGCGAGTCCAGGAGCGTGGCGGCCCGCTGGCTCAGCACGCGCGTATTCAGATTCTCCAATGTGACGGAGAGATTGGTCATGAGCACGGAGATTTTTTCCTCGAGCCCCTGGATGTCCAGACGGGCAATGTTTTTCATCAATTCCTGAATTTGTTGCGGCTGGGTGGGGATCTCGGTGTAAGTCGGCTGCAGCTCGTGGTACCGGACCGGAGGCCCGTCCAGCACGGTATCGAGGTCAATGTAAAGGACGCCCGTGAGCAGGCTTTCAGCCTCGAGAGTGCCCCGCAGGCCCCGGTGAACGCCGGTCGTCACGTCCGTGATGTCCTTGAGCGGAACATCCTTGCCCAGCCGGGCCCGGAGCAGGTTGTCCTGAATCTCGATGATCACCGGCATGCTGAAATCGTTGGTGGCCTGGTTGAAGTGGATCATCACCCGTTTGACGAAGCCGATCGTCACCCCGCGATATTTGACGGGCGCCCCTTCATTCAGCCCGTTGAGCGAGCTGTCGAAATAGAGGATGCACTGCTGAGTCGAGGTGAACAGCCGCGACGAGCTGAACACCAGCAAGCCGGCCACGCACAGGGCAATGCCGGCGACGATGAACAGGCCGAGAGTTTTGGGATTGGTTTTGGTGCTCATGGATGAGATCGAATCAAGCGGGCTGGGGTCTTCCGGGTGGTTGGGCAGCGGGTGCCTCGCCGCGGGTGAGAAATTCACGCACCACCGGATCGGTCGAGTGCGCGAGCAGGTCGCGCGGATTGCCCTGGGCGCGCATGGTGCGCGTGTCGGCGTCCAGGAAGATCGAATTGTCGCCGATGGTGAAGATGCTTTGCAGTTCGTGCGTCACCACGACAAACGTGGCGCCGAGGCTGTCGCGCAGCTCGAGAATCATGTCGTCCAGCCGCCGGGAGCTGATCGGGTCGAGGCCGGCGCTGGGCTCGTCGAAGAACAGGATTTCCGGATCGAGCGCCAGGGCGCGGGCCAATCCGGCGCGTTTGCACATGCCCCCCGAGATCTCGGAAGGATAGTAATCTTCAAAGCCCTTCAAGCCCACGAGGGCCAGCTTGAGCCGCGCGATCTCCGCGATGTCGGCGGGGGAGAGGTCGGTGTATTCGCCCAGTGGCAGGCCTACGTTCTCGGCCAAGGTCATCGAGCTCCAGAGCGCCCCGCTCTGGAAGAGCACGCCGAAGGAGCGCAGCCGCCGCTGGCGCGCCTCCTCGTTCGAACTCCAAAAAGGTTCGCCGTCGTAATAAATCTCCCCCTGGGCCGGCTCCTTGAGGCCGATCATGTGCCGGAGCAGCGTGCTTTTGCCGCAGCCGCTGCCGCCCATGATAATAAAAACCTCTCCGCGCCGGATCGTGGCGTTGATGCCGCGCATGACGACGAACGACCCGTAGGCCATGGTCAGATCGCGGATCTCGATCTTGGGCGGTTCGGCGGTGGTGGTCGTGGGTTGCATGCCCTCTTTAGATGTTCAGCGCGTTGCAGAGCACCGCGAAGATGCCGTCGGAGGCGATGATGGTCGTAATGCCCGTGACTACCGCCGAGGTGGTGGCCTGGCCGACAGCGGCGGCATTCGACCCGCACTGCATACCGCGCAAACAACCGGTCAGGGCGACGACCACTCCAAAATAGGCCCCCTTGAAGATGCCGAGGAGAAAGGTCGACAGGCTTACGGCCGCTAACGTGCGGTGCAGGTAGAGGGCCGGGTTGACATGCAGCATCGACGTTGAGACCACAAACCCGCCGCTGATGGCAATCACGTCGGCGAAAACACATAGCAGCGGTATCATGAAGATCAGGGCCAGCACGCGCGGAAGGACCAGGAATTCCACCGGCGAAATGCCAAAGGTCTGAAACGCCTCCACTTCCTGGTTAACCTTCATGGTCCCAAGCTGGGCGGCGAAGGCCGCCCCCGTGCGGCCGCACATGATAATTCCGGTCATAATGCAGCTCATCTCCCGAAAGGTGGAAACGCTGACCAGGTCGGCGACGTAGAGGGTCGCCCCAAAGTGGCTGAGCTGTGTCGCTCCGACAAACGCGAGGATGGAACCGATGAGAAAGTTGATCAGCGCCACGATCCCCAGCGCCTGTGGGCCGCATTCCTGCATGACCAGCAGCGAATCCGCCCACCGGAATTGCGCTTGGCCCCGGAGCAGTGCGGCCAGGGCCAGGGCGTTCTGTCCCAGGAAGGTCAGCATGCTCAAGCCGCCCGCCTGGACCACCAGCCCGGCTTCGCCCACGCGCTCAAGAAACGGGACCGGCGCCGCGGCGGTCCGCGCGGCATCCTTCTTCTCCGGGACCGCCTCGGCCAGTTTAATGAGCCGGGTCATTCCGGCCGGGAGCGTTTGGACGCGGCATTCGATGCTCCGCTTCGCGCAGAGCTCATGGCATTTCACCAAAAAAACCATCAGCCCGCTGTTCCAGCGTCCGAGGGCGGAGGTGTCGAATTCGAGGGCGCTGAAAGGTTGGGAAGCGGCTTCGGTTTCCACCGATTCGATGCCGGGAAGCCCGGCGCGGGCCAGCCAGTCGCCGCCAAGCTCGACCACCAGCGCGCCATCCGCTTTGCGCCGCACCGCCAGGCGCGCGCTATTTACCTCCCCGCTCATGTCGCGGAGAGACGGGCTCTACGCCCGCGCGAAGAACTGACTACCGAACAATATTCCACAGCCGACAGGGTGGGGTATTCCCGCAAATGTTCAACCGTAAAAAGGAGGGGCGGGAGCGGAGGGGTGCGCCCGTCCCCGGGCGCAACGGGCAACGAGTGGCGCCTGATTCCAGATGTTCGAATGGCATCTCTTAAGCAGAGTCTGCTGTCCGCCCTCTCGCGCAGAACGGCGATCGAATGAGCGGAGGCTATAGAAAAAGTCTCAAGTCAGCCGGTATCCGGCGCCCGCTGCGCCCGAGACGGGCGCACTCCGGGGCAGTGTTGATACGCGGCCGGGATCGCCTCAACTCAGCAATTCCTGGATCTCTTCCCAGCTCAAGGCGCCGGCGAATTCTTCCTCGCCGCCGATGGTTGCCTGGATGACCTCGCGTTTGCGGGCTTGCAGCGTCAGGATTTTCTCTTCCACGGTGTCGCGGGTGATCAACTTGTAGCTGGTGACCACTCTGGTTTGGCCGATGCGATGCGCCCGATCGGTCGCCTGGTCCTCTACTGCGGGATTCCACCACGGATCAAAATGAATCACGGTGTCCGCGCCGGTGAGGTTTAAGCCAACGCCGCCGGCCTTCAGGCTGATAAGGAATACGGGGATGGCCGGACTGGTTTGGAATCGCTCGACCACCGCCGCCCGGTTGGTGGTCGAGCCGTCGAGATAGCAATACTCGACCTGTTCCGCCGCGAGCTTCTCCTTGAGCAGCGCCAGCATGGTGACGAACTGGCTGAACACCAGCAGCCGATGGCCGCCGTCGATCACTTCCTCGAGTAATTCACCGAAGAGGTCGAGCTTGCCCGACGCGTTGGCCGGGTCAACGCCTTCCAGTTTCAGCAGCCGCAAATCGCAGCAGACCTGCCGCAGCCGCAGCAGGGCATTGAGCACCACCATCCGGCTCCGGGCCACGCCTTGCGCGCCGACCGCCTCCAGCACTTCCTTGCGGCTCGCCTCGATGACCTGCTGATAGACGCCCCGCTGATCGGGGGTCAGCTCGCAGAATGACACCTGCTCTATCTTCTGCGGCAAATCGGGCGCCACTTCCTTCTTGAGTCGCCGCAGCAGGAAAGGCCGCAGCCGCCGCGCCAGCCGTTCCTGGGCCTGGGCGTTTTTCTCGCGGGCGATCGGCAGCTCGTAGCGCTCGCGGAAATCTTTCGCGCTCCCCAGGTAGCCAGGAATCAGGAAATCGAAAATCGACCAGAGATCCAGAACCGAGTTCTCCAGGGGCGTGCCCGTCAGCACCAGCCGATGTCCGGCGCGAATCGCCTTGACCGCCTGGGCGTTCTGGGTTTGGCGGTTCTTGATGTGCTGGGCTTCGTCCAGCACCACCGTGTCAAACTCCAGCTCGCGATACCGGTCGGCGTCCCGGCGCAGCAGGGCATAGCTCGTCACCACGAGATCCTGCGCGGGAATCTGGTCGAACCGCGCGTGCCGCTCGGGCCCTTCAAGGGCCAGGACCTTGAGTGCCGGCGTGAACCGCTTCGCCTCCGCGGCCCAGTTGGCAACCAGGCTCGTTGGGCAAACCACCAGGTCGGGCTTCGCTGCCTCCGGCGCAAGCAGGCTGTTCGGGGCCGAGCCGTTGCCATCGGTGGATTGTTTTCGCCGGCTGTAAAGAAAAGCCAGCGTTTGCAGCGTCTTCCCCAGGCCCATCTCATCGGCCAGGATGCCGCCGAAGCCGTTTTCCCTCAGGAACGCCAGCCAAGCCACTCCTTGCTTCTGATAGGGCCGCAGCACCGGCTCCAGGTGCCCCAGGGGCGGGCATTCGAGTTTGGCCTCGCCGCTCTGCCTGGAGGCTCGCTCGCGCCAAGCCGGCGATGCCTGCACCCGCCAGTCGGCATGCTGCCGCAAGGTCGCCTCCAGGAAACCGGACTGCGCGTTGCTGATGCGGTAGCCTTGCGCGTGCTGTTGCGGCGCACAGTCCAGCAAGACCTCTTGCAACTCCTCGACGGCTCCCGTGTCGATGATTGCCAGCTTCCCGTTCTTCAGGCGGGTGTGGCTCTGGCCCGATAACACCAGCCGTTGGATATCCGCCGGTGAAAAGGTCTCCCCGCCGCTGGCGGCGAACACCACGCCAAGATCAAACCACTGCACACCCGAGGAGATGCGGAACTGGGGCTCGATCCGTTCAAAGTTCTGGGCTGTGCTTCGCTCCAGCCTCTCCTCCAGCGTCACGCTCCATTCCCGTTGGAGCTTGGGGAATTCGCGCGCGAAGAAGTTCAACACCGCGTTCTGGCCCAGCAATTGCAAGCGCCCTCCCGTTGCCGAGAAGCCGCAGCGCTGCAACCGGGCCATGGCCGCGCGCTCCGCGCCGAGGTCGCGGGTGGAATAACGGGTCGGCGATTGAGGATCAGGCAGCCAGACGCTCTCGTCGGTTGCGGTGACCCCTACGGTCATGATGCGTGTGCCGTAGGCGCATTGCAGCAGAGCGCTGAGCTGGGCGAGCCCCCCGTTAAGTTCCAGCAGGAAACGCGGCGGCTGGGGTTCCAAGGTGAAGTCTTCCGGCTTGAAATTGGCCTCCAGACCGCCCCCCGCCAGCAATCTCGGCCAGTCCCGGCTCAGGAATTGGGGCACTTGCGTTCTCGGCACGCGCACAGGTCCCCGAAACAGCTCCGCCACCTCCGTGGGAAGATCCAGCGGCTGCAAGGCGCCCTTCTGCCAAACCCAATCCCCCACCCGGGTGAATGCCGCGGTCTTTTCCTTCAAAGTCAGCGTAATCTCGCCGTCGGCTTCGAGAGTCGCGCGGAGCGGCAGTGTGAACGGGGTCTTGGTCACCTCGACCGGGCTGGCTTTGCCGAGGCTGATATTCGGGTGGCCCGCCAGGAGCGGCAGCAGCGACGCAAAATCCTGCAACTCGAGTTGCAGCACCGCGGGCGTCTGCCCGTCCGCTATGGCTTCCAACCGCTCCAGCAACGCCGCATCCTCCGGCGAGAACGCATAAGCCCGCCCTTTGGGCAGAGCGTTGAGGGGACACCGGCCGCCAGCCCATTTGGCTTCGAACACGAGCATTACTTTGCCCCGAGCCAGGGCTTGATCGAAATTCGGGGGCAGGATCAGGAACAACTCAGCCGGTTCACCCGAGGCATCCCGCGCGACCCCGGAAGGCTTCTTCGCCGGAGCGGTAGCCGTTTGCCTGGATCCGGCAGCGGGCGCCGGGGGCGGCGCCGCTCCGGCTTGCTGGCCCTTGAGCCAGTGCAGTCCGACCGCGACTCCGTGGGCGCATATTTTCCCCCACTGGCGCGCTTCGCGGCAGGTGCAGAGGTTCTCGATCTCGATGTGGCTCGTGATAACCATCGAAGCGCGAAAAGAAATCTCACCCGCTTGCACGACTCCGCGCAGGAGCGGCGGCGCCCAATAGGAGCTGAGCACCTGGCCCTGCTCCAAATAGGCGCGGGCATGTTTCATCACGTCCCACCCGGCCGCGTCCCGCAGCAGCGATTCTGTAAGTTCAACCGGCATCCCGGCTAATATGGCCTCGGCTGGCGATCCGCTTCAAGGCGAGATACCGGTCTGGTGAAGCAAAGATTCGGCGATCGGCTTTCCTACCTTGGCTTGTTCGCCAGCACCAGCGGCGAGGGGGCCGGCGCTTCCAGCAGGCGCGGAGACTCAAACCCCGCTTCGCGCAGCCACTGGGCAATCTCCTCGAAGGTGAAGGTGTCGCCCGCCTCGGTATGGATGAGCATATTGACGGAGAAAATCAGCGCGTTGGACGGTCCGGTGCGCTCCGCGTTGGGCATGAATTCGCTAATGGCGATCGTGCCCCCCGGAGCCAGCGCGGAATAGGTTTTCTTCAGCAACTGCCGGCTTCGATCGCGCCCTTCCCCGTGGAGGATATGTCCGATGGTAGCCATCTGGTGCTCGCCGCCGAAGTCCGCATCCAGGAGATCCCCCTCGGAGGTCCGCAGCCGCTCGCCGATGCCTTGTTGTCGCGCCACACGCCGCGTTATCTCCAGCACCACCGGCCAATCCACCGCCAGGACCCGCACAAAGGGCGACTGATGCGCCAGGGCAATCCCCCATACTCCCGAGCCGGCCCCAATGTCCAGCACGCTGAACGGGGACATGACCTTCGGAATGCCCAAATGCTCGCCCAGCGCCCGCGCCGCCTGGTAGTTCAATGGAAAAAGCGACTCCACAAACTCGGAGAAGAACTCCGGAGCCGTCTCGCTTTGGTTGGCGGCAACCACGGGATGTCCCGTCCGCACGACGTCAGTCAGCTTGAGCCAGCGCGGCATCAACTGCCGCGTCGCATGCCGGAAATAATCCCCGTGATAAGCCGGCTTGGTCGAAACCAGGAAAGCCTCGCTCTCCGGCGTCAGGACATAACGATCCCCAGTCTTGCCCAGCAGATTCAGTCCGACCAGCGCGTTGAGAATGGCCGTGAACCCCCGGGTCGAGGCCGCGCACCGGGCTGCCAGCTCTTCGGCCGTCTGCGGCGCCTCCTCCAGCCGATCAAACACCTGGTAATGGAGGGCGGTGGCCAGGATGAGCGGCGGCGCGTAACCCCAGGCAATTTGCAGAATGCGGTCCGGCGTCGGCTTCGGCGTGCGCGCTTCGCCCGGCGGTTCAGCATCCGCGTGCGATCTCGTTGCGGGCTTGGCGCGCCCGATGGTCCGAGGACGCTTTTGTAAGACGGGCAAATTCATAACATCGCTATGGTCCTTGGTTCGCAACGTAACGGCTTTCGATGGCTCAATGATTCGATATCATTACTCATACTATTAGGATGCGTCCAGGGCAAGCGCGGCTTGAGATGCGGAAGGGCACAAGATTCAAAAAACAAAAAGACCGGGTTTTAACCCGGTCTTTTCGACACATTCTACATTGAGAACAGCTTAAATCGTCATTGATGCGGCGCCGCAGATTTGCGCCCTTCAGGCCCACACACGGTCTGAATACT